>Ga0187778_10000025_pt1 | contig 83855 bp, 71 predicted proteins | sample 1015_Q2_SP5_20_M_FD_132418 | JGI IMG/M metagenome (GOLD analysis project Ga0187778, IMG submission 132418) | Tropical peat soil microbial communities from peatlands in Department of Meta, Colombia - 1015_Q2_SP5_20_MG | ecosystem: Environmental > Terrestrial > Soil > Wetlands > Peat | place...
AAGGTGGCTAATGCGAAGCGTGGTCAGGGCCTTTGCCCTGCTGCTTCGATTCCCACGCAAATCGCAGCCCGCGTGCTCTCCCCGCAGGGTTTCCACCGGGATCGCCACCGACATCTCGAGAACCCCATCGCTCGCCAGGCGAAGGCCTCGCGGCAATGACATCAGCCCGGCCCATCCTGCCGCACGGTAGTCGGCTTCCGGGCGCGTTTCCGGTATCCAGCCCCAGAGAATGCGGTTGCCATCCTTGTCGAGCATGGTCTTCGCCGCATAGTAAGCGCCGAAGTCGACCACTCCTTCTTTTTCCACGGTGAAGCTGCGGTCACGATACCTGCCCGTCTTCCAGAAGACCTTCCCCAGGGTGGCGAACAGAAGCACGTGGCGGTCACCAAGCGGAAAGAAATCGGGACACTCCCACATCTCTCCGTTGTCCACTGGATTGGCGGCCGGCCGTCCCGTGCCCCGGCCTGCGATGAGCGGGTGAAGATAGGCCCAGTGGCGAAGGTCCGGCGAGCGATAGAGAAGCACCGCGCCCCCCTCCCCCCTGATCCCCGATCCCAAAGCCAACAGCCAGTCCGTGCCCTCGCGCCAGACGCCGGGGTCGCGAAACCCGGTGATATCCAAGTCCTTCGGTGGCCACGCGATGATAGGTTCGGGCAGTTTGTGCCAGCTGCGGAGGGCACCGTCGTCCGAGGTCGCCAGGCACTGTACCTCGCGCCATTTGTGCCGGCCATCGTCAAGCGTAACCTCGGAGGGTGACGTAGGAGGCAGGACGCCGGTGTAAATGACGGTTGGCGTCTCCTCGTCCAGCACCGCACTGCCGCTGAACACTCCGTCCCGGTCGTAGCCGCTCGCAGTGGGCGCCAGCGCAATCGGTTCGTGCTTCCACCGGATCATATCCGGGCTGCTGGCGTGCGCCCAGTGCATCGATCCCCAAAACGCGCCGTTGGGGTTGTATTGGAAGAACATGTGGTAGCGGCCCTTGTAGAAGATAGGACCGTTGGGATCGTTCATCCAGTTGGCTGCGGGCAGCAGGTGGTATTGCGGGCGCAGGGGATCCGACGCGAGGCGGGTTTGGACGGTACACTGTTCCGACCACGAGCGCGGGTCCCACCCAAACCGGGCAGCGGCGGAGGCAATTCCCGCCTGGGCCAGAAAAGTGCGGCGTGAAATCGGGTGCATGGCGGCTTTCCCCAGCTTACCTGAGCCGACCTCTCAGTCGCATCCGGGTGGGGCAGCCCTTTCAGCGCTGCACCGGTGGAAAAATAGGGTAGCTTTCCGCCGCTGGGGTCACCGACGGTCCTCCTCACTTCCCTTTGCCTGTGGAGCGCTGATCTGCGAAACTCTCCACAGTCCTCCATGGGAAAGATCCACGTCCTCTCCGAAGCCGTTGCCAACAGGATCGCCGCCGGCGAGGTGGTCGAGCGTCCCGCCTCCGTGGTCAAAGAGTTGCTGGAAAATTCTCTCGACGCCGATTCCACCCGAATCCGCGTCAACGTCGAAGCTGGCGGGAAGAAGCTCATCGAAATGATCGACGATGGTAGCGGCATGATCCGCGACGACGCGCTACTTGCCTTTGAGCGCCATGCCACCTCTAAGCTGAGGAATGCCGAGGACTTGCTCAGCGTCGGAACTCTCGGCTTTCGTGGCGAGGCTTTACCGTCCATCGCGTCGGTCTCGCGGCTGCGCCTGGAAACCCGAGCCAGGGAAGAACCCTCGGGCACGATCGTGGAAATCAACGGCGGCAAGATTTTCAAAGTCGAAGAGGCTGGGCTGCCGTCCGGCACCTCTATCGTGGTGCGCGACCTATTCTTCAACACGCCCGCCCGCAAAAAATTCCTTAAGTCCGAGTCGACCGAACTTTCCCACATCGCGTCGCTGGTTACCCACTACGCTCTGGCACACCCCGGCAGGCACTTCGAGCTACACTCCACGACCAACGCCTTGCTGATTGCGCCCCCGGTCGCCGGGCACAGCGAGCGCGTTTACCAGGTCTTCGGGAAGCAAACGCTCGATCAGCTCATCCCTTTGGCCGCCCGGCAAAAACTTGAGCGGGTTGGTCTGCCTCAGCCGCCGCCCTGGCGCCGCTCAGAAGAAGACGGAGGGCCCAAAGATCCCGGCGAACTCCAGGTCCATGGCTTCGTTTCCAGGCCTGAGATTCAGAAGCTCAACCGTAACTCCATCTACATCTTCGTTAACCGCCGCCTCATTCGCGACCGTCTCATCCAGCACGCCATTGCCGAGGCTTACCGCAACATCCTCCCGCCTACGGTCTTTCCCGTGATACTGCTCTTCCTGGAGATGCCCAGCGCCGAAGTCGACGTCAATGTCCATCCTGCGAAGACCGAGGTCCGCTTCCGCCAGCCATCCCTCCTGCACGACTTCGTGCGTGACTCGATCCGGGCTGCGCTGCTCGAGGCCCGTCCGGTACCCCGGTTTGTCTCCGAGATCCACGCGCACCCCACTGCCCGCCCGTCGCTCGCTCCGGGGCCCGGTCCCGCTAGAACAGGAGACGCATGGCGTGCGCTCTACGAGCCAGCGAATTCAGGGGGCTTTGCCTGGCAACCGCAGGCGGTGCCGCCCATTACCGAGCACCTGCAATTCCACGAAAGCATCGCGGGGGAACGCAACGCTGTCCTCTCGGTGGTGCGCCCGCCGCAACTCGTGTCCGACGATGGTTGTACGCCCCAACTGCCCGACGCCCCCGAACCAGCCAGCCCGCTGGCTCCCTCGCTCGCCTCGCTCAAACCTCTGGGACAGATCTGCGAATCTTTCATCCTCGCTGTCAACCACGAAGGCCTCTGGATCGTCGATCAGCACGTTGCCCACGAACGGGTCCTGTTCGAGAGAGTCCTTAAGCAACGTGCCGCCAAGGGCGTGGAGAGCCAGCGCCTGCTGATGCCGCTGATTCTCGAGCTCAACCCTGCACAAAAGGTGGTCTTCTCCGAGATCTTCGATGAACTCGCGCGTAACGGCTTCGAAGCCGAACCCTTCGGTACGCACAGCGTGGCGGTAAAAGTGGCGCCCGCCGGGATCGAGGCCTCCCAGGTCGAGCACCTGCTGCATGAACTGCTCGAACAGCTGGCCCGCGAGAATCAGCGACTTAACCTGGATGTCATCCGCACGCGGATCGCCGCCTCTATCGCCTGCCACGCCGCCATCAAGGTCAACATGCCGCTGGAGCAGAACAAGATGGAGTGGCTGCTCGCCGAGCTGGCGAAGACGGAAGCGCCTATGACCTGCCCCCACGGCCGCCCCGTCGTGCTGCGTTATTCCATCCAGGACATTCAGAAGGCGTTCAAAAGGGTGTGAGGTTCGGACGGCATTCGTTCTTCAGCCGTCAGTTGTCGGGTGTCAAGTCAAACGTGAGAGGACGCTGCATCCTGCGTCCTGCAACCGCCCGCGACCGGCGCGCCGACGGACCCCTCGGGTCCGCAGCGGCGGCACGAAGCCCGAGGCCTAGACCCCGAGCCTGCTATGCTTAACTCACCCCGATGACGGAGCAGGAACTCCAACAGGCCCGGCTGCACAAGTGGCATCTCGATGGGCAGCCCGTGCGCACCCTCGAAGATGCGCGCTCGTTTATCGAGTCGGTCGGATTCTGTCTGCTCTATCCCATGCGCCCGCCGGTGCTGGTGCCGACGTTCGTAGGCAGCTTCGTGGGCGCCAATGAGCGGCTCCCCACCTGGCAGCACGCCTTCGCCGATCCGCGCGCGCAGGAGGCCCGGGACCTCATGGTGCGCCTGCTGCGCGAACGCACTGCGTACGAAGCCAATCTCTTCGAGGAAAACAACGCGTTTCTTGTATCGGCCGCGGTGTTTCCCTATTTCTACGCGCTGGTGGGCGAGCGCAATCCGAAGCACGCTCCCAAACCCGGCCCGCGTTCGGAGTATTCCCAGCTGGCCTTTGATGCCTTGGAGGTCATCCGCCGCGAGGGCCCGATCTCCAAACAGAAGCTCGGCGAAACGCTGGGCGGAAGTCTCTCGGGGCAGGCCCTTGATCGCGCCCTTTCCGAGCTCTGGTCCCGCCTGCGCATCACGCGCGTCGACTACAACCGCGACGTAGGTTCATTCTGGGATGTGCTGTACCGTTGGTCGCCGGATGCAGTCCGTGAGGGCATCGGCCTCTCCGTCGGGGAAGCGCTGAGCGCGCTGCTTTCCCAGTACCTGGAGTGCGTCGTTGCCGCCGACCAGGCCGAGGTGGAGGCTTTCTTCGGTATCTTTGTCTCCCGCTCGCGGGTGAGAGAGGCCATCAACGCGCTACTGGCCGCGAGGGAACTCAGCTTTGTGCATGTCGGAAGCCGCTCCCTGATCCAGATTGCTCCCCTGCGGACCGCGCCCCCGGCGAACCCCCAAAAAACGCCCAAGCGAACGGCAACCTCCGAACCGAAATGATCAGCGGGCCACCGTTGGTCTGGTGGTTTGCCGGGTCTGCTCTGAAGCAGGGAGAAGCACGTATTCCTCAGGTGAACCGATGCTCCAGCAGACAACCTGATTTCCGTAATCGTCTCCTTGGTGTCACGTCCGGTCTTTCATGCTTGATGGGTTTAAACCCTCGGGAGTGCATCAGTCTGTCGTTCCAGCCCGCGTGCACCTTCTGATAACCTAGATCGTTTTGGAGCCGCCTCGCATTGCGGCTGGCGTCTGGAATCGGGAAGTTGGTTGCCCAACAGCAGGCGACCCGATGAGTCGAGGCCTTACCTCATGGGCTAAATCCCGTTGACGGCTCGGTCGCAGCTGAAGCGCGCTCTTTCAAGGCGCCGTTACTGAAACCGATTTCGGACCCGGGAGGCTAGTACCGTGGTTCCGCCAAGATTCAGGCGGTGGAGGAACGAACATCTCGCCCGTGCAGCCGGGTGGGACGCCGGGTGCTCCATCAACACCGGTTGATCGGCCGCTCGACAATCTCGAGTTCGGTGTACGAGGGACACTGTGCCTGCACGCAAGCTGATCATCGCCATCGACGGTCCGGCTGGAGCGGGCAAGAGCACCATTGCGGCGCGCCTGGCGCGCAAGTTCGGCTACGTCAACCTGGAAAGCGGAGCCATGTACCGGGCCTTGGCCCTGAAAGCCATTGAGGGGGACGTTTCCTTCGACGACGAAGCCGCCTTGCGCAAACTGGCCGAGGGTTCTCGTATCGTACTCGAGCCAACCTTGACCGGCAACCGGGTGCTGCTCGACGGAAAGGACGTTTCTGCCCGCGTCCGCGAGCGCGACGTGACCGAAGCCGCATCCCGCGTGTCGGTCCATCCCCGGGTGCGGGAGTGGATGGTGGCTCGGCAACAGGAGATGGGGAATGACGGTGGCGTGGTCATGGAGGGACGGGACATCGGCACCAAGGTCTTTCCCGAAGCTGACCTGAAGATCTTCCTCGACGCCGACCCCGTCGTGCGCGAGCAGCGCCGCCTCGAGCAACAGCGGGCCAAGGGACCGTCAGCGGCTTCCATGGCTGGGGAATTGCGGGCGCGCGACCACCGCGACCGTACCCGCGCCATCTCACCCCTGGTCCCGGCGCCCGATGCGGTGATCATCGACTCCACCCGCCTGTCCGAGGATGAAGTCTTCCACCGGATTGAGGACTTGGCGAGAAAGAAACTCTCGCGGGGAAGGTAGGTCCATATGGATCGATCACCCCAACCGCCCTGTTTCAGACGGCTTAGTTCTCTGTCGGCTTGGTTGCGGAGCCAGGGAGCCTGGGTGGTTTAGGCGGAGCCGGGGGCCGGGGCGGAGCGGCAGGAGTGGCCGGCGTGGCCACGGTCGTGCTGGCTTTCTGGATCTCGATGGTGCCGTGTTCACTGTTCAACGCGATGTGACTTGCGCCGTTGCCCACGGTCCCGGTGATGGTTCCCTGGCTATCGCTGTTGTCGACCTTCAGTTCGGCGAAGTCCGACTGGGCCTCCCCGCCCCCGCCGCGCGTGCGGGCATCCACCTTGAATCCCGTTTTGTCGGGCAGGATCAGGGTGATATCGCCGCGGTTGTCGATCTGAACGTTGCCCACCGATTTAAACTGAACCTCGACCGGCGCGTTCTCATTCTCGATACGCACGTCCCCACTAACGCCCTCCAGGTTCACGTCCTTGGAGCGCGTGATCAGTCGGAAGGGGCCTGTGAGATTGTCAGCGCGCATGCTGCCTGACTCCATGCTCAGGTCCCCGTCCAGTCGGGTGAACTCCAAGTCGGTGCGCGCCGACTTGAAGCTGACTGCCTTCGCAATTTTCGAAAGGTTGACCGTCTGCATTTCCCCGTTCAGGCGCGAGGCTCCCTTGATATCCGACAGCGATACATGGTCAGCGCGCCCTCCCACGGTTACGTCCCCGGCGATCCCGGACACGCGGGCCGAGCTGCCGTTCAGGTCGAGGGTCAAGTTGGCGTTCACATCTTCGACGCTGACGTCACCCTTCTTAGCCGAGATCTCGACGGCGCCGTCGCGCCCGGTGACGCTGACGTCACCGTGCTGGGAAGAGATCGTAAGCGCGGACCTGCGCGGAATCGAAATATCTAGGTCGGTGGTGATGGGGTGGTCACCCGCGCCGGTGGTATTGGCGTTGATGGTGACCAGGTTGCCGCTCACGTTGAGCTGCGGCTTGGTCTGGTCGTTCCATCTGTCCGCTTCCTTCTGGCTCTCGGCGCAAATCTTCTTACGCAGGGTCACGCTTATACTCTCGTCATTGGAGACGTTCACATTCACGTCGCCGTGCTCGTCCAAGATCTTTACATTCGCCCCAGTGGGCAGATCCTGGCTGGTCAACCGGTCGTCATAATCGTAGTTGTGCCCCCAGAAACAGGATTGGTCCCCAAAATCCCAGTTGCTGACGCTGCGCTTTGCCTCCCCGGCGATGAGCCCCGAGACAATCAGCAGTACCACCAGAAAAACCCCTCCCGCGCCGAAGCCTGGGGCCGGCGCTCCCTCGCGCTGTGCCTGCCAGTATTCCAGCAGCTTGATCACGCCCCACAGGATGAGCAGCACCGGCCAGTACTGTGCAAACAGTTCGCCGACCCGGTGTATGGAGATGACATGCATCGTCCCCAGCAGACACACCACGCCCACGAGAATCAGGACGAAGGGGCCGGTCATCGAACGGCGGCGCCGCGGAGTGGTCGCCGGGCTAGACATGGTGCACCTCGCTCGAGGACGTGTCCGTCGGCGCTGGCTGGGTGGGCGCCGGGGCCGGCGGTGGAGGTGGGAGTTTGGGCGTGTCGGCGTGTCCGGCCGACGAGGCGTTGCTCTGCAGCAACTTCACCACCCCAATCGCCAGGATGATGGCCGGCCAGCTGCGCCCGAAGCTCACCGCGTCGAGGCTGTCGAGCAGGATCAGAACACCTACGGTAATGAGGATCGCCGGTCCCATGACGCTTTGCATCCGGCAACGATCGCATTCACACCTTGCTCCAGTAGGACCAAGCAGGCCCCAGCGCCGCACCAGAAGCCAGATCCCTAGCCCGACCAGAATAGTCGGCACGAAGAAGCGGGCGATGTCGAAACTGAAAACTCCAGCGGTATGCAGCAGGAAGAGAACGCCCAGAGCGATCAGCACGACCGCGGCCGTCGGCACGTTCTTGTGGGGGCGCCCTTCTCCGGCAGGAACCGCAGCGGCCGAGGCTACCGTCGGTGCTCCGGGATGAACTGTCGGCCCGAACATGCGCTCGAAGCCGAACGGATCCGGCACCGGCTGGCCCAATTCGATGGCGTGCGCCGTCTTGTAGGCGTCGAATACAAGGTAGAAGAAGTAGGCGAAAAACACCGGCACCATGATGGGGCCGAACCGCGACGCCATCCATATCAGGCAGATGAATGCGCCTACGTGGATGAAGCCCTTCATGAACTGGCCGTTGTACATGGCTCCCACACCGGGGATGAACCCCAGCACGGCCGCTAGGCCGGGACTGGGTAAGCGTTCCGCCACCCCGGTTCTGGCGGGTCTGCCGGGCTGCGCCGGGATTGGCGGGGGTAGGGCTTCGCCCATGCGCTCGGCCAGGCAGGACTCGCAGAAGATCGTTCCCCGGACGTCGTGGGCACAGACGGCGCACAGCGGCTTCCCGCAGGTGCGGCAATAGGCCACGGCTGCAGCATTGCTATGCGTGGCGCAATTCATACCAACCTCCTGAGCGTGGTCACCGACACGGCAGGTGGCTCGGGGAGGGAAGCCAGCACTGGCTGGTTTTCGTCCCGACTGTAGTTGCGCTCCTGTCTGGGCTCCGGGTTTCCACTCGTGTTGTTGTTCTTGCGCTGCCCTTCTTTCTGGCTGGGGGTGGGTTCAACCGGAGTCGTGGCTCGCTTGAAGTCCCGCACCCGCGATTCGATCTCATACACCAGGCGGACATTGTCGTAGTACTTCACCATCCGGCTGGTGGTGCTGTAGTAGGTCCGCCGCAATCCGTTCGGGCTCAGATCCAAGTGCCTTAAGTCCGTCGGCTTCACCCCGGCCACACTTAACGCAACGGACAGAGAGAAAAATGCCATGCCGAACGACATGGCAAAACGCGGTTGACGCACCGTGTGCCACACCGGGAAGGCCAGCGAATCTGCCCACTGGCGAATCCGCTCGTGCCACGGCGGCTGGCGCCGCGGAGACGTTGCCGTCTGCAGGCGGTAGCTGTCGATTCCGCTGGTCGCAGCCAGGACGTTGTTCACCAGGTTGGCCGGGGGCTCCACCTCCGTGAGCATCTTCAGCCAGTGCTGCCCCGCTTCCACCTCCGCCAACAGGGGGCCGCACTTGACACATGCGCGGGCATGGGCTCGGAAGTCGGCTTCCTGCGCCCCGGACAGCTTCCCATCGAGGGCGTCTGTCAGCCGAGCTTCGAACTCGCTGCACTGCATACTGTTGTGGCTTTCACCTGGCATCACATCACCTGCCTATATGTACGTTGTAAGAGGCGCGCTAGTTCCGCCCGCCCCCTATTTATTCTGGACTTAACCGTGCCTTCGGGAACCTTCAGGACGGCTGCAATCTCCCGGTAGTCCATATCCTGTAAATCCCGTAGAATCACCGCCTCCCGCAACTCTGGGGACAACTTCTGCAAGGCTCCGTGGATGGCATCGCGGGCTTCGCGACTCTGTACCCGGGCGTCGGGACCAAGCCCCTTGTGCTCGATCCGCTCGCTCAACGGTAGCGCCTCCTCGTGCTCGGAGGGAGCTGCGTCCAGCGAGTCGGTTATCCGATCCTGCTTGTGCTTCCGGAAGTGGTCTACCAGTAGGTTCCGGGTAACGGTCGTGACCCAGGTCATGAACCCGCCCCGCTCCAGGTCGTAGGAGCTGAGAGTGCGGAAGACCTTGATGAAGACCTCCTGGGTCAGATCCTGGGCATCGTCGGCGGAACCGGCGAACCGGTAGCAAATGTTAAAGATCCGCCGGTGGTAGCGTTGGACGATCTCCTCCCAGGCCGCCGCGTCGCCGCCCAGGCAGCGCCGGACCAGACTGTGGACGACCTGGAGATCTTCCAACCCGCACTCCCCGAACCCCTGGTTTTTCGCCGGAAGATCCGCCGGTACACCGCACCCCTGCTACCGGCACACCCCCAAGCTTCAGGTCACAAAACCACTGATGTCGCAAAAGTTCGTGCTGACCTAGCCATTATGAGGGATGGAATTGTATCAGCGATGGAAAGCACGGGCGAAGACGTGGCGAAGAGTTCCAAATTAGACCTCAGGAGTTTCGCCTTCCGAACCTTAGGACGTCAAACTTGAACCCAACCCCGCCTCGGCATCAACTGCCGGAGGCGAGGACGCCGGCGCTGGCCAGCGGCCCGCTACTCGCTGGTGAAGTAGTCCACCGTCACAGGATTCTCGAATAGCGAATAGTCGCGGGTAACCACCGTGATACCGCCATCCGTTACGAAGTAGCGTTGCCGGTCGGCCTCGGCGTCGTAGCCGATCGTCGTCCCCTCGGGAATATGCACGTCGCGGTCAATGATGGCGCGCTGGATGCGGCAGTGCCTGCCGACGTTGACGTGGGAGAACAGGATGCTCGATTCGATCTCGCTGTAGGAGTTCACCCGCACGTCGGGCGAGAGTACGCAATTCTTGACCGTGCCGCCGGAGATGATGCAGCCCGCGGAAACGATGGAATCGAGCGCGCTTCCGGTCCGTCCCGGCTCGGCGAACACGAACTTGGCCGGTGGGTACTGGCGCTGGTGGGTGCGGATGGGCCAGTGCTCGTCATACAGGTTGAACACCGGCGACACCGAGACGATATCCATGTTGGCTTCGTAGAACGCTTCCAGCGTCCCCACGTCCCGCCAGTACAGCGCCTCCTTTTTGTTCTCATCGAGGAAGTCGTAAGCGTACACCCGGTACTCGTCTACCATACGGGGGAGGATGTTCTTGCCGAAGTCATGGCTGGATTGGGGATCTTCGGCGTCCTTGAGCAGCACCGGGATCAGCACGTCCGTGTTGAAGAGGTAGATCCCCATGGAGGCCGAGACCTTCTCCGGGTTCCACGGCGAGCGCAGGCTGGTTTCCTTGGGTTTCTCTTGGAAGCCGTTGACGCGGTAGTCGTGATCGATATCAACCACTCCAAACCGCGCACACTCGTCCGGACTGATCTGGATGGTGGCCAGCGTCACATCCGCCGCAGAGTGCTGGTGCTGGTCCAGCATCTTGCCGTAATCCATCTTGTAGATGTGATCTCCGGCGAGGATCAGCACGTGTTTGGGCTGCTCGGAACCGATTGAGTAGATGTTCTGGTAGACCGCGTCGGCCGTGCCCATGTACCAGTTCTCGCTGACCCGTTTCATGGGCGGCAGAATTTCGACGAACTCGCCCATCTCGCGCGCCACAATGTTCCAGCCCTCGCGGATGTGGCGGTTCAGCGATAATGCCTTGTACTGAGTGAGGATGTACACCCGGCGCAGATCGGAGTTGATGCAGTTGGAGAGGGTAATATCGATGATGCGGTAGATGCCGCCAAAGGTTACTGCCGGTTTTGCCCGGTCCCGGGTGAGCGGATACAGGCGCTCACCGGCGCCTCCAGCCAGCAGCACTCCCAGCGTATCTTTCATCCGATTTCCCGGTCCCCAGTACGGGTGCGGCGCGCGGCCGCCGGCTCCGCCGATCGTCCGTGTATCGGCGCCGGGGAATGTTAGATGGTAGCACAGCGAGGCAAGCACGCGGCCCGCCCGCGAGGGTCGATCAAACCATGCATGTTGCGGGCGAACGGCAGGGCTACGGGCGGTACCCGGCAGAAAGCACAAACACCCGAGGCGAAGGGCTTAGCCCAAATCTTCGTCAATCTTGATGCGCAGTGACTTCAGGAATTTCAGGTCCTGATCGTTGATCTTGAATTCCGGGTTGGTGGTAAGAGTGGTGACCAGCGAAGTCTTGTCCGGGGATTTTTCGCCTTGTTTGCTGACGCCTATGGTGGCTTCCAGCACCAGGAAAATGTCGTATCCTCCTTCTTTAATGCGGGCTACCACCTCCGCGATCTGATCGGAGTCGGCCAGGGATTCGTTGATTGCTTCCCCCAGCTCCTTCATGAGTTGCTTCAATTGCTGATCCACGAAGCCCCCCGGGTGCCGAACAATAGCACAAACAGCGATAATATGCCTTCCCGCCTCCGCAATTGTAACCCCGAACATTGATAAAATCGACCCGTGCCTGAACTCACTCTAACGCGCAAGCTTGGCATTTTGGCCCGGGTTGCAGCCCGGCAGGCGGGGCGCAGCCGCACCCTGGCCGCTTTAACCGGCGCGGGACGGGCTACGGCACGCCGTTTTGGATACGTCCTCCACCAACTTTGGCTAGAGGTAACCGGCTTTGTTTTCCTCGCGATAGCGGGCATCGGTGGCATGGCGCTGAGCCGTGAGTACGGCAAGTTTGCCAGCGGCAAGCAGGGACCGGGGCGCATGCTCATTGCCGTGGTTTTCTGCCTGACCTTTGCCTACTTTGGGCTGAACTCGTTTTGGCGCGTGCGCCGGAAGAGACGAGGCTAACCACGGCAAGGCCTGGCCCTCGTTCCGCCGTGTTTTCGGTGGTTGAGTTCTTATGAAAGAAAAACTCCACACCGCGGCTCCCGCGAAACCCCAGGCGGATACGCCTGACCCGCAGACTTCGTCCCACATTCCGGTCCGCCTGCTCTACACCCCGGCTGACCTCACAGACTGGAACCAGGAAAAGGAAGTTGGATACCCCGGCGAGTACCCCTTTACCCGGGGTGTGCAACCTACGATGTACCGAGGGCGTCTGTGGACCATGCGGCAGTATGCTGGCATGGGCGACGCTGAGGAGTCCAACCGGCGCTACCAGTATCTGCTTGCCAACGGCATCACCGGGCTGTCCGTCGCGTTTGACCTCCCTACTCAGATCGGCCTGGACTCGGACAACCCTCTGGCTGTGGGTGAGGTGGGCAAAGTAGGCGTCGCGATCGACTCCATCGAGGACATGCAGAGGCTCTTCGATGGCATCGACCTGACGAAAATCTCGACTTCGATGACCATCAATGCGACGGCGTCGATCCTGCTGGCACTGTACGCGGCGGTAGCGAAACGGCAGGGCGCGGAGATTCACAAGCTCTCCGGCACGGTGCAGAACGATGTCCTCAAGGAGTACATCGCGCGCGGCACCTACATCTATCCACCACAGCAGGCCATGCGCATCATCACCGACCTGTTCGCCTGGGCGAACGAGAACATGCCGGAGTGGAACACGATTTCCATTTCCGGCTACCACATGCGCGAGGCCGGTTCAACCGCGGTGCAGGAAGTCGCCTTCACCCTGGGCAACGGGATGGCGTACGTGCAGGCGGCCATCGATAAGGGGCTGGACGTGGACAGGTTTGCGCCGCGCCTGTCCTTTTTCTTCAACGCCCACAGCAATTTCCTGGAGGAGGTAGCCAAGTTTCGCGCTGCCCGGCGCATGTGGGCGCGCATCATGCGGGAACACTTCGGGGCGAAGAACCCGCGTTCCTGGATGCTGCGTTTTCACACCCAGACAGCGGGTTCTACGCTGACCGCCCAGCAGCCCGAAAACAACATCGTGCGCACCGCTCTGCAGGCGCTGGCGGCCGTGCTGGGCGGAACGCAATCGCTGCACAGCAACTCCTTCGACGAGGCGCTGGCGCTGCCTACCGAACAGTCGGCGCGGATCGCTTTGCGCACGCAGCAGATCATCGGCTACGAGTCCGGGGTGGCGCAGACGGTCGACCCGCTGGCCGGGTCGTACTATGTCGAAAGCCTGACCAACGAGATCGAGAAGCGCGCCGCCGAATACCTGGGCAAGATCGAGGTGATGGGTGGAATGCTCAGGGCGATCGAGCGCGGCTACGTGCAGCAAGAGATCCAGAACGCCGCGTACGAGTACCAGCGGGCGGTGGACCGGGGTGAGGTGACGGTGGTGGGTGTCAACCGCTTTGAGATGGAGGAAGAGAAGCCGATCCCAATTCAGCGAATTGACGAGGCGCTCGAACCCAAGCAGGTGGAGCGGTTGCGGGCGTTGCGGGCACGGCGTGACATGGCGTCGTGGCAGGCGGCACTGCGGGCCGTAGAAGAGGCGGCGCGCTCGGGGGCGAACCTGATGCCGTGCATTCTGGCGGCGGTGGAAGCGAACGCCACCGTGGGCGAGATTTCCGACACCATGCGGCGGGTCTTCGGGGAGTACAAGGAAGCGGTGGTGATGTAGATCCAGTCGTCGCTCGTCAGCGGTCAGCCTGGAGATTCATTCCAACCCTGGGAAACATCAGGGCTGGCCCTCCGCCAGCCCTAACTCGATTCGTGATTAGCGCCGCTCCGGGCCGTGGCCTCGATCGGAACGGCCCTCGTTTTCCTGCTGAGGAGCATTCTCGTGCGGACGAGCATTATCCGGACGGAAGTCGTTCGGGTGCGGTGAGCCGTGTGGAGAGTTGTATTCCGGCTGGGGAGCGCGGCCTCCGTGCATTCCCTCCGGTGGCGCGGAGTGCTCGTCGTAGCGCACAGAATTCTCCGGACGCGGCACCGAGTGATTCTCGGCATGACCATAGGGCCCTCCGCTCGAGCTGGCTGGTACGACCCTCGGCCCGCGGAATTCTCCGGGCCGGGCCGTGGCCGCAATGGCGGGCCGTCCGTGGTTCTCGGTCGCCAGCAAAGCCCGGTTGCCACCCGCGGTTTGCTCGTGCTGTCTCTGCATGGGGGTAGGCTCGAAATGGCGTTCGCGGGCGGCGGTTTCCTGTTCCCGCGTAGCCTGTGCCCGGATTCCGCCGGGGCCTCCGTTGTAGCTGACCCGGTTCACGGTTACATTGTTGATCACGGTTTTGTTGTAAATATGAACATTGGTAATGGTGACGTTGTTCACGCTGCGGTTATAGAAGAAGTGCGATCCTCCCCAGTATCCGCCCTCATAGCCGGCTCCGAAGTAACCGAACCCGTAGTTCACCCCGCCGTAAAAGCCGATGTGCGGTCCCCAATAGCCCGCATGCCAGACATAAACGCCGTTGCCCCAGCCCCAGTAGCCGGGCGTCCAGAGCAGGCCAACTGTGGGCGGCATCACCCACGTTCCCGGCACCCAGTAGTAGCCGGCCGGACCGTAGGCCCAGTAGCCGGGCGTCCAGATGTAGCCGTCGCCGGGACAGGGCGGCTGCGCATAAACGGGCAGCACCGGCGGGGCGATCGTCACCGAGACGAAAACTCCCGCGACCGATAAGGCAGGTATGGCCAGGATCAGAAGCGCGAGCGAGAAGTGACGAACCAAACTAAGAATTCGCATTGTTTCCTCCTGCCCATTCGTCCTTGGCCTCGTCAACACCAGATTCTCGCGGCCAGGCGGATGCAAAGGGAAGTTGGGCCAAAATGTCTACCCAGATCGTGGGACCTCCCTGGTGTGTACAAACCCATCTTTGGGAGAAGTGTTGCTGGGCGCGCGGTGTGCTGATTTTAAGTCGCTAACGTGGCGGTCCTGGGCGGAAACCACACCCGGCCGGTTACGTGAGTAACCGTCCGGGGTCGTTCAGAACGCTTGGTTCTTGGTGAAACCGGGCCATGGTGCTACAGCGGCCGACCAATCGTCGCCAGCACTTCTATAGCGGAGGGGGCGAGCGGGCTACGTCCAGTACGCTTCGAATCCCGGGCAAAGGCACAGCGGATGGGGTCTGTTTACGTTATACGACCGGGTACCTTCCTCCAAGGCCCTGCGCGACTCGAGACCCTTCCCGCGTCAAGCGGTACTCCCCAGGCCTGCTCCTTACCATCAGGCCGAGATCGACCAGTGACCGCAAGGTATCGCCGACGCTGGCGAGAAGCGAATCCTTGTTTGATTCCTTCAGGGTGTCGCCCAGCTCGACCAGGGCGGCATAGGCAGTCGTCGAAAGGCAAGTTCCGCCGTTCATTTGAGCCCGAATCAGGATTGCCTCCTGTGGCTTGTTGAGTCCGCGTTCCATGGGTTCCTCTAGAGATGATATTGCGAACTATTCTTGTGACCACTTCGGTGGCGTCGCACACATTTCTGACAGAAAAATTATACGCTCGGGAGTGTGTTGGACACGTCGCTCCCAAGCCGTCCAGGTGTGCGTCGACCTTCTCAGCGGTGCGAGAACCTGACATCACAAACTTCGACCTGTCCATGATTCCTCCCTGCACAAGACATACGCGCCCTCAAATTCCGCGACGGCAAATGTTCGCGGTAGTGCCCTGTACCCAGCCGCGTTCGGGGGTGTCCCGCCACGCCAGAGCCGCACGATCTGCATCTTCCGAGGGTTGGGAGGTCCAGGCATCTCAGCCACCCTGTTTGACCGGTCTTGCTGGCAGCGCTGGACAAGGCGCGCGGCCCCTGGACAAAAAGCGTGGACTGACTATCCTGTTGGCCGCGAAGGAGAGTGGTTGATGAAACGCGTTCTGGCTGTATTCTGCCTGCCCCTGCTGGCAGCCTGGCTGATCCCGGTTGCCGCGCAAGTGAATCCCTACAAGGAGGGTATTCCGGGGGTCACCGGATATCGCTCCGAAGTGTTGTCGGAGGTGATTGTTCAGGAAGACAAGCTGACTCGCCTTGCGGATGCCATTCCAGCGGAAAAGTACACGTGGCGTCCTTCCCCCGATGTACGCTCGTTCGCTGAGGTGTTTCTGCACATCTCCGCGGCCAACTACAACCTTTACAAGCTCGTGGGCACGCCTCCTCCGGCGGGGCTGGATGTGAAGGACCTGGAGAAATCCACCACTGACAAGGCAAAGGTGGTTGCCACCTTGAAAGATTCCTATGCTCACGCCCAGAGAGCCATTCGCGCTATGCCCGACACCGATCTGGACAAGAGCCTCGACTGGTTTGGGGGAAAAAACAGCGAGCGTGGTGTGTTGCTCTTCATCGTGCGTCATGGCGCCGAGCACCTGGGCCAATCGATCGCCTATGCCCGGTTCATCGGCGTGGTTCCACCTTGGACCGAGGACGCGCGGGGGAAAGCCCAGGAGAAGCAGACGCCTGCGGCAAAGGACAAACAGTAGGTTCCAGAGCCCCGCGAGATCCGGGAGGACCGAGTCCCAGATTTCGAACACCTTCGGACGATCTGCCGATAAGGTACGGTGGCGGGCCGGGTAGCGTCGGAGGGAGAAACCAAGCTCAAGGGAGAGATTGGACAACCGTTGGTGGTGCGGGAACCGGCGGCCGGATTTCACCTTCGGCCGGTTCAGGCGCTCCCTTTCAGGGTGTCGGCCAAGAATCTACTCAGAGATCTTGTAGTCGCAGGCAGCGCGGCAGGCTTCGCAGTAGTAGAGTCCGTCCACCCAGAGGCGGACGTCCAACTGCCCCTGGCAGAGCACACAGTACCTCTCGCACTCGCATCTGTGTTCGGGCTGCTCGCACTGGCTGCACAGAACTATGGTCTTAGTGCCCATAGCGGGACTCTATTCTTTTCTCGAGCGCAGAGGAATGTGCCCTTGGTAACCGCCGCGCCGGCCATGGGGCGCTGCCATGGCCCTCCTGCCCATGCCAAGAGGGGAACACCCGAGAAACCGGGCGGAGGGGCGGGAGCCTCGGTTGCTGGCCGTAACAGCTGCGTGTTAGGGTTATGTGTTTCACTATCTCAGCAGCCCAGCCTCGAGGAGTCCGTTTGCCTGCTGTCGACGTGCCGACCATCCGCAAGACCGTGCTGAATGCCGTCCATCGCCAGATGGGGGCGAAGATGGTCGAGTTCAACGGCTGGGAAATGCCCGTCGAATATCCCGCGGCGGGCGGCATTGTGGCCGAGCACATGGCGGTGCGGACCGGCGTGGGAGTTTTCGACGTCAGCCACATGGGCGATATCCGGCTGTCGGGGCCGGGAGCGCTGCCCGCGGTCGAACATATCTCCATGAACGATGCGGCGCGGCTCGCGGTGGGGCAGGCGCAGTATTCGGCGATGCTCTATCCGCAGGGCACGTTTGTCGACGACGTGATCGTGCACCGGCTGGGCGAGGATGATTATCTGCTGGTGATTAACGCCGGGACGCGGGAAAAGGATTTCAACTGGGTGCATGACCACACTCGCGAGTTCGACTGCCGCGTCACCAATCTCTCTGACGACTTCACCCAGATCGCAATCCAGGGTCGCAAGGCGGTGGATTTGCTGCAGAAATTGACCGACGTCGATCTGTCGGCGGTAAAGGTTTACTGGCTGACCCGGGGTACCGTGTGCGGGCTGAAGAATATCCTGATCGCACGCACAGGATATACCGGAGAAGATGGCTTTGAGGTCTATGTTCCTTCCGACGAATCCACCAGCACACGGGTCTGGAGGGAAGTGCTGGCTGCGGGCAAGGAGTTCGGAGCCCTTCCCTGCGGCCTGGGCGCCCGCAACACGCTACGACTCGAAGCCAAGCTCCCACTTTACGGACACGAGATCTCGGATACCATCAATGTCTGGGAGGCGGGACTCGATCGTTTCTGTAAGAGGCAGAAGCCCGAATTCATCGGGCAAGATGCCTTGGAGAGAGCGCGGGCCGCAGGTCTGAAGCGCACACTCGTTGGTCTGGAGATGGTGGACCGCGGCATTGCCCGCGACGGATACAAAGTGCGGGACGAGGCGGGGCATGAGATCGGCTACGTCACCAGCGGGTCGCCGGCGCCGTTCCTGAAAAAGAACATTGCGCTGGCCTATGTTCCGCCGGAACATTCGGCGGTGGCTTCGCTTGTGAAGGTGGAGATCCGCGGGCAGGCGCTAACGGCGCAGGTGGTGTCAACGCCGTTTTACAAGCGGCCGAAGAAAACCGGATGCCAAACACGGCGCGAATAGCCGGAAACCGGGAGCCCAGGAGCTAGAAGCTGCATGTCCTATCCAACCGACCTGAAGTACACGAAGGAGCACGAGTGGATCAAAGTCGACGGGTCGACCGCGACCATCGGCATCACGCACTACGCCCAGGAGTCGCTGGGTGACATTGTTTTCGTCGAACTGCCCCAGCCCGGAGCCCAGATCACTGCGGGCAAGACCTTCGGCACGGTAGAGTCGGTAAAGGCGGTGTCGGATCTGTACGCCCCGGCTTCCGGCACCGTGGCCGAAGTCAACGGAGAACTGGCCACGGCTCCGGAGAAAATTAACAGCGATGCGAACCACACCTGGATGGTGAAGATCAACCTTAAGGATCCGTCCGAGGTCAAGGCACTTCTTTCCGCCCTCGACTATGAAAAATTCGTGAGCGAAGAAGCAGGACACTAGGATCTTCCATTGCCAATGGCCAATTTTCAAGGGAACCTCCGCGTGCATCCAAGGTTCCGGCAATTGGCACTAGGCAATGGGAGATCGCAGCCCGGGGCGCGTGGTTCGCCGATCCCCAAGGTCGTTTCGAACACTAAGCGATTTTCATGAGATATCTTCCCAAGTCTCCCGCCGATCGCCAGGCCCTGCTCAAGGCACTTGGTTTGGGTTCGATCGATGATTTGTTCGCGCCCATCCCGACCCAGCACCGCCTCACCGGTGACCTCGAAGTTCCCCGGGCGATGGCGGAGTCGGAAATCGTCGACTGGTTCCGGCAACGCTCCCGGGAGAACGGGGCGGAGTACACCAGTTTTCTAGGCGCCGGCGCTTATCTGCATTATCGTCCGGTAATCATCGATTCGTTAATCTCGCGGGGCGAGTTCCTCACCGCCTACACGCCCTATCAGGCGGAGATCTCCCAGGGGACGCTGCAGGCTATCTTCGAATTCCAGACCATGATCGCGGAGCTTACCGGCATGGAAGTGGCCAACGCTTCCATGTATGACGGCTCGACGGCGGTTGCCGAGGCCGTGATGATGGCGTCGCGCGTCACCGGGCGCCGCTCGGTTGTGATCGCGCGCAGTTTGCATCCCGAGTACCGGGAGGTATTGACCACTTATGCCTCGCACCAGGGGATGCCGATGGGTACCGTCAGCTTCACGGATGCGGGGCGATTGGAACTGAAGGAACTCGAACAGGCGGTCGGCAGCGAGACGGCTTGCGTCCTGATTCAATCGCCAAATTTCTTCGGGACGATCGAGGAGGTGGCGACCATCGCGGAGATCGCGCACAAGCACGGGGCCTTGCTGGTGGTTTCGATTGCCGAGGCCGTTTCTCTGGGCGTCATCGAGCCGCCGCGACAGGCGGATATCGTGGCCATGGAGGCGCAGTCGTTTGGCGTGCCCCTGGGCTTCGGGGGCCCGTATTGCGGAGTGATCGCCACCCGCGGGCAGTTCGTCCGGCAGATGCCGGGCCGGCTCGCGGGCCAGACCACGGACCGCAACGGCAAACGCGGCTTCGTGCTCACCTTGGCTACTCGCGAGCAACACATACGACGCGAGAAGGCTACCTCCAACATCTGCACCAACCAGGCGCTGGTGGCCCTGATGGTGAACATTTTCATGACGGTCTACGGAAAAGTGGGCCTCAGCAAACTGGCGAAGCACAATCTGGCCAAAGCCGCCTATGCTGCGGGCCAGTTCGGCCGGCATGCGCGCATCTTGTTTGCCGGGGCGCCGCGCTTTAACGAGTTCGTGGTGCAGAGCAGCGAAGATCCCTACGTGATCAACAGCCGGCTGCTGGGACACAAGATCGTAGGCGGCCTGCCGCTGAAGAAGTTTTATCCCGAGCTGGGCAACGCCGCGCTGTGGTGCTGCACTGAGATGACCGCGCGCACCGCCATCGATACTGCGGTCGGCATGCTGGCCGAGAGCGAAGCCGAAGAGCCCTCGGGGGAACAGGCCGTCCAAGAGGTGGCGCGATGAGGCACATGACCCGCAAGGCCACCCGCCACGTCAACCAGAATGAAGGTTTGATCTTCGAGAAGTCGTCTCCGGGGAAGGGAGCGTGGAAATTGCCTCCCCTCGATGTGCCCGAGGTCGACGCCGCCAAGCTGCTGGGCTCCGTCGAACGCAAAGATCTCGGCCTCATGCCCGAGGTCAGCGAGATCGAGATCATCCGCCACTTCACGCGCCTCTCCACCTGGAACTACGCAATCGATCTCGGGATGTATCCCCTGGGCTCGTGCACCATGAAGTACAACCCGCGGGTCAACGAAGTGGTCGCGCGCATGGAGGGGCTGGCCAATGGCCATCCTTACCAGCCGGAAAGGATCTCCCAGGGCGCCCTGCGCATTCTTAAGACGCTGAGCGAGTGTCTGTTGGAAATCACCGGCATGGATGCGATCACATTGCAGCCCGCCGCGGGCGCGCACGGCGAATTGACGGGGCTGCTCATGGTGCGGGCGTTTCATCAAGCCCGAGGAAATCCCCGTAAGAAGATCCTTATCCCGGACTCAGCCCACGGGACCAACCCTGCGACTGCCGCCATGGTTGGTTACTCGGTTGAGAATCTGAAGTCGAATGACCGGGGCATGGTGGACATCGCGGCGCTGGAAGCACAGGTGAACGGCGACGTCGGCGCGCTGATGTTGACCAACCCCAATACGCTGGGTGTCTTCGAGCAGGAGATCGACGAGATCGTCAAGATCGTTCACGCCAAGGGGGCCTTGCTCTACATGGACGGCGCCAACATGAACGCGCTGGTCGGCAAAGTCCGCCCCGGCGATGTGGGTGTCGACCTGATGCACCTCAACCTGCACAAGACGTTCTCCACGCCTCACGGTGGCGGCGGCCCCGGCTCTGGCCCAGTGGCGGTGCAGCAGGCACTGGAGCCCTTCCTTCCCAGGCCGGTGGTGATCACCAAGCCTGACGGCACGCTCGCCTTCGACTACAACCGTCCGCAGTCGGTGGGGCGCGTGCGCGCCTTCTACGGCAATTTTGGAATGTTTATCCGGGCTCTGGCCTACATCCAGGCTAATGGTCCCGACGGCCTGCGCCAGACCACCGAAGACGCGGTCCTGAACGCGAATTACATCCGCAAAGGGCTCGAGGGTGTCTATGATCTGCCCTATGCCACACCCACCATGCACGAAGTCGTATTCAGCGACAAACTGCAGGCGAAGAAGGGCGTGCGTACCATGGACATCGCCAAGCGCCTCATCGACTACGGCTTCCATCCCTACACGACAGCGTTCCCGCTGATCGTGCCCGGGGCGCTGATGATCGAGCCCACCGAGAGCGAGAGCCGGGAGGAGTTGGACCTCTTCATCGAGGCGATGAAATCAATCGCGGAAGAAGTGGAAGAAGATCCGAAGACAGTCTTGGACGCGCCGCACAGCACGCGGGTATCACGCCTCGACGAAACGGCGGCGGCGCGCAAACCGGTGCTGCGCTGGAGGCCGCAAGAAGGAGATTAGCCGCAGGGGGGGCACCGGGAACTTACAACCTCCAAGTGCCAACGGACTGCATGGATTTGCGCCGCGCCAGTCAGCATGTTTCCGGTCGTTGGGGGTATTCAGAAAGGCACAGACCGCCAAAGACACGGAGAGAGACGGAACTTGACTTGTGCCCGGGGCAAGGTAAACCGAACCGACCGGTCCGGTGGGCCGAATTGGCAATGGAAATCCCTCCTGCGCCCACTGTGGTCAGAAGGGTTTATTTCTTCTCCGAAATCTCGATCGTCGCCCGTGTATTCTCCCAATCCAGGTACATGTGGCAGCCGCTGCCCATCTCGTGGAAGGAGATGGTGAAGTCCTCAACCGGTGCCGCGGTCTTGGAGACGCTCATGTCGTAGCGTCCGAGTTCGTCGCTCTCATACTTGTAGGGGATGCCCCATTCGCCGGTCTTCTTGTTGAGGATGAGAGTCCACTTGTCCTGGTTGGGAATCGTGAAAATCGTGTAGTTGCCGGCGGGCACGTCTTTGCCCTCCATAGTGAGGTTGGCACCGGTCACAAAGGTCGTCGCCTCGTTGGCGCCGGTGCGCCAGACCTCGCCATAGGGAACCAGTCCGCCGTAAATCTTGCGGCCCTTGGCCCGTGGGCTGGAGTAATCCACCTTGATCGTCTTGCCGTCGGAGAACTTGCACTCCGCGCTGGCAGCCGGACTGGGACGCTGCTTGCCGCCCGTCTGCCCGGCCGCGAATATCGGAAGGGCTAAGAAGGTACACAGCAGGACTGCAACACGCTTCTGCATGCGATTCTCCTCGTGAGTATTCAGCACTCAGCCGTTAGACGTTCGAGATCTGATCCAGTGATCGCGCCCAATCTCAGAGCCGATTGCTGAAAGCTGAGTGTTGCCTCGGCGCCGCCATTATCCACCCTCGACCGCCCAGGATACAATCACCCCATGCCCGTATTTGACGAGAAGCAGGAAGAACTCGAACACTTCGAGACCATGATGGGCGTGCCGCGCGGGCGGCTAGCCGTCACCATGGACATGATCACCGATGCCATGGCCCTGGTCGGCCAGCACGGCGTCTATTGCCAGAGCCAGCGCTGGCCCGGCCAACCCGTGCTCGATATTCAGATCATCATGAAGGATCTAACCGGAGCGAAAGAGCTGATTCAGAGCGTGATGGAGGAGTTGAAGAAGAGGAATTGAGTAGGTAACCCTCCCATATGCCTAGATCGGATTGGTTGGCCAGACCCCTAATAGTCTACAGAACTAACAGTCTTCAGAACTCGGGCCTGGCCGGATAGTCCACAATAATCGCCCGCCCGTCGGTCAGAGCTTTGGCTGAGTGCCGCACACCAGCCGGCACGATGGCAACCACGCCCGCTCGAGCGATCTGGGACACGCCCTCGATGGTTACCTCGAGCTCGCCCTCGATCACCTCGTAGACTTCTTCCTGAGGATGGAAATGCTCGTGAATGGATGCGCCCCGCACGAAGTCGTAATGTGCGAAAGTCATGCTCGGCGAGTGGAAATGGCGCCCACGCCAACCCGGCAAGCGCTCGATAACACGAAGGTTGCTGACGTCCACAAATGGCATAGGAACCCCGCTGCGGGACGCATGCTAGCATAGCTGGTGTTCGTTCGGTCCGAACCCCAGGCGCAGCGCGACCGTGGCTTTCATCCGTTTACGCGTGGTTGACTGCCTTCAGAGCGCAGACCACGATCCTACGGCTTCACCGTCACCATCACCACGCCGTGCGACGCCACCTTCGCCGCGAAGTTTCCCGTGAACTTGCCCAGGTCTTTCCCCTGCCATAAGTCGCGCACGGCTGCGCTCAGGTGCGCGGGGTAGCCGAGATCCTCCCACTTCGCCGTAATCACCTGCTCCTCCGCGCCGCGATTGAACAGGAGCACGGCGCGATCCCCCCCGGCGATCGGCCGCGCCCAAACTTCCAGGTCGTCGTCCTTCCACACCCGCCTGGCCTGGCGGCCCAGGGCATCCTGATCGACCGCGATCACTTCTTTATTGGTCAGGATGTCGCGAATCTCTGGGGTCATGTTCCGCAGGTCGTTGCCGGCGACAAGCGGCGCCGCCAGCATGGCCCACAGGCTGAAATGCGACCGGTACTCTGTCGTGGTCATGCCGCCGTTGCCCACTTCCAGCATGTCCGGATCGTTCCAGTGCCCCGGCCCGGCGAACGAATAGAGACCGGCCTCGGCGTCCACGATATCGACCACGCCGTAGGAGCAGCAGTTGCCCGGCTTCCATTCCTTCTTACCCGCCCAGCGGTCCTGGATATCGTCGGTGGTGCGCCACAGGTTGCCGCCAACTTCCTGCCCCCACAACCAGGGCTTGGCCGTGCCCCACTCGCAAATGCTCAGCACGATGGGCCGCCCCGTGGCGTCGAGCGCGCTGCGAATGTTGGCGTATGACGCCTTCGCGTCCTGCGTCGTCGTGTTGCACCAGTCGTACTTCAGGTAATCCACACCCCACGCGGCATAGGTGCGGGCATCGTGATACTCGTGCCCCAGCCCGCCGGGACGGCCGGCGCAGGTCTTGGAGCCGGCATCGGAATAGATCCCGAACTTCAGCCCCAGCGAGTGCACGTAGTCCGCCAGCGCCTTGATGCCGCCGGGGAAGCGCTGCCGGTCGGCCAGGATGTTGCCTTCCGCGTCCCGACTCACCTGCCAGCAATCGTCGATGACCACGTACTGGTAGCCCGCCTCCCTCATGCCGGATTTCACCACGGCGTCAGCCATACCCCGGATCAGCTCATCGCTAACGTTGCAGGCAAACTTGTTCCAAGAATTCCATCCCATAGGCGGGGTGAGGGCAAGGTTGGCAGAAGGAGCAGGCTTCTCCTGGCCCAACGAGGCGCCGGCGAGCAGCACAAGAACAACCGATATCAGTCGTGCCATGGAAGGGTGGACGATTTTCCACTTTCCAGTGCCATCTTCCAGGTCGCGGTGGCTCCGGATGAAGTCGCAATCGTCGGAAATCAGCAATCCCTCTAGCCCAGCGTGTACTTTCCCGCCTCAATCACCCGTTGCGCGATCTGCTGCCGCAACTCGATGGTGTTGAACGGTTCGTGCTTCGCCAGACGCCGCAGGATGGCCAGCTGCGTGCGGCGCATGTCGCCTTCGCTTGCCCCCGCGATGATCTTCTTGGCCGCCACCTCGATCTTCTCCATGGCCTGGGTGAGGTACACGCGGGTCATCGCCAGCGCCAGGGCGGCGTTCTTCTCGCCCTTGGTCTCGACCCGTTTCTGCGCGCGCAGCACGGCCGACTCCATGGCGTAGGTTTCCATGACCATGTCGGCGATGGCAGCCATGACCTCCTGCTGGTCCTGGATGGCCTGCATGTACCTCTGCGTGGTCACGCCCGCGGCAAACAACCCCAGTTTCTTGGCTTGTGCTACCAGTTTGCGCTCCTCGGCCAGAGGCCCTTCGAATTCCGCGCCAGCGCCTGGGCCGGAGAGAACTTCGTCCATCAGTTTCTTGATCGCCGGCAGGAGCGGAAGCTGTCCACTCATGGCACGCTTCAGCAGGAATCCGGTGATGATCAGCCGGTTGATTTCGTTCGTGCCTTCGAAGATGCGGTTGACGCGCGCATCGCGGTAGGCGCGTTCGGCCGGATATTCCTCGACGAAGCCGTAGCCCCCGTAGATCTGCACCGTCTCATCCACCACGTAGTCGATCATCTCCGAACCCCAGACTTTGATGATCGAGCACTCGACCGCGTACTCTTCGATTGCCTTGCGTGTCTCCTTGAGCGCGTTGGCCGCACCCTTGTCGACTTCGCTTAGCGCCGTGTCCATCATGCCCACCGTGCGGTACACCAACGACTCGCCCACGTAAATCAGCATGGCCATGTTGGCCAGCTTTTCGCGCACCAGGCCGAAGTCGGCGATGACCTTGCCGAACGCCCTACGCTGTTTGGCATAGCCAATGGCATTCTCCAGTGAGACCCGCGCCCCGCCGACGCACATCGCGCCCAGCTTGAAGCGGCCGATGTTCAGGATGTTGAAGGCGATGACGTGTCCCTTGCCGATCTCGCCCAGCAGATTCTCCACCGGGACCTGGCAGTCGTTGAGAATGATGGGGCAGGTGGAGGAGCCACGGATGCCCATCTTGTGCTCTTCCGCTCCGACCGCGAAGCCGGGGAAAGTCTTTTCCACCAGGAATGCGGTGAATTGTTCGCCGTCGAGCTTGGCAAAGACAGTGAACAGATCGGCGAAGCCGCCGTTGGTGATCCACATCTTCTCGCCGTTGAGGATGTAGTGCTTGCCGTCTTTCGCGAGTTGGGCGCGGGCGCGGCAGCTCAGCGCATCCGAGCCGGAAGACGCTTCCGAAAGCGCATAGGCGGCCACCATCTCGCCGGAAGCTATCTTCGGCAGATATTTCCTCTTCTGCTCCTCGGTGCCGAAATACACGATCGGCAGCAGGCCAATGCCTGTGTGCCCGCCCCAACTGGTGGCGAAGCCCGCATACTTGGCGATGTGGTCAGCGATGACAGCGGCGGTGACCTTGTCCATTTCCAGCCCGCCATACGCTTCCGGAATCTCGACGCCGGTGAGGCCCAGCTCTCCCGCCTTCTTCAACAGGTCGCGCGTGACCTGGAACTCCTTGCGTTCGATCTTCTCCGCATTGGGAAGAATCTCGTTGACCGCGAATTCTTCCGCGGTCTGGCCGATGAGTTGATGCTGCTCGGTGAAGTCTTCGAGCGTGAAGACATGGCGGGGGTGGCGCTCCTCGAGCAGGAAGCTGCCGCCGGAGATTTTGGTCTTGGGAATTGCGGTGGTTGCCATGGCAAACCTTTCCTAACCAGTAAGGGCACAGAGAGTCACAGGCGAATCTTATTGCATTCCTGCCAGTGCCTGCCATTCACAAGCCGGAGGCAGGGCGCACGCATGCCACGTGGATATGGATCAGCAGCCGACCTTCTTGCCGCTAGCTTCGGAATGCAGCTAACCATTGCGCACTTGGCCGGACGGGCCGACCTCAACCCGAGCTCAGGAGCTGCTACAACAGTCACCCGGGCACGGTTCAGGCCCCAGGGCCGACTCCGACACAAACATGATTTTCATGCATATCACAACCTTCACACTTGCTGCTGTGACGGTTGTGACAAGCCCAGGGTATTAATCCTCACTGTTCCTCTGTGGTTAAACCAGGTTCTCGAAGATCCCCGCCGCGCCCATGCCTCCGCCCACACACATGGTCACCATGCCGTAGCGGGCGTTGCGCCGTTTCATCTCCCGGATGATCGAAGCCGTCAGCTTCGCCCCCGTGCAGCCCAAGGGATGGCCCAGCGCAATCGCGCCGCCGTTCGGATTGACTTTGCCGGGGTCCAGTCCCGCCGCTTGGATCACCGCCAGCGACTGGGCTGCAAAAGCCTCATTCAACTCGATCACATCAATGTCAGAGAGCTTCAATCCGGCGAGCTTCAGCGCCTTCGGGATGGCAAACACCGGGCCCAGTCCCATCTCCTCCGGCTTGTACCCGGCAGTCGCAAAGGAGACGTAACGCACCAGCGGCTTAATGCCCAGCGCCTTGGCACGCTCGGCCGACATCACGACTGCCACCGCCGCGCCATCAGACATCTGCGAGGAGTTACCCGCCGTGACCATACCCTTGGCGTGGAACGCCGGCTTCAGTGCGGCCAGGGCCTCGAGGGAAGTGTCGGCGCGCGGTCCTTCATCAACCCTGAATATGATCTCGTTGGATATCGGTTTCTTGCCGTTCGGGGTGGTAAAGCGGACCGGCACCGCCACCGTCTCGTCCGCGAACTTTCCCGCCGCGATCGCCGCTAGCGCCTTCTGGTGGCTGCGTAGCGCGAACTCGTCGCTGGCGGCGCGGGTGATCCCGTGTTGCTGCCCCACGCGCTCGGCGGTGAGCCCCATTGAGAGATAGGTGCTGGGAGCGTGCTCCACCAGCCACGGGTTGGGCGAAATCTTGTTGCCGCCCATCGGGATCATGGTCATCGACTCAGTGCCGCCGGCCAGGATTACCTCCGCGCCGCCCGCCAGGATGCGGTCGGCCGCCATGGCAATCGACTGCAGCCCCGACGAGCAGAAGCGGTTGATGGTCAGCGCCGACACCTCGACCGGCAGCCCGGCGCGGAGGGCGGCAATGCGGGCCACGTTCATCCCCTGCTCCGCCTCGGGCATGGCGCAGCCCAGAATGACGTCCTCGATCTCCCTGGGATCGAGTTGTGGAACACGCTCCAGCCCGCCCTTGATGGCGACGGCAGCCAATTCATCCGGACGGGTCGCCCGCAACGTGCCCTTGAAGGCCCGTCCCACAGGAGTACGAACAGCAGATACGATCACGGCTTGTTTCATAGTTCAGCTCTCAGTCTTCGGTCGTCAGCTCTCAAACCGGCTTTTCGGCTCCGCTTCGCGGACTGCAACCAGCCTTCAGCTCCGGCTGTCATTCTACGATCAAGTCTGTTGTTCCGGGCGAAGCTAGGAACCTGCACTGGTTTGATGCCGTCCGACCCGCTGGGATTCCCCGCGTAAGCGGCGCGAAGAAACGGCCTCGACGGGCTTCGACCGCTTCGCCCCACAATCGCCGAAGGGAAATCACCCATCGTCAATTCCTCAGCGTCTTTCCCGTCTTTAACGTGTACTGGATCCGCTCCTGCGTTTTCTTCTCTCCGCAGAGCGACTTGAACGCCTCGCGCTCAAGGTCGAGGATGTACTGCTCGCTCACCGGCGTGCCAGGCGTGACGTTACCACCACAAAGCACCTCGGCGACTTTGGTCGCAATTTTCACCTCGTGGTCGCTGATGTACTCGCCCTGGCGCATCATGTACACGCCCAGTTTGAGCGCGGCCAGGATGTTCTCTCCGGGTGCAGGAAGGTCGGTGCGCATCACCGGCGCCTCGTAACTTCCGCGCACCAGTTCCAGCGCCCGCGCCTTGGCGTCGGCCAGGACGCGCTCACGGTTCATGGTGACGCCGTCCGACTCGGACACAAAGCCGAGTGCCCGTGCCTCGTGCGCCGAGGTGGCGACCTTCGCCAGGGCGATCGTCTCGAAGGCCTTCTTCATGGCCTCCAGGACCTCCACCGACTCGCCGCGCCCATCGGGGCGAACCGCCGTCGCGCGATCCAGGGCGCGAAGCAGCATCTCCTTGCAGCCGCCGCCGCCGGGCAGCAGACCCACGCCAACCTCCACCAGGCCGGCGTAGAGTTCGGCATGCGGCTGGCGAGCTGCCGCGTGCAGCGAGATCTCGGTTCCACCGCCGAGAGTGAGGCCGAAAGGAGCGGCCACCACCGGCTTGGGCGAGAACTTGATGATCTGCGTCATGCCCTGGAACTGCCGAATGACCATGTCCACGTCGTCCCATTCTTCTTCCTGTACGGCCATGAGCAGCAGCATGAGGTTGGCGCCCACCGAGAAATTCTGTGCGTCGTTGGTGATGACGAAGGCGTCGAAGTTGTCGCCGGGGCCGCCGGGTTTCAGTGCCTGCGTGATGAGCGAAATGATGTCGGTGCCGAGAGCGTTCATCTTGGAGTGGAACTGGATGCAAGCGACGCCGCCGCCGACATCAATCAGAGAAGCGCCGGCGTTCTTCCTGACCACCCCGTTGGACTTCTTAGCCACGGTCACCGACCACACCCCTTCAGGAACCCCGACCCGTTGCCAGCCGCCAGTTGCCAGGTCGAAGTATTTGCGTCCCGAGGGTGACTTTGGCTCGTCTTCGTACCAGCTCTTCTTACCCGAGGCTAGCAGTTTCTCCAACTGGGCGGCGACGGGCCTGCCTTCTTTCCTCATGCGAGCCACGGTGGCTTCGACACCGGCCGCGTCCCAGAGTTCGAATGGACCCATCTCCCAGTTGAAACCCAGTCGCATGGCGCGATCGATCTCGACGATCGTATCGGAGATCTCCGGAATGCGATTCGCCGAGTAGGTCCAGAGATCGGACAGCGCGGCCCAGAGGAAGGCTCCGGCCTTGTCGCCCTTTTGCGGGCCGCTGCCGTCGAGCCCGAGTAGCGTGCGCACGCGGGCGGAGGTCTCCTCGATGTTTTTCGCGATTTCGAGCGCGGGGAACTTGGGCTTCTGACGAGGATGATATTCGAGCGTCTTCCAGTCGAGGGCGAGGCGTTCCTCGTGGCCGCCGGTGCCGCGCGTCTTCTTGTAGAAGCCGCCCTTGGCTTTGTCACCCAGCCACTTCCGCTCCAGCATCTGGCGGAAGAAATCGGGAAGTTCCAGTTCGCTGCGCTCGTCATGCACGTGGGTGGTCATGTTCTCGACCACGCTCCCGAGGATGTCGAGCCCGACCAGGTCAATGGTGCGAAAGGTTGCCGACTGGGGCCAGCCCAGGGGCGCGCCGGTGAGCGTGTCCACGTCTTCGATGCTGAGATCCAACGCCTGCATCAGCCGCATCACGTTGAGGACGGAGAAGGTGCCGATGCGGTTGCCGATGAAGTTGGGCGTGTCCTTGGCAAAGACTACGCCCTTGCCGAGGCGCACGTCAGAGAAGTGGGCAACGGCGTCGATGAGCCCGCGATCGGTGTCCGGTGTGGGAATGAGCTCCAGCAGGCGCATATAGCGCGGCGGGTTGAAGAAGTGGGTGCCAAACCAGGATCGGCGGAAGTCGGCGGGAAAGCCTTCGGCGATCTTGCCCACGGGCAGGCCGCTGGTGTTGGTGGTGATGATGGTGCCGGGCTTGCGGACGGCCTCGACCTTCTGGAGCAGAGCGCGCTTGGCGTCGAGGTTCTCGAGCACGGCTTCGAGGATCCAGTCGACCTCGGCCAGCTTGCTCAAGTCATCCTCAAAGTTGCCGATGGTGACTAGGCGCGCGAGCGAGGGCTCGAAAAACGCAGCCGGCTTGGATTTCTTCGCAGCTTCCAACCCAGCGGCGGCGATCTGGTTTCGGGCAGGGCCATCGGCGTCGGGGGGAACGATGTCGAGCAGGTAGCTGGGAACGCCAGCGTTGGCAAAGTGGGCGGCAATGCGGGCGCCCATGGTTCCAGCGCCCAGGACGGCGACTTTATGGATGGTTTTCATGGAAATATGACTCCGGTCTGGCGGCGCCGGCTGCGGCCGCTCAGGTGCGTTAAGAAACCGCAAAGGATACCTAGGATCACGAAAACGTGATTTTACTAAAGGACGAGCAGCTGCGCTGTGATGTTCAGCCCAAGAAATCGGCAATTACAGCGGCTGGCTCGCAATGCTGCCGGGAAGCGCTGCTTCACCCCGAAATACACTTTTTCCACAGCCTGGGAAGCTTGCCTGGATACCAAGCGTCAGTTTTTCCCCGGAGGTCATTGATGGGGCGCCTAGGTAGGAGCCGCCCGGCTTGGTGCGCACGGGCGAGGACGTCCTTGTCCACCGTTCCTTACCTTATGAGTAATGAGTGGCGCGCGCGGGTCGCGAGCCTTGCCGCCGGCGATCATGGCAGCTTGTCGACGAACCAGTCATTCTGTCCCGACTTAACGAGCACCAGGTCCGACGGGTGGGGCTGGATCCACCGGGGGTGATTGGCCGTGCGCAGGGTGAACAGCGTGACCGGGAACTGGTAGCGGCCTGGGGTGAGCTTACGACCGCGGCCCAGTTCGTAAGCCTGATTGACGGCGGAGGAGGGCGAGACGAACTCCTCGATTGAACTTTCAGCCGTGTGCTGGCGGAGATGATCGGAGAGCATCAGGATGACATTCTCCTGGTCCTGGGCTTGCCAGGCCTGGAGGAAGCGGCTGGCTGTGGCCAGCGCTGCCACGTAGTCCTCATCAACCGCGGCTTGGTTCGCCCGGGAAAACAGAGGCTGCGCGCATGAAAGCAGGAGGGCGGCCGCAAGCCAGGCATGGGGAGAAAATCGCAAACTGAGTATTCCCATGGGTGATGATTCTCTTTTTACCTAGCATGAGGAGGCAGGGTTGCGGAGTAGCGAGGCGGGTACGCGGAGGAGTGCCTCAAAAAGACAGCGGGCGCGTACCGAATGAGATGTGGGGTGAGGATGGCAACGGTACGCGCCCTCTTTAATTAAATTTAGCCTAGGCCGAGTCTGTAACGATGTCAAGGGGAATCGTTTTACTACTGGAAAAATTGCGAATTTTTGCATCATGGAACGTGATATATCCGCAAGGTCATCGCTCACAATTGTGTGTGACTATGCATCTGGGCCAAGAGAATGTTCGATACACCGCGGTGGGCTCGCGACTCCCGTCTCCGTCGGCTCGGAGATTTCCATCATCCCGCCGTCAGTGGCGGCTGAGATACGCCGGGCGGGCTCAGAGCGATCTGCCAAATGTTCTTCAACGATAGGCCGGTATCGGAGGGAAACCGAGTCTGTTGAGGATGGGTCCAGCTTTTTCCGACATCGTCGCTGAGCGCAGCAGGCTGCCCCGATAACTCTAGGGGCGTTGTCGACCGTGCGATGGCCCAGGTGCTCGCGCCATCGTGCTCTCGCCCTGTCGCTTCGGCTACAACTCCGGGTGGAGTTGAAGATACTGCTGCGCTTTACGAACGACCTGGCGTTCGCCGCTGTAAGCGAGCTTGGTCATAGCTTCCTCGAGCGGGAGCCAGAGGGCGCGGCGAACCTCGATGCGCATAGTTTCCGAGACGTCGTCGATGCGGCCGGACTCGTAACGCAACAGGTAGAAGCTGACAACTTTGAAGACGCGTTCCCGGTCTCCCCAACTGCGCACGTAGGTGTAGCGGACGTCGGTGAGCTTGGCGACCAGGGAGGCGGTGACCCCGGTCTCCTCGCGGACCTCGCGTAAGGCGGTCGCGTCCGGTGCCTCGCCGGGGTCGACCAGCCCCTTGGGCAGGGCGAGAACCGGCTTGCGGGCGCCTGTGCGGCTCGCAGCGGGGGCTTCCTCGGGCTTGGAATCTTTCCGCGGCTCGATGACGGCAATCCAGGAGGCGTCCGGCATGCGCCGGACGACCACCCCGCCTGCCGAGAATTCGCGTTGCATTCGCCCAAACTAGCAGGAATGAAGGAGTTCGTCACCACCGAGAGTCAGCTGATCTGGCCAACCGTGGATCAGGTGAGCGGCGAATTGGGTAATCGGGTAATTGAAGGGAAGGTGAGGCTAGGATGCCCGCGGGAGGCCGCCCCTAATGCTCCAGTAACCCCCCTGCAGTCCCCAAGGTCATGGGGATGGCACCAAAGTGGCATGCACCATTGGCGCAACAAGTGGCATCTTAGCAGATAGTGAGAGCAGCTGGGGAACCGGATGTGGGGCTGGCTGTGAAGTCGATTCGCAGGATCCTTCGTTCCGTACAGGCCTTCAGTCGTGAGCTCTCGCGTTTCTCGTCCGCTACTGAATCCCAGAACGAGTCGGCCAGCATCGGCCTGGCCCTGGGCGGTGGTTTCGCCCGCGGCATCGCGCATATTGGCGTGCTCAAGGTGCTGGAGGAGGAAGGAATCCCCATCCGCCTCGTGGCGGGGACCAGTGTAGGAGCCCTGGTCGGCGCGGCCTACTGCAGCGGGTTGTCAACGGCAGAACTGGAGGAAGTGGCGCGCCGGGTGCGCTTCAAGACCTTTGCCCGCTGGACCCTGTCTCGCCATGGCTTCGCCACCAACCAGCGAATGATCGGTTTTCTGCACTCGGTGCTCAAGGTGAAGTCGTTCGAGGAGTTGTGCATTCCACTGGCGATCACGGCGACAGACTTGATCACGGGTGAAGGGGTGGTTTTTCATTCCGGGCCATTGGTGGAACCGGTACGTGCCAGCTGCGCCTACCCGGGAATGTTCCAGCCGGTTAACCTTCGCGGCCAATGGCTGGTGGATGGCATGCTGGCTCATGCCGTGCCCACGCGGCCGCTGCGCGACATGGGGGCCGAGAAGGTCCTGGCCATCCACCTGAAGGGCCGCTGGTCAAACGGTGAAGCCCCGCGCCACCTTTTCGATGTGATCGGGCAGTGCTTTGCCATCGCCCAAGAGATGAGTTCAGAGCAGTGGAAACAAGCCGCCGACTTGATCGTCGAGCCGGATGTTAACGGCTTCGATTACGATTCATTTGAGCACACGACGGCGCTGATCCGCGCCGGAGAAGTCGCGATGCGCCGCGCCATGCCGGAGGTTAAGAAATGGCTGGAGGTTCCCGCGTCGTCTCCCGGGAAAGCAAGGTCCACGACCGCGACCCTGCCGCACACCGCCGCTCTGCCCGCAGATTGACCACGGCCAGATGAGATCTGGCCATATCGGAGCCATCTGGCTCAGGGTCTCTCCCCTTCCTCCTCCGGTTGGAACGGTTTTTACCGACATGATCTGGAAGGAGACCAAGCTTTGCAGGCGGAATTAGCGCGGGAGCTTCGATGCAGGGAACTGTGACACAACCCAGTCGAAGAGCTGCCGTGTCGGACGGGCAGAAGGCTCACCTGGCACAATCAAGCCGGAACCACGGGTGAAGCGTGGCCTTCGCCGGTTCGGGAGCATGCTTCCAGTAGGCGCGGCGTCGTCATACGGCGGACGCCAGCCGATCGGCCTCCTCCTGGATGCGTCTCCACGCCCGTTCCACGTGGCGCGCTTGCGTGCTGGTCTGACCCACGCATAGACGCAGGGTGATGCGGTCATTCAGCTTGGTGTGGGTTAGGTAGAGGTCGCCGGAGCGGTTCAGACGGTCCATGATTGTCTGGTTGGCGTGGTCTCCGGCTTTGTGGCGGAAGCAGACCAGGTTCAGGGGGGCGGGAGCGGCGAGTTCAAAGCGGAAGTCGTGTCTCAGCCAGTCCGCAAACTGCTGCGCGAGCGCCACGTGCTGGCGTACATGGTGGCGCAAGCCTTCCACGCCGTAGTGCCGGATCACGAACCATAACTTGAGGGAGCGGAAGCGCCGGCCGAGTGGAATCTGCCAGTCGCGGTAGTCGATCACTGCGCCCGACTCGGTGGCCTGATTACGCAAGTATTCGGGCAGGATGCTCAGGGTCCGGATGAGGGCCTTGCGATCAGCGACGTAGAAACAGTCGCAATCGAAATTAGTGAACATCCACTTGTGGGGGTTGAAGCAGTAGCTGTCTGCGAATTCGAGCCCGCGCTGGAGGTAACGGAACTCGGGGCAGAGGGCGGCGGTGCCGGACATGGCGGCGTCCACATGCAGCCAGATGCCGTATTCCTGGCAGATGAGCCCGATGTCGCGGACGGGGTCGATCGCGTTTGAGGAGGTCGTACCCACGGTGGCGCAGACGAAGCAGGGAACCAGGCCGGCGGCTTCATCCTGGGCAATCTGGTGTACCAGGGCCTCGGGGCGCATGGCAAAATTCTCATCCACCGGGATGGCGCGCAGTTTCTCCGCGCCGACGCCGGCGATCTTGGCAGCCTTCTCCACCGAGGAGTGAGTCTGGGTGGAGCAGTAAGCGACGAGTTTGCCGTCGCAGCCCTTGGCGTTGCTAGCGTAGTTGGTGGCGCGCTCGCGGCCGGCAAGCAGCGCGCAGAGCGAAGAACTGGAGGCTGTGTCCTGGATCACCCCGCCGCCGGTATTGGTAGAGAGGAATCTCTCCGGGAGCCCGAGCATAGCGACCAGCCAGTCGAGAACATGCGTCTCTAGTTCGGTGCAGGCCGGGCTGGTGGCCCAGAGCATGCCCTGCACGCCGAGGCCGGACGAAAGCAAGTCCCCAAGAATCGCGGGGAAAGATGCGTTGCAGGGAAAATAGGCGAAGAAGTTCGGGGACTGCCAGTGCGTGACTCCGGGGAGAATGAACTTTGCCAGGTCCTGCAGCAGGCTGTCGAACGGTTCCCCGTGTTCCGGGGGCCCGGCAGGCAGGCCGGCGCGGATCCGGCCGGGTTCGACGCGCGCAAGCACGGGAAAGTTCTCGATGCTGGCATAGTAGTCCGCGATCCAGTCGATGGCGGCATGGCCGCAGCGGCGAAACTCGTCGGGGGACATGTGGAAGCTCTTGGGATCGGTCACGGTTTGTCCTTGCGTTTATGCGTGTTGCCACTCTACCAGCCAAGGGGAAAGGGCTTCAAAGAATTGCGAGGTAGAGTCGTGACCCGGGCACGGACGCCGGCAGGAAAGGTGGAGAGATGCTTTTCGCTCGGGCCAAGCACCCGACACCAGACACAGGGAGTTGCCGGCTTGCCCGTCGTGCGACGCAATCGCGTGGCCTTGCCCTGGCCGCTCGGGAGCACGACTTCTGGGTGGTTCATCTGGATTCAGCGTCCAGTGCAGAAAGCGGTGCTGCGTCAACCCCCGGTGCCGAGAAACCCGGCAGGCCAGTCACTGTGGACGAGTCTATCGTGTCCATAAAATCCAAAGCAGCTTGAGGGACGGCGTTTCGACGCGGGTGCGTCAGATGACGAAGGTTACCGATCGCAACCCCATTGTGTAGGAGTTGCCGCTGACCTCGGCAGGTTCCGCTCATGATGGGTTGCTGCGATTGCCCGTTTTTTTCGGCTATGCGAGAGCCGAGCCGCGCTAGGTCAATTGTCCGTAATACACACGCGTGTGGTAGGGCATGAGCACTTTGCCGGCGGAGGCGTGTGCTTGGAAGATGCGCTGTAACTCCTCCAGCATCGGCGTGTGATTGGGGTGGCCGGGGAGTGGGGTGTAGGACGACGAAAGCAAGCGGCCTTCGAGGGCTGCGTAGTCGAATTCCTGGATCAGCGTGAAGACCTTCTTCCGGCACGGCGCGGGATGAAAGAACGCATCGATGGTGTCGGTAGTATGTTCGTGGCGAACCTGCTGGTAATCGGTACCGTAGCGAACCAGCAGTTGCTCGTAAGCTCGTAGGAAGGGGGTGGCGTCAGTGCTGCGTTCGTTCCAGAGCAGGACCACCCATCCGCCCGGCGTGAGGATGCGGGCGAATTCGCGGCGAGCGCGGGCGTGATCGAACCAATGGGCAGCCTGGGCCGCGGTGACCAGTTCAACGCTCCGGTCCGGCAGGGTGGTTGCTTCCGCTGTGGCGTTCACGCTAACGAATCTTGGATAGGAGGCCAGGAGGTGCTCGGCGGCCTGGCGCATCTGCTGGTTCGGTTCGACGCCGAAAACCTGGTTGCCGTTGTCGAGCAGCATGCGGGTGAAGATGCCGGTGCCGGAGGCGATATCCGCGACGCGGGTGGCAGGCGTCCAACTACATTCGGCGCGAAGCAGGTCAAGCACAGCGCGCGGGTAACCGGGGCGGAAGCGAAGGTAGTTCTCCACCCGGGTGGAGAATCGAAGCGTGGGATCGGGGATGGGCATGGTTCCCAGTCTACCCAAGTCATTCCGCATCGTCGCCCTTGCGGAGCGTCAGCCGATCGCCATGACGAGTGCGGATCTCGGCGCTGGATCCCTCAATGCTCAGCGATTACGATTTGAAACGGAACTTCCTGTTCCTATGGCATCGAAGGTTTCGGCATATACAACGAAGGAGCTGTCAGCGAAGACCTGGCCCGATTTTGCGAGGCTTTTCTCCCAAAAGAATGGCTGGCACTTCTGTTGGTGCATGCACTTTCACCGTCCCCACGGGTTGCCCATGAACAGTGGCTGCCCACTCGGGCTGAGAGAGTGTGCGAAATCGCCGGGAAAAACGTGAACTGGTTGAGAAGGGATGTGCTCACGGTATCCTCGTGTACGCCAACCGAGAGCCCGTGGGACGGTGCCAGTACGGCACCAGGGAAGAGCTTCCTCGTATTGATCATTCTCGCAAGTATCGAGGCCTTGCCCCCGCAGGGGCGAAGAGACTTTGGAGAATCACTTGCTTTGCCGTGCTGAAGCCGTATCGCAGACGAGGAGTGGCGAGCGCGGCGCTGAAAGCCGCTCTCGAAACCACAAGAAACCAGGGAGGCGGCCTGGGTTCGGAGCCACTGATGACCCGAACGCGCGGGCATGCCTAGGATGGAGAGATGGGCATCTCGGCCATCCTGCCGGGACGCCCCGATCTTCCCGGGAACGTGGTCAGATTCTCTCAGGATCGGCTGGTTGCCAGCGCTGTCCCGACCATTCTCTGCGTCTCTCTTGTTACACTGTTCGAGATATGCGCCTGCTGATCAAAGTCGGAACCAGTTTGATTGCTCCCGCGGGGCGCATCGACACGCAGCGCATGCGGGCGCTGGTGGATCAGCTCGACTTGCCCCACCACGAATACCTGATCGTGAGTTCGGGGGCGATCGGTTTCGGCATGGCGAATCTCGGTCTCGGCCGCCGGCCGGGAACGGTGCCGCTCATGCAAGCCTGCGCCGCCGTCGGCCAGAGCCTGCTAATGCATACCTACGAGCAGCTTTTCTTCGGCAAGAAGGTGGTCGCGCAGCTGCTGCTCTCCAGTGACGACTTTACCTCGCCGGTGCGCTACAAGAACCTGCAAAATGCTCTGCACGAACTGCTAAAGATGGGGGTAGTGCCGGTCGTCAATGAGAATGATTGCGTCTCGGTGCGGGAGTTGGTGGGCGCCTTCGGCGATAACGACGAGCTGAGCGCTCTGCTGGCGACCGCGGTCCAGGCTGACTGGCTGCTGCTGCTCACCGACGTGGATGGGTTTTACGTTCCTGAAGGCCGAGAGCCGCGCTTGCTGCGGACTGTCCGCAAGATCACACCGGGCATGGAAGCCCTGTGCAACGGCAAGGGCAAGCTGGGGACTGGCGGCATGCAGTCGAAACTTCGTGCCGCCAGGCTGGCGGGCCAGGCGGGTGTGCACGTGGCCATCGTCAACGGGCGCCATCCCCAAGCCATTCGCGGAGCACTGGAACGCAGGATCGGCACCTATTTCGTTCCCGCAAAGGTGAGGCGCTGAGGTTGGCAACCCATACCGTGACCTTGACCCGGAGAAAGCTGGAGCAGGCTCGGGCGGCCGCCCCTATCCTGGCGCAGCTCTCGACCGCCGAGAAGAATGCCCTGTTGGATGCGATGGCAGAGATGCTCGAAGCGGAGTGTGCCAGCATCCTCGAGGCCAATCGGCGGGATCTTGCCAACAGCCGGCTTGAAGGTGCGATTCGCGATCGGCTGTTGCTGACGCCGGAGCGCGTGCGCGACATGGCACGCGGAGTGCGCGCGGTCGCAGCCCTGCCTGACCCGGTGGGCGAGACGCTCGCCGAGTGGGAGCGGCCCAACGGACTGCGCATCCGCAAAGTGCGGGTGTCGCTGGGTGTGATCGGCATCATCTATGAATCGCGGCCGAATGTTACGCTGGACACGGTGGCGCTCGCCCTGAAGACGGGCAACGCCATCGTGCTCCGCGGTGGAAAGGAAGCCGTGCACAGCAACCTGCGTCTGGTGGAAATTCTGTCCGCGGTGCCCCGACTTCCTCCGCATGCGATCCAGTTACTGGATTCCTCGACGCGCGACTCCGTGCAGGAGTTGATCGAAGCGCGTGGTCTGGTAGATGTGATTATCCCTCGCGGCGGGCCGGGACTGATCGCCTACGTGGTGGAGAATTCAGTGGTGCCGGTGATTGAAACGGGGGCGGGGAACTGTCATATCTTCGTCGACGAATCGGCGGACCTCGCCATGGCGGATGCCATCGTGATCAACGCCAAGACACAACGGCCTTCGGTGTGCAACGCCGCCGAGAAGTTGCTGGTGCATCGGGCGATCGCCGCGGAATACCTCCCGCGCATCGCGCAGCACCTGGTTGCGCACGGGGTGGAGTTACGGGCTGACGAAGAAGCGCGTCGCCTGGCGCCCGGACTCGGCCTGCACGCGGCCACCCCCGAGGACTGGGGCGAGGAGTACCTACGGCTGTGCATGGCAATAGGTGTGGTGTCGGGTGTGGGGGAAGCGATTGCACACATCAACCGCTACTCTACGAAGCACTCCGAGGCGATCGTGACCCGCAGCGAAGAGAACGCGCGGCGGTTTCTGCGGGAAGTCGATTCGGCGGCGTTGTTTTGGAACGCGTCGACCCGCTTCTCTGATGGTGGCGAATTCGGCTTCGGCGCAGAAATGGGGATCAGCACCCAGAAACTGCATTGCCGCGGACCCTTCGCTCTGGCCGAGTTGACCTCCAGCAAATACGAAGTGATCGGCAATGGGCAGGTGCGGGGGGAGGGCTGATCTTGCAAGCTGACGAACTGCCGGAAACGTTGGATACGGCAGGTTCGCATTGACGGGCGAGATAAGCCCGTGTCCGAGTCATGCCGGGCCCGTCGCCACGGGCCTTAGTCCCTCCTTCAGGTACAATCGAGAGTTGCCGTGAAGGTGCGAATGTGAGTGGGGTCGCGTCCGGAAGTCACAAAACGGTGGCGCCGGTGCTGGATATGGCGCCCGACTTCGACCTCCCGGTTCTCATCGGGGGAAGGAAGAAGAGATTTCACCTGCGGGATCATCTCGAGCACGGGCACGTCGTGCTGGCGTTTTATCCGGCGAACTGGGAGCCGGTGAGCACCCGCCAGTTTACGCAGTACCAGGCCGAGCGGGCGGAGTTCGCGGCTCACAAGGCGGAAGTGGTGGGCATCTGCGTGGACTCGATTATGAACACGACGGCGTGGGAGCGCGATATCGGGCCGTTCGACTACCCCTTGTGCAGCGATTTCTGGCCGCACGGCGCAGTCAGCCGTGCCTATGGCGCCTTTCGCGAGCGTGCGCCTTTCGCGGGCGCCAGCGAGCGGGCGATCTTTGTGGTGCAGCAAAACGGCAGGGTGGCGTTCCGCAAGGTATACGGCGTCACGGAACTGCCCCCGATCTCAGAAATTCTCGAGGCGCTGCGCAAACTGTGAACGTGACCATCGCGGCCACTGGTTTCTGCTTCCTTCGCCGGCAATCCTTCGCAGAAGACAGAGCGTTTCCTTGGGCCCGCGAGCAAGCCCGTCCCTGCACCCGGCAACGAGGAGGCTCATGAAGTTCCTCCCGGGCAGTCTTCTGGCTTGGGCGCTTTTTCTCCTGCTCTCCAACCACGCGAATCCCTCTCCTGCCCAGCCGGCCGAGCCGTCCCCCATCTTCGGCTTCCGCGACACGGCCGGCGAAAACAGCGTCGAAAGCCGCTTCCTCGCCGTGCCTGATCCCAAACTGGCCGAGGAACATCTGCGTACTCTTACCCGGGCGCCCCATGTCGCCGGTTCTCCCGAGGACAAAGCCACGGCGGACTATGTGGCACAAAAGTTCCGCGAGGCCGGCCTCGACACCGGAATCGTCGAGTACCGCGTTTGGTTCAACCTGCCGGCGGAGATCAGCGTGGACGTGAGCGCGCCCCCGAGTGTCACGATGCATGGCCCCACCCGGGAGCACGTCGATGGCGATCCCTACCAGAATGATCCGCGCATTGTGCCGGCCTACAACGCCATGTCGCCTTCGGGCGATGTGGACGCCGAGGTTGTTTATGCCAACTACGGCTCGCCCGGGGATTTTCAGAAACTCGAGCAGATGAACATTGAGGTGCGGGGCAAGATTGTGCTGGTCCGCTACGGCCAGAACTTCCGCGGGGTGAAGGCTTTCGTGGCCCAGGAGCACGGCGCCGCGGGCGTGCTGCTCTACTCGGATCCGGCCGATGACGGCTGGAAGCGGGGTGACAAGTATCCCCAGGGACCCTGGCGTCCGGATACTGGGGTGCAACGCGGGTCGATTGGCTACATGTTCGAGTTCGCCGGAGATCCGACGACCCCGGGAATCGCCTCTCTGCCCTCGTTGCCGGACAGCCAGCGCACGCTTCCGGACAGATCCGCGCAACTGCCGAAGATTCCCACCACGCCGCTTTCCTACGCCGATGCCTGGCCCATCCTCGAACACCTGGCCGGGCCCGAGTCGCCGCGCGACTGGCAGGGGGCTTTGCCCTTCACCTATCACGTCGGTTCGGGGCCGGTGAAGGTGAAGATGCATCTCAAACAAGATTTCAAGTACCGCACGATTTGGGATGTGATCGGGAGAGTTCCCGGGAGTGTGCTCCCCGACGAGTGGGTGATTTCGGGCAATCACCGCGATGCCTGGGTCTACGGCGCGGTCGACCCCAACAGCGGCACCGCCGCCCTGCTGGAAGCGGTCCACGGTTTTGGCAGCTTGCTCAAGTCGGGGTGGCGTCCCAAACGGACTCTGGTTTTCTGCAGTTGGGATGCCGAAGAAGAGGGGCTAATGGGCTCCACCGAATGGGCGGAGGAGAATGCTAAGGCACTGGCCAATGCCCCGGCCTACTTCAACGTGGATGTGGCGGTGTCAGGCAAGAAGTTCGGAGCCGCCGCGGTCCCCAGCCTGAAGCAGTTTGTGCGCGATGTGACCAAAGCAGTGCCCAGTCCGCAGGGTGGAACGGTCTACGATGCCTGGCGGAAAGAGAACGGAGGCGTAATGTCCAATCCGCAGGAGACCGCCTCGAGTACCTATCGGCCGGCGGTGGCGGAGTCACCTGGGGAGGCGCCGGTCGGCGAACTCGGCAGTGGCTCCGACTACACGGCATTTCTGCAGCACCTCGGCGTGCCCTCCACGGACATCGGTTCTACCGGCGCCTACGGCGTTTATCACTCGGCCTTCGACGACTTTCAATGGTTCAAGCAGTTCGGAGATCCCACGTTCACGTACGAACAGGAAATGGCACGTGTTTATGGGTTGGAGGCGCTGCGCATGGCGGATGCGGACGTGTTGCCGTATGACTACGAAGAGTACGGCAAAGAAGTTGCGGTCTACATCGATGCCGCGAAGAGGAAAGCGGAAAGCAGGTTCGGTGATCACGCTCCCAACTTCTCCGCCTCGCAGGAGGCCGCCAAACATTTTGAAAAGGCGGGCAGCCTGATTCTTGCCAAAGAGAAAAGTCCGCCGGCCGATCCGGGAAAGCTGAACCTCGTCCTGCGCGAGGCCGAAAGAGCCCTGCTCTTACCCAACGGCTTGCCCTCCCGTCCTTGGTATCAGCATGCCATTTACGCGCCCGGCCAGTACACGGGCTATGCTGCCGTCGTCATTCCCGGCGTGAACGAGGCCATCGATCGCGGCGACTCGCAGCTGGTGCAGCAGCAAATCAACGCCCTGGCGCAGGCACTCACTCGGGCCGCCCAGGTGCTGGAGAGTTACCCCTGATCCGGGCCGGTCTCCGGCCCGACGGTAGCTCGAGGTTTCCCTGCAGGAAAACCTCGGCGCGCCGCGCCGCAAGGCAAGGAAACGACATCCGAATTGCGTGTCCGGGCTTCCTCGGGAAAGAAGTAGCGCACCGAAACGGAAGCCTCCGTGCGCTGTCTGAATGGCTCGGGCTCCATTCCTCAAAGCCGGTAAGTTCCCGATTCGCCGCTGAGGGCGTGGTCCACGGAAAGCGCTCCGCTGCCGCGCACCATCAGCGTCAGGGTGATCGCCAGTGCCAGGAGGTGGTATTCAAAACCTTCCCCTTTTTGATTTCCAGCCCAATTCATGAATAGACCGTTGCCGGCGTGAACCTTGAAGATCGCTACCAGCATGTTGCAGGTGATGCCAAAGGCGGCCACGCGGCCCAGAGCCCCCAGGATCAGCCCGATTCCGCCGAGAAACTCGGCGCAAATTGCGAGAAACGCGAACACCGCCGGGATGTGCATGTAGGTGGTGAACATTGCCATGGTTTTGGAGAATCCCAAGCCTCCGAACCAGCCCAGGGCCTTCTGTGCGCCATGCGCGAAAAAGACCACGCCCAGCACCAGGCGCAGCCAGGTAAGCGTCCAGTCATGAGAGGTCGCGAGCAGTTTGCGAAACATTGTGCCTTTCCTCCATCTCCACCAGCGCGGGAAGCGCGGTCCCAAGAAATGGGACTCGTTGCGCAGCCGTCCGCCGGCGCTTCGTGTCACACGAGTTTCCGGCTTGGGTCCCGTAGGGACTCCCGAATGCATCTCTACAAGCCAGCTAACCGGCTCAATGACTGAAAATCCGCTTACACTCCGTGAGCGTCCGAGCGGATCCGGTCGAGCCATTGAATCTCTTCAGTAGTTCCAGTGGCGTGAGCGTCGCCGTGGCTTTAACTCCTGTGTCGAGGAAGGGTTTGTCGAGTTCAGCCAGCAGGCAGCGGCCGGGATCAGTGATCCAGCACCGCACCTGCCTGCGGTCCGCGGGACAGCGCCGCCGTCGCACCAGTTGCTTGGCCTCGAGCTTGTCCACAGGCGAGTGATACCCGGCGTCTTCTCGATCATCCGCTCGGCAATCTCCAGGGTGGGCATGCCCGCTGCGTCCGCTGCGCGCAAAATGCGCAATACGTTGTATTGCTGCAGGGAGATGCCCCGCGCCTCCGCCACTTCCGCGAACCCTCGCCGCACGACATCTGCGGTGCACTGCAGCCCCCAGAGCGCCTCCTCGGCCGGGGACGAAAACAGCTTCTGCTCACGGATCTCCTCGCCCAGCCTGGGGACCCTACGGGCCATAGGGGGATAGTTTACCCAGCAATGGATGATAGATCGAGTAAACTGATGAGCATCTCTTGGCGTCCCGCTGGGCGTCCGGAACCGGCCTGACGCGGGGAGACGGGGAACCCTTCGACCAAGTCGGCGACTCGGTCGGGGGCCGGTTTCTGGGGGCCGCGCCGTAAGCTGGTTCCTGGGCTGTCCCCATGGCCACTCATTCAGAACCACCTTAGTTGCGTAAGACTGGCGATTGACCACGGCCTTCGCGGTTCGTATCATGACGACTCCGCCAGCGCCGATCCCTCGCCGCTGCGGACAGGCCACGCGTCTCTGAGCACAGAGCATGAAAGCTGCGCAGGCGCTTACCCACCTGCTGTTCACGATTCCGTCGGCTGCGGCCGCCACCTTCCTGGCCCTGTTCCCTATCGTGAACCCGTTTGGCAGCATCCCTATCTTCTTCTCCCTGACCGAGAAATTTTCACCCGGAGACCGCAACCACACCGCGCTGAAAACCAGCTTCTACGTCTTGGTCATCCTGGTGACATTCCTGTTCTTCGGACGGTTCGTGTTGAACCTGTTCGGCATCTCTCTGCCGGTGCTGAAGATCGCCGGCGGCCTGATCGTGGCCAACACCGCCTGGGGCATGGTAACAGCCAGCAGTCGCATTACTTCGGCGGAGAGCGACGAAGCCACTACCAAGGAAGACATTTCGCTAACCCCGATGGCGATGCCATTGCTGTCTGGTCCCGGGTCGATTGGCGTGGTCATGGGGCTCGCGGCGCACGTCGACAGCTTTACTTCTTACCTGGGCATGGTCATCGGCATCACCGTGTTGGCGGTCTCGGTCTACCTCTTCTTGCGTTTCGGGGGGCCTCTGGTAGGCCGTCTTGGGCCAGGTGCGGTGGGGGCCATCACCCGCATCTTCGGCTTTCTGATCCTGGCGATCGCGGTGCAGTTGATCTGGGACGGGGTGGCGGACTTTAGAGGATGAACCGAGTACGAGGAGCCATGCTACTTCAGCGTGACTAGCTTTTCCACCAGTTCTGAGTAGTCTTTCTTTTGCAGCCCGTGCACCTGCTGGTTATATTCGTCGACCTTAGACGAGTAGTTCATGGAGCAGAATTTCGGGCCGCACATGGAGCAGAACGCCGCTTCCTTGTAGTAGTCGTCGGGCAAGGTTTCATCGTGCATGGAGCGCGCCGTCTGCGGATCGAGCGACAAAGCAAACTGCTTTTCCCAGTCGAAGGTGTAGCGCGCATAGCTGAGCGCGTCGTCCCGATCGCGGGCTCCGGGGCGGTGGCGCGCCACATCGGCGGCGTGGGCGGCGATCTTGTAGGCGATGATGCCGTCTTTCACGTCCTTCTCGTTGGGCAAACCGAGGTGCTCTTTGGGCGTGACGTAGCAGAGCATGGAAGCCCCGTGCCAGCCGATCATGGCCGCCCCGATGGCAGACGTAATGTGATCGTAGCCGGGCGCGATGTCGGTGACCAGCGGGCCCAGGGTGTAAAAGGGCGCTTCGTCGCAGAGTTCGTTCTCCTTGTCCACCTGCTCCTTGATCTTATCCATGGGAATATGGCCCGGGCCCTCGATCATCACCTGCACGTCGTGCGCCCAGGCTTTCCTGGTCAGTTCGCCCAGGGTGGCCAGTTCCGCGAACTGCGCTTGGTCGCTTGCATCCGCGATGCAGCCTGGGCGCAGCCCGTCACCCAGTGAGAAGCTCACGTCATATTTCTTGAAAATCTGGCACAGTTCGTCGAATGACTCGTAGAGGAAGTTCTGTCGGTGGTGATGGGCCATCCATTGTGCCAGGATTGCTCCGCCGCGGCTGACAATGCCGGTGATGCGCGTGGAGACCAGCGGCAGATACTGGATCAGCACCCCGGCGTGGATCGTCATGTAATCGACACCCTGCGCCGCCTGCTCTTCGATGACTTCCAGCATGACCCCAGCCGAGAGGTCTTCGACACGTTTCACCCGCGCAATCGCCTCGTAGATGGGAACCGTCCCCAGCGGCACCGGAGAATGACGCAGGATGGCTTCCCGGATTTCAGGAATGTTGCCGCCGGTCGAGAGATCCATGACCGTGTCTGCGCCGAAGTGCACAGCCGTGTGCAGCTTCTGGAGTTCTTGCTCAATGTTGGAGGTCACGGCGGAATTGCCGATGTTGGCGTTGATCTTGCACAACGAAGCCACGCCGATGGCCATGGGCTGCAGTTCGGGATGGTTGATGTTGGCGGGGATGATCATCCGCCCGCGGGCGACCTCGTCGCGCACCAGCAGGGGTGCGAGTTTCTCCCTCTGCGCCACATATTCCATCTCTTCCGTGATCATGCCCTGGCGGGCATAGTGCATCTGGGAGAAGTTCCCGTCGCGGTTTTCGGCGCGGCGGCGGTTCAGCCATTCCTGGCGCGGTCCGGGGACACGGCTGCCATGGCCGCCATAGGGTGAGGATTCATTTGGGGAGGTGCCGTTCGTCGCAGTCATGACCTACTCTGACCTCTATGCCGTTTCGGGTGTTCTCATTATACGCTGCGTGGGAAGAAGCGTTGGTTGCGTGGCCAGCGACATGCCGCGCTTGTGTCGCGCGTCTGGCAGACCTACAATCGCCAGTTGACGTTCGCACGAGGTCCTCCTGATGCTCACGGAGAAGGCTCTGTTCTGCTGCCTGGCTTTGTCGACCGCGCTGGCCTCTGCTCAATCCGCCCCTAGCAGGAACGACAATCCGGGTTTCAACGTCGATACCATCGACAAGACGCTGGATCCCTGTCTCGATTTTTACCAGTACGCTTGCGGGAACTGGCTGAAAAAGACCGAGATTCCCGCCGATCAGGTCGACTGGGTGAGTTTTACTGAACTGGACGAGCGCAATCTCGTAACTCTGCGCGGGATCCTGGAGCGGGCCGAGGTCGATAAGCCCGACCGCAACGCCATCGACCAGAAGATCGGCGACTTCTACGCTTCCTGCATGGATGAGAAGGGGGCGGAGGAGAAGGGACTCGCCCCGATCCAGCCGGCGCTGGAGCGCGTCGCAGCGGTCAAAGATAAGGCCGCGCTGATCGACGCCATCGCGAGTGGCCGCATGACCGGCGGGAGTTCGCTGTTCAGCTTCTATTCTGCTCCCGATCTGCACAATGCCGATCTGGCCATCGCCTACATCGACCAGGGAGGCCTGAGCCTGCCCGACCGCGATTACTACCTGCAGGACGATCCCAAGCAAGCGCAGATGCGCAAGCATTTCGTGGATTACGTCACCCAGGTGTTCACGCTCGCCGGGCAGTCGCCGCAGCAGGCCGCAGCCGCCGCCGAGAGGGTGCTGCGAGTCGAAACCGTCCTCGCCCGGGCGTCCATGGACCGGACTCTCCGCCGCGATCCCAAAAACCGCGACCACAAAATGACTCGCGAGGCGGCGATTGCCCTGGCACCGAATTTCGATCTCGCCAGATATTTCTCCGATGTGGGCGCGCCCAGCTTTTCCTATCTGAACGTGGGCAATCCGGAGTTCTTTAAGCAGGTCAACGCTCTGCTCGAGTCCGAGTCTCTGGACAATCTCAAGACCTACGTCAGCTGGCACATTCTGCGCTCGTCGGCCCCCTGGCTCTCGCAGCCTTTCGTGGACGCCAACTTTAAGATGCGGCAATACCTGACCGGGCAGGCTCAGATTCAGCCGCGCTGGAAACGCTGTGTGGATCTCACCGACGAATCGCTCGGCGAGGCGCTCGGTCAGCGCTACGTGGAACTCACCTTCGGCGCCGAAGGCAAGCAACGCATGCTCAAGATGGTGGACGCGCTCGAAACCTCACTCGACCAGGACATCCGCGCGCTGCCCTGGATGACGGAGGAAACCAAGAAGCAGGCCAGGCTCAAGCTGGAGGCCATCCGCAACAAGATCGGCTATCCCGACGTGTGGCGTGATTACAGTTCGCTGGAGATCGAGCGCGGCGACCTGGTGGGCAATTTCCAGCGCGCCAATGGGTTTGAGGCCAAGCGGCAGATCGCCAAGATCGGCAAGCCCGTAGACCGCAAGGAATGGGGCATGACGCCGCCCACGGTGAACGCCTACTACAACGGTTCGCGCAACGAGATTGTCTTTCCCGCCGGCATCCTGCAACCGCCTTTCTTCGACAAAACGATGGACGACGCTGTCAACATGGGGGGTATCGGGATTGTGATCGGCCACGAACTCACCCACGGCTTCGATGATCAGGGCCGCAAGTATGACCCGCAGGGCAACCTGCGCGACTGGTGGACCGAGGAGGACGGCAAAGAGTTCGAAAGGCGGGCCAGTTGCATCGCCAACGAGTACAGCAACTTCGTGGCCATCGATGATCTGAAGCTGAATGGCCGTCTGACGCTGGGCGAGAACACGGCCGACAACGGCGGCGCGCGCATCGCCTACAACGCTCTGATGCAGATGATTGCCGCGGACAAGATAGGGACGGAAAGCGAAAAGATCGACGGCTATACGCCGGAGCAGCGCTTCTTCCTGGGATTCGCCCGGGTATGGTGCGAGAAGCGGCGTCCGGAGACGGCCCGCATGCGGGTGCTCACCGATCCCCATTCACCGGGGAAGTACCGGGTCAACGGCACGGTCCAGAATATGCCCGAGTTTCAGAACGCCTGGGGATGCAAGAGGGGTCAGCCGATGGTGGCGGAGAACGCCTGCCGGGTTTGGTAGGGAGAGCTAGGAGCTGCCCGCCTGGAGTTGTGAGTTGAGCCGTTCACGCACGCCGGCCCCGGTTTGCGAATCCTTTACGCCGCTGCTCGCCGTAGCGCTCGAGCGCATCCAGGATGATCGGGAATGCTTCGGCAGTGGGGCGGATGTCATCCACCTCCACGAGCTTTCCTTCCAATTGCTTGTAGTCCTGAAAAAAGCGCCGCAGCGTGAGCAGGCGGTGGGCAGGCATTTCGTAGACTTCGCGGTAGCTGTTGAACTCCGGGTCCTCGCTGGCTACGGCGATGATCTTGTGGTCCTTCTTGCCGGCATCGATCATCGTCATCAACCCGATCGTACGAGCGTGGATGAGGGTAAGAGGCACCACCTCCTCCTGGCATAACACAAGCACGTCCAGTGGATCGTCGTCTTCGGCCAGAGTCTGGGGAATGAATCCGTAATTGGCGGGATAGTAGACAGCGGAATACAGGACGCGGTCGAGCTTGATGAGCCCGCTGGCCTTGTCGAGTTCGTACTTGACCCTGGAGCCGAACGGAATCTCGATGACGCTGTAGAACTCCGCGGGCAACTTGTCACCCGGGGTCACGTCGTGCCAGGGATGAATCATGGCAAGAGGCCTCGCTGTTCCCGTATTCTACTCGGCCAGATGGCGGGGAGCGGCTCGTCTCGCCGCCTGCTTATTCCTTTGGAGGAATCGGCCAAGCCCGGGGTTGACCCTTTGCGTCTTGACCCGTGCTCGGGCAGCGGGGTAAAGTTTGGGGAGAGTGGGGATGTCATGTCCAGCGATACCAGCCGGTACCTGAAGTTTGGCGGCGCGACCGTCTTAATCCTGATGATGCTGGGCTATCTCGCCTACACGGGTGTGCAGGAGAGTAAGAGCTATTACGTCACGATCAAAGAATTGCAGGACATGAGGGATGGCGCCTATAGCAAACGGTTGCGGGTGGCGGGCAACGTGCAACCGGGCTCGATCAAGCGCAATGGCACCCACGTCGACTTCATCCTGGTCGAGCAAGATCGCACGCTGCCGGTGAGTTATGCCGGGACCGAACCTCCGCCGGACACTTTCAAGGACAATTCCCAGGCTCTGGCCGAGGGCAGCTTTGGACGCGACGGCATCTTCCACGCGAAAGCCCTGCAGGCCAAGTGCGCCTCGAAGTATGCGCCGGCGCAGCCCGGGGCAGCACCGCCGAACTCCGCGCCGACGACCGAGCCGCCAAAGAGCATAACCCGATCCGGTGCGGCAAATTCCATGGGGGTTACGCTGTAGCACGCGCTGGGCTTCTTGTCCCCAACCACATCGACCGTGAACGACCCCACAACGGCGCGCTCGCCAGCTGACCCCATTATCCGAATCGACAATCTGACCAAGCAGTTCGGTCGCTTTGCCGCCCTGCGCGGCGTTACCGCGACCTTCGCGCCGGCCCGCCTTTACGCCATCCTGGGCGACAATGGCGCGGGGAAGACCACGCTTTTGCGGACCATCGCGGGGCTCGCGACGCCCACGCGGGGATCGGTCGCGATTCTTGGCCAGGCCATTTCACGCGACATCCGCCGCGAATTCGGCTACATGGCGCACCCTTCGTTGCTCTACGACGAGATGAGTGGAATGGAGAACCTGGGCTATTTCGCGCGTCTTTATGGGGTGCGTGATTCTGCCCGCTGCGCCCAGGTGATCTCCGTGGTAGGGCTCGACCCTGCCTGGCAACGCCCCGTGGGGCAGTATTCGCAGGGCATGAGGCAGCGGATGTCCCTGGCGCGGGCCCTGTTGCATGATCCCAAGATACTTCTTCTCGACGAGCCGTTTTCAAACGTTGATGTGAGGTCCGCAGGCGAAATGGTGAAACTGCTGGTCAGGATGCGCGACGCGGGCAAGACTCTTCTGGTGGTAACGCACCAGGCGTCTTTGCTGGGTGGAGCCGCCGACGAATTCGTCTGGATGCAGAACGGGCAGATCACCAACCGAACCGCCGACCGCAGTTTCATGGGGATAGCATGAGCGCGCCGACGGGCATCACCTGGGCCACGCTGGCTAAGGACATTCGCCTGGAATGGCGGTCCAAGGATGCCATCAACTCGATGCTGTTCTTCGCCCTACTGGTGGTGGTGGTGTTCAGTTTTTCGTTCGACCCAAATGCGGAGGAGTCGCGCCATATCGCAGGCGGCCTGGTGTGGGTGGCGTTTCTGTTTGCCGCCGTGGTGGCGCTGAATCAGACCTGGGCGCGGGAGCTGCGCAATCAGGTGCTCGATGCCTACCGGGTCTCACCGGCACCGGCCAACGCGCTGTTCCTGGCCAAGGCTCTGGGAAACTTCCTGTTCGTCGCAGTGCTCGAGGCCTTAATGACGCCGCTATTCATCATTTTCTACAAGTTGCGGGCATTGGGTCCGGCTTGGCAGCTGATTGCGATCGCGGTGCTGGGTACGTGGGCGTTGGTGGTGAACGGGACCTTCTTTGCGGCCATGTCGTTGCGCACTCGTAGCCGCGAAATCATGTTGCCCCTTTTACTATTCCCCATCTCCCTTCCGGCGCTACTATCCATGGTTGAGGCTACGACCAACATTCTGACCGGGGAAAACTCAGCCAAGTTCTGGATCGTATTGCTTGCCACCTACGACGTGGTGTTTACTACGGGATGTCTGGCGCTGTTTGAAACGGTGTTGCACGCGGAATGAAGAAGGCCTTCCCCATCCTCGGACTGCTCACGGCCGGCCTGCTGACCTACGCCTTGTACCAGGCTCTGGTGGTGGCTCCCACCGAGCAGACCATGGGCGACGTGCAGCGGATCTTCTACTACCATGTGCCCTCGGCCTGGACCGCCTTCCTGCTGTTCTCCATCAATTTCTTGGCTTCGGTGTGGTATCTGCTGCGGCGGAATCCGGTTGCCGACATGGTGGCGGTGACCACGGCAGAGGTGGGGGTGGCGTTCTGCACCGTGGTGCTGGTGACCGGGCCGCTGTGGGCGCGTCCGGTGTGGGGCATCTGGTGGACCTGGGACCTACGGCTGACGTCGACCCTTGTCCTGTGGCTGATCTACGTGAGTTACCTGGTGCTGCGACGCTTTTCCAGCAGCGGCCAGACGCCGGTGCTGGCCGCCGCCCTGGCCGTATTCGGAGCCTTGGACGTGCCGCTGGTGTACTTTTCGATCTGGTTCTTCCGCACCCAGCATCCGCAGCCGGTGATCGGGGGCGGTGGGTCGATCGATCCACGCATGCTGCATGTGCTGCTGATCAACTGGCTGGCCTTTCTGTGTTTCGCGTTTCTGGTCTGCTGGTCGCGCTACCGCCTGGAGGCCTTGTGGCGCGAGGTGGAAGAGGTGCAAGCGCTTGAGGCCTTGGCCGAAACCGGGAGTGACCGACGATGAAGTTCCTTTATGCGGCTTACGCTGCGACGTGGATCATCCACATCATGTACCTTACGACCGTCGTGCGCCGCTACGCACGCTTAAAGCGGGAGATCGAGGATCTCGGAGGAAAGTAGGGCTCGGTCACGTCTGATCCGATTTGCGGGGTGGCTTTGTTTCCCAGATTGCCCCGGGGTCACCTGTGTGCACCGATCTGGCGTCCGTGCCACGTGGCGGGGAGGAATGAGTGTACCCCCGGGTAGGCAACTGTTAGGCCGTTTCTGAACCGCATCTAGCTTTCCGTTCCCAAAAGAGGATCCATGTCGATTCGCGCGTTTTTGATCGTTCTCTTGCTGAGCCGCATCCTGGAAGGGCTGGCGGGAGCGCAGGCTCAAAGCTTCAATTCCGCGCTCTCTACTCCCGGCGGCGTTGACCAAGCTAAAGAGGCGCCCAAGTTGGAGCACTTCGATCCGGGAATTCTCGACCAGGGGTTGGATCCGTGCGACGACTTCTACAAGTACGCTTGCAGTAAGTGGTTGGCGGCAAATCCGATTCCGCCGGACCAGGTGTTCTGGGGAACGGCCAGCGGCCTCGAATATTGGAATGAAAACCTGCTACGAGAGACCCTGGTGGCGGCCAGCACGGCGTCCCATCGCAGCCCGGCGCAACAGAAGATCGGCGACTACTGGGCGGCTTGTATGGATGAGTCCGGAATCGAAGCGGCCGGACGAAAGCCGTTGCAGCCGGAACTCGATCGCATCGCGGCACTGCAATCGAAGAGCGAGATCACGCTCGAGATTGCCCATCTGCATCACATCTATCCCGCCGCCTGGGAACAGGGAGACAACCAGACGAATGCGCCTCTGTTCGGATTCACAGGCCAGCAAGATTACGATGACGCTTCGAAAGTGGTGGCGCAGATTGATCAGGCTGGGCTGAGCCTGCCCAACCGTGACTACTACCTGAAGACCGATGAGAAATCGCTGGAATTGCTGAAGAAATACCGGGCGCACCTGCAGAAGATGTTTGTCCTTTCCGGAGAACCGGAGACGCAGGCCGCAGACGACGCCGGCGTGGTCATGGAACTGGAGACGGCGATGGCGAAAGCGCAGATGGACAACGTCAAGCGCCGCGATCCCAAAAACGTGAACAACCGGATGAGCCTGGCACAGGTGCGCGAGCTCGCGCCCTCGATCGACTGGGCCGCATATCTTAAGGCCGTCCAGGCGCCAGCCAGCCAACACTACATTGTGACCGCGCCGGATTTTTTCCGGACCAGCGACCAGCTGCTCCGGGAGCGACCCCTCGAGCAGTGGAAGGTGTACCTGCGCTGGCAGGTGATTCACCGTTCCGCACCCTACCTGGACAAGGCGTTCGTCGACGAGAACTGGAATTTCTTCGCGCATACCCTGGCGGGAGCGGAGCAACAGCAGCCACGCTGGCGGCGCTGCGTGCGCGCCGCTGATCGTGACCTCGGGGAAGCGTTGGGCCAGGCCTATGTCGATCGCGCTTTTCCGCCGCAGAGCAAAGACCGGACCCTTCGGATGGTGCACGCCATTGAGCAGGCTCTGCAGGAGGACATCCAGGGGCTCGGCTGGATGTCGCCAGCCACCAAGCAACAAGCCATCGTCAAGCTGAAAGGGATCGAGGACAAGATCGGCTACCCTTCCCACTGGCGGGACTATGCCAGCGTGAAGATCACGCGCGATAGTTATTTGAACAACGTGGCCCAAGCCACGTCCTTCGAATTCGAACGCTGGGTGGCAAAGGTGGGCAAGCCGGTGGATCGTGGCGAGTGGTTGATGACGCCACCCACCATCAACGCGTACTACGATCCGCAACTGAATACCATCAACTTCCCGGCCGGCATTCTGCAACCGCCTCTGTTTGATCCTGCGCAAGACGATGCCGTGAACTACGGCGGCGTCGGCAGCGTGATTGGGCATGAGATCATTCATGGCTTCGACGACCAGGGGCGGAAATTCGACGCCCAGGGCAACCTGCGGGACTGGTGGACGGCGGACGACGCCCAACAATACGACAGGCGAGGTCAATGCATCTCCGACCAGTACACCCAGGATGTGCCTGAGGCCGCTCCGGGCGCCAAGCAAAATGGGAAGCTGACCCAGGGCGAGGACACGGCCGACAATGGTGGCATCCATCTCGCTTTGAACGCCTTGAGTTTCAGCCTGAAGGGACAGGGAAAGACCCTGGATGACAAGAGTCCGGATGGCATGACCTACCGCCAAGAGTTCTTCCTGGCGAACGCCTTTTCCTGGTGTTCCAACGTGCGCCCGGAGATTGCCCGGGTGATGGTTTCGACGGATCCGCACTCCCTGCCGGTCTACCGTGTTAACAACGTGCTGTCCAACATGTCCGAATTCCGCGAAGCATATAGGTGCAAGGCGGGACAGCGTATGGTCCGGGCGAATGCGTGCAGGGTATGGTAAGTGACGCGGGCGAGGGTGCGCTCTGTACAGCCCAGCTGAGGGACGGACCATCTGTAGTCAGGCATCGGTGAGGTCATCTCGCTGGTTCCGGGCCCGCCCGCGGGCGAGGTAGTCGGCGGCAGGATTCGCCCGCAGAAACTCGTACTCTTCGATCACCGCGGCGATGCCGACACGCGCTGAAGGCAGGGGTGGTTCGACCCGCACTACCCGGCCCAGGAAGCGCACGCGCAGTGCATCGGTCAGGGTGATGTGCGGCGGGAACGTAAGCGTGACCTCGATGGGGGAGTTATCCGCCAGAGGGCGGTCGATGTAAAAAAAAACGCCCCGAGCGCTGACGTTCTGAGTTTCGGTAAGGAATTCGTTCGGCACCTCGCCCGCAATTCGGATCGCGGCGGGCAAACGCATGTCAAAGCGTCGTAGGCCACGGCGGTCCTGTTTCTCTTCCACCATCGTGCGTTCCTTTGCCGGCATGGATTCTCCGCTGGGTGCCGGACAAACCGCCGCCGCGCGCCCTGGGGGAGGCATTCTACGGAAAAATGGCCAGAGGACTCTTCCTTCGAAGGATTTACCGACTGATCAACCCTTGGCAACACCTAAAATGCGAAAGGAACTGAGTCGGTTACTGACTCCGGGGAAGCCAGGTCGCCATAGGCAAGACAACGGGCGAGGTCGGCTCCGGGACTGGGACGGGCAGTGCAGGTTTTTCCTGGGAGGGCGAGGCAGCAGCAACTCCTGTTTCCTGCATCTGATCTGGCTGGATGCGTCGGTGTCGCTTGACACTGCGATCCACCGGATGTTTAAGTAGTTGTTTATTTTCACGCGGTTCTGGAGACAATCGATGCGCGCCGCCCCGGCGGGCTGGGTGCGGGTGTGCCATTCTTCTCCCTCTCTACCTGATTTGAACATTCGGAGGAGCTCGTGAGACTGAATCGCAGTGGGTCAGGAATAAGTGTGTTGTGGAGCCGCATCGCGCCGGCCGCAGCAGTGCTGCTGGGGGCCGGTGCGAGCTTGCTGGTGCTGGGTTCGGGGACTCCAAGCACGGGCAAGTGGACGGCTGCACAGCCACCGCTTCTCGGAAAGTCGGTGGCCCAGGTTCCGGCTTCGGGACAGGCGCTCGAGACCTACGCGGGACTGCCTATGATCTTTGAGCCGAATCGGGGGCAGAGCGACTCACGGGTGAAATTCCTGGCCCGGGGCAGCGGTTATGGGCTCTTCCTGATGGCGAACGAAGCCGTGTTGTTGTTTCAGCAATCGAAGCCCAAGTCGTCCCGTGAAGTGGAGGTTTCCGGATCTGTGGTGCGCATGAAGCTGTCCCAATCCAAAGCCGGTGTCCGGGTGGAAGGAGTGGACCTGCTCCCCGGCAGGAGCAACTACCTGATTGGCAACGATCCGGCGAAATGGCATCGTGGGATCCCGCAGTACGCGAAGGTGCGTTACCGCGAGGTTTATCCCGGTATTGACCTTATCTATTATGGCAAGCAGGGAGAGCTGGAATACGACTTCCGGGTGCAGCCGGGTGCCGACCCTCGACAGGTGCGCCTGAGCTTCGAGGGAGCACAGGGCCTCGAATTCAACCCGCAGGGCGATCTGCTGATCCGGACCCGCCAGGGCGCGATGCGGCTGGAGGCGCCGCAGGTGTACCAGACGGTGGATGACCGGCGGAAGAACGTCAGTGGCCGCTTTCGGATCCTGGCGTCGGACACAGTCGGGTTCGCAATTGGCCCGTATGACCGGAGCCGCTCGCTAATCATCGATCCGGTGTTGAGCTATTCGATCTACGTGGGTGGATCGAGGACGGAGAGCTTTCCCACCGTGGCGGTGGACACGGCTTTCAATTTCTATGTCACCGGGGCGACGACCTCCGCCGATTTCCCGGTTTCTTCCTCGCCGCTGCAGGGCACGCTCAAAGGCGCGCAGAACGTATTCGTGGTCAAGTTCAGCCCTGGTGCGGGGCTCAGCGCACAACCCACGGTGGTGTATGCAACCTACCTGGGCGGCAGTGGTACGGACAGCAGCGTGGGGATCGGGGTCGATGCCGGGTTCAACGCCTACGTCGCGGGCACGACCAGTTCGGGCGACTTTCCCGTGTCCGGCACCCCCCTCCAGAGCACGCCCAAGGTCGCGGGCACGCACGCCTTCGTCAGCGAACTCGACAGCACTGGCTCCAAATTGCCATATTCGACGTATCTTTCCGGCAGCGGGACTGACACGGCCAGCGGAATGGCGCTGGACAACAAGGGCCTGGTGTACGTGATCGGCATCACCAATTCGACGGATTTTCCGGTTGCGCCAAACCCGGGTGCGTACCAGGTCGCGTTGGTAGGGCCCGTCGGCTTCTTTGTGAGTCAGATCAACCCGGCGAATTCGGGTACCAACAGCCTTCTTTACTCGACGTATTTCGGGGGCGGATTTCCGGCCACGGCCACGGTGACGGGCGGCGCCATCGCAGTGGACAACAACCCTGCCGGCTCAAACATCTATATCACCGGCGGGACGAACTTCCAGAACACGGTCACCAATTCAGCCACGGATTTTCCCATCACCAACGCCTTTCAACCCTGCCTGGACGGGACCGGCCCCTTCCAGGGGAGTTGCGACCTCACCCAGACGGCGCTGGATGCGTTTGTCGCCAAGATCGCACCTCCCTACCTGACCACCAACAACCAGGGCAACCAGCTCCGCTATTCGACGTACCTCGGCGGAACCAAAGATGACATCGGTTATGCCATTGCCGTGGACGCGGCGGGCAACGCATACGTGGGCGGCAGCACGCTTTCGAATGACTTCTCTTACTCGCCGGTGATCCAGCCCTATCAGAAACAGAACAACGGAGGCATGGACGGGTTCGTGGCCAAGATCAGCAATCCCCAGGCGGGTGGCACTTCCAACCTCATAGGCTTGACGTACTTCTCCTACCTGGGCGGCAGCGGCACGGATTTTGTCCGGGCGATCGCGGTGGATCCCATCCAGGGCGCCCGGGTGACCGGCACCACCAACTCGACAGACTTCCCGGTGGCCCCCAACCCGGGTGCATTACAGCCCACGCTGGCCGGGGCGAGCGACGCTTTCGTGGCCCGCCTGGACACGACGGCTACGGTAAACTCCACGCCGGGCGGAATCTTTGCCACGTATCTTGGTGGCTCTGGGATTGACAAGGGCACCGGCATTGCAATCGACAACAACGGTTCAACCTACGTGACGGGGGAAACCCAATCCCCGGACTTCAACGGCCATTTGAATTCGCTGAAGGGTACGCAGAATGCCTTCGTTGGAAAGCTAGGGCCCAATTTGAGCCTGGCCGTGCTGGGCTGCGCTAACTTTACCGCAAGCACCACAAATCCTTGCCCCACTGCGCCACCGAACGTGAGTGCGGGCAACCAGGTGGCCTTTATCTACAGCATCACCAACACGGGGGATGCCACCGCAGGCGTTGCCTTCGTCGACAACCTGAGCAGTTCCGGGGTCACCTCGAATTTTGTCTCGGCGACGGCAACCGGTGGAAGCTGTCCAACCATCCCGACCAATAACCAGCTCATCTGCAGCATCGGAACCATCAACGGGGGGCAGACGGCGACGGTGACCGTGAATCTGACCCCAACTACCGGCCCGGGAAACATCGGCAATAGCGGGCAGGTCATCGTGGCCGGCTCTCCGTTCAGTCAAACCGCAAGTGCCAGCGCCCTGGTGAACACCTTCATAATCGAGTCCATTTCCCCCCCCAGCTTTACGGTGACAGCGGGCCAGCCCGCCACGTACGTGGTGAAGGTCAAGCCCCAGACGGTTTTCACGGCGAGCGTGGCGCTGTCCTGCTCGCAGGGATTGCCTGCGGGTTCCACTGTGTCTTGTGTGTTCTCCCTGAACCCGATTCTGCTTCCCAATGTCAGTTCGCAATCGCTGACGCTCACCATCAACACGACGGCGCGCACGACGACAATTGTGAAACTGCGGCGCCTGGGTCCGCTGTATGCGGCTCTGGTCCCGGTGGGAGGACTGGTGTTTCTGGGATTGGGTCTGGGCCGATTCAGCCCGAGAAAACGCCGGTTGCTGGTCATCCTGGGGATCCTCCTGGCTACCGGCTTGGCTTGTCTACAGGTGGCCTGCAGTGGCAGCAGCAATTCCAACAACACCGTTGGGACACCCGCCGGAACCTACACCGTGCAGGTCACGGCAACGTCCGGTTCGTACTCGCTGACCATGCCAGTGACGTTGATCGTGCAATAGGCGCTAGAAGCGGGGAGCGGGACGTACGAGCAAAAGTCCACCGATTATCCGCGGACGGGCCTTAGCACCCCTTCGAATCCCCCGGGACTGAAAAATCGGAGGGGGCCGAGTGCTTGCCTCAGATCATAGGTTGCGGAGCGGGGTACTGGTGACAATCCACGCCGCGCGATCTGTACGCGATCCAGCGGGCCGCGGCCTCTGCCTGGTGACCAACAATGACGCCGACCATGTCTACATCACGGTGACGGCGCCGGTTGAATTCCAACCTGAAGATCATTTACTCGCGGAGTCGATATGCCCGGGTCCGGCGCAGCTCAGGCGCCGACGAAGTTGTCATTCCGGAATATGAAGGCGGTGGATGACCATGAGTAAGCGATACTACGCGGCATATTCGGTCCTCTCGTGACTGCGAGTCGGCAAGCAAAACTCTGATAGAGTAGAGTACCTCTGCCAGCGCCGCCACAGGTCCAAGCGTAGGAGCCGCGCATGCTGGAAATCCGGCAAAGAAAGATCGATCAGGAAATCGTGGTCCTGCAGCTTGCCGGGCGGCTGATTATGGGCCGACCTTGCCAGGACCTGGAGGCGGAAGTGACGGAAATGGTCGCAGGGACGGTGCGCAAGCTCATTCTGGATCTCTCCGAAGTGGCACGAGTGGACAGCACCGGCTTGAGCATGATCGTGACCTGCTTCCGCAAGCTCAAGGATGCGGGCGGAGAGTTGCGGGTCGCAGGTGCCAGGCGTGTGGTCGAGCAGATGGTGCGGGCTGCAAACATTTCCCGGATCGTGGCCTTCTACCCCACGGTGGAGGAGGCGGCCGCGGGCTTCGCAGTGCCTTCCTGAAGCAGAGCGGGCGGTTGCATCCATGACGCCAAGGCGGGGCCAGACCCGGGTCGGTTCATTCCTTTTGAGCGGTGCTGCGGTCGACGATTTTGCCCTTCATCTCTTTGCCGTCTGAGGGCCGGCGAAGGACCAGTTTGTTGCCGTCCACGCGAGCATCGATCATCTGTCCCAGAACCAGATCGATTTGCTTGAAGTGTTTGTCTTCGTAGTAGATTGCCGTGTACTCCAGGCTGTTCAAGCGTACGGTGACCGCGCAGCGCGCGACCATCCCGGGCATGAGCACAGTCGTCGGGCCATTCTTGCTGCTGACCGGATCATTTGACTCGGCTGTTGCTCCGGTCTCGCTCGCGTCCCGTACCGCGACTACCTTGGCTTTCTGGAAGGCAGCACCCGAGGCCAGAGAACTCAGGATCAGCAAAAATCCAACCAGGCGTTTCACCGGATTCCTCGCAGAGAATACTGCCGCGGCGCTACCGTGGACCCGAGTCTAGGCGCCGGCCGACAGCTTGTGGTGGCCGCGGGATTCGGCAATGCCGTACTGGCGAATCTTGTAGAGCAGGGCCTTGTAACTGATCTTCAGCAGGGCGGCGGCCTGCTTACGATTCCAATTGGTTTGTTCCAGGGCCTTGGTGATGGCAGCGGCTTCGGCTTCGTCTTTGGCGCTGCGAGCCAGGGATTTCAAGCCACCGGCGGCGGACTCTTGCGGTTGCGCGCCGCTCTCCGGCCGCACGCCACCTCCCCCATCGCTGCGCGGGTTAAGTTCCGCGATCGCCAGTTTCTCGTCGCCCAGGATCAGGTAACGCTTCACAAAGTTGCTGACTTCGCGCAGATTGCCGGGCCAGGGATACTCAAGGCACGCCGCCAACAGCGTGGGGGAAAGCGGCAGCGGAGCCCGGGCATAGCGCTCCGACATCCGCGCCATGAAGTGCTTGAGGAGGATCGGAACCTCTTCTTTGCGCTCGCGCAATGGCGGCAGGTTGAGAGTGAAGGCATTCAGGCGGTAATAGAGGTCTTCGCGCAGGCGTTTGTTGGCCAAGGCTTCCGGAATGTTGATGTTGGTGGCCGCCAGGATGCGCACATCCACCTTGATGACAGAGCGGCTACCCAGGCGGGAAAACTGCTGGTCCTGCAGCACGTGCAGCAGCTTGGCCTGCAACAGCGGCGGCATTTCGCCGATTTCGTCCAGCAGAATCGTGCCCTTGTTGCAGAGTTCGAACTTACCGGGCTTGGGATGGGTTGCGCCGGTAAAGGCGCCGGCTTCATAGCCGAACAGTTCGCTCTCCAGCAGGTCGGCCGGCACAGCCGCGCAATTGACCTTCAGGAACGTGCGATGGGCGCGCGGCGACAACTTGTGCACCAGGCGAGCGAGCACTTCCTTGCCCGTGCCGCTCTCGCCCAGCAGAAGCAGCGGGATGTCCACGTTGGCGACCAATGCCGCCTGAGAGCGGATCTTGCGCATCGCCGGGCTGGCAGCAACGAAGAACACGTCATCAGACAGCTCTTCCACTTCGCCCCCGTAGGTTTGCCTGCCGGTTCCCAGACACTGGTCGATGACCGTGTCAAGCTCCGCCTTCTGAAATGGTTTGGTCAGGTAATCGTGGGCGCCCAGGCGCATAGCCTGGACCACCTTGCGGGTATCGCTCACACAAGAAAGCATCACGACTTTCAGTCTGGGCTGGACCTGGCGGAGTTGTTCGAGGGTTTCCAGGCCGTCGATGCCGGGCATGAGCACATCGAGCAGCACCAGGTCGGGTTCCAGTCCTTTCTGCAGCCGCTCCAGCGCTTCCTCGCCGGTGGTGGCGGTTTCCACTTTGTAGTCGTCCACTTCGAGCAGGGTGCGGATGTATCGCAACATTCCCGGTTCATCGTCGACCAGCAATATGTTGGCCGCTGGGCTCATTTGTTTTTCCCTCGCGCATAGCTAGTGGGCGCCGGTCTCAACGGGACCAGAAAAGAGAATTTGCAGCCGGCGCCTGGCTCGCTTTCCACCCAGATCTTGCCGTCCATGCCGTGGACCAGGCGGCGGGCGATGGCCAGACCCAGGCCCATCCCCTCGGAATGGTTCTCATCACTGGGGAGGCGGAAGAAGTCGTCGAAAACCTCGAAGTGGTACTCGGGAGGAATTCCCGGGCCGGTGTCGGAGACGCTCACCTTGATAGCATTCGGAGCTGCCAGTTGCTGACGGCGCCGCTCTTCTTCCACGGCCGGCTCCACACCCGGCTGCGCCACCGTGCGGCGCTCCCACATGTACGGCTCTGCGTGCAACCACACCGTCCCTCCTGCGGGAGTGAACTTGGAAGCATTTTCTAGAAGGTTCGAGACCACACGCTGCACCTTGGCAGAGTCGAAGGGGAACACCGGTAGTTTGTCGTTGGCCAGAAAGTACAGCGCGAGCCCTTTATCCTGAAAGCGTTGCGACCACAACCGGCACACCTCGGAGAGGCATGCGTTCAGGTCGCCGGCCTCGAACTGCATGCGCAGTTCGCCGGTCTCTAGGACGGAGTAGTTTAGGAAGTCCTGGATGAAGTGCTGCAGGCGCTGCCCGCTGGCATGCATGTCGTCGAGGACGCCGCTCTGCCGCTCATTCAGCGGCCCCAGCTTTCCACTGCGCAACAGTTCGATGTAGCCGTTCAGGACCGCCAGAGGGGTCTTGAGGTCATGCGCGGCTGACGCCAGAGCGTTCGTGGTACGCTGCATGCGTTCCCGCAGTTGGTTGTAGCTTTCAAGCAGAGCTTGCTGACGTTCGGCCGGGGACACGTTCTCGGGCTCTTCCAGACCTGCCCTCGGGTATGCTTTCGCATCCGCCTGGTCCTTCGCGTTATCCGGCCGCGAGAGACACGTATTATCCGGGCTGGCAGCCATAGCTTTCAGAACTCGTGGTTTGACAGCCGGGGAGGAAAACCGCGAAAGACTGTCACTTTTTGGGGAGCGCCGGTATTGTGGATGTTAGGGTAGCCACCCCTCTTTGTCAACGAAAAAGGAACCCGAATTGCCAATGAAGAGAAAATCATTGCACTTTTCAATGGCTTACGTAGCAGGGAACCGTCTGAGGTTCTTGGCTCCGGCGGCTTTCCGTCATTGCCCAGAGTCAGCGTGCGCCCTGTAGTTTCCGGCGAGACCCCGCGTCCACATAGGATGGAAACCGATCTTCGTATCCCTTTGTCCGTTATTTGGCCCCTCAGATGCCGCGTAATTCCAGTCAGATACTGACATCAGGGGAATACTTGGCTCGACACAGACCAGAAAAAGAACGCCGGAGATGGCCGCGGCTGCCTTTAGCGATCCCGGTCTTTGTGCGGGGCTGCGACGATAAAGGTCAGGAATTTCTGGAGTTTGCCACCACGTTGAACATCAGCGCGGGGGGAGCACTGGTCGCGGTGCGCCGCTCGTTGCCCCCTTCCTCCCGGGTTATGCTTGAGATCCCCAGCGCGCCTCTGGCTGCCACGGCCTCCCTCCCCAGGGCTGCTCGAACGCTGCGGGCGCGGACGGTGCGGGTCACGCACACCGACGGGTATCACATGCTGGGCCTGAAGTTCGCTCGTCCTCTGCTTCGCTCCAATTCCAAGGCGACACCGCGCCGAAGGAAACTTCGTTCTGTGGTGTGAAAATCTTTTCCCACCCGGAAGGATTCCGCTGGGCCCGTGAAATCCCCGGCCCCGGGCTTGCTCGAAGGATCTTGCCTGCAGAATAAACTGCTATGTATCAACCATATAGAGATGGATGCCGGCTGCTTGTGAGCCTCCGGGGAAGTTTGGCGCTCCGGGTGCACCATTGCCAGCTGACCGCAATCGGTTCGTGCGGTGAGGAGCCATGACAAGCACAAATTCCGTCAGTTCGCTGGTGCAGTCGCTTGGGGAGATTCCTCCCGAGGCCGTCGTGTTCGGGCGTTCCGACGCCATGCAGGCGGTGCGTGATCGCCTCGACAAGGTCGCCACCGCCAACGTGCCGGTGCTGATTACGGGCGAAAGCGGCACCGGCAAGGACATTATTGCCCGCATGATCCACGCCCGCTCTCCCTGGCGCACCGGTCCCTATGTAAAGGTGAACTGCCCGGCGATCCCTGGCACCCTGCTCGAGACCGAGCTGTTTGGTTACGAGAAAGGTGCTTTTACCGGGGCCTACGGCACCAAGCCCGGCCGGGTTGAGATGGCTCACCGCGGAACCCTGTTCCTGGACGAAATTTCAGAACTTGACCTGGCTCTGCAATCGAAGCTGTTACAGCTCTTGCAGGACGGCCAGTTCTGCCGCATCGGAGCGCAGGAAGACAAGAAGGTGGAGGTGCGGGTGGTGTGCGCCACCAATCGCCAGCTCGACGAAGAGATCGCCAGCGGTACGTTCCGACAAGATCTGTTTTACCGCATTAATGTCGTAAATCTGGCGCTGCCGCCTCTGCGCGAGCGCCGCAGCGACATTGAAGACCTGGTCAACTTTTTCCTCAATTTCTACAACCGCAAGTACAACTGTCGCGCCAAGCCCCTGTCGCCCGAGTTGATCGCCACGCTGGAGAAGTATCACTGGCCGGGTAACATCCGGGAACTGGAAAACATCGTGAAGCGTTACGTGATCCTGGGCACGGACGAGGTCATCACCACCGACCTGGTGGCGCGAGAGCAGGACTTCTTCAACCCTGAGATCAACCTCGAGGGGCCGATTTCACTGAAGAAGCTGACGCGCCAGGCTACGCGCGAACTGGAGCGCAAAGTCATTCTCAAGGTCCTGCAGGCGCACCACTGGAATCGCAAGCAATCCGCGCGGGCGCTCAACATCAGCTACCGCGCGCTGCTATATAAGATCCGCGATGCCGGGCTTCCCTCCAACCGGGATCGGCGGAAGCCGGAAGAAAAGATACCGCTCAGCGGGGCCGCTGCGGACTGAATGAGCCGTAGCCCGGGACCTTCACACACAGGCACCAACCCGGTTAGACCATTGTCTCTACACGGTGTACGAGCCCACCTACTTGGTCTTCCGGCGTAGATGCCGCCGTTCTCCCCCATGTTGTTGTCGTACCAGCCTGGCCCGGGTATAGGATCGGTGATAGCCTCGCATCGCGCATGCGACGATGTAACCGTGATGGCTGTCGATGGCCGCCAGCCCCGACGCGCATCCCGAGCAATCGGGGTACGGCATGACCGGAAGATGTTCCTTGCGATAGCATCGTGGTAGCCGCCAAATGTCTGGCACAACGCTGTTCCCCCTTGGGTGACCTTGACGCCCGAAGGCAAAAACACAAAGTAAAGCGAGTTGGCATTGGGCTGGGGGACTGTGCAGCTGGAAGTCTGTTGTTAAATCAACTTCATTTCACCATTACGAGGCTAGGGCAGCCTGGTAGTTCCCTGCCGTCATGACAACAAATGAAATCCGCAACATCTCTCCGCGTGAGGTAAACTTGCCTAGCTGCGTCGGTGCGATCCCTGGCGCAAGGACGGCCTCCAATGTTTCAGCTTCCAACTGCCGCAATCCGCTGAATTCGCCCGCTCTGGCGGACGCTGTTCTGGAATCTTACGCGACAAGGTAGCAGCGCGTTCCGCCCCGCTCGGGGCCAGAAATGCAGGCAGGCATGGAAGTCGTTCCCGTAGTTCCCGCGCAGGCACAACTGCAACCGACGCTGTGGGCGTCGATCCGCGAGGCGGTTCGCGGATCACACCAGGATTACACTACCGGCAGCCTCAACCGCGCGATTCTCCTGCTCGCCATCCCCATGGTACTGGAGATGGTTCTCGAGTCGCTGTTCGCGTTAGTGGACGTGTTCTGGGTCAGCCATCTGGGTGCCGACGCCATCGCCACGGTCGGCCTCACCGAGTCGATGCTGACGTTGGTGTTCGCAGTCGCCCTGGGGCTGAGCATGTCAACGACCGCTATGGTCGCGCGGCGCATCGGCGAAAAAGATCCCGAGGCAGCGGCGGTTGCCGCGGTGCAGGCTATTTTCATTGGCCTGACGGTGTCGGCTGTCATGGGCACACCCTGCTTCTTTCTGGCATCGCGGCTGTTGCAGGTGATGGGGGCCTCGCGCGACATCGTGCTCGTCGGCAGTGGCTATGCCCGCATTGCGCTGGGAGGCAGCGGCGTGGTGCTAATGCTGTTTCTTAACAACGCGATCTTCCGCGGCGCCGGCGACGCCGCCATCGCCATGCGGTTGTTGTGGATTTCGAACATCATCAACCTGGTACTCGATCCCTGCCTGATCTTCGGCTGGGGCCCATTTCCGCGTCTGGGTGTGACCGGTGCGGCGCTGGCCACTTTCACCGGCCGCGGCATCGGTGTGCTCTACCAGTTCTACCGGTTGCTGCGCGGGACGGAGAGGGTCCGGATCCGGACGCGGCAGATCCGCGTGAACGTGACGGTGCTGTTACGCCTGGTGCGTGTATCAATGACCGGTATCCTGCAGTTTGCTATCGCACACATCAGTTGGATTTTCCTGGTACGCATTGTAAGCACGTTTGGTGCTGCTGCCTTGGCCGGCTACACCATTGCGGTTCGCACTATCGTTTTCGCTATCCTGCCTTCCTGGGGGCTGAGCAACGCTGCCGCAACCCTGGTGGGGCAGAATCTCGGGGCAAACCAGGCCGAACGCGCCGAAACCAGCGTCTGGCGCACCGGCATTTACAACATGCTTTTCCTGGGATCGGTGGGAGTGATCTTCGCGCTGTTCGCCGAGCCCATCGTACGCCAGTTCACCCATGATCCTGAGGTTGTGCCCCTGGGCGCGGCATGCCTGCGCATCCTGAGCTACGGCAATATTGGCTACGCCTACGGTATGGTTATGTTGCAAAGCTTCAATGGCGCGGGCGACACCGTGACCCCGACCATTGTGAACCTGTTTGGCTTCTGGTTGCTGGAGATCCCCCTGGCGTGGTGGCTGGCGATGACAGCCGGGTTCCATTCCAACGGCGTCTATTACGCCATTGTGATTGCGGAGTGTTCCATTGCGGCAGCCAGCATCGTGCTGTTCAAGCGCGGGAAATGGAAGGGGCGGAAAATTTAGATTGGAAGGGATCTATCCGTTGCCCACGAACTGCATGCAACGGGCCGGGTCGATATCCCAGAGGCAGGGTTCGGAAGGCAGGCGTTCCAACCCGAGTTCGCCGGCTTCCAGGCTTCCCGGCTTGCCGGACCAGACGACGCGGAATTGCGCGTGCAGGCCGTCGTACTGCACGTCCAGCATCTCGCCAGGCTTGACCTGCGAGCGCACACCCGCCAGAACCGCGCCGTGGAGGCTGATGTTGCGCACGGTGGCCAGTTGCATGAACGGCCGGCAGTAGCGGTCCATGCCCCAGATGCGGACCAGCATGGCCGCGTCGATGCCCGACTCCTGACGACGATCCATGTGACGACCTCCCGTTGCCGGTGTCTCCGCGATGCTACTCAGCTCCCCTGGAAAGGCAAAGTAACCGGCGTTACCCGGCGGGAGTTTCCAAAGTCACAAGGGCACGGGGAGCGTCGCCCGGTGGGAAAGGTAGCGATCATGGCGTGCCACGGGGTAGGAGATCCGTTGGCGCAGGGAGTGGTTAGTCGAAATCGCCCATCGCACAGGCACCTGGTCCGCGGGGATCACCGCAGGAAGTACACGGCCCGGCAGACGGCGCAGCGCCTGCGGAAGCCTTAGCCGATACAGCGAACACAGAAAGCTGCGGGGCGAGCTCACGGCCGTGGCACTTCGGGCACTCGGCCTGTTCATTGCCATACACCAGGGCTTCAAACGCGTGCTCGCATTCCTTGCAGATATATTCGTAGATAGGCATCGCCCGACCTCGTCGCCCCTCGCTAAGCCGGTTTCTATTTAATATTAGGAGGTGACGACTTCGCAAACCGTTTTCCGGCCGGACAGGTTTGAGCCCCGCCGGTTCCTGCGCGGCGCGCACGCGCAAACCCTAGCCGGCTTCTTCCTGCTGCGCGCCATCCAACTCCCCCAGCCTGAAGCGCGTTACGTCGAAGTGGCGCCGGGCGTGAAGATCCTGTGCCACTGCCACTGGCAGCCCGATCGTTCGCGCACCTTGACGGTCATCATTGTGCACGGCCTCGAGGGCTCGAGCGATTCAGGCTACGTGGTCGGCATCACCGAAAAAGCTCTCAAGGCAGGGATGAGCGTGGTCCGGGTGAACCAGCGCAACTGCGGCGGTACCGACCATCTCGCGCCCACGCTTTACAACTCCAGCCTGTCGGGCGACTTGGTGGCGATCGCGCGCAACGTCATGCAGGAGGACAAGGTCGCCGGCTTCGCCCTGGTGGGCTTCTCGATGGGCGGCAACCTGGTACTGAAAGCTGCCGGAGAATGGGGACCGGAAGCGCCCACGCAGTTTCGGGCGGTAGTGGCGGTGTGTCCGGCCATGGACCTGGCGGCCTCGGCTGACGCCCTCCACTTACCCGGGAACCGAATCTACGAACACTATTTCGTGATCAGGTTGCGGCAACGCTTTCGCGCCAAGGTGCGATGGTTCCCGAGTCATTTCGATTCCGGGCGGCTGCGGGGCGTGCGCACGCTGCGCGAGTTTGATGACCGGGTTACTGCCTACTACTGCGGATTCGCGGGCGCAGACGATTACTACGCGCGCGCTTCAGCCTCGAATGTGGTCGACCGCGTCTCCGTGCCGGCCCTGATCCTGCACGCCGGGAATGACCCCTTCATACGCATTCTGCCCCCGACGCGGGCCAAGATTGCCGCCAATCCTAACATCGCCTTTTTTGAAACGGCCGACGGCGGGCACTGTTCGTTTCTCGCCGATGCCAACGGCTATGACGGGCGCTGGGCCGAGCGTCAGGTGGTGGAGTTCCTGCGCAGGTTTCAATCTTGATCGCGATCCGAACCGCCAAGCCCGGTCTCGACGCTGCCGCTCTGCCTATGGCGAATATTGCGACAACCGCCCGCGAGCATCCATTCCGCAGGCTTCCTGTACAATCGTGCGCGATGCGACGGCGTTGTAAATTTCTGGGCGCGATCCTGGTGGTCGCGGTCTGCGTCAGGATCGCTGTCGCCGAGCCCGTCTCCTCACTTCAGCCCCGCGATTGCGTCAATGATTTTGCGGGGGTTCTCAGTCCTTCCACCATGACGCAGCTCAAGCAGATGTGCCGGCAGGTGCTGGACAAGACACAAGCTTCGGTGGTCGTGGTTACCGTCAGATCGACCGATGGAGAAGATATTTTCAATTACTCGGTGGATCTTTACCAGAAGTGGGGCATCGGGCAAAAAGGAAAGGATCGCGGGGTGCTGATTCTGCTGGCGGTGCAGGATCGCAAGTACTACATCAACGTCGGCTACGGACTGGAGCCGATCCTGCCGGACGGCAAAGTGGGCGGCTTCGGACGCGAGGCCGTGCCCTATCTGAAGCAGCGGGACTACGACAGCGCCGTCACCCTGCTGACTTCGCGGATCGTGGCTGTGATCGCTCAGGACGCCGGAGTAGAAATCACAACCTCGCAGCCCCGGCGGATTCCCCCGGTCGACCAGCCACCCGAAATGCACCTTTCCACGGGGACGATCATCGGGTTAATCGTTCTCGTGATCATCGTTCTGGCGGTTCCGCCGTTGCGCCGCCTGCTGTTCTACATGTTGTTGTTCGGCGGCGGCTCTCGCGGCGGGGGCTACTCCGGCGGTGGCTGGGGTGGCGGCGGCTTCGGGGGCAGCGGTGGCGGCTTTGGAGGATTCGGCGGCGGCAGCACGGGCGGCGGCGGCGCAGGCGGCAGTTGGTAACCAGTGAGGCATTCAAATGGCGACCGAGAGTGCAGTTCCGGAGAAGCTTCTCAACGAATTCCTGAAACGGCTGCAGCAGGGCGGAGGGACGAACCTCGAGAGCGTGATCCTCTACGGCTCGGCGGTCACCGGGGACTACGATCCTGAATTTTCCAACTTGAACCTGCTGTGCACGGTGCGCGAGACCGCTCTGCCCAAACTGCAGACACTGGCTCCCGCGGTGGCGTGGTGGACGAAACAGGGCCACCCGGCGCCGCTGATGATCACGCAGGAGGAGCTCTGGCACTCGGCAGACGTGTTCGTTATCGAACTAATGGATATTCGTCGCCAGCACCGCGTGCTTTTCGGGCCTGACGTGGTAGCCACTTTGGACATCCCCATGCACCTGCACCGCGCGCAGCTGGAGTATGAACTGCGGGAGAAACTGATCCTGCTGCGCCAGGGGCTGCTGCTGGCCGCCGGAAACAAGGCGCGAATGTGGGAGCTGCTGCTGCGTTCACTGCCGGCGTTCGCTACACTGTTCCGGCACGCTGTGATTGCCCAGGGGTTAGCGGTGCCGCCGACGAGGCGGGAGGCCATCAAGGTGCTGGCTGCGAGCCTGTCCCTGGATGCCTCCCCCATCGAGCACGTGCTCGATATTCGGGAACACCGGGCTGCACCGAAACAGTTCGACGTTGAGCAGGAAGCCACGCGTTATCTGGCAGCGGTAGAACAGGTGACCGAGGCGGTCGATAAGATGCTGGACACCCCCAAATGGTGAGACCGGGACGCGAGATTCTTCTTTGAGGAGAGCGGATATGGGTAAAGGTTTGATCGTGGTGATTATCCTCGCGCTGCTTGCGTTGGTTGCTTTCGGGCAATACGTCGGCGTGCGCAATACGCTGGTGACCAAGAACGAGGCAGTTAAAGCGGCATGGTCGCAGGTAGACATCGTGCTGCAGCGGCGCGCCGATCTCATTCCGAACCTGGTAGAGACGGTGAAGGGCTACGCGACCCAGGAGCAGACCGTCTTCGGAGACATCGCCAAGGCTCGCTCCGCTCTCCTCTCAGCCGGGACGCCGGCAGATAAGATCGCGGCCAACAACCAACTCGACGGCGCCCTCGGCCGGCTCCTGGTGCTGGTGGAGAATTATCCGCAACTAAAGTCGAACGAGAACTTCATGCGCCTGCAGGACGAGTTGGCTGGGACAGAGAATCGCATTGCAGTTGAGCGCAAGCGCTACAACGACACGCTGCAGGACTACAACACGTATATCCAGAAATTTCCCAACAACCTCTATGCCGGATGGGCGGGGTTCAAACCCAACGATGCTTACTTCAAAGCCGCGGAAGGGTCGCGCGAAGTCCCCAAGGTGAACTTCGGGACTCCGGCGACGCAGCCGGCTCCGCAGCCCGCTCCCGCCAGGTAGCCGGGAGTAGGGGACCGGGCCATCCTTCACCTGGTCGGGATCAGTCCGGCCCGAGTCGTGTTGGAGAACTCTTGTGCAGGCTGACTATGCCGTGGAACTCGGTCGGGACGATCCCGTTCTCCAGTTACCCTGGTCCGCGCCCGATGGTGGACCGCGCCACTACGATCTCAAGCGGCATCCGGAGTTGGTGGCTGACATTGCCGAAGCGGTGTGTGTCCCGGAGCTGGGCGAGTTTCTTGCCGCCATCAATGCTCCGACAAGTCAACTGGAAAGCGCCAAGTGCGATGCCTGGTCGTCCTCCGAGATGGATGCGGACGAAGACATTTTCGCGGCCGCGCGAAAATTCGGTTCCTACGTGGACTTGGTGCTCGGTGGCAACGAGCGATTTTCCTTTGCCGCTCATGAAAAACTGGCGAAGCGGCTGACGGAACTCTTGCACGGTGTACCGGAGATTCCTGCGCAGGCGGAATTCATAGTGCGGCGAGCTGGCTTTGAAGATGGCCAGGAGGTACGCCGGGGGTTTTACCTCACTTTTTATTTGTTCGGTTATGGCCCAGACGAAGCGCGTGCGCGCCAGCAGTGGGCCATCGCGTTGAAGCTCGTACAGACCGCGATCGGCCAGGTGTTCCACCAGATGCCAAGTTCAGTCTGATTAAGCATCCCTATGCCGCGACTCTCCGATACCCAACTGCAGAGTCTGCCAGGCTCATCCGCTTTTCCATCTCCCCGGTTCAACCGATATTTTTTTGGGTCGCAAGCCCTGCTACTGGCTCTGGGGGCATGGTTCTGGGGCGCCTACCTGCTGCGGCAAACGAGCGTAGTTGGCTTCGGCTATGCCCGCGACTTTTTGGGGATTTATGTGGGCGCACGCGCAGTCGCAATGGGCAGCGGCGGCAGGCTCTACGACCTCGAAGTTCAGCGCACGCTGATGGACGCAGCTATTTCACCCTATCATCGGGGCAAGCTCATGCCCTTTATTTATCCTGCATACGTCGCCCAAGTGCTGCGACCTCTGGGTTATCTTCCGTTCCGCACTGCTTTCCTGATCTGGGTAGCGCTGAATTTGGCGATCGCGGTCTGGCTTGCCACCCGGCTCTCACGTTGGTTTGCTCCTAGCCCGCTGCAACGTCTCGCTGTTTGTGTGACCTTTTTCGCCTGGATGCCCCTGCAACTGACTCTGTTTCACGGCCAATTGGGCATCCTCGCGACTTTGGCAATTGTTCAGGCTCTGCTCGCCCTCCGCTCCGGCCATGAATGGAGAGCAGGCTGGTGGTTGTCCGCAGGACTCATGAAGCCGCAGTTGATCCTGTTTCCTGTGCTCGTGTTCCTGATCTGGCGTCGCTGGCGGACGGTGTTGGCGTTCGTCATAGCACTGATGGGTTTCTTGGGCATCTCGATCGCAGGGATGGGGTTGTGGTTCGCTGCGTATTTGCGTTTTCTGGTGGAGTATAACCGGGGTGGCGCGGCACTCTCGCTCTATCCGGAAGCTATGCAGAACTGGCGGGGACTGGTTTGGTCGCTATTTAAGACGGAGAATGGCGCGGCCTCCTGGGCGGTTTTGTTGGCTCTCACCGTGATTTCAATGCTGTTGGTGGTTGTCGTTTGTTATCCACGGTCAGCGAGCCATCGACAGGCCAGCTTTTTACCAGGGCTGGCGTGGGACGCGCGCTACGCAATCGCAATCTTGTTCGGATTATTGAGTTCCCCCCACCTCTATATGCACGACTGGGTCGTGGCAATGCCTGCAGGGTTGGTACTCTGGTGCTTCGCTAGTCAACAACTGTCCTCTGCCGGGAGCGCGATGAAAATCAGGAACCGCGCCCTGCTTTGGCTCCTCGCGGCAGCGCCGGTGATCTTCTTCGCGATGCAGTTGGTGGGGCAGTTCGCCGCCTGGCCAATTCAGCCAGTGCCGCTGTACATGGGTACATTGGCTGTTGTGGCCGTTGCCTCGGTGGGACCTGATTTCGGCGCTTCCATGGCCTCGGATCCTTCCCCGCCTCCGGTAGGTTAACTGAAGCGAAAGAATCCGTGGGTTGCGGGCCGGAGAGCGAATTCAGGATAACCGCGACCTGGGCCCCCAGACCGGCGGGTCCCGTGTTGTCATGGACTACGCGGCGAAGGAGTGACGCTGGCGGCCGGGTGGACCTAATCAGCCGCTGACCATCCTGGAGAGACGAAATTGGGCGTGAGACCGCGGAGACATAGAGAGGAGGAAGACCTGGGGGCGACAAATTGGTTGCTTCACGCCGTTCGTGTGCGAAGCCGTTCCCAGAGTTCCGCACCGCGGCCCTTGGTCCTCGTGCGCAGGACGGATAGTGCCAGCATCATTAGGCAAATCACCAGAAGACCATAGGATGCGCCCGGAATGTCCTGGCCGTGTTTGGGCAGAATCGAGAATCGTCCGTAAACCAATTCGATGTGCACCCAGTAGACCAGCAGCGAAGTCTGCCCCAGTTGAACCAGCGGGCTGAAACCCCACTGGCCCGCGCCCCACCGGCACCAGGCGTAACTCGTGCTTAAGATGATCAGAAGCAAGCCCACGCGGATCAGGAAGAAGTTCGGGCTGGTGTGCCAGAAATCGTAAGTGGCGTAGAGTTGGTGCGGCAGGGGATCGAACCCGCGTGCTATCGCGATGAGGGCCGCGCCGCTCAACCCTGCGAGGCCGAACACCGGAGCTTCATGTTGATGGGTCCATTCACTTTGCAGAAGAAATCCAACGGCTAGGCCGGCAAAGGCGAAACCGGACCAAGGGAACACGGGGAAGAGCCAGGCCTGCGGCTTCCCCAGGTTGTGCACCCCGTTTATGTAGGACTGGAGAGGCCAAGGGATCCACTGAGGGCGCCGGGTTGTCCAAAGAGGCGGGGTGAGCAGAGAGATGAATAACGCCGCCGCGAGCGCAGCCAGAACCAGGGGGAGGAGCGGCGTCGACCTTTGCCGTGCCCGGTCGTTCGAAGCGAGCACGACCCAGCAGACCAGCCCCATCAGCATCATAGAAACACCGATGGCGTTCAGGATGTCGACCCGGAGGAGGTCCGTCCATGGCGCCCATCCCCAGGCGATGAGGTACTCCTGCAGCCGAAAGAGCAGGCCAAGAACAAGAATCTCTGCGCCACGGCCGATGGTACTGCGAGCGATGGCGGCAGAAGCCAGACCCCGAGTGCGAAGCTTGCGGGTCACCAAGGCAAAGGAGATTCCGGCCAGAAACAGAAAGAGTGGGGCCGGCAGCGTGCCTCCCAGTTGCGAGTACATGAAGAAACTGCTGCGCCGGGGTTCGGGAGAAAGCCAGGAATCGTAACAGTGGGTCTGGAACATGACCAGGCAGGCAAGACCGCGCATCCAGTCGACGTAGGCCAAGCGTGCTGGGCGGGAGGTATTCAGTAGCCGGCCTTTCGTAAGGATCAGCTGCGCTGGCGCAGAATGCGGCGCAGGCTGCGCAGCAGGGCCGGAGCCTCAGTCCGGACCTGCGTCAGGCTGTAGCCTCCAACCCGGCGCAATGCACGCTGGCCTGCTGGCGTCAACACCAACAGGGCAACGCGTTTGTCCCTACCCAAGCTGGTTCGGGCCAGGAGTCTCTTCTGCTCGAGCCGATCGGCGAGTTCGACGACCGAGTGATGCTCGAGAAGAAGCTGGGAGGCAAGTTCCTTGATAGTGGGTTGTTTCTTCTGGGGCAGACCCGCGATACCAAGCGGGAGTTCGTACTGCTGTGGCTCGAGCCCGACGGCGCGTGCGGCCAGTTGGCGGCGCCGCAGGAAGCAAGCCAGCCGAAAGCGGAATTCGGCCAGGGCTTTGTATTCGGCCTGGGAAAGTTGCCTTCCTGGAATAGAGGGCCGGCTGCGAGTTACCGGCATGCGGGCCTCCTGAGGATCTTCGGCCAGAAGGCAGCTACTTCTCCGGCTCCTTCTTGTCGCTTTTCGTGAAAACCTCCTCGGTCTTATGGGCGGCTTTTTTGGTGGTGTTTGCGGTGGCGTTGGCGGCCTTCTTGGTGGTGTCGACGGTGGCGTCGGTCGCCTTGCCGGTAGCATCGGCGGTAGACTTGTAGGCTTTCTTGCTTGTATCCGCGGTGGCGTTGGCGGCCTTCTTAGTGGTGTCGACGGTGGCGTCGGTCGCCTTCTTGGTCGTTGTCTTGGTGGCGTTCGCCGTGCTTTTTGCGGCACTCTTGGTATCCTGGCCAGCTTTATCCATGTCCGACTTGGCGTCCTGGGCGAAAGCGGTCACTGCCAGGACCAGAGCCGTCAAAAGAACGGTAAACAATTTCGACATATCAATTCCCCTATCAACAATTTGGCCGGATAACGATTATGTACCAGGGCGGCCGCAGGAAGCAACCCGTCAGCATGCCACGAGCGCTTGCGCCGGCTAGGGGCAAGCCCAAAGGGGTGAGCTCGTCTGCTGCTGAGGTTGAGTTCGCGACGAAGAGTGCCCAAGCGGGACTCCAAAAGGCGGGAGATCCGAGCGCGTGAGGCGGTTCCGGGCGGCGTCCGTGCCGACGACGCAGACGGGTAGCACTCCGATCATCCGAACCTGCTTTCCGACCGTTCACTGCGAAAGCAATCCGCGCGCCCCAGCGCAAGATTCCCCTTCATGACAAGCGAACGATCGCCGAGGATTGAGAAAGGGCAGCAGATGTCCCAACCTGCCGGTGGCGCGGAAAGCAAGCCGTAGCGCACCAGGATTGGAGTCCTATACATCAGGAGCGCAACAGAAGGACCACCAATGCCCCCCGATACGGCGAGCAAGAAGACATGGGGTTGTGTGGCCCATCGAAAAGGAGCCTCGCCCCCGGAGAGACAGATTCCCCGAGGGCGAGGGTTCGCACGCTACGGCAAGTAGTAGCGGAACGAAGTGAGGAACATATTTTCTGTGGCTTTGGGCTCGGCTCCAGTGGCGCCGGACCATGTGGTTCGCAGAATGTAGGAGTACTGCGGTCCGAACTGAATCCTGCCATACGGCCCGTTGTAAATCCGATACCAGAAGCCCACGGTTCCTTCGGACAGGTATCGCGTGTCGCCTTTGCAGGACGACCCGGGATTGAAGCCGAAGCTGCTGTTGACCAGGGGAGTGCCGATTGGAACGCCGACCGCACCGGGCAGCGGTTCCGCGCAGACTGGGGTCACCGAACTCGGTCGGCCATAGCCCATGTGAGCTCCGGAAATGGGATCGGTATAAACCGTCCGCTGCGCGTACTCGGTTCCGTAGTTGAAGTAGAGATCGAATTTCGGGTAGTGCAACTCCACCGTCCCCAGTCCCTGGAAGCCGCGAAGCGGAGCCAGCGTACCGTCCGGCCGAACCGTAACGTCCGGGAGGCCACCGCTTCCGTAGCGCTCGATGCCATCGCCACCCAGGAAATGACCGCCGATGTCGAAGTGCTTGGCCAGCGTGATACGAGCGTTGGCGCCGACGCCACCGCCCGTGTTGTTCCGGTTGTTGACAAAGGCAGCGGAAGGAGCCGCCTGTCCGTTGCACGGGTGCGCCGCCGAGGCGGTCTCGCAAGGATAGATCCGGTCGCGGAACTCCGATAAGAGACCGAAGACTTCAAAGTGACCGATGCCCGGTTCGAAAGCGAGTTTGGCTACGAAATCAGGCGTGAGGTTAAAAGCGTAAGTGGCCGTGGGGTTGTACAAGCCACCACTGCTTCCCAAGGACCCGACAACGAAGTTGTTGTTGAAGCCGCCTCCGCCGATAGAGTTAGTCTGGGAGTCCTCCACGGAGAAAGCCAGCCAGGCCTTGTCGGCAAAACCCTTGGCAACACGGAACCCGTACTGCCGCGCCCAGCTAAACCCGAGGGTATATTGGGGGTCGATAGTCATGGGCAGCGCTTCGGTGCGGTTATCCACACCCTTTTTGGTTTCCGTCACCAGGCCCCACATCTGACCGCCGGTGAAGCTCCATCCGTGCAGCGCGGCCTGTCCCCAAACCTGCCGCTGGCGAAGCGTGTAGCTGTTGCTCTGGTTGTTGTTGGAGGTAATGCCCGCGGACAAGAAGTCGGCTTCATAATAGCCGCTCAGCTTGGCCGACTTGATGTGGCCCTCGCCCAGCAGCCCGATGCGAGACTGGCGCCCAGAACCGAAAAACTCCGACATGTTAGCTTGAGCGCTTCCGGGAAATGGAATGGAGTTAAACGGCGTGTTTATGTCCGCTCCTAAGGCCCGCTGGCGCCATACGGTTTCTGCCGCCAGGAAGCCCCCGGGAGTGATGGTGATGCCCTTGTAGTGAATCGCTAACGGGCTCTCCAGCCCGGTAACGCTCTTCTGCGTCTCCTGCAGCGCCAGAGTGGTGTTGGTCAGGTTTTGCTTGAGGTCGGCTACGTCGCTTTTTACCGCAGAGAGCTCTTGCTGTTGCTGCGGGTTGGCCGCCGCGGCAGTGGCAGATTCGGCTTTCTGCCCGGCTTCGGTCGCCGCGGTCTGGGCCTGACTCACCTGCTGCTGCAGTTGCTGGATGGCCTGGTCCTTGCCCTGCAGTTCCTGTCGTAGCTGATTGAGTTGCTGCTGTTGTGCCTCGATTGCCTTTTGCAACGTCGCTAGGCGCGCACTGGTGCTTTGCGTGCTGGTTTTCGTGCTGTTCGTCTTGCCGCTACTCTGGGCCAGCGCCGGGCTCACAGCAAGAAGACTCGCAAGAACTACCACTGCTACTTGCCTCATGTGCTTTCTCCTGGTTTCACGTAGAGTTGTGCATATGGGGCTCCTTTCTTAAGTTCACCGGGAGATATCTACAGCAAGCTCAGAAGCGAACTGTAGTGGGCCGCTATGGCTGCGGCGTCTGGGTAGTACCTGCCACAGTTCGCTGAGGACCTGTTGCCTTGCCTGGCGCGGGGAGCCGTGGGCTCACTTGCCATTTCCTGCTCAATGCGTATGAGTCGGAAGCCAGCCAGGCCGACGTCAGGCCACAGATGATACATCATGGCCAAACCAAAGAACAAGGAAAGGCTTTATCGCCGGACCGGCCTGGGCCTCCTCGTGACCACGGCACTGAACGCGGTCTGCCGGAGTGGCTGACCGGGTTGCAACACACCACGAACTCAGCCAGTTGATCCGGGACAGGGGCGAGACGAGTCAGTACCAGTGCGCAATAGCTTGACGATGTCGTCTTCAAACACGGAGGTCGAAGTCGCGCCAATGTGCCGACTGTAGACCCGGCCGTCGCGGCCGATGAGGAAGGCGATCGGCAATCCGAGAACTCCGCCGTACAACTCGCCCGTTTTGGCGTTTCCCATCACCACCGGATAGTTCATGCGGAAGCGCTGGTAGAACTCGCGCACGGGTTCCGGCCCGTCATCCATGGAGACGCCGATAATCTGCAGACCCTGATTTCGATACTTATTCTGCAATTCCACAAAGCGTGGGATCTCCGCGCGACAGGGATCGCACCAGCTGGCCCAGAAGTCCAACAGTACCACCTTCCCGTGGTAGGAGGAGAGGGTTAGCGTGTGGCCCGCGAGATCGGGAAGCGAGAAGTCGGCGGCGAAAGGATGTTGCCTGCTGCCGGCCTCGCTGTCCCCGCCGGGAGGTCGGGCTGCCCAGTACAGAGCCGCCACAGCCATCACTGCGCCCGCCGCGATGAAGATCCTGCTCTTCAAAGTTCATTTCCGGAACAGCCGTACCTACTCGCCTTTGGCCACGGGGTAGCCTTTTTCCACCCAGTTAGCACCGAAATTGTCGGCGATGTGGAGCACTTTGACGTTGCTGAACCCCATCGACAGCAGCAAGTCGTCGGCAGGTTTCACGTTGGGACAATGGCTCCACGGGCAGCACCCGCAGTAGAGAACAATGAATTTCTCGCGCGGCAGGGACTGCACGCGCTTGCGTAGTTCTCCGAGGCCCACTTCGCGGGACGCGGGACCAATGTACTCCGAGCCGGGAATGTGCGCCTGCTCATACAGGACGTGGGATCCGACCTGAATCAAAAGCGGCCTCTCCCCTTTGGGGGATTGAAGGATCTTGGCCAGTTCTTCGGGTTGAACGAGCTGCGAGTTTGGGATGGAGGTCGCCTGGTAGGCGAAGACCGATCCCAGCAGCGTGACAGCGGCCATGACGAAGACCGGTCCGGCATTTCGGGCGAGAGTGTTCATAGGATCCCTTCGGTCGATCATCACCCATGCGGCGCTTGGGCGCTGACTGCGACGGTCCGGGCCGGAGCAGTCCAAAGCTGTCCTCATTCTAAGCTTACGAGAGGAAGTTACGGGCTGCACGGCCCCAGGTTTGGCGCATCGGGTTTCCAATTCTTCCGGAATCGAGGCCCCTGCATGCTACCGCTTGGAGTGGCCGTACGCCAGCGTGCCTGGCCGCGATGCTTTGAATTGCTGTGCACGCCCGGCCCAGGCAAAGGATAGAAGCCACAAAAGTTGAGATGAGGTATTGATTCACTCGCGAGCTGCCCAGCCCCCAGCCAATGCTTCGCCGAACATCCGCCAAAGAAGCAATCACTGAACTCCCTCGCTCTTGGCGACGAGCAGGCTGATGCGGCGTAATGACGTTGGGAAACCTTGAAGCCGTAAATCATCCCGCTCACCCCGGAGCAATACCCACCTTCGCAGGGACCGACAACCGCCCGTCGTACCCGCAGCGCTACCGATCAGCGCCGTCACTACAAGACACAGAGTGGATGGTAGTGTCGGCGGCGTCCCTCCGAGATCTCATAGCTGCGGGAGCCACACATGTCCGGTTTTCAATATTAGCGGCGACGTCAGATCCGAAACTCCAAGGGAGCCGGACTTTCTGTTGAACCAGGTCCCTGGAATGCTAGTTGCATCCATCAAGTGGTTGCTCGGGTGCGATGAGCGTTCGCTCCACACAACAGGGTTTCGCCCAACAGTGTCACAGGGATGTTTCGTTGTAGCCGGCTCACAGCTTCGGTTTTGAGGAGAGAGTTATGCGTCGACATAAATCCGTGTCTAAATCCATTGCCTTTGGAGTTCCTTTGCTCATCCTGATCGCGATGAGCGCTAGGGGCGCTTACAGTCAGGCCATCAGCGGCGACCTGGTGGGGACGGTTATCGATTCCTCTTCCGCTCTGGTGGCCAACGCGAGTGTCGAAGCCACCAAGATCGACACGGGGATAACGACCACCACCACCACAAATGCAACCGGTGCATACCGCTTCGAAAACCTGCCGGTAGGCACGTATCAGATCGTCGTCAAGGTTCGCGGATTTAAAACGGCGCTTCAGCAGGTCGATGTGGTGCTAAACCAGACAGGTACACTGAACATCACGCTGATACCGGGTGCGACTAACGAGACGATTGAGGTCTCGGGAGTGGCACCGACCCTCGATACTACCTCGGCGCAGCTGCAGACCACGTATGCCGACCGTTACTCCCAAGACTTGGGCCTGACCTCCGCGGGAGGAACCGGGGCCGGCGTGTTGAACCTGTCGCTGCTGAGTCCAGGCGTGGCGCAGACAAGTTCCATGGGAATTGGGGTTGGACCGTCCGTAGGCGGCCAGCGTCCGTATAACAATAACTTTACGGTCGAGGGCGTCGACAACAACAACAAAGCAGTTACCGGGAACCTCATTACTGTACCGAACGATGCGGTCGAAGACTTCACGCTGCTGTCGAACCAGTTCAATACTGAGTTTGGCCATTCCTCGGGCGGCCAGTTCAACACCACCATCAAGAGCGGCACCAACAGTTTTCACGGATCGCTCTATGAATATTTCCGCAATCGCCATCTGAACGCGGTGGATAACGCGTTTGTGTTGCAGGGTTTCACGTCCAACCCGCGGTTCGACAGCAACCGCTACGGCGGCACCATCGGGGGGCCGATCATCAAGAACAAGTTGTTCTTCTTTACGAATTTTGAACGTCAAGGGATATCACTAACGGCGACTGCCGGTGGTCAAGTCATGACGCCTACGGCCGACGGCTTGGCAGCGATCGCGACCGACCCAAGACTCAGTGCCACCAACTTCGGGATTTTCAAGCAGTATGTACCGGTCGCAGCGACTGCCAGTGATTGTCTTCCCTATTCCACCGCCGCTGCGAGCGGCAATTGCGCGGTGGGATCCGTCCCGATTGGCGCCGTATCCGTTGCCGCGCCCGCGTGGCAAAACTTTACGAACTTTGTCCAGAGCGTTGATTACAACATTTCCATCAAGGATCAGCTCCGCGGGCGCTACATCTACAACAAGCTGGACAAGGTCGATCAGAATGCCAATCTGCAAGAGTTCTACACCATTCAGCCCTACCGTTACCACCTGTTCACTGTGGGCGAATACCATACCTTTAGCCCGTCGCTGCTCAACGAATTTCGCGTCGGGTACAACCGCTACTTCAACAACACGCCGGACGGCGGCTTCAAGTTCCCTGGTTTGGATGCATTCCCCAATATTGTGCTGAATGACCTCGGCGGCGCCGGACTTCAACTCGGTCCCGACTCCCAGTCCCCGCAGTTCACGATTCAGAACACCTACCAGATCGTGGACAACGTCAGTTGGACCAAGGGGGCGCACACCCTGAAAATCGGCGGGGAGTACCGCTGGTACATTTCACCGCAGAGCTTCACACAGCGGCAACGCGGCGACTACCAGTACAACTCCACCCAGCTCTTCCTGGAAGACTTCTCCCCCGATTTCTTCGGCGAGCGCAGCCAAGGCTCGGTAACCTACTACGGGAACCAGAAGGCGGTTTACTGGTACGTTAACGATAACTGGAAAATCAAATCGAACCTGACGTTAGATCTGGGAGTTCGTTACGAATACACCACGATTTCCACCAGCGAGTCGCAACAGATACTGAATGCCATTTCCAACACCCCGAGCATTATCGTGCCGGGAAGTGTCAACCAAGCGCTCCTGTTCGACGCTCCACGGGCGCCGAAGAACAACTGGGCTCCCCGCATCGGTCTTGCCTACTCCCCTGGAAGCAGCGGCAACACTTCGATTCGCGCTGGCTTCGGTATGGCGTACGACGTGCTTTACGACAATATTGGCATCCTCGCGGTGCCCCCGCAGATCGGTGCAACCAATGACGTCGATCTGGGGACTAAGACGCCTAATTTCCTGGCCAACGGGGGCTTGCCCGGCGGAGGATCTGGCATTCAGATTCTTCCCGAAGACGTTGCGCGCGGGGAGACCTCGAACTGGATTCCGCCCAATGTCAAGTGGCCCTATTCGATCAACTGGAACCTTGGTGTACAGCATTCCTTCGGCAAAGATTACGTCGCTGAGGTGCGGTATGTGGGAACGCGCGGCATCCATCTGGACGTGCAGAACAGAATTAACCGCAGGTCGTTGGTCAGTCCAACCGGATTCTTGCCGACCTTTCTGCAAATGCCCTCCCAATCTACCATCGACGCTCTAACGACCACCCTGGCTGATCTGAAAGCGCCAGGATCATTTTTGCCGGAGTTCGTCGATGCCGGGTTCCAATCCAACATTGTTGCGGATTCTCCCAACGGCTACTCCATTTATCACGGCTTGCAAGCGTCACTTAACCGGCGCTTCAGCCACGGTCTGATGTTCCAGGCGGCGTACACCTACAGCCGCACCATCGACAACAGCACTGCCGATTTTTTCTCGACCAGCCTGACTCCGCGGCGTCCGCAGGACTTCCAGAACTGGGACGCAGAACGGTCCGTCTCAGCGCTGTCCCGCACCCACCGCTTCACCCTGGCGGCGGTGTATGACATGACTTTATTCCGAAACGGCAACTGGTTCCTGAAGAATGTCGTCGGCAACTGGAGTTTCAGCCCGGTTTACACCTATGAGTCGCCGCAGTGGGCGACTGTACAATCAGCCACCGATTCCAACCTGAACGGGGATGCCGCGGGCGATCGAGTTATCCTCAACTCAGCCGGGGTCCCCGGCACGGGCAGCGGAGTAATACCTTTGCTCACCAGCAATACGTGCACCCCTGACGACAGTGCCTGCCTGGATGCGCACACGGTCGGCTATGCAGCGGTGAATGGAAACGCGCAATATATCGTGGCTGGGCCCGGAGCACTCACGACCGTCGGCCGGAACACGTTGGCCACCGCGCCGACCAATGACTTCTCACTGTCTACCTACAAGGACGTCAACATCAGCGAACGATTCCGCTTCCGCATTGGCGCACAGTTCGCCAACCTATTCAATCACCCGCAGTACATTCCTGGCAGTAATCCGGGTCAGGGGTTGGGAGTGAATGACGTTACCTCGTTCATTACGGGCCCGAACAGTTCGAGCTACCTGAACTATCTGACCCCAGGGAACGCGATCTTTAACAATCCGAAGGGTGTGTTTGCCAGCAATGCGCGTACCATCGGACTGGTGGCCAAATTCTTCTTTTAGCGGCAAAAGTGGCCGGCAGGCGGAGCCGGAGCTGGAAATCAGCCTTTCTCCGTGGCGACGGCGAGGCCTGGATGCGCGCTTCCTGCGTGCTTCAGTTGAGAATGGTGAAAGTACGTCGGCCACGTCCCACCACAACTGCGACCAGGCCACAGGCCGTGGCAGGCAATGTTCAGTAAGTCCTCGCCTATTTATTGCGGGCGTGTGCCTCAAACCGTCGGCTCGTGAAAATGGCACTGGCGGACTTGCAATTGATTGAGCAGCAGATCGGCCGACTGGACCAGGAGAGCGCGAGTCTGCTCTGCGCACATCAAGATGTGGTGCAACGGCTGGCGGAAGTCCCCGGTTTAGGGGTGGATTCGGCGCAACAGATTATTGCCGAAGTGGGTGTCCAGGCCGCGACCTTTCCCGCCGCCAAGAATCTCGTCTCCTGGGTCGGAGCATGCCCGGCAGACGAAGAGAGCGCAGGCGTGAACCGCAGCAAACGCTCGCCGAAGGGCAACCGTCAGATGCGCCGCATTCTCTATCAAGCTGCCAAGGCTGCCGTCAAACACAAAGGGAGCATCTTCGAGATCGTCTATCGTCGTTTCGTGCTACGGCTAGGACAAAACAACACTATCGGAGCGATTGCACATCGGCTGTGTCAGTTGATGTGGATCATTTTGCATAACGGCGTTCGCTACGAAGAACGCGGCCTGGCGGTGTCCGAGAAGTCAAAGCGAGTGCGCACAACGCGAATGATCCGGACACTCAGAAACCTTGGCTACCGAGTCGAACCTTTGGTAAGTCCGACATGAGCAATCCGATTTTCGACCCTGATTGTGCGAGAATGGGCCAGAGAGAATTGCCTACCATGAGGGCGCGTAGCTCAAACGGATAGAGCATCGGATTTCTAATCCGAGGGTTGCAGGTTCGATTCCTGCCGCGCCTACCAAATCCAGCCCATACAAAATACGGCTAGTTAGCGAGGGTAGCCGGGTGTGCTCCGGTTAGGTGGGAACCCTCGATTTCAGGCTCAACTCTGCCCATTCTCTGCCCAAACTCAGCCGTCTGCTCCAGAGTCGCGGCAGCGGCGAGTGCCGCTTCGTGCTCGCGCTCTCGTGCCACATCTAGACTGACAGCGGCTGCACGCACGTCCCGGTCACTCGCAATGTTGTACCTCTCGAACGTGTTTCGGGTCCGATGTCCGGAGATCAGCATCGCAACCTTCTCAGGAACTCCGGCCCGTACTAGGTTCCGCACTGCCGTTCTGCGCAGATCATGAAACAACAG
>Ga0187778_10000027_pt1 | contig 80819 bp, 61 predicted proteins | sample 1015_Q2_SP5_20_M_FD_132418 | JGI IMG/M metagenome (GOLD analysis project Ga0187778, IMG submission 132418) | Tropical peat soil microbial communities from peatlands in Department of Meta, Colombia - 1015_Q2_SP5_20_MG | ecosystem: Environmental > Terrestrial > Soil > Wetlands > Peat | place...
GCTGGGCTGGCTGGGGTCGTCGTACGCCATCGCCTTCGCGCTCGGCGCCCTGGGCGCGGGCGTGCTGTCCGACCTCCGGTCACGGCGCAACGTCATCGCGGGCGGCGTCGCCCTGTGGAGCGGGTTCACCGCGCTGGGCGGGGCGGCGGCCAGCTACTGGCATCTTCTGACGACGCGCGGCGTCGTGGGCGTCGCCGAGTCCTCGTACCTGCCGTCGGCGCAGGCGATGCTCGCCGACTACTTCCCGGACCGCGGCCGCGCCCAGGCGATGGGCATCTTCTGGGCGGGGCTCGCCGTCGGAGGCGTGCTCGCGGTATGGCTGGGCGGCCACCTGGCGACCGCCTTCGGCTGGCGCACGGCGCTGATCGTCGTCGGTCTGCCGGGCATCCTGTTCGCGCTGCTCCTTTCTCGGCTGCGCGATCCGCGACCCAAACCGCGGGCCGCGCCGCAGCCGCGACCGGTGCGACGCATCGCCCTCACGCCGCGACTGGTCCTGCGGGCGGGCCTGCCGCTGCTCATGTCGATCCCGATCGGCGCGGCGGTCGTCGGAGCGCTGGTGCTGTTCCGCGTACCGGCCGCGGCGGACACGGCGGTGTTCGGCGCGATCGTCGGCGTGGGGCTGGTGTGGACGGTGGTCAAGTGGGTGCGCGTGGCGATGCGCTGGCGCCACCGGTTGCTCGCGGGCGTTCCCGCCGACGCGGTCGACGAGATGCTGGACGCGGCGGCCGTGGTGCTCCGCACGCCGACCCTGATCTGGATGTTCATCGGGGGCGCGCTGACCACGGCAGCCATGAACTCGCTGGTGGCGTGGTCGGCGAGCTACCTCCAGCGGGTGCTGGACATGTCGCTGCTGCAGGCCGGCCGCCAGATCGGCCTGGTGGGCCTGGTGGCGGGTGTGCTCGGCTCGTGGATCGGTGGCCGCTCGGGCGACCGCCTCATGGAGTTCACGCCGGCCGGGCGCGTCATCGCCAGCGCGGTGGGCTTCCTGGCCGGGGCGCCGCTGTGCGTGGTGCTGCTGCTGGTCAACGACGTCCGGCTGTTCGCCGGACTGTTCTTCATCGTGGTGTTCTTCTTCACCTGGTACAACGGTCCGGCCGCGGCCGTGCTGTTCGACGTGGTGCCCCGGCGCATCGCGGCCACCGTCATGGGGGCGTACGTCTTCTTCATCCACATCGCCGGCGACGCCATCGCGTTGCCGGTGGTGGGCGTGCTGTCGGACCGCTATGGCCTGAGGATCGCGCTGATGACGCTGCCCGCGGTGGGTCTCCTGGGCGGCGCCCTGCTGCTTCTGGCCGTGCCGACCGTGGCCCGCGACATGGCTCGCGTCAGGCGGCCGGCGGCGGCGTGATCGCCTGCCGCATCTGCTGCACCTCGGCGAGATAACCGGCCAGCGACGCCGCTTCGCGGGCCGCGTCCCAGCCGAGCTCCCTCCCGAGCAGGCCGGCCACGACCGGCGTCAGCTCGGCGCCCTGTCCGGGATGCCGTCGAAACAGGTGCGTGCGGCGGATCATCACGTCGGCGACCGACAGCGCCATCTCCCGGCGCGCCTGGTGGACCACCTCGGCGCGGAGAACCGGAACCCCCGAGGCCAGCGGCTCGGCCAGCGGCGTGTCGCGGAAGGCGAGATTGGCGACCGCCATCGCTTCGGTGCCGTAGGTGTCGACCAGATGACGCGCGGCGTCCTCGGACAGACGCTCCTTCACCAGCTCGCGCACCAGCAGCTCGAGGTCGGCGACCTCGCCGCCGGGCAGGGGTTCCTCGGCGGTCGGCGCGCGCGGCGCGCTGTCGCGGCCGTCGAGGCGGTGGAGCTTCGTCCCGACGAGGTCCACCACCTCCGCCGCCATCGAGCGATACGTGGTCAGCTTGCCGCCGCTGATGGTCACCAGCCCGGACGGGCTCTCGAAGATGCGGTGCTCGCGCGGAACCGCGGCCGTTGCCGCAGCCCCCCCGTCCTTGAGTAGCGGCCGGAGGCCGGCCCAGGCGGCGAGCACGTCCGCGGGCGCGAGGCGCGCGTCGGGAAACAGCGCGTTCGCCGAGCGCAGCAGGTAGGTGATGTCGTCTGCGGTCGGGGCGACGTCGCCCGGGTCGCCCTCGTAGTCCGTGTCCGTGGTGCCGACGACGGTCACGTCGCCCCATGGCAGGACGAACATGACCCGACCGTCGAGCGGCGACGTCATCGTGAGTGCGCCCGTGTTGCCCAGCCGAGCGTGCGGCACCGCGAGATGGACCCCCTTCGTCGGCCTGAGGACCGGCTCGGCGCCCGGCTCGTCCATCCGTCTGATCACATCGGTCCACGGGCCGGTGGCGTTGACGGTGACGTGGGCGCGGACGGCGAGACGCCGCGCGTCGAGGACGTCCTCCACCACGGCCCCGCGAAGCTGGCCGGCGGCCTTCTCGAACGAGCGCACCGGCGCGTAGCTGGCCACCAGCGCGCCGCCGCGGCGCGCCGCGCGCGCGTTCGCGAGCACCAGACGCGCATCGTCGCAGCAGGCGTCGTAGTAGACGGCGCCCCCCAGCAGGTCCTTGCTGCGCAGCTGCGGCTCGGCCTTGCGCACGGCGCGCCGCGACAGCGTCCGGTGCATGCGCACGTTGCGGAAGGCGGACAGCAGGTCGTACAGCCACAGCCCCGCGGCCAGCCGGCCCCGGCTCACCCGGCCGCCCTTGTGGACCGGGAAGAGGAACGGCACCGGCCGCACGAGATGCGGCGCGATGTGCATCAGGATCCGGCGCTCGCGGCTCGCCTCGAACACCAGCCGCAGCCAGCCGTGCTCCAGATAGCGGAGGCCGCCGTGAACCAGGCGGGTGGAGCGGCCGGACGTTCCGCTTCCGAAGTCGGCAGCCTCGACCAGGCCGGTGCGGATCCCGCGGAGCGCCGCATCGCGCGCGATACCCGCGCCGGTGATGCCCCCGCCGACCACCAGCAGGTCGAGCGGCGCCGCGGCCATGGCGTCGAGATCCGCCCGCCTCGTCTCAGCGGAAAACGCCGAGTCCATTGGCCCAATTTGACACCAAAATCCCGCAACCGCACGGTGCGGTTTGCGCTGGCCCGCGCTCGGGGCACGGGCTAGCTTTGCTGGATTCGGCGCCGATCGCGGGCGCCGCGAACGGAGCCGGATCATGGTCGGGCAGAACGGTCGTCGCGTCGCCATCATCGCGGGATGCCGCACGCCCTTCGCGAAGTCCGGGACGGTCCTCAAGGACCTCAGCGCCGTCGAGCTGGCCAGGCTGGCGACCCGGGAGCTGCTGACGCGCAGCGAGATCCCGGCTGCCAAGGTCGATCAGGTGATCTTCGGCCAGGTCATTCCCTCGGTGCTCGCACCCAACGTGGCGCGCGAGGTCAGCCTGCTGCCCCAGTTCCCCAGGACCGTGCCGGCCTTCTCCCTGAACCGCGCATGCGCCTCGTCGGGCCAGGCGGTCGCGGACGCGTACGACCAGATCGCCCTCGGCCAGGCCGACGTGATCATCGCCGGCGGCACGGAGTCGCTCTCGGACATCCCGATCCTCCACTCGAAGCGCTTCGCGGAGCTGCTCGTGCAGGCGAGTCGCGCGCGGACCCTCGGCAAGCGCGTGGCGACCCTCGCGAAGGTGCGTCCCCGGGATCTCGTGCCGGTGACGCCCGCGATCGCGGAGCCGTCCACGGGCGAGACGATGGGGCAGTCGGCCGAGAAGATGGCGAAGGAGAACGGCATCACCCGGCAGGCCCAGGACGAGTACGCGCTTCGCTCCCACCGGTTGGCCGCGCAGGGCACCGCGGACGGCAGGCTCACGTCGGAAATCGCGCCCGTCTTCGTTCCGCCGACGTACGACGCGGTCGTGGCGGACAACGGCATTCGCGCCGACTCCAGCCTCGAGCAGCTGGCGGCGCTGAAGCCCGCGTTTGACCGGCGCTACGGATCCGTCACGGCCGGCAATGCCTCGCCGCTGACGGACGGCGCCTCCGCGGTGCTCGTGATGAGCGACGAGGCCGCGCGCGCCCTCGGGTACACGCCGCTCGCGTTCGTCCGCTCGTACGCCGTGGCGGCGGTCGATCCCGGCGCGCAGCTGCTGATGGGGCCCGGGTACGCGGTGCCCACCGCGCTCGAGCGGGCCGGCATCGCCTGGAAGGACCTCGGGCTCGTCGAGATGCACGAGGCGTTCGCGTCGCAGGTGCTGTCGAATATTCAGGCCTTCGAGTCGGATATGTGGGCGCGCGAGCACCTGGGCCGCAGCGAGCGGATCGGCGAGGTCGACTGGGAGGCGCTCAACGTGATGGGTGGGTCGATCGCGATCGGCCACCCATTCGCCGCCACCGGCGGGCGGATCGTCACCACGCTCGCCAACGAGATGCGGCGTCGGAACGTGCAGTTCGGACTGATCTCCGTGTGCGCCCAGGGCGGCATGGGGTTTGCCATGGTCCTCGAGCGGATGTGAGGCGGTCAACGTGGACGCGGAGGGTCGCACGGGCGCGCTCACGACAGCGGTAGAAGACGGCGTTGCCGTCGTCACGCTCGACTTGCCGGGGGAGAGCGTCAACAAGTTCTCGCGCGCGGTGAGGGACGAGTTCAGGACGACGTTCACCGCGCTGCAGGGCGACGCCGCCGTTCGCGCGATCGTGATCACGTCGGGCAAGCAGGACGTGTTCCTGGCGGGCGCCGACATCGAGGAATTCGTCGCCCTGCGGACGGTCGAGGAGGCGAGGCGGCTCTCGCGCGACGGGCAGGCGATGCTCGATCGGATCGCGGACTCGCCCAAGCCGGTGGTCGCCGCCATTCACGGCGTCTGCGTCGGTGGCGGCCTCGAGCTGGTGCTGGCGTGCCACTACCGGGTCGCGACGGATCACCCGAAGACGGTGCTGGCCTCGCCGGAGGTCCAGCTCGGCATCATCCCCGGCGCCGGGGGATGCGTTCGCCTGCCTCGCCTGGTGGGGCTGCGCGCAGCGCTGGAGATGATCCTCACCGGCAAGAACGTGCGGGCCGCCAAGGCGTTGAAGACGGGGCTCGTGGACGAGCTGGTGCCGCCGGCGATCCTGCGGCAGGTCGCCGTGCGGGCCGCCAGGCGGCTGGCCGACGGGCCGGTGCGCCGCAAGCGGCGGGGCGGCCTCCGCGGCTGGTTCTTCGATCGCAGCGCGCTCGGCCAGGCGATCGTGCTGCAGCGGGCGCGCGCCATGACCCGCAAGCGGACCGCGAGGCACTATCCGGCCCCGCTCGCGGCGCTGGACGCGATCCGCTACTGCCTGGCGAGCGGCAGAGAGCAGGGGCTCGAGCACGAGGCGGAGTTGTTCAGCCGGATGGCGATGACCGACGTGTCGCGGCGCCTCGTCGAGGTGTTCTTCGCCACTACCGCCTTGAAGAAGGACCCCGGGGTCCCGCCGCCCGCGCCGTCACCGCGTCCGGTCGCGCAGCTGGCGATCCTCGGCGCCGGTTTCATGGGGTCGGGAATCGCGGCCGTCGCGGCGGCACAGGCGGCCGTCCCGGTGCGCCTCAAGGACGCCGATCTGCCGCGGGTGAGTTCCGGCCTCAAGGCGCTGGCCGGCATCGTGGATGAGCGCGTGCGTCGCCGCAGCATCACTCGCCGCGAGGCAGCCCGGCAACTCGCCCTGGTGTCCGGCGGAGTGGACTACGCGGGATTCCACGCCGCCGACCTCGTGATCGAGGCGGTGTTCGAGGACCTGGACGTCAAGCGGCAGGTGCTGCGCGAGGTCGAGGCCGTCGCGCGCCCGGGCTGCGTGTTCGCGTCCAACACCTCGACCATATCGATCTCGCGGATCGCCGAGGCGTCGACGCGGCCTCAGACGGTGGTCGGGATGCACTTCTTCTCGCCGGTCCACCGGATGCCGCTGCTCGAGGTCGTGGTCGGCGAGCGCACCGCGGCGGAAACGACCGTGACGGCCGTCGCGTTCGGGCGGCGGCTGGGCAAGACGGTGATCGTGGTTCGGGATCGCCCCGGTTTCTTCGTCAACCGGATCCTGGCGCCCTACATCAACGAGGCGGGTCGCCTGCTGATGGAAGGCGTGCCGATTCCGGTGATCGACCGTGCCATGACCGGGTGGGGCTTCCCCGTGGGGCCGGTGACCCTGCTGGACGAAGTCGGCCTCGACGTGGCGGCGAAGGCCGGACACGTGATGCAGGAGGCGTTCGGCGGACGGCTGGCGCAGTCGTGCAACCTCGACGCGCTGGTGGCGGACCGGCGGCTCGGGCGCAAGAACGGTCGCGGGTTCTTCCTGTACCGGGCAGGGAAGAAGTCCGACCCGGACCCCTCGGTGTACGGGATCCTCGGCGTGACACCGGCCGCGCCGCCGGTGGACGATGCCCCCATTGCCGAGCGGCTGGCGTTCGCGATGCTCAACGAGGCCGCGCGCGCCCTCGAGGAGGGCGTCGTCGCCCAGCCGCGGGACGGAGACATCGGCGCGCTCTTCGGCATCGGCTTCCCGGCCTTCCGGGGCGGCCCGTTCCGGACCCTCGACGCGCTCGGTGCGCGTGCCGCGGTGGACACCCTCGCGCGCCTGGCCGCGACCCATGGCGACCGTTTCGCGCCGGCGGCGTCGCTGGTGGCGCTGGCCGAGCATGGCGGCCGTTTCTACCCCTCGAACCGGTAACCCACGCATGCTGCGTCGCACCTTTCTCTATCTCAGTGAGCAACCCCAGATCTTCGCCTTCATTCGCGGCAACCGCCTGGCCCGGCGGCTCGCCTCGCGCTTCGTGGCGGGCGAGACGATCGACTCTGCGGCGGCGGCCGTGCGGGAGTTGAACGGACGCGGCATCGCGGCCAGCCTCGACCTCCTCGGCGAGAGCGTCACCAACGTCGAGGAGGCACGAGGCTGCACCGAGGCGGTGACGCAGATCCTCGGGCGGATCGCCGCGGACCGTCTCGACTGCAACGTGTCGGTGAAGCTCACCCAGCTCGGACTCGACCTCGATCACGACCTGTGCCTGGACAACATGCGCCGGATCCTCGATCGCGGCCGGGAGCTCGGCATCTCGATCCGGATCGACATGGAGAGCAGCGCCCATACCCAGCGGACGCTGGACCTGTTCGAGCGGGAGCTGCTGCCGGCCTACGGGGATCAGGTCGGCATCGTCATCCAGTCGTATCTGCGTCGCAGCGCGGCCGACGTCGATCGCCTGATCGGGCTTCACGCCCGCGTGCGGCTGTGCAAAGGGGCATATCAGGAGCCCGCGAGCGTGGCGTTCCCCGACAAGGCCGACGTGGACCGCAGCTACCGGGAGCTGATCGAGAAGCTCCTGGAGCGCGGGCACCAACCGGCCGTGGCGACGCACGACCCGGCGCTCATCGCCGGCGTGCGCCGGTTCGTCGAGGCGAAGGCCATCGCGGCGGATCGGTTCGAATTCCAGATGCTGTACGGAATCCGGCGCGATCTCCAGGAGGAGCTGCGCCGCGCCGGGTACCGGGTGCGGGTCTACGTGCCGTTCGGCACGCAATGGTATCCCTACATGATGCGGCGGCTGGCCGAGCGTCCGGCCAACATCGCGTTCATCCTCGGCAACGTGGTCAAGGAAAGCCTGCGGACATGAACCTCGCGGAAGACACGCTGGGCGGCTATGTCGCCGTACACGGCCGGCCGCCGGGCTTCACCGGCAGCGACGGCCAGCCGTATTCGGTGGGCGTGTTCTCCGATGACGACCCCGGACCCGACGGACGCTTCGGGGCGGCGCTGCTGTTCATCCGCTGGTCGACGAGCAATGCGCCCGCGGGGCACCTGGAGAGCGACTACCTTGCGTTCGGCGGCACCGCGGCGGCCGCGGAGGCGGACGTGAGCAGCCTGTCCCTCCACCGCGTGAAGGAAATCCTCGACGCGCTGATCGCGTCGCACCCCGGAAACGGACCGACATGAAAGACGTGAGCCTGTTCACCCCGTTCCGTGGCGAGCGCTACGCGGACGCGACCTCGCTCAAGCGACGCCTCGCCCCCCCGTACGACGTGATCTCGCCGGCGCAGCGCGCCGAGCTGGTGGCGCGCGACCCGTACAACGTCGTCCACGTGGATCTGCCGGTGGCGACCGACGGCGGCGATCCCTACGAGGAGGCGGCCCGGCTCCTGGCGCAGTGGCGTGCGAGCGGCGTGCTCGTGCGCGACGAGCAGCCGTCCGCCTACGTGCTGAAGACGTCAGGGCGGTTTCCCGACGGCTCGGTCCGCGAGCGGACCGGTGTGTTCCTGGCGGTGTCGGCGGAGCCGTTCTCCCGGCGACGCATCCTCCCGCACGAGCGCACCCACGCGAAGGCGAAGGAGGACCGCCGGCGGCTGATGCGCGCCACGGGCGCGAATCTCAGCGCCGTCTTCCTGCTCGCGCCGGACAGCGCGGGGAAGCTCGACGGCGCGCTGCGCGAGGCGACGTCGCGGCCCCCGTGGGCGCAGTGCACGGCCCTGGGCTCACTGCAGGCGATGTGGGTGGTGACCGGGCGGGAAGCGGAGCGCCTCGCGGCGGCGGCGGGCGCCGAGAGCGTGTACGTCGCGGACGGGCACCACCGCTTCGAAACGTCCGTGATGTTCCGCGACGAGGCGCCGCCGGCCTGGCAGGCAGGCGCCGCGCGCACCCTCGGCTACGTGGTCTCGTTCCGCGACCCGGGGCTCGTGATCCTGCCCACCCACCGGATGCTGGACGGCGCGCCCGTGGACGCCGAAGCCTTCCTGGCCGCCGCGGCGCCCTACTTCACGATCGCGCCGACCCGCCAGGAGCCGACGCTCTCGGTGGTCTTCAAGGGCGGCCGCGAAGTGGCGCTGGCGGTGCAGCCGAAGGCCAAGTGGCCGAAGGTCGCCGACCAGCCGCTGCACGCGGCAGTCCGGGCGCTGGAGGTGGCGGCGGCCGACACCTTGGCGGTCGGGGTCGTCGCTGCGTCGCTGCTTGGGGCCGTACCGACGCTGCGCTACACGGCCGATGGCGCCGAGGCGCGGGAGGCTGCCCGCGAGGGCCGCTGCGCCTGCGCGCTGATCCTGCCGGCGACCAGGCTCGAGGCGGTGCGGAGGGTGGCGGACGCCGGGCAGATCATGCCGCCCAAGTCCACGTTCTTCGCCCCCAAGGTACCGACCGGCGTCGTGCTGCGTCCGTTCGACGCGGAGGCCTAGTCCTTCGCCGGTGCTGCCAGCGCCTTGATGATGGCCCGGCAGAACGCCGGGAGATCGGTGGGAGTGCGGGACGAGATCAGGTTGCCGTCGACCACGACCGGCTCGTCGAGCCAGGTGGCGCCGGCGTTGACCACGTCGTCCCGGATCGCGCGCACGCTGGTGGCACGGCGGCCCTTCAGCAAGCCGGCCGAGATCGGCACCCAGGCCGCGTGGCAGATGAACGCCACGGGCTTCCCCGCCTCCGCGATCGCCCTCGTGATGCCGAGCAGCTTCTCCGAGCGCCGCATGTGGTCCGGTGCATAGCCGCCGGGGATCACGAGGCCGTCGTAGACCTCGGCGTAGAGGTCGTCCACCAGGCTGTCGACGGTGACGGGGTAGCCCTTCTTCCCGAGGTAGGTTCTCTCCCCGAGCCCCGCCACGACCGTCTTCGCGCCCTCCTCCTCCAGTCGAATCTTCGGGTACCAGAGCTCGAGGTCCTCGTACTGCGGACCCACGAAGAACAGCACCGTCTTGCCCTTGAGCATCATGGCGCCGGCCTCACGGTTTCGGGTGGCCGATCAGGACCTTCTGTTCCTTGGCGATCGGGGCGGGAACTGCGACGGGCAGCCCCGTCACGACCCGGAGCGCCTCGGTGACTTCCACCTCGGGGATCAGGCTGGTGCCGGCCACGACCTGGCGCCAGACGGGCTCGACCGCGGGCCCTCCGATCTCGAGAGCGAGGTCGTGGATCTCGGCGTCGCTGACCCGGCGGCCCGGATCGCGGGAAGCTGCCGCGAGCAGCCGACGCGCCACATCGCCGAGCGTGGACGCTCCATCCGTCGCCCGGCGGATGGCGGCGTCGAGCAGCAGACCGGCGAGCATGCCCTTGCGGTAGACGAGGAGGGTGGTGTTGTCCCCCAGGATGTTCTCCCGCTGCTCCTCGCTCATCGTCATGCTCGTGTCGCGCTCGATCCGCTCGTAGTTGCGCAGCGACTGGTAGCAGAGGTCGGCCAGGTCGTCGGGGCGGCCGCTCCACTCCGCCTCGAGCCGGGCCGCGAGGTAGTCGGTCACTCCCTCGGTCCACCAGCGCTCGGCGTCCATCACGCCCCCGAACCAGAGGTGCAGGGTCTCGTGGAAGACGTCGTGAATCCTGGCCCGCGCCAGCAGCTCGCCGGGCTCCCAGATCAGGCCGATGCTCGACCGCCCCTGGAGACTCCCGCTGGTGCGCCCCTTCCAACCCAGATCGCTGGTGTAGGTGACCCGGGGCACCGGAACGCCGCCCAGAGTCTCGGACGAGCGGCGCAGGCTGGCGGCGATCACCCGCTCGAGGGCCGAGTCGCTGAAATGGCGTTCGCCACGGATGGCGAGCACGAAGACGGTCCCCCCGACGGTGTCGCGCAGGACGCGGTAGTCCGGCGCGGCGGCCACCGTGCTGCCCAGGAGGGCGCCGCTGCCGGCCGGAGTGAAGTCCGGCTCGTCGACTCCCCAGGCGGTGATCACGTGCCAGCCGGGCGGCGTGATGAAGTGCACCGAGATGGACGGATACGGGCGCTCCCGGTCGTACGTGGAGGGATCTGGCGCGACGAAGATCCCGCGGCTGACCGCGTACAGGTGCGTCGCATTCAACCCCGAGCCCGTCGAGCTCAGCGCGACGCCATTCTGGAAATCGAGGCGGTAGCGGAACCGGACGCCGCCGGGGGGGGCTGCCACGCGGTAGCCGTCGCCCGCCGCCAGCACCGGGACTGGCCTGCCACGGTCGTCGGTGGCGACGAGTCCTTCGACTTCGGTTCCGGCGGGGAGTGACGCGGACGGCGCGGTCAGGGCGACGCTCTCGGCGGCCATCGTGGTCAGGCGGGCCTCGATCGACAGGTGCGCCGACGGCGATGTGATCACGTCGACGTCGTAGATGAGGGTGTCGCGATGCTCCTGCGCAGCAGCGGACAACGCGACGGCCAGCAGCAATCCAGGCGCGACGGCGAGCGCGGTCGCTGGGCGGCCCGGGTTAGCCGGCGTACTTCATCCCGGCGTCGAGGGTGAGCACGCGGCGTCCGCTCTCGAGGCCCGCTTCGACAACCTCTCCGAGGACCAGGGTGTGGTCGCCGGCGGGCATCGTCGCGACCAGCCGGCACTCGAGCCACCCGAGGCCCTCGCTGAGGATGGGAGCCCCGGTCACGGGCGCCGGACGCGACGGAACGCCCTTGAGCTTGTATGGCTGGCTTCGCGACGAGCGCCCGAGCTGCTCGGCCAGGCCGCGCTGTCCGTCGGCCAGCACGTTGACGGCGAACCCGCGGGCATCCCGGATCATCGGCAGACTCTTCGACTCGTTCTGGAGCGCAACCACGAGCATCGGCGGGTTGAACGCGGCCTGCATCACCCAGTTGGCCGTCATGCCGTGGTCCTCTCCCTCACTCATCACCGTCACGGCGTAGAGGCCGTACGGGAAGTGGCGCAGGACGGTCTTCTTGGCCTCTTCGTTCACCGTTCGCCTTCGCGGCAGGGGTCTCCGGGACAAGGTAGTGGCGCCGCCTCCGCCGCGCGAGATACCGTAGTGACGGACTCAGCGGGGGAGCGAACGTGAAGGTGCGGATGACCGTGGCGCTCGCATGGACGGCGCTGGCGACGGCGGCCGCGGCGCAGCAGCCCGCCACGCTCGTGGTGTATGGACGCGTGTGGACCGGGGATTCGGCCCGGCCGTGGGCCTCCGCCGTGGCGGTCCGCGGTGACGCCATCGTCGCCGTCGGGGACCGGACGGCGCTGGGTCGCCTGGTGGGCGCCGGCACGCGCGTCCTCGACAACGGCGACGCGTCGGTCGTGCCGGGTTTCGAGGACGCGCACACCCATTTCATCGACGGCGGCGTCCAGTTGCTGTCGGTGTCGCTGCGCGACGCGGCCACGCCGGCGGAGTTCGTGGCACGCATCGCGGCGTTCGCCCGCGCCCAGCCGGCCGGTCGCTGGATCACCGGCGGCGATTGGGACCACGAGCGCTGGACCGGCGCCCCGTTGCCGCGCCGCCAGTGGATCGATTCGGTCACGCCGGCCAATCCCGTCTTCGTCACCCGGCTCGACGGCCACATGGGGCTCGCCAACGCGGTCGCGCTGCGGCTCGCCGGTATCGGGCCGCACACGCCGGACCCGCCGGGCGGAATCATCGTCCGCGACAGCGCCGGGGAGCCCACCGGCGTGCTGAAGGACAATGCCATGGACCTGGTGGGGCGGGTCCAGCCGGAGCCCAGCGCCGACGAGTCGGACAGCGCGCTCGCTCGCGCGATGCGGCACGCCGCCCAGCATGGCGTCACGGCGGTTCACGTGATGTCGTACACCTGGTCGGACTTTGCGGCCTTTCGCCGCGCGCGGGCGCGAGGCGCGCTGATCACGCGCATCCGCGTCTACCTCCCGATCGCGACGTGGCGAATGCTCGCGGACACGGTGCACGCGCTCGGGCGCGGCGACGACTGGCTGGGGTGGGGCGGCGTCAAGGGCTTCATGGACGGCTCGCTCGGGTCGACGACCGCGGCGTTCTACGAACCGTACCTCGACGCGCCCCAGAGCCGGGGGCTCCTGGTGACCGACTCGGCGCTGATGCGCCGGCTGATCCGGAGCGCGGACAGCGCCGGCCTTCAGGTAGCGGTGCACGCCATCGGCGACCGGGCGAACGCCATGCTCCTCGAGTTCTTCGCGGAGGCCGCCGCGGCCGGCGGACCGCGCGACCGCCGCTTCCGGGTCGAGCACGCGCAGCACCTGCGCCGGCCGGACATCCCGCGCTTCGGGGCGCTCGGGGTCGTCGCGTCGATGCAGCCGTATCACGCGATCGACGACGGCCGTTGGGCAGCCGAGCGCCTCGACTCCACGAGGCTGGCGGGGACCTACGCGTTCCGCTCGCTGCTCGATACCGGGGCGCGATTGGCGTTCGGCAGCGACTGGACCGTCGCCCCGCTCGATCCGCTGTGGGGCCTGTACGCGGCGGTGACGCGGCGGACGCTGGACGGCCGCAACCCGGGCGGGTGGTTCCCGGAGCAGAAGATCACGCTGGACGAGGCGCTCCGGGCCTACACGGCGGGGGTGGCCTACGCCGGGTTCGCCGAGCGGCGGCTCGGGGTTCTGCGGCCCGGCATGCTGGCGGACCTGGTGCTGCTGGACCGGGACCTGTTCGGCGTCCCAGCCGACTCAATCAACCAGGTCCTGGTGCGGGCGACCGTCGTCGGCGGCCGGGTCGTGTACCGGCGTGACTGACGTCCCGGCCGAACGGCGTTGAGCGGGGCCGGGCGGTCGGCTATTTTGCGTCCTTCATGGCCACCCGGACCAAGAGCGAGGTCGGCGCCCGGCAGCTCGCCAGAGCCGACCTCCTGGGCATCTACCGCCTGATGCTGTTGTCGCGCAGGCTCGACGACAAGGAAATCCAGCTCAAGCGGCAGAACAAGATCTTCTTCCAGATCTCCGGCGCCGGCCACGAAGCGGTGCTGGTGGCCGCCGGCACGCTCCTCAAGCCCGGCCACGACTGGTTCTACCCCTACTACCGTGACCGGGCGCTGTGCCTCGCCCTGGGGATGACACCGACCGAGATGCTGCTCTCGGCGGTGGGCGCCGCGGCCGACCCCAATTCGGGCGGGCGGCAGATGCCGTCGCACTGGGGCCACCGCAAGCTCAACATCGTCAGCCAGTCCAGCCCGACCGGGACGCAGTGTCTTCAGGCGGTGGGCTGCGCGGAGGCCTGGTACCGCTACGACCGGCTCGAGGCGATCGCCGACCGCAAGGAGCGCGCTCGCCACGACGAGGTCGCCTACTGCTCGCTGGGCGACGGCACGTCGAGCGAGGGAGAGTTCTGGGAGGCGCTCAGCACGGCGTCCAACCTGAAGCTCCCGGTGCTGTTCCTGGTCGAAGACAACGGCTACGCGATCTCGGTGCCCATCGAGGTGCAGACCCCGGGCCGGTCGATCTCGAAGCTGGTGGCGGCTTTCCCCGACCTCCTCGTGGAGGAGGTGGATGGCTGCGACCCGGTCGCCTCCCGCGAGGTGCTGTCGCGCGCGGTGGCGTACTGCCGGGCGCGGCGGGGGCCGGCGCTCGTGCATGCGCACGTCATTCGCCCGTACTCGCACTCGCTCTCGGATGACGAGATGATGTACCGGCCACCCGAGGAGCGGGCGGCCGAGGCGGCGCGTGATCCGCTGTCCCGGTTCCCGGAGCGGCTGATCGCGGACGGGGTCGCGACGACCGAGGAGCTCGAGCGGATCCAGGCCGAGGTGGCGGCGACGGTGGAGGCGGCGGCGGAGGCGGCGCTCGCGGCGCCGGCGCCGGCGGCGGAAACGGCGTCGCTCCACGTCTATTCGGGCGACGTCGACCCGACCTCCGAGCGGTTCGACACGGAGGACGACCCGCAGTTCGCGGGCGATCCGACGACGATGGTCGACCTGCTCAACGCGTGTCTGCGCGACGAGATGGACCGGGACCCCAGGATCGTGGTGTTCGGCGAGGACGTGGCCGACGCGTCGCGCGCCGGCGCGCTGGGCAAGGTCAAGGGCAAGGGCGGCGTCTTCAAGGTCACCTGGGGACTGCAGAAGCGGTTCGGGGGCGATCGGGTGTTCAACTCGCCGCTCGCCGAGGCGAACATCGTCGGCCGAGCGATCGGGATGGCGACGCGCGGCCTCAAGCCCGTGGTCGAGATCCAGTTCTTCGACTACATCTGGCCCGCATACATGCAGATCCGCAACGAGCTGGCGGCGCTGCGCTGGCGGTCGAACGACGCGTTCAGCGCGCCGGTGGTGGTGCGGGTGACCTACGGCGGCTACCTGAAGGGCGGCGCCGTCTATCACTCGCAGACGGGCGCGGCGCTGTTCACGCACGTTCCGGGCCTGCGGGTGGTGTGTCCCGCCACGGCCCTCGACGCCAACGGACTGCTGCGTACGGCGATCCGGTGCGACGACCCCGTGCTCTTCTTGGAGCACAAGCACCTGTACCGGCAGACGTACAACAAGGCGCCTTACCCGGGGCCGAACTTCATGGTGCCCTTCGGCAAGGCGAGAGTCGTCCGGGCGGGCTCCGACGTCACCGTGCTCACGTACGGGGCGCTCGTGCAGCGATCGATCGTCGCCGCCAAGGAGGTGGAGGAGGCCTCCGGGGTGAAGGCGGAAGTGATCGATCTGCGTTCGCTGTCGCCGCTGGACTGGGAAACGATCGCCAGCTCGGTGCGCCGGACGAGCAAGGTCGTGGTCGTCTACGAGGACCCGATCTCGTGGGGGTACGGCGCGGAGCTGTCCGCCCGGATCGCCGACGAACTGTTCACGTGGCTGGACGCTCCGGTGCGCCGGGTGGCCGGGGCCGACAGCTTCGTTGCCTACGCCCCGCAGCTCGAGGACCACATCCTGCCTCAGGTCGCGGACGTCGCCGCGGCCATCCGGGAGCTGGCGGCCTTCTGATGGCCAATGCCCGACGTGCGCGGCACGCGCTGTTCGGGCTCATCTTCGTGCTGTCGGGCGCCGCCGGTCTGGTGTACGAGCTGGTCTGGGTCCGCGATCTCTACGAGGTCTTCGGCTCGACGATCCACTCGGTCACGACCGTCGTGGCGGCGTACATGGGGGGGCTGGGTCTCGGCGCCTGGCTGCTCGGCCGGCGAGCCGATGCGCTGACCAGGCCGGCCCGGCTGTACGGCGTCCTCGAGCTGGCGATCGGGCTGTTCGGCCTCGCGTCGCCGTGGGCCCTCCGGGGCGTGGGCGCGGTGTACCTCGACGTGGCGCGGACCCTGGCTCCCGGTCTGTGGATGGGAACCGCGATCAAGTTCGTCTTCGCCTTCGTCGTCCTGCTGATCCCCACCTTTCTGATGGGTGGAACGCTCCCCGTGCTGACGCGCGCGTTCGCGGGCGACCGCAGCGACGAGCTGCGCGGCGAGCTGGCGCTGTTCTATGGACTCAACACGGTCGGTGGCGTCGCCGGCTGTCTGCTCGCGGGCTACGTGCTGATCGAGTTCGTCGGACTGCGGAGCTCGCTGCTCGGCACCGCGGCGGTGAACCTCGCCCTCGGCGCGGCGGCCCTGCTGCTGTCGCGGGTCCCGGAGCCGGCACCGCCGGCGCCGGCACCTGAGGGGGAGCCGGTGTTCACGCCGGATGCCGGTCCGGCGACGCGCCGCCTGGCCACGGGGTTCATCGCCTTCACCGCCCTAGCGTCGCTCCTCTACGAGATCGCGTGGACCCGCGCACTCATCCTGGTGATCGGCAGTTCGACCTATGCGTTCACCACGATCCTCGCCTGCTTCCTGCTGGGCATCGGGCTGGGAAGCCTGATCGCGGTGGGCCGCGGACGGGCGCCACGCGACCTGCTGCTGCGCGCCGCGGCGGTGCAGGGCGTCATCGCGGTGCTGGCGTCACTGCTGTTTCCGTTCTTCAGGACCCTGCCGGTGTACGTCGTCGCGACGCTCCAGGTCCCGTTCGTGAGCGTCGGAGAGCTGCTCGCGCTCCACGCGCTGGCCGTGGCGCTGGTCGTCATCCCGCCGGCGATCGGGATGGGTTACAGCTTCCCGCTGCTGGCCGAGCTCGCGTCCGAGCGCGTCGGGGCCACGGGCCGGGAGGTCGGGCACGCGTACCTGGCCAACACGCTCGGCAGCATCGCCGGTGCCGTGGTGACCGGCTTCGTGCTGGTCCACCTCATCGGCAGCGAGCGCACCTTGATCGTGGGGGTCGTGATCAACGTGGCCGCCGCCGCGTCGCTCGCCTGGTGGGCGTGGCGGGAGCGGGGCGCTGCCGGCATGCCCCTGGGCGTGGAGCGCGTCCCGGCGGCGCTGGGAGCGCTCGCGCTGGTGATCGCGCTGGCCACGCCGAGCTGGTCGGGGCGGCTCCTCGACCGGGCACCCGCCGTCTACGGGCGGACACGCCTGGATCGCGAGGATCTCGGGCGTTACCTGCGGGGGTACGGCTCGGAGCAACTGCTCTTCAAGGAAGGCTGGAACTCCGCGGTGTCGGTGTGGAGAGACGGCAACCAGAGCTGGCTGAAGGTGAACGGCAAGGTCGATGCGTCGAGCGTCGCCGACATGGACACGCAGGTTTCGCTGGGGCTGCTGCCGGCGCTGGCGCAGGGACGGCCGCGGCGGGCGTTCGTGGTGGGCTTCGGCAGCGGCGCCACGACGCGCACCATCGCCGACGTGCCGGGCGTCGCGCGGATCGACGTCGCCGAGATCGAGCGGACGGTGCTGCGCGCGAGCGGCGACTTCCGCGACGTCAATCGGGACGTGCTCGCGGATGCGCGGGTTCACGTGATCGAGGACGACGCGCGCAGCGCGCTGATGCTGGCGGATTCCGCGTACGACCTGATCGTGTCGGAGCCCTCCAATCCCTGGATCGCCGGCGTGGCGTCGCTGTTCACGCGCGACTACTTCGAGGTGGTCGGGCGGCGGCTGGCACCGGGCGGCGTCTTCTGTCAGTGGCTGCAGATGTACCGGGTGACACCGGGCGTCGTGGCGGTGGTGGTCGCGAACCTGCGGGCCGTCTTCCCGCACGTGGAGATCTGGTTCTCGAACTCGAGCGATCTCGTTGTGCTCGGCTCACGCCGACCGGTGCGCTGGAGCGGCGCGGCCATCGCCGGGGCGCTGCGGCCGGGGACGCGCACGGCCGATGCGATGCGCGCCTGGCTGCGGGTCGAGGAGCCTGCGCAGCTGGTCGGCCACTTCCTGCTCGGCCCTCGGGGGGTCGCGGCGCTGGCGCACGGCGCGCCGTTCGAGCACACGGACGACCATCCCGCGCTGGAGTTCGAGGCGGCCCGTTCACTGCTCAGCGGCATTTCGTCGGAGGCGGTGTTCGACTCCCTGCTGGCGCTGAAGGCCGCCGTTGGCGACTCGCTGCCTGCGCTCGACGACTGGAGCGCACGTCCCGGCGCCTGGCGCGCGGGTTACGCGGCGGCACTGCCGGACGACAATGCGGAGGCCCTGCGCTCCGCGGAGGCGGCCGTGCGCGCGGCGCCGCACGACGCGGCCTACCAGGGCGTGCTGGGAACCGTGCTGTTCGGGCGCCGGGATTTCCGGTCGGCGGCGGCGCACCTGGACACGGCGCTGGCCGCGAGGGGCGATGACGCACGGCTGCTGCTCACGGCGGGACTGACCCAGCTCGCGCTGAACAATCCGTCGAAGGGGCGCGAGCTGCTGGAGAGTGTGCGTGCGCACGGCGGCGACTCGGCTTTTGCATCCGCGGTCCTGGCGCAGCTCGACGCGAACAGCGGCAACTACGCCGCCGCGGCGGCGGAGGCCATTCGCGCCATCGGGAGCCTGCGGCCGACGCTGGATCGCCCGTTCCCCGGCGCGCTGGAAGGCGCGGTCACGACCCTGGGCCAGCTGGCGCCGCCGGTGGTGGCGGGGCCGGTCTTCGAGCGGGCGGTCTCGGCTCTTCCCTACTGGCAGACCGGATACTGGGGTGGAGCGGTGGTCGGGGCCAGGGCGGGAGGGCCCGCCTGCGGACACGCCGAGCACCTGGCGCTCGAATTGGGCCGGTTCGGCTGGACTGCGGAAGAGATTGTGCCGCTGGTACGGTCCTGCCTCACGCGGCGCGGGGCCTGAGGCGGGCGCAGGCCGTCAGCGGTCGGGCGGGCCGGTCTCGCGCCCGGTGAGCTTCCGGATCTCCACGGCGGCCGAAACCGCGGCGTCCACGTCGCGGGACAGGGAGCGCGCTTGCTGGGTCGCCTGCGTGAGGTCGCCGAGCGCCTCGGCGACGCCGGCCGAGCGCAGCCGCAGCAGATCGAAGCGCACGTTCTGCATCGCCAGCAGGCAGGACTCGAGCTGGGATTCGAGCGCCGCGCGGCGAGCGACCAGGTCGTGCACCGTCTGTCGCTGGCGTTGCAGCAGGCCCATGCGCCGGTCCCGGTCCGCCGAGGCGGATTCCTGCTCGAGCGCGACGATGCGCGCCTCGATCTTCTGCTCCGCGGCCGTGTCGATGTCGCGCTCCAGCGCCGCGAGCGTACGCGCGAGGTCCGTGGCGCGCCCCAGCAACTGGTCGACCGTCGGCCCGACGTCCGGCAGCATCTTCCGCTCGGACTTGGGCATCCGTTCCAGCATCCCGAGGATGGCGGAGCGGTCCCGAGCCGCCTGCTCCATCCCGGCGGCGTGGGAGCCGAACTCGTCGGGTGTGCCGCGGGCGGCCAGGGCGGCCCTGCCGGTCTTCGCTTCCAGAGCGTCCGGCGCCGGAGGCCGGTGCAGGACGTCCCTCCACGAGTAGCCTGCAGTCCACAGGCGGGAATAGTCGCGCGCCAATCCCCAGCCCATCGCGACCGCCGGGACGAGGAACCACGGGTGCCCGATGCCGCCCGCGAACGTGATGTTGATCAGCATCAGCATCCCGTTGATGGACAGGTAGCGCGCCATGCGGTGGCGCAGCTGCACGACCATCAGCGGCTCGCCGGTCTGCGCCGCCCGGCGCGCGACCTCGCGCTCCTCCTCCTCGCGGCGCTCCGCCTTCCGCTCGAGCTTCTCGCGCCTGCGCTCGAGCTTGTCGCGGACGCGCTCGAGGCGCGCACCCTGCCGGCTGCGCCGCTCCTCCAGCCAGCTGGCGGCGTCCGGCTCGGCGCCTGGTCGCGGAAACTCCCGCAGGCGGCCGGCGGGGGTTGCCCGGCGCGAGCCGGGCCGCGCCGGGGGCGGCGCGTACGTGCCCGTCTCGAGCGCGCGCCGCAATGCGTCCGCCGTCGGCCAGCGATCCTCCGGGTCCTTCTCGAGACACCGCATCACCGTCGCAGCCAGCTCGGCCGGCGCGTCGGGGCGCAGCCGCTCCACCGGCACGGCCGGCGTGCCGATCTGCTTCATCAACAGCCCTGGAACCGTCGGGGCCTGGAAGGGCAGCTCCCCTGCCAGCATCTGGTAGGCGACCACGCCGAGTGAGTACAGGTCCGACCGGCCGTCGATCACCCGCTCGCCTGCGGCCTGCTCGGGGCTCATGAAGGCCGGCGTCCCGATCGCGATGCCGGTGTCCGTGAGCGTGCCGCCCTCGGCGCTCAACGCCTTCGCGATGCCGAAGTCCGTGACCATCACCCGTCCGCGGGTGCCCTCGAGGAGGATGTTGTCGGGCTTCACGTCGCGGTGAATGACGCCCTGCTGGTGCGCGGCCGCGAGGGCGTCGGCCGTCTCGCGCATGATCCGCCGCGCCTCCTCGATGGAGAGCCGCCCGCGGCGCTTGATGCGCACCGACAGCGATTCGCCGTCGACGTAGCCCATGACGAAGTAGACCAGATCGTCGGACTCGCTGACGGTGTGGATCGGGACGATGTTCGGGTGGGACAGCCGGGCCGCCGTCTCCGCCTCCCGGACGAACCGCGCGCGGATGTCGCGGCGAAACGCCAGCTCCGGCGGCAGGACCTTGACCGCGACCGTGCGCTTGAGCTTCTCGTCCCGTGCGCGGTAGACCACGCCCATGCCGCCACGGCCGATCTCGCCCTCGAGCGTGTAGGCGCCGGCAAAAGCCGTAGACAGGCGGGCTTCGAGAGCGCGGTCGGCTTCGGGCGGACTCAAGGACGGACGAGGTTCATGGCCGCGGAAAGATTACCGCTGGCCCACAGGAGTGGCAACACTCCCGGCCTGCCAGCCGGCCGCGCTCCGCGCCACGGAGACGCGCCGGGCGCGAGCGTCGACCTCCCCTGCTGCCAGAATGGCACGAACGGGGCCGTGCGCCGTGGCACGATCGGTGCCAACGTAGAGTCGAATCGGACGGGCCACGGTGTAGAACGAATGAGTGAGGATCGAATGAGTGAGCGGTTGAGCCTACCCCTGCTGCCCTTGCGGGACATGGTGTTGTTCCCGGGGGTGACGACGCCCATCAGTGCGGGCCGCCCGGGGACGCTGCGCGCCATCGAGGCGGCGCTGAAGTCCGAGCGGCGGCTCATCTTCGCGGTTGCGCAGCGCGAGAACACCGAGCAGGTCAGCCTCGAGAACCTGTACTCGATGGGAACGGTCGCGCGCATCGGGCAAATGCAGCGCGGCCTGGCCGGCGTGCAACTGCTGCTGCAAGGCGAGTTCCGCGCCAGCGCGATTCATCTCTCCGAGCACGACGGCTACCTCGAAGCCGTGGTGCGTGAGGCGGCGGACCAGCCTCCACCGGATGGCAGCGACGCCGCGTTCCTCGCGCTCTACAAGGAGGCGCGGGAGCGCGCCGCCGAGTTGGGGCAGAAGAGCGGTCTGCCCGAGGAGATGGTCCAGCAGGTAGTGGCTTCGGTGACCGACGCCGGCCGGTTCGCCGACATGGTGGCGGGCTATCTGGACGTGAAGACGCCGGAGCGCCAGGCGCTGCTGGAAACGCTGGCCGTCGAGGAGCGGCTGCGGCGGGTCCTGATCCTGGTGCAGCGGCAGATCGACGTCGCGGACGCGCAGGAAGACATCAAGTCCCAGGTCCAGGAGGAGCTGGGCGAGCGCCAGAAGGAGCTGTACCTGCGGGAGCAGCTGAAAGCCATCCGGCGAGAGTTGGGCGAGAGCGAGGAGGACCGCGACGCGGCGGCGCTGCGGGAGAAACTGAAGAAGCTCCAGCTGCCGGAGGCCGCGCAGAAGGAGGTCGAGCGCGAGCTGGGCCGGCTGGAGCGTACCTCCAAGGACTCGATGGAGGCGCAGGTCATCCGCACCTTCCTGGAGTGGATCGCGGAGCTGCCGTGGAACGCGCGCTCCGAAGACTCGCTCGACCTGGCACGTGCCGAGCAGGTGCTGGAGGAGGACCACTACGGACTGCGCGACGTCAAGGAGCGGGTCCTGGAGTTCCTCGCGGTGCGCCAGCTGCGGGATCGTGACGAGAAGCAGGAGCGCGCCACCGCCTCGGAGACACCCGGGCAGGCCGACGACAAGGTCCTGGCGAAGGGTCCGATCCTGCTGTTCGTGGGCCCGCCGGGCACGGGCAAGACCTCGATCGCGAAGTCGATCGCACGGGCGATGGGGCGCAAGTACGTGCGCATCTCGCTGGGCGGAGCGCGGGACGAGGCCGACATCCGGGGCCACCGGCGGACCTACGTGGGCGCCATGCCGGGCCGCATCATCCAGGGCATGAAGCAGGCGGGCACGAAGAATCCGGTCTTCCTGCTGGACGAGGTCGACAAGCTCGGCGTCTCGTTCCAGGGTGATCCGGCGGCGGCGCTGCTCGAAGTGCTGGATCCCGCGCAGAACGACTCGTTCACGGATCACTACCTGGGGGTGCCGTTCGATCTCTCGGAGGTGCTGTTCATCGCGACGGCGAACTTCCTCCAGAACATCCCCGCGCCGCTCCTGGACCGGCTGGAGACCGTGGACTTCACGGGGTACACCGAGCTGGAGAAGCTGGCCATCGCGCGGCAGTACCTGGTGCCACGGCAGCTCAAGGAAAACGGCCTGACACCCGAGCGCCTGCTGATCGAGGACTCGGCGGTGCGGGAGATCGTGGGTGGCTACACGCGCGAGGCGGGAGTCCGGCAGCTCGAGCGCGAGCTGGGCCGTCTGGCGCGCAAGATCGCGCGCCGCGTGGCCACCGACGGCGGAGAGCGCATCGTGCTCACCGGGGACGATGTGCGCGCTCAGCTTGGCCGGCCGAAGGTCCGCCCCGAGCGGGCCGCGACCAGCGACGCCATCGGAACGGCGACCGGGATGTACTACACGCCCACCGGCGGCGACATCATGTTCGTCGAGGCCTCCCTCATGCCGGGCAAGGGCGAGCTGGTGCTCACCGGGCACCTGGGCGACGTGATGAAGGAGTCGGCTCGGGCCGCCCTCACCTATGCGAAGACCCACGCCTCGGTGCTGGGAGTCCGGGAGGAAGCGCTCAAGGATCGCGAGGTACACGTGCACGTGCCGGCGGGCGCAATCCCCAAGGACGGCCCATCGGCCGGCGTCACGATGGCGACAGCGCTGGTCAGCGCGATGACGCAGCGGCCGGTTCGGCACGACGTGGCGATGACGGGGGAAGTGACCCTCAGCGGCAAGGTTCTGCCCATCGGTGGCCTGAAGGAGAAGGTGCTCGGGGCCGCGCGGGCCGGGATCCTGGAGATCCTGCTTCCGAAGGAGAACGAGCCGGAGCTCGAGGACCTGCCCGAAGAGGTGCGGCGGAACCTCGCGTTCCATCCGGTCGAGACGCTCGATGAGGTGCTCGCCATAGCCCTGCGCAGCCAGGACGCGAAGGCCGTCGACGAGCTGCTTTCCGCCAGGACACCCTAGGAGGGGTCCGCCCATCAACCAGTCAGTTGACGTCTAGTGCCAGGCGCAGTAGTCCGCCACCATCCGGGCGACAGTCCCCTCGAAATCAGCCGGCTGGGTGCCTGCAGAGCGCGGGCCGACAAGTGCACGCCCGTGGCCGAGTGACGCCGAGACGACCACCTCCGCCACAGGCTCCAGATTGAGGTCGTCCCTGAAGTGGCCCGAACGCTGACCGTCCTCGAGGATCCGGACGACTGCCTGCACGGCTCTTGACCGGGTGTCGTCGACGATGAGCGCTCCGAGGTGAGGAACGGCTGCCGCCAGGCGTTTCACCAGGTCGCGCAGCCTCTCCACGGGGGTGCCTCGCACGCCCGACTCCAGATCCAGCCGGCCGGTGACCGCCTCCGCGACGGCCTTGTGGAGTCCCGCCTTCGACTCGAAATAGTGAAACAGCAACTGCTTGTTCACGCCGGCAGCGGCCGCTATCCGTTCCACCCGCGCCCCGGCGAACCCGTGCGCCGCGAACTCCGCCTCAGCAGCTGACAGGATCCGATCTCGGCGGGGCCGCTCGTTGGCTGAAAGCACGCAACTGCTCAACTGAATGGTTGACGAGGGAACCTAGGCTGGCGTCGACCTGCGGTCAAGCGGCTACGGCGACGACTCCATGGACGATCTGGCGTCGGCAAAGGCACGGTCGATGCTGGTGATGCACGCCTCGATGCTGGCTCGATCGGCGGCCGTGAGCGGGGCGGCCACGGCCTCCAGGCGCTGAACCAGGGCCTCGCCCTCCCGGCTCCGCGCGCTCACAACCGGGAACCCATAGGACCCGCCGGAACCGGCCAGCTTGTGGAAGGCCTGCCGGAGCCGGACCAGTACGGCCTGCTGGTCGCCAGCGAGCGCGGCCTGCAGCGCGCGGAGCTCCTCCACGCGCTTGATCGAATCGACCAGGTATTCACGGCGCAGCTGCCGAAGCTGCTGGGTGAGGAGATCGTCTGGGTCAGGGACCATCGGGCCTCTCCGATTCGATCTCCGCCTCAGCTCGTGCCCTGCGCCGCGGAGGCGAGTTCGCGGCGCAGCAGGTGACGGACGAAGGGAACCACGGCGGGATGGGTCGTCGCAACGCCAGTCGTGCCGGATCCGGTCTCGAGCGCGCAGACGGCGCGGCGTCGATCGGTGACGACTGCGATCGGCAGGCCGCCCCAGTACGACCGGATGTCCGCCGGGGACACGGCTCGCACCAGCGCGCCCTCGGGGGCGGGCTCACCCAGCGATAGCAGCCGCACGGCGGTGCGCGCGCCGCGAGCCCGGACGAAGTCCTGATACACATCGGACGCCCACGGACCGACGACCGCGAGCAGCTCCTCGCGGGCGCCGCGTGCCCATTCCGCCACGCGGTCGAGCACCGCCGAGCGTTCCGCGAGCAGCTCGACGGCCGCCGGCCCCGGTTGGGCGCTCCGTCGCTCCACGGCGGACAGCTGCTGCGCCAGGCGCTGAAGTTGCTGCTGGGTTTCGCGCCCCAAGCGCCCCAGGAGCGTGTCCGGATCCTCGGCCACCCAGCGCGCCGGGCTGCCGGGGAGCCGCGTCACGAAGCCCCTCGCGGCCATGCTCTCGAGCGCGCCGTACGTGTTCGCGCGGGCCAGGGCGGCCTCACGGGCGACGGCGTAGCCGGTGGCTGGGGAGTGGCGAAGCAGAGCGACGTAGACTCTGCTTTCCGTCGGTGTGAAGCCAAAGCGGAGAAGCTCATCCACAGTAGTAGCAATAGCTACTACCTAGCGGTCAGTCAACACGCATCGTCCGGTCGCCCCGTTACGCGCGGGCGACCTCCCAGCCCGCCAGGCGCGCGATCAAGGCCATGCGGAACGTGACGTCGGCCTGTCGACTCTCGGGGCTCCGGGCGTCAGCCTGGAGCGGGAACGCGTGGTAGGACCACGGCGAGGTCCGCCGAGGGATGGTGCGCAGGTTCTTGGGGCTCCACACCCCCTGCTCGTCGCAGTCCTTGAGCAGCCGTGCCCATGCCCGGGCGGCGCTCGCAGAGCGCTGAAGGACGCCGAGGCGCGCTAGGATCTCCATCCAGTAGAGCGCGAAAGGCAGATCGTCCGGCTGGCCGGAGGCGGAGACCTTCAGCGGATCGCCGAGCAGGACGAACGTCGGCTTGAGGACCTTCTTGCCGCAGGCCACGCCGAAGCTCTTCTTGGTGGCCGGCTGCGCCAGGTACGTGCCCAACCGCTCGACGAGGCCGGCGCGCTCGCGTTGCACCGCCGGGAGCATCGCGAGCAAGGCGACGGAGAAGAGCGTGGGCGGGTAGGTCCCCGGTTTGAGCACCCACCCCTGGGACGTCTTGACCAGGGGTTCCTCGACCGCCTCGCCCCGGAGAAACTGCGACACCGCGTTCGCGATCCGGTGAGCAGCGCCGCGGACTCTCGGGTCGTCGCCCTGGCCCGCTTGCGCCAGCGCCGCCGCGGCGGCCTCCCGGATGATCTCTCTGATCCAGGGCTCGACGCCGGCCTCGGCGGCACCGAACTTCTGATACTCGAACAGCAGCTTTGGGTCGTTGTCGCGCGAGAGGATCCGGTACAACAGGCGACCTGCGAGCTTGAGGGGCCGGCTTTCCTGGGTCCAGCAAAGCTCCACGAGCCGGCGGTACTGGTGGATGGTGCCAACGTCCTTGATCCCGGCAGCCTTGTTGGGCGATACGCCGAGGAGATTGCCTCCCCAGATTCCGGTGTCCTTCTGTTTCTTGACGACCTGGCGAGCGGGCCCGTACGCCTCCAGCTCTGGCCTCAGCGCCTCCAGCTGGGCCGGATCCGGACTCCCCACGATCTCCGTGAGGGTGCGATACCTGATGGCAGGGCAGCCGTACTGGAGCAGCCAGGAAACAGGGACACGATGCGAGGTGGGAAGGGTCAGGCTCGCCTCCGGGGAGGTTGCGGCGTCCGACTCAAACGGCCGCCAAAGTTACAAGTCCGTCCCACGCCAGGCTAGGGCCCCGGTGACGTCTCGGGCAGCCCGATCACACGCACTCTGGCAACGGTACCGAAGGCCGCGTTCCCTCGCTCCGAGGTCAGAACCAGCAGGTCGGGGGCAACGAACGCCACGCCTTCTCCCTGCGGCTCGACGAAGGGAATCATGAGGCCGCGCGCAGGCGTCAGCGGCGTCGGGAGGGAGTCGCCCCGCAGACGGAAAAAGTGGAGGGAGGAGTAGGTGCGCACCGCTAGCGTCACGCCGTCGGGGGATACGGCGGCCCCGGTGACGACGCGGAGCAGCAGCAGGTTCGGCGCGATGTCCAGCAGGCCCACGAACCGCAGCGTATCCACATCGCCCGGGCGCTGGGGCGCCGCCCTCGGGGGCACCCGGTACACCCGGGGTCGGCCGAACGCCTCCTTCGTGATGATGAACATGCGCGCCGCCGGATCGACGACGATGGCCTCGGCGTCATGGGGGTGGTCGGGATAACGCAGCACGAGAGCGGACTCCACCGACACCGATCGCAGCGTGTCCGCGGCGCCGTTGGGCGGCTCGGGCTCGGGGAGGCGGTAAACCACGATCTCCCGCCGCGAGTGGAGGTTGTCTCCGATGTCGGCGGGGAACAGGCACCGGGCGGCGACGCCCGGGCACGGCCCGGCGCCCAGGTCTTCCCAGTCCACGTTGCGGGCTCCGGTGACCAGCAGTGAGCCCAGATCGTCGCCGGCGGAATCGGTGGCATAGAGCCGCGGCTCGTCCCCGCTGTCGTTGTGCGTCCACAGCACTCCGGCTCGACGGGTGCTGGTCGTCACCCCCGAGCTTTCGACCAGGCGCGGCGACCGCAGCACGGCGTCGTCGACATGCTCGAGGCGCGGCCGCTGCTGGGCCGCGGCCGGCGAGCTCGCCACGAGCAGGCATCCGAGGAGCACGATCGCGCGGCGCACGCGGGGCAGTGTACCAGGCCGTCGTGCCCGGCGGCAATCCTTGCCCGCCGTGCGACTGCGGTCGATCTTTCGATCATGCCCACATCGTTGCTCGCGCGTCGCGTGACGCGCCGGCCGGAGCAGGTCCGGCTCTCCGGACGTGTCCTCTACCTGACGGAGGATCCGGAGCTGATCGCGCGCCAGCTCGCAGGCCAGGACCTCGACTGGCAGCCCGGCGTGAAGCTCCGCGACAACGTCTCGACCGACGAGATCACCCCCGCCTACATCTGCTACTACTTCGACGACACGCTGGGCGAGTTCCCCTACCTCGGTCTCAAGGCGGGCGACCAGTTCCCCATCACCCGAGGCTCGGTCAAGCGCGGCGGCTTCGTGGCCTCGGCGGCCGGCAAGCGCCGCGGCAAGGGCTCGTCGCGCGAGCAGTCGCCCTATGCGGAGCTGCGCGCCGGGATCCAGCTGGTCGCCGGCGAGAGCATCGAGCGGATCTACCACGAGAACTGCCAGAACCTCGGGATCCTGACGACCACGGACTTCTCGGTCCTCGAGCGCGTGCGCCGCGGGGAGGCCATCCCGCTATCGCTGTTCACGGCGGGTGAAGGGCGGATCACCCGGGACATCATCGAGTTCGGCGGCCTGTTCAACTACAATGTGGCGCGGCTGCAGGGCGCCGTGCGCGTGCCGACCGTGACCACGTCGCCCCGGCCGATGACGATCGCGGAGAAGATCTTCGCGCGGCATTGGGTGGTGGATGCCGCAGCCGGGCGGACCGGCGTCCCGGCGGTCGCGCCGGGCGACGAGGGCTTCGTCGTCACCGATGTGCGCTTCAGTCACGAGTACGTGACCCCGATGGCCGCGATCTTCTTCGAGCAGCTGCTCGGCCCCGACGAGCCGCTGAACGATCCGGCGTCCATCTTCTTCTTCCGCGACCACCTGACGTTCCTGCGTGACGCCATGACTCCGGAGCGGATCGCGGAGGGCCTGCTGGACGTGGCGAGCCAGCTGGAGGTCAAGCAGCGGCAGTTCGCCGCCGCGAAGGGCGTAAAGCTCTACGGCGAGCTCGGGCTCGGCCGCCTCGGCTCCGAGGCGATCTGTCATTCGAAGATCTTGGAAGCGCACGCCCTGCCGGGACAGGTCATCATCGGCAGCGACTCCCACACGCCCCATGCCGGGGCGGTGGGCTGCGTCGCCTTCGGGGTCGGGACCACGGCGGTCTTCAACAGCTGGATCACCCGCGACGTCCGGGTCCAGGTTCCGCCGTCCTTCCGGGTCGTGGTTCGCGGCCGGAAGCCCGACGGCATCACCGCGAAGGACATCATGCTGCAGCTGCTGCGCCACCCGTACGTGAAGAACGGGGACGCCATCGGGCAGGTGGTCGAGTACTGCGGCGAGGCCGTCGAGGCACTCAGCGTAGACGAGCGCGCCACCATGACGAACATGGCGGCGGAAGTCGGTGCGTTCACCGGAATCATCGCGCCCGACCAGCGGACCGTGGGCTTTCTCGTCGAGCAGCGTGGGCTGGCGCCGGCCGACGCCGAGCGACTCTGCGCCGGGCTGTTCTCCGACCCCGGGGCCGAGTACGTGCGGGACATCGAGATCGACGCGTCGGCGCTGAAGCCGATGATCGCGCTCCCAGGCGATCCGGGCAACGGGCGCGAGATCGCCGAGCTCGGCGAGCGGGTGAAGGTCGACATCGCGTACGCCGGGTCGTGCACGGCCGGCAAGCGCGAGGACATGGACATGTACGCGCGCGTCTTCGGCGAAGCCGCCGCCCAGGGGCGCCGGGTGGCGCCGGGGGTGCGGTGCTTCATCCAGTGCGGCTCGCAGGAGGTCTTCAGGTACTGTCAGGCGCGGGGCTACGATCGCATCTTCGCGCAGGTCGGTGCCACGTTCATCGAGCCGTCGTGCGGGGCATGCATCAACGCCGGCCCCGGTGTGTCCCGATCGAAGGGCGAGGTGACGATCTCGGCGATCAATCGCAACTTCCCGGGACGCTCCGGCCCCGGCCAGCTCTACCTTGCGTCGCCGTACACGGTGGCGGCGTCGGCGCTCGCGGGCTACATCACCGCCTGGGAGCCGGAGCCGGCACCGGCAGGGATCTCCTGAGCGGGGAGGGGCAGTGGCAGGCACCAGCTTCGACTCCGGTGTGCGCCTCGCCAGGCAGTGCAAGGCGCTCGGCCACCCGGCCCGGCTGGCGATCGTCCGCTATCTCGCGGCGCAGCGTGGCCGCTGCACGTGCGGCGACATCGTCGACCAGCTTCCACTCGCCCAGTCCACGGTTTCGCAGCACCTGAAGGTCCTGCGGAACGCGGGGCTGATCGTCGGCGAAGTGGAGCCTCCGCGGGTCTGCTACTGCCTCAACGAGCAGGCGCTCGCCGCACTGAAGCGCGCGGTGGCCGCTCTGTAGCGGCGCTCAGCGCGCCGCGCTCCTCAGGGCGTTGAACAGCAGCGGATAGGTTGCCAGGCTCTGGCCCCGGTACTGCGGCCGGAAGCCGAACAGGATCACGCGTCCCCGTCCGCGCCGTACCTCGACCATCGCCGCCTTCCCCGCAAGCCTCGGCGCCCCGAGGAGCCAGCCCGACAGCAGGACGTCCGCCGGATCGTCGGGGTATCGGGCGACCACGCGGACTCGCAAGGGATCGCGCACCTCGAACGCCGGACCTCCCTCGAACCACGCGATCGTCTGATTCGGCATCCCCGCCGCAAGCGGATCGTCGGGGTCGAGCACCAGCCGCAGGATGCTCCCCGGACCATAGAAGTCGGTGGGGGGCACGTCGAGCAGCAGGTCCGTTACCGGAAGATCCAACGCGCCGATGGCGAAGCCGCAGCTCTGGTTGAGCGCGATGACGGTGCCACCGCCGTCGACGAAGTCGCGGAGCGCCTGCACGCCCGTGGGCCCGACTCCGCCAGCCAGGTTGCCGGGATAGCGGTCGGCGGGAAGGCCGCTCAGCAGGGCCGCCGGCTCCTGGCTCGGCAAGATGAGGGCGTCGAAGCGTTCCGCGAGCCGACCCGCCCGGACCTCGGAATCCGCGATCGACTGGTACGGGATCCTCCACGTATCCAGCACCCACCGGGTCCAGCCTTCGTCCTCCGGCGCCGCATAGGAGCGGTAGATCGCGATCCGGGGCGAAGCGCCGTTCGGCCGCGGAGCGGAGGGGTCGGTCGACAGACCCGGCGCGACGAGAGCGGGGGCCTCCGCAGCGATCGGCGCCGACAGCGGGACGGGCAGCGATTCGGCGACCGCGAGGGTCCGCACACCCAGCAGCAGCGAGAGGCTGTGCGCCGTCACGTCGTACGGCCGCCGCGGGGGACCTCCGGGGTATTCGCGCAGATCGGGGTACGACTGCCTCTCCAGCACGGCCTTGGCGAAGGCGGCATATGGCTGGCGGAGCACGACCACGTAGGTCCCAGGGAAGAACCGCTCCCGGCCGAGGCTGAAGGCTGCCCGTGCGGCGCGCACCTCCACCTGGGCGTGGCGGAAGATCTCGAGCAGCGTGCCGAGCGCGACGGGGTTCTGGCCGGCCGCCGGAATCACGTAGGCGTACGGCCAGCCGCTCCAGCCGTGCACCGCGTGATCCGCCACCTGGACCGCGTCGCGCAGCCACCGCTGACGGAAGGTCGCCACCTCGCCCAGCAGCGCCATTGCGCTGGCGGTCTGATAGCGCACGATGTCGCCCATGCCCCACCTGCCGCCGGGCCAGGGGGCGACGAAGTTCCAGCTGGCCACGCGCGGATCGAGGCCGGGGGCCGGCCGCAGGCTGTCCGGCGGCACGGTAACCGGACTGGCCAGGTTCGCGCTCGCGGTCTCGGTGAGGATGCGCGCGGCCCCGTGGTAGTGCTCGAAGGCTCTCCCCGGGGACCAGGCATCGTAGAGCGAATTGACGGCGACACCGGTGAAGCCATCCGCCGTCATGCGCCACGCGATGGCGAGCCCCAGCGCGTTGTCTCCGGCGACCAGCAACGGATCGACGTTGGGCTCGACGGGATCGAGATAGGGCGGAATGAAGATCCGTGAGCCGTCCGGCCCCTGCTGGTGCAGGTCCAGCGTCACCTGCGGGTGCCACACGTCGTAGAGGCTGTCCACCACGAGCCGAGTCTCGACCTGCGTGAACGCGTACCAGTCGCGGTTGTCGTCGTGCCCCGCATAGCGGTTGTAGAGCTCCGGCGGGCTCGTGCCCTCCGCCGCCGTGCCGAGCGTCTGGGCGTACCACCGCGAGACGATCGGCACGCCGTCCGGATTGAGCGACGGGACCAGCAGGACCACCGTCCGGTCGAGAATCGTCCGGATCTCCGAGGACGTGCCCGTCGCCAGCCGGTACGCGATCTCCAGCGGCGTGAACCAGCCGCCGACTTCGGTGGAGTGAATGCCCGCGGTGACCAGCACGAAGACGCGTCCACGTCGAATCAGGCGCCCGGCGCCGTCCGGGTCGTGAACCAGCCTCGGGTCGGCGAGCTGCCGCTGGATGACGCCGAGCGCGCCGAGCCGGGCGAGGTTGGCGGGACTCGAGATGAACGCCACGATGAACGGGGCGCCGTTGGTCGTGCGACCGATCTCGTGGACGACCACCCGGTCGCTCGTCTCCTGGAGCGCCCGGAAGTAGGACACGATCGGGTCCCAGTCCACGAGCCGGCGGTCGGTGCCGGGCTGGAACCCGAGCACGGATGCGGGCGTGGGCACGACCGGGCGCTGCGCCTCGGCGGAAGCGGCCGCGGCGAGTGCCAGGCAGGCGATGAGGGCGGCGCGGCGCATGGCCGGCGAGTTCCGCAGAGGCGGCCCCGAGGTCTCCGGTTCGTTCGGCCGGGATGGGAGTCGAAGGTAAGCGGGTAGCTGCGGGCGGACCACTCCGGCGTTGGATCGCAGGCGACGAGCCCCGTCCCGATGCTCCGGGACGGGGCTCGTCGGTTGAGAAGCTACGGGCTGCGGGCTACTGCAGCCGCTTGATCTCGACGCGCATGTTCTGCGCACGGCCCGCGGCGGTCTTGTTCGTGGCCACCGGGTGCTGCGCGCCGTAGCCGACCGCGGTCAACGCGGAGGCGGCGACGCCCTTGCTCACCAGGTAGGTCTTCACCGCATTGGCCCGCTGCTGCGAGAGCCGCAGGTTGTGCGCCGCGGTGCCGACGCTGCTGGTGTAGCCGGCCACCTCCCACTTGGAGTTGGCGACGGCCTGGATCGCAATCGCGATCTTGTCGAGGTCCGCCATCGCCGCGGGCAGCAGCACCGCGCGGTTCGGACGGAAGGTGACGTTCTTGAGGACCAGGCTGGCGGCGCCCACGGCGGGCAGCGTCGGCAGCTCGACCGGCGGAGCACCCTTCGGCGCGATGACGACGGTGACCGTCGCGCTCCCGCTCTTGCCGTCCACGCTGGCGGTGACGTGAGCCGCGCCGTTCGCCACGCCGGTGGCCAACCCGGTCGGGCTCACGGTGGCGACGGCCGCCGCGTCACTGGTCCAGGTGAAGGTCCTGGCCGCAATCGGCCGACCGTTTCCATCCAGCGCTTGGGCCGACAGCTGCGCCGTCGCGCCCGCGGCCGAAATCTGGGACGTCGCCGGCGTCACGACGACCGAAGCGGTCGTCTGCGCGACCGTGACGTTCACCGAGCCGCTCTTGCCGCCGGTGGTCGCCGTGATCCGGGCCGTCCCGTTGGCCACGGCCGTAACGACGCCGGCCGCATCCACCGTCGCCACCTTGGTGTCGCTGCTCGCCCAGGTGAACGCCGGTGCGGCGAGCGGATTGTTGTTCGCATCGCGCGCGGTCGCCGAGAACGCCTGAGTGGCGCCGATCGCGTTGAGAGTGGCCATGGCCGGCGCAACGGCCACGGACGCGGCCGTGCGGGCGACGGTGACGTTCGTCGTCCCCGTCACGCCTTCGCTGGTGGCGCTGATGGTCGCGGCGCCGTCACGCACCGCCGTCACCACGCCGGTGGGCGAAACGGTCACCGCCGGGTTGTTGCTCGTCCAGCGGATGACCTTTCCGGTCATCGGGTTGTTCTTCTGATCGAGCGCGCGGGCCGCGAGCTGCTGGGTCTGCCCGAGCGACGTCAGCGTGGCGGTGGCCGGCGTGACGCTGATGCGGGTCAGGACCTTGCGGCCGCCGAGGAACCACGACAGGCCGACGGTGGCCGTGCCGGTCGGGATGGAGCCGATGGCCGACTCCTTGAAGTTCTCGTACCCGACCCGGCCCTCGATGCGGAGCGCCACGGCTTCACCGATCATGTGGCGCAGGCCGACGCCGACGTGCCCGCCGTACTGGGCGGTGAAGTGCCCGCCGGTGAAGCTGGCGTAGGTACCCTCGCCGCCGAACGTGAGGAACGGGCTGGTCTTCCGGTTGATGTCCGGCGTCCAGGTGAGCGCCGCGAACGGCTGGATGTAGGTGACCGACGGCGAGGAATTGAACCCGATCCCCGACCCGACGCTGAGGTCCCAGCTCTTGTTGAAGTGATAGCCGAGACGCAGCGCACCGCCGGGCACGACCTGGTTGTTGCCAGCCAGCTTCTTGTCGAAGTACAGAACGCCGGCACCGGCGCTCAGTTCCCAGCTGCCTTCACGATGCGCAGCGGGCATGGCGGGCATCGCTGCCGGTGCGGGAGCCGGGTGCTGAGCCGGGGCCGCCGCGGGCCGCTGAGCCGGCTGCTGAGCTGGAGGCTTGGCGGGCTGGGCCGGTGGCGGCTGCGCCGGGCGTTGCTGCGCGAGCAGCAACGTCGGCACCAACGTGGCCAACGCCCCTGCGGCCAACAGAACTCGCTTACCCATGATGCGTCTCCTAGCGGAAGTTTGTCCGGGCCGCGCCGGGCGCTCGCACGTGCGCGAGCCCAAGAGTGCCCCGAGACTCAGCGTGGGCGACGAACGAAGGCGGTTGGCGCGCGGGGCGCCTCTGCAGCGAAGACCTTCGACGTCGCTCCGAGGAACGACGAACGCGGTCGCCACGGCCTCGACCTTGGGAACGAGGGGTCTGGCGGCCGCCGGAGTCCCGACAATCTTGGCGCGTCGGCTGGGGATGCGCAACCCCGAGCCCCGGGCGCCTTATCCCTGGACGAAACGGGTCGCCGCGGCGAGGCGTTCGGCGCTCGCCGACAGCTCCAGGGCGCTCTGCGACAGGTCCTCGATGGCCTTGAGCTGCTCGGCCGCGGCGGCCGCCACCACTTTGGCCTCGCTGGCGGACGCCGCGGCGGCCGCCTTCACCTCCGACAACACCGCTTGCATTTCGGCCGTCCGCTCGGCATTGCGCCGCGGAAACTCCACCATCCGGCTCGAGAGGTGGGCGAGCGTCTCGGCCGCTCGGACGATGCCCTCCAGCTCCGCGATCCAGCGGCTCGCGGCCGCCGCGACGTCCCCGATCTCGCGGCGCATCTGCTCCAGCAGCTGAGCCGCTCGGTCGATGACCCGGCGGGTCTCGCCGGTCGTCTGGCCGGCCTGCTTCGCCTCCTTGGCGCTCTCCTCGGCGAGCCGGCGCACCTCGTCGGCGACGACCGCGAATCCGGCTCCGTGCTGACCGGCACGCGCCGCCTCGATCGTGGCGTTGAGCGCCAGCATGTTGGTCTGGCTCGCGATGGCGCCGATGGTCTCGGCGAACCGCACCACTTGCTCGGAAGCCTCCCGGAGCCGGCCGACCTCCGCGACGCTCTGCTCGACGGTGCTGCCGATGCGCTCCAGGTTGGCCTTCGTGGCGGCGGTGGCCGTCCGCACCGCCTGGGCGGCCCGCTCCATCTCCTGCGCCGACCGGTGGGTCTCCTCGCCCGCCAGGGCGGCGTCGTGGGCCGCTGCGCGCAGGTCCACCATCGCCGCCTCGGCCCGCGCTACGTGCTCCGTCGCGTTGGCGGCGCCACCCTCGGCCCCGTGCGCGGCGGCGGCCACCTCTTCCGAGCTGGCGTGAATCTCCTCGCTGGTGGCCGTCACGTGCTCGACGTAGCCGGCCGTCTGCTGCGAGGATTCGACCAGAGGCTCCAGAACCCCGTGGACCGCGAGAGCGAGCGCCAGCTGGGGAGCCACGAGGTTCAAGATGTCCGCGTCGGCGGGGCGGTACATCGCGGCGTCGGCGTGTCGGATGCTCCAGGCGCCGACCAGCGCCTCGCCCTGGTACAGGGGGATGAGGATCTCGGAAGCGCCGTTGCCGGCGCCGCCCGCCTGCTGGTGCCCGTTTCCGGCCGTGACGACCGGCTTGCGGCGCGTGAACGCCTCGCCCACCAGGCCGCGGTCGCCCGGAGCTCGGTACCCGGGCGCGCGCTCCGGCGACGTGTCCACGACCTGCACCAGCTCCTGGCGCTCGGCGTCCCACCGCGCCACGCCCATCTGATCCCAGGGCACCAGGCGTCGCGTGAGGCCCAGAATGGTCGCGAAGCTCCGCTCGAGATTGACGTCGCTCGCGATCGCTCGCGAGAGCCGCTCGACCAGGCCGAGCTCATCGGCACGGATCCCCTTGTGCACGATCCAGTGGGCCAGCACCAGGAGCCCGACGACGACGAGGCACACGCCCACGGCGAGTGAAGCCGGGATGTCCGCCGTCACGACCTCGATCCACGCCAGCGCGAATGCCGCGCTCAGGACGTACACGACCGATTCCCAACGCAGCGTCAGGCGCGCGTCCACCCACGCCAGGCTCTCCGACAACGTCAGCTCGGCGTAGAACGTGCCGTTGACGACCAGGGGAAGCCCCACGAGCAGGAACACGAGCGGCAGCACGTTGGGCGCGGTGAGCGCCCCCGTTCCGAAGGCGCCCCCTAGGCGCTGGTAGACGAAGCCCACCACCGCCGCGCCGAAGGTGAGATGGCTCGCGTTGGCGATGGCGGCGCGAAGCCGCAGCCGGCGCAGCGGCAGGTCGCCCGCCAGCATGCCGAGGGGCGAGACCAGGACGCCCCAGCCCCAGCCGCGGTGCAGGATGGCGAACAGCACCACGCCGAGGACGAACGACGAGAATCCCCTGCCGGGCAGCGCCAGTCCGTACCTTCGTGTCGCAGCCGCGAACCCGACCAGGAACACGTACTCGAAGACGGGGAAGGGGTGCGGGAAGTCCCCGCGGACGATCACGAGGACGAGTGCCGCGAGGGCCAGCAGATCGACGCCGACCCTCAGGAACTGCTCGCCGCTCGGCGAGTGCCTGGCTACCTGCTCGTCGCTCAAGGTGGTGTCTCCCAAGGAGCAATCGTACTGACTGACCAATCAGTCACTGCTGCCGGCGCGCCGGCAGCCTGCAGACGTGCCGGATGCGCAGGCCACAATCGCGGCCTCGGAGCGTGCCCACGGTATGATGTCCGACCGCCGACGTCAAGCAGCGGCCTGTCGCGGAGGCACGCTGCGTGCTACAGTCTGTCGCGGCGTTCCCAAGGAGGTCGGGTGAAGATCAGCATCGAATACTGCGTCGTTTGACACTACGAGTCCCGGGCCGCCGGTCTGGCGGCCGAGATTCGTCGTAGCGTCCCGGGTGCCGAGGTGGTGATGATGCCATCGTCCGGCGGCGTGTTCGAGGTGACGGTGGACGGCAAGCTCGTCTTCTCGAAGAAGGCGCTGAACCGACATGCGGAGCCTGGCGAGGTCCTGGAGCTGATCCGGCAGTGCGCATAGCGCTCTCGACCGGCGGCGGAGACGCCCCGGGGCTCAACGCGGTCATTCGCGGTGCGGTGCTGTCGGCCGTGCACCGCGGCTGGGCTGTGTACGGGATCCAGCGGGGCTTCGGCGGCCTGCTGGGCCAGGATCGGGTCGTGGCCCTCGGCCCCGACGAGGTCCGCGGGATCACCCACGTCGGCGGAACCATCCTCGGCACGACCAATCGCGACAGTCCGTTCAAGTACCCCGTGCGCCAGCCGGACGGGACGGTCAAGGAAACCGACCGCTCCGACGAGCTGCTGGCGGCGTTCCGGGCGCACGGCTTCGACGCCCTGATCACGATCGGGGGGGACGGCAGCCTCAACATCGCACAGCAGCTCTACGAGAAGGGCCTGCCGGTGGTCGGCGTCCCGAAGACGATCGACAACGACGTCGGCGGGACGCAGGCCACCTTCGGGTTCGACACGGCCGTCTCGACCGCGACCGACGCACTCGACAAGGTGCACTCGACGGCGGAGAGCCACAGCCGCGTGATGGTCGTGGAGGTGATGGGGAGGTACGCCGGCTGGATCGCGCTGCACTCGGGCGTGTCCGGGAGCGCCGACGTGATACTGATTCCGGAGATTCCGTTCGACATCGACAGCGTGTGCCGGAAGATCAAGGAGCGCGAGGCTCGGGGCAGGAACTTCAGCGTCGTGGTCGTCGCGGAGGGCGCGCTTCCCAAGGGCGGGTCGCGAGCCCTCAAGGGGCCGGCCTCGCTGGGCGGAGGGATGGAGCGGCTCGGCGGGATCGGCGAGGTCGTGGCGCGGGAGATCGAGCAGCGCACCGGGAAGGAGACCCGGTCCCTGACGCTGGGCCACCTGCAGCGCGGCGGCACACCGACCACGTTCGATCGGCTCCTGGCACTGCGCTTCGGAGCCGCCGCGGTGCGCTGCGTCGCGAACAAGGTGTTCGGTGTGATGGTGGCGTACCTGCCGCCCACCGTCGGCTACGTGCCACTCAAGGACGCCCTGGCACACCCCAAGATCGTTCCCCTGGACTCCGACACGGTGTCCACGGCGCGCGAGCTTGGCGTCTGCCTGGGTGACTGAGGCCGGTGCACCCGAGCAGAGACCACTACCTCCCACCAGATCGCCAAGCCTTCCACGCCGCGAGGCCGCCCACCGGCCGCGTGGTCGTCATCGCACCGACCCGTGCGGCGTGCGAGACGATCGAGCTGGCGATGGGCCTGGACGTCCTGACCGTGCTCGACGCTGAGCACGGCGCGGAGATCCAGGCGTTGGCGGCGGGCGGCAGGGGCTTCGGCGTCGTCGCGGGCACCGGCACGGGCAAGACGCTCGGCATCCGGCGAATCGCTCAGACGATCCTCGGCGTCCCGCTCCGGGTCGGCGTCGTCAATCGCGAGCGCGAGGCCACGCCGGAGACCCCGTCCTGGAACGTCGTCATCGTCACCACCGGCATCGCCCGTCGCTGGTTCCAGGCCGGCGTCATCACCGGCGCCGACGTGCTGGTGGTGGACGAGATCCACCAGACCTCGGCCGAGCTGGAGCTGTGCCTGGCGCTGGGCAAGCGGGCCGGGTGCAGGTTCATCTGGCTCTCGGCGACGGTGGACCCTGCTTTCTACGCGCGCTACCTCGGGTCGGCGCAGGTGATCGAGACGCGCGCCTTCGACACCGCGCGCTCCGCGCGCGTGCGCGTGCTGCCGTCGTCGATGGAGGACTTCCTGGATCCGCGCTTCCTGCGCCGGGTGGTGCGGGAGCGCCGGGGTGTCGCGGTGTTCGTGCCCACGAGGGCGGAAGTGGAGGCGGTGGCCGAGGCCGTGGGAGCCCAGTGGCCCGCGCTCACCACGGCCTTTTACCACGGCGGCGAGCCGATCCGCGTGATCCGGCCGTTTCTCGAAGGGAAGGCGCGGAAGCCGTACCTGCTGGCGATGACGGCCGCGGGCCAATCGGCCCTGAACATCGCCGGGCTCGACACGGTGGTGATCCTCGACGCGCGGTACCAGAACGTCGTGGAGCGCGGACGGAACGTGCTGACCCGCATGCCGCTCGCCGCGAACGACCTCCTCCAGATGGCTGGCCGCGTCCACGGCCGCGTGCGCGGCGGCGAGGTGTGGATCCTCAGCGATCGGGACCTGGCCTTCGACCGTCTCGCCCCGGGGCCCCCGGAATTCCAGCTGGCCGGCGACGTCGAGCGGGTGGTGATGACCTGCGCGGCCCTCGGCGTGAACGCCGCGGATCTCGAGCTGCCGGTGACGCTGGATCGGACGGCGTACGCGGCCGCGCTCCGGCGACTCGAGAGCCGCGGAATCGTCGCCGATGGCCGGCTCACGGTCTACGGCGCCGAGGTCGAGGCCCTTCCCGTCGAGCGGCCGTGGGCGGAGCTGCTGCTGCACGCCGACGCCGACCTCGTCCCCGTCGTGGCGGCTTGCTCCGGGGTCGAGTCCCTGCACCGGATGACCCGCGAGGAGCGCATGCTCCGCGGGCTCATCGTCCCGGGCTCCGATCACCTGTCCGTGTACAACGTCTTCGCGGAGGCGGTCAATCAGCACGCGACGGTGAGCGAGGTGTACGGGCTCGCGCGGCACGTCTTCGCCGATTCGCTCACCGAGTGGGCCGACCGCCGTGGCGTGCTGGTGAAGGCCGTGGAGGACGCGGCCCTCGGCGTGGCGTCGGTGTACCGGGCGCTCGAGATGCCGCTGCCAGCGACCATGCGCCACGGCGACGAACGGACGCTGCGGCGCTTCCAGGACCTGGTCGCGCGCATCATGCCCTTCGACCTGGTGATCGACGAGGAGACGGCGTCCGGCGAGCCGGTCCGCGTCTCGCGCGGCTCCGTGTGCGGGGCGTGGGGCGGCGTGGCCGGCGCGATCCGCTATTTCGCGGACCGGCTCGGCGTGCCCCGCGCGGCCATCGAGGGGACCCAGCTGCCCTACGACCTGATGCGCAACTACGCCCGCATCCTGGCTCCCCAGGTGCAGTACGACCCGCGGCACCGGCGGCTGCCACTGGTGGCGGTGCGTCGCCGCACGTACCACGGCTTCGATCTCGAGCGGGACGTCGAGCCGCTGGAGCGCATCCCGGAGGACCTCGCGGGAGCGGCGCGCGCGGCGCTGGTCGAGGCGCTGATGACGGGCGTCGCCCACCACCGGCAGGCGCGGACGCTGCGGCACATGCTCGACCGTCTGGGGGAGTTGTGGCGGCGCTCGGGCGGCACGCTCGGCGGCGTCGACGGCTCCGCGGTGCGCGCCGCTCTGGGACGGCGGCTGTCAACCATCGGCCGGTTCGAAGACTTCCTGGCGGCCGACCTCACGCTCAGTGTCGACGATTTCGTGCCGGCGGAGACGCGCCGCGGCCTCGAGGCCCTCCCTTCGGCCGTCACGGTCGCGGGCGAGAAGTGCCCGCTCGACTACGAGGTCGAGGCCGGAGAGGCGATCGTCCGCCTGCGGATCCGCGAGCACGCGGCGCGCGCGCTGCGCGACGGGGATCTGCCCCGGCTGGACCGGCGAGTCGCCTTCACGCTCGAGCGTGGCAAGCACTCGGCGATCCACGCCGAGTCCCTGGCGGATCTGCGGCGGGTCCTCAGCCAGCGCCAGCCGCCTGGCCAAGCGCGACGAGGGCGAGCCAAAAGGCATCGTAGGAAGCTCTGACGTCGGCGGCTGGTGCGCCGGCGGCGAGCGCGATGGCTGCACCATCGAGAAACGTGGAGACGGCCGCCGCCAGGTCCTCGGGCGGGATCCCCGGTCGGGCCCCGAGGCTGACGAGCAGCGGCGGCAGGGCCGTCGCCATCCGCGACAGCTCGCGGCGGCGCTCGACGAGCAGGGCAGCCCTGGCCTCGTGGTCCTGTCGTCCGAGCAGCACCAGGTCCGGCGCCGCCCGCTCCACGCCGGTCCCGAGCGTCGACCACAAGGCGTCGAGCCCCGCGAGACCCTGCCCGCCGGACAGAGCCGCCAATCGGCCGTCGGCGCGGCGCCGTGCGAGGGCGGCGGCGGCTGCGGCCAGGAGTCTTCGCTTGGTCGCGAAATGGTAGTGGACGAGGGCGGTGGAGACCCTGGCCGTCCTGGCGACGACGGCAATGGTCACCCGGCCGAGGCCTGCTGACACCAGGCTGGCGCAGGCGGCTTCTACGATGGTGTCGCGAGTGGCCACGGGGGCGCCTTGGTGACTGACTGATCAGTCAGTATACACTGGACCCCGCCTCGGTCAAGTGGAGGCGAGCTGTCGATGGTGCACCTGGCGATGATCGCCGTTCAGTTCTTCTTCGCCTCCATGACGATCGTGGCCAAGTTCGTGTTGCCCAGCATTTCGCCTCCCGGGATCGTGTTCTTCCGCGTGTGCGGCGCGGCAGTGGGGTTCGGCCTGTTTCACCGGGCGTTCGTGCGCGAGCGGGTGACGGACCGCCGGGACCTGCTGACCTTCGCGGGACTGGCCCTCTTGGGCGTGGTGATGAACCAGCTGCTGTATCTCGAGGGCGTCAAACGCACCAGCGCCATCAACACGAACATCCTGGTGACGACGATGCCCGCCTTCACCCTCGCCATCGCACTGGTGTTGGGGCGGGAGCGGGCGAGCTGGGCCAAGGTCGGGGGGATCGTCCTGGCGGGGGCCGGCGCCCTGTACCTGATCGGACCGGACCGGATCCGGCTCGACCCGACGACGACCTTCGGCAATGCGCTGGTCGCCTGCAACACCGCGTCCTACGGGGCGTACCTCGTGCTGTCGAAGCGCTTGCTGGAGCGGTACCAGCCGGTGACCGTCGTGACCCACGTGTTCCTGTTCGGCGCGATCATCGTCACCCCGATGGGTCTGGTGGCGCTGCGCGACGTGGATCTGACCCAGGTGCCGTCCCATGCGCTGCTGGGGCTCTGCTACATCGTCGTGTTCGCATCGCTGGGGGCGTACTACCTGTCGATCTGGGCTCTGCAGCGCACCGCCTCGAGCCTGGTGGCGATGTACGTGTACCTGCAGCCGGTGATGACGGTCGTCGGCGCGCCGCTCATCCTGGGTGAGCGGCTGACGCTGCGCTCCAGTCTCGCCGCCCTGGTGATCTTCGCGGGGCTGGCGCTGGCGACGTGGAGCGAGCAGCGCTCCGGCCGCTCCCTGGGCGTCTCATTCCGGCCGCCGGCGGAAGGCGTGTAGCGAAGCAAGGGCGAAGTCGGAAACCTCGCACGCGGCGCCGGCGTAGTGGAGGCGCTCCCGAGCGAACGGACGCGCATGCCGATCCCGGTCGCCTTGCTCCTGGCGCTGCAGCTGCAGAGCCCGTACGCCGACTCCGCGACCGCCGCCCTCATCGCGCGCGCGCGGGCGCGCCACCGGGAGCAGGACAGCGCGGTCCACGACTACAGCGCCACCCTGGTGACGCGACTCGACGCCAACCTCGGCCGCGGGGGGTTTGCCCGCATCGTGCCGCTGGCCGTCCAGGAGCAGGAGTCGCAGCTCCACTGGCAGGCTCCCAACGACCTCAGGATCGTGGCGGTCGGCGAGCGGTCGAGAACCGTATTCCGGAACGCCACCGTCGACGCAGGCTGGACCCGTCCCTGGTTCGTGCCGCGATTCCTGGGCGACAGCATCCGGCTGATCTCCGACCGCGGGTTGCCTCAGCGCGCCGCCGTCCACCCGCTCGCAGCCGGCGCCGAGGCGTACTACGGGTACGCGATCGTGGACTCGCTGCAGCTGGCACTGCCCGGACGCACGGTGAAGGCCATCGGCGTGCGGGTCACCCCGCTGGTGGCGGACGCCGCGCTGATCGCCGGGGAGCTGTGGCTGGACGACTCGACTGCCGAGACGGTGCGGCTGTCGTTCACGTTCGTCGGCAAACGCCTGTGGGTGGACTCGATCGGGGCGACCCGCGGCGACACGGCACGTGCGGACCGCGAGGGCGCGATGGTCGAGCGCATCCTGCGCGTGTCGGCGGACCTCGAGTACGGGCTCTACGAGGAGCGTTACTGGCTGCCCTACCGGCAGGCCGTGACGCTGGACGTACATCTTCCCTGGCTCAAGAACCTCACCGTCCCGCTGCACTTCATCACCTCGTTCCGGGACGTGCGGGTCAACGCAAACCGGCCGCTGACGTTTACGGACCTCCCCGCCGACACCGCGCCGCCGGGACGGCCCGGCCGGGAGGACGAGACGCGGCGTTGCGGCGACCAACTGGCGGCGGGTGCGGGTCCGGACTCGGTCGCCGCCGCGCGGCGCGGGTGCGTGACACTGGGCACGTGGGCCGGCGGGCGCTTCGAGATCGACGTGCCGCCCGACACGGTACTCCGGGCGTATCGCGGCTGGGCGGGTCCGCTGCGCTTCGACCTCGCCCCCGGGGACGCGGCGCGGCTGGAGGACCTGCGGCGTGACGTTCTCGCCACGATGGAGCGGCTGCCCGACAGCCTGACCGGTCGGCCGCGGCTCTCGCTCGCCTTCGACCGCCTCACGGACGCCTGGCGCTACAACCGCGCGGAGGGCGCGTCGCTCGGCGCGGGGTACGAGTGGCGCCTCGGCGTCCCCTTCATGTCCGTCCTGGCGCGGGCCCGCTATGCCTTCACGGATCAGCGGCTGCAGGGCGCCGTGACCCTGCGCCGCGATGCGGCGGCGTCGCGCCTGGAGCTTCAGGCGTTCCGCGAGATGCGCGACGCCGATCCGCTGGCCCCCGGGCTCACCTTTGCCAACTCCGTCACGGCGATGGCGCTCGCACGCGATGACGGAGACTACGTCTTCGTCCAGGGCGCGGCGCTCCGTTATCAGCGCCCGCTCGCCACCGTCGCGGACCTGACGCTCGAGATGCGATACGCCGACGAAACGGCCCCGCGGCGGCTCGCGCACAGCGGCGTGAATGACCTGTTCGGTGGACGCGGAGCCTTTCAGCCGAACGGCCCCGTGGTGAGCGGTCGCTACGTGGTCGCGGCGGCCGAAGTGGGCGGGGGTGGGCGGCCGTTCGGCTGGCGTGGCGGCGTGGAAGGCACCGCCGGCACGCGAAGCCACGCCCGCGGCTGGCTGGGCGCGACCGCACGCTCGAGCGCCGCGCGATGGCTCGACGTCACGGTCTCGGGGTGGACGGGTGTCGGCGGGGGCGACAGCGTGCCGCAAAGGGACTTCCGGCTCGGCGGGGAGAAGACGCTCCGCGGCTACCCGGCCGGCGCGTTCGGCGGCAGCTCCGCCTGGGCGCTTGGCGTCGATGTCGGACTGTCGTCCCACGCGGTGAGCCCGGTGCTCTTCGCGGACGCGGGGGACGTCGCAGCACGGTCGCTGCGCTTCACGGGCCGGCCGGCCGCATCGCTCGGGGTCGGCCTGTCCCTGTTCGGCGGCGCCGTGCGCCTCGATGCTGCGCGGCCCGTCGGGCCCGTGGCCCGGTGGCGGTGGTCGTTGACCATCGGGGCGAGGCGCTAGGCAAGAGCCGCAGGCGTCTCTAGCTTCCCTCGCCATGCGATCGCGCATGGCGGCGCGCATGGCGACGGTGCTCCTCGTGGTCGCGGGCTGCGGCGTGGGCCCTGGCGGCGAGGTCGGCGCCGAGGGCGATCTGGTGGTGAACCGCGTAGCCGCCGGCCGCAGCCTACGCTTTCTCGACGAACCGGCCGTCGCCACGTACTGCTCACACGACAGTCTGCTCACCATCGTCGCGGTCGACCGCAACGGGGCCGCCGGATTCGCCGTGCGCACCATGCTGCCGCTGTCGGGGGCGAAGACGTTCCAGGTGGCGCCTGCCCTGGCGGATACGGGCAGCGCGGAGGCGGTCATCCGGATCCGGACCGGCGTCGCGCGGATCGGCGTGTCGGGAAGGATCCGGCTCGAGGGTTCGGCGACCATCAGCGGGGAGTTCGATGTCGCATTGCCGGACTCGGCGGGCACCCGTCCGCGACTGACGGGGCGGCTGTCCCGAATTCCGGTCCGAACCGGAACGCAGGCGGGCTGCGGCACGGTATGAGCGCCGGCCGGGCGCTGCGCGTCGTGCACGTGGATACCGAGCGCACCTGGGGCGGAGGCCAGCGCCAGCTCCACGCCCTGGCAGACGGAATGCAGCGGCTCGGGCACTGCAACTGGGTCGCCGCGCGGCCGGGGACGCTGCTGTCCGCCGCGCTGGGGCGGGACGGCGTGCCGGTCGTGCCCCTGGCGCCGGTATTCGAGTGGGATCCCGTGGCTGCGGCACGGCTGCGCGCCCTCCTGCGAAGCGTGCGGCCGGATCTGGTGCACGCGCACGCGGCGCACGCGGTGGCCGTGTCCACCCTGGCGATCGCCCGCACTCCGATCCGGCTCCTCGTGAGCCGACGCGTTGCGCTGCCCCTGCGGCGCAATCCCGTCTCGCGGCTCAAGTACAGGCGACCGGACCGCTTCATCGCGGTGTCCGACCGGGTTCGCTCGGTGCTGTGCGGGTGCGGTGTCGAGCCCGAGCGCGTCACCGTCGTGCACAGCGGGGTGAACGTCGGGCGGCCAGCCACGCGTGCGACCGAGCACACGCTGCGGTGCCTGGGCGTCGAGCCGCGGCGCCCGCTCGCGGTGATGGTTTCCTCGCTCATTCCGCCCCACAAGGACCCGGCGACGTTTCTTGCCGCGATCGGCGAGGCGCGCGCGCGGGGGAGCGACGTCCAGGCGCTGCTGGTGGGCGACGGACCCCTGGCGACCGCGACCAGGATGGCTGTGACCACGCTCGGCCTCGAGGGCGTCGTGCACCTGACCGGCTTTCGCGAGGACGCCGTGGAGCTGCTGGCGGCGGCCGACGTCGCCGTCTTGAGCTCCCGGGACGAGGGCTTGGGCACGACGCTCCTCGATGCGATGCTCGCCGGCGTGCCGGTGGTGGCGACGGCCGCCGGTGGCGTGACCGAGATCGTGAGGCACGGCATCGAGGGCCTGCTGGCTCCGGTGGGCGACGGCGCGGCGCTCGGTGCCTCCATTCACCGAGTGCTGCTCGACCGCCAGCTGCGGGAGTCTCTGGTCTCCGCGGCGCGGGAGCGGGTCAAGCAGTTTTCGATCGACCGGACGATCGAGGGCACGCTCGAGGTCTACCGGTCCCTCAGGCGACGTGATCCGGACGCGGGACCGGGCCCGTGAACCGCAGGGCGACGCTCGTCGGATGGACCGTCGCCGTCGTCACCGTGGCCGCGCTGGCGCTGTTCGGGGCCGAGGGCGACGCGCGCTGGCCGTGGCTGGCCTTCGACCTTGCCGCGGCGGCCGCCTTCCTGTTGCTGCTGGTGCCGCAGGGACGCGACTGGGTCGCCGCCCTGCTCGTCCGGCACCCCGGCCTCGCGGTGCACGTGCCGCTGGGGCTCGCCCTCTACGGCATGGTGGCCGCGCTGCTGGTGGGCAGCCACAACTGGCTCAACCTGCTGCTCTGGCCGGTGGGAGCCGGGCTGGCCACCGTGGCGCTCGGCCTCGACCGGGCGGCGGAGCCGTCACCGGTCCGCCTGCTCGTCGCGGCGGTGGCGGTCGCGGCGGTGTGGGGCATCTGGGAGCGCGGCATCCAGATCGCGGTGCCGGGCGGGACGCACCTGAGCCTCGGGCCGGTGGTCGCGCTCACGCTGGCACTGTTCCTGTTCGGGGTCGTGCACCCGCTGCGCACGTTCAACGTCGACCTCGATCTCACGGCCGGGGAGCTGGGCATCGCGCTTGGGGCGGTCGCCGTGCTGGCCGTCGTCGCGATCCCGCTCGGCTTCGCGATCGGATTTCTGTCGTATCAGTCCCGCTGGCTGGGCCCGGTGCACGGCGTGCTGCGGATGTACGGCTTGATCCTGTTCGTCGGGCTGCCGGAGGAGATGCTGTTTCGCGGCGTGATCCAGGAAGCGTTCACGCGGCTGTGGGGCCGGCGCACGGGACTCGTGCTGGGTGCCGCGGTCTTCGGTCTGCTTCATCTGGTCAAGCACGTCTCGCACCCCAACTGGGGCTACGGCCTGCTGGCCACGGCCGCGGGCCTCGGCTACGGCTGGGTCTACCAGCGCACGGGGAAGCTGGCCGCCGCGGCCGTCACGCACGGAGCGGTGGACTGGATCTGGAGCATGTTCCTTGGCGCGTGAGGTGGCGGTATCGGGATTCACGATCATCCGCAGCGCGCCCGGCTACGAGTACCCCATCGCGGAATCCCTGCGTTCTCTGCTGCCGCTGGTGGACGAGGTCGTGGTCGTCGCTCAGCGGGGCGACGCGGCCCTCGCCGCGGTCCGCGGTCTGGGAGACGCCCGCATCGCGATCGTGGAATCCGACTGGGAGGAGAGCGGGGAGCTCGCCGGCGGGACGCTGGCGCGCGAGACCAACCGCGCACTCGCCCGGTGCCGCTGCGCGTGGGCGCTGTACCTCCAGGCCGACGAGGTGCTGCACGAGGCAGACTACGACGCCCTTCGCGCGGCGCTGGCGCGCTACGATGCGGCGCCGCGCGTGGACGCACTGTCGTTCCGGTTCTTGCACTTCGAGGGCTCGTACGACTACGTGAACCCGCTGCGGTACCGGCGCCAGTGCCGGCTGGTGCGCAACGACGGCCGGCTGCACTCGGTACGGGACGCCGCCGGCTTCGGGCGCCTGGACGGGCGCGCGCTGCGCACGCGTCCGAGTGGCGCGCGGGTGTTCCACTATGGCTGGGTCGCGGCGCCGGCCGAGCTGAAGGCGAAGACGCTGGCGCTGGCCCGGCTGTTTCACGACGAGGCCTATGTGCGCCGACGCTGGGCTCCCGTGCCGCCCGAATCCATCGGCAGCGTCGAACTCGCGTTCCGGTGGGCCGGCCGGCATCCGGCCGTGATGCGGGAGCGCGTGGCGCGACAGGATTGGCGCGTCGACCCGCGCCGCCGTCCGCCGCTCGACACGCCGCTCCTGAGCGCGCGCTTCTACGGCGCCTGGCTCCGCAAGTGGCGGCTGGTCCCCCGTCACTGACGGCGGTGAGGTGAGATGGCTGGGCGCCTGAAGAGGATCCGCCAGGGCATCAAGCGTCCGCTGCAGACGCTGTTCGCGGGCGCGCTCGTGTTGCCCCTGGACCGGCGGCCGCGCACGGTCCGCGACCTCGACGCGATCGAGCCGCGGGCCATACTGGTGTCGCGGACGGACCGCATCGGCGACCTGCTGTGCTGCTCGCCGCTCGTCCTCGCTCTTCATCGCCGCTGGCCGGGGGCGAGGATCGTGCTCGTGTCGGGCCCCAAGAACCGCTCGGTCCTCCAGGGGCTCCCGTTCGTGGAGCAGGGGCCGGTGTTCCGGCGCGATCCGCGAAGCTGGGCGGAGATCGCGTGGCGCCTCGGCCGGCAGTCGTTCGATCTCTACGTCAGTCTCCGTGCCGAGTCGGTCGCCGGCGCCTGGATCGGCGCGTGGAGCCGGGCGCCGATCCGGATGGCGACGCACGCCACGTACGCGCGCCCGTCGTCGAACCTGATTCTCGGCGTGGACGACTACCATCAGACGACGAGGTACTGCCGGGCCGCCGCGGCGCTCGGCCAGGAGCCCGAGGCTGTCCGGCCCGTCTTCCTGATTCCGGACGATGCGGAGCGCCGTGCAGCCGAGCTGGCGGCCACGCTGCTTCCGGCGGACGGGCGGCCGGTCGTGGGCATTCAGATCCCGCATCGGGCCAGGAAGCGGTACACGGTGCGCGCCTGGCCCCCGGAGAAGGTGTTCGCGCTGGCGCAGGCACTGACCAGTGACGGGTGTCGCGTGGTGCTGTGCGGCATGGGGGACGAGCGGGTGGAGGGAGAGGCGATTCGGGCGCGGATCCCGGACGCGGTCGTGTCCCCGGACGCGCCGCTCGCCGTCTTCGCCGCCCTGCAGCGACGCTTCGCCGTGTTCGTATCGCCGTTCACGGGAACGCTGCACCTGGCCGATGCGGTCGGCGTGCCGGTGGTCGCCTACGGGCTGGAGGACCAGGTCCGCGGGTGGGGCGTCCTCGGGCCGGCCAACCGCAACGTCGGCGCGCCGAGGGTGGCCGACATCCCGGTCGAGACGTTGCTGGAGGCGGCGCGGGCGGCGGTGGCGGGCGCCGCGCGGGCGGGGAAAGGACCGATGACATGACGACGTCAGCTGCCGGGCCGAGGCTCAGCGTCATCCTCATCACGCTGGACGAGGAGGAGAGGCTGCCAGCGTGCCTGGCGAGCGTCGCGGGCCTGGCCGACGAAATCGTGGTCGTGGACACGGGCTCACGGGATCGCACGGTGGAGATCGCGCAGCGAGCCGGTGCGCGGGTGGATCACATCGCGCGCGCCGGCTTCAAGGGGCACGGCATATCGAAGCAGCGCGCGCTCGATCTCGCCACGGGCGCTTGGGTGCTGCTGCTGGACGCCGACGAACGCGTCACCCGCGGCCTGGCGGACGAGATCCGCGCAACACTGGCGGGCGACGTGGCGGTCGACGGCTACTGGGTGCGCCGGGACGTCTACTACCTGGGCCGGCGGATGCGGTGGGGTGGACTCGGCCACGACTGGGTGATTCGCCTGTTCCGGCGCGAGAAGGGCCGCTGCACGCCGGCTCCGGTGCACACCGGCGTCGAGGTGGACGGGATGACGGCCCGGCTGAAGGGCACGATCGAGCATCACACGGTCCGCACGGTGCCGGAGCACCTGCGCAAGGTCGAGAACTACGGGTCGATTCGGACTGCGGAATTCGCGGCACGGGGTCGGCGGTACCGCGCCACTGACTGGCTGCGGATGCCCGTGGAGTTCGTGCTGCGGGCGTTCGTGCGACTCGGCGTGCTCGACGGCACGCGGGGCATCGTGTGGGCGACCATTTCGGCGTACGAGAAGTGGCTCAGGTACGCCATGCTGATCAACCGGCCGCCCGACCGGGGCGGCGGGGACCGCTGACGCCGGCCGTCCTCCGGCTGCCGCCCGCGCGGCACCGCAGCTAGATTCGGGCATTCCCGTGGAACAGACCTATTTCCGCAAGGGATTCGGCCTGAAGGGCGAGATCCAGGGCGCGCTGACCGACGACTACCACAGCGCTGTGGTGGACGAGGTCCGCGCCCGCGGATACACGCTCACGCTCGGCGACCTGACCATCCGGCTCGCGCAGGAATTCGGCTTCTGCTATGGCGTCGACCGGGCCGTGGAGTATGCGTACGAGACCCGTGCGAAGTTCCCCGCCAAGCGCATCTTCCTGGTGGGCGAAATCATCCACAACCCGCACGTGAACGCGAAGCTGGCGGGGATGGGCATCGTCATCATCTCCCGGAACCCGGCGGGCGAGTTCGATTTCAGGCCGGTGACGGCCGACGACGTCGTCATCCTGCCGGCGTTCGGCGTGACGCGCGAGGACTTCGAGCGGCTGCGCAGCCTCGGCTCCGTCCTGGTGGATACGACGTGCGGGTCGGTGCTCAACGTGTGGAAGCGGGTCGAGAGCTACGCCCGCGACGGGTTCACCGCGATCATCCACGGCAAGTACCAGCACGAGGAGACGCGGGCGACGGCATCGCAGGTCACCGATCACCCCGGCGGGCGCTACTTGGTGGTCCGGGACATGACGGAGGCCCGCCTGGTGTGCGACTACATCGAGCGCGGCGACGCGGCGGGTGCCGACACGCTGCGCGCGCGGTTCCGCGCGGCGGCCTCGCCCGGCTTCGACCCGGCGCGCGACCTCGTGCGGGTGGGCATCGCGAATCAGACGACGATGCTCTCGACCGAGTCCCTGGCCATCGCCGCGGAGCTGCGGGGCGCGATGTCGCGACGCTACGGTGCCGGCGGCCTGGGCGAGCACTTTCGCAGCTTCGATACCATCTGCTCGGCGACCCAGGACCGGCAGGACGCGGTGCTGCGGCTGCTGCAGGACTCCGTGGACGTGATGGTGGTGATCGGCGGCTACAACTCGAGCAACACCAACCATCTCGCGGCGCTGTGCGCCGCGCGGCGGCCGACCTATCACATCCAGGATGCATCCTGCATCGACGTGGAGTCGGGGACGATCCGCCACAAGCCCGTGGGTGCACAGCAGGAGGCCGAGGTGGGCGGCTGGCTCGGGGCCGGCGGAGCGCGGATCGTGGGGGTGACGGCGGGCGCCTCGACGCCGAACAACAAGGTGGGCGAGACGATCGAGCGGATTTTCGCGACCCGCGGGATCGCGCTCACCGACGGGCTCGCCCCGGCGGCGCGGCCGGGCCTCTCCTCAGTGAAAGTCGTGTGACGTGACGAACGCCGCACCCGCCTCGGGGCGGGGCGCGGCGAACTGCTTGCCGCGGATGTTGAGCACCCCCTGCTCCTCCTGCAGCACCCCGCTGACCAGCAGGAGCGGGGACCGCCGCACCAGCCGCTTGTGCTCCTCGAACAGCTTCGGCGTGATCACGACGTTGGCGAGGCCGGTCTCGTCTTCCAGCGTCACGAAGCAGAATCCCTTCGCGGTGCCGGGCCGCTGGCGGCAGATCACCAGGCCGGCCACCGTGACCCAGTCGCCGTCGCGCCGCCGCTCGAGCTCGGCCGCTGGGATGGCGCCCATCGCCGCCACGGCGCGCCGCAGGTGGCGCATCGGGTGGCCGGCCGGCGAGAGGCCGGTCACCCGGTAATCCGCCTCGGTGAGCTCGACCGGCGTCAGGGCCGGCACCGGGGCGGCGCGTCGGTCCCGGGGCACCGGGGCCAGCGGGCCCGCGGCGCCGCGGGTGTGCTTGAGCACCTCCCACAGCGCCGAGCGGCGGTTCGGCCACGGGCCGTCGAACGCCCCCGCCTCGGCGAGCGCACGGAGCTGCGGCACGGCGAGCCCGCTTTGGCGCACCCAGCCCTCCAGGGACGCGGGGCGGCCGCCGGCGAGCAGCGGCTCGAGCCGCTCGCGGGCCTTGCTCCCCAGGCCGGCCACCTGGCGGAAGCCGATGCGCAGCGCGCCGTCCTCGATCGTGCAATCCCACTCGCTGCGGGTGACGTCCACGCCGCGGATCTCGACGCCGTGCCGCTTCGCGTCCTCCACGATGGTGCCGGGGGAGTAGAAGCCCATGGGCTGCGCGTTGAGGAGCGCGCAGGCGAACTCCGCCGGGTAGTAGAGCTTGAGCCACGCGGAGGCGTAGACCAGCAGCGCGAAGCTGGCGGCGTGGCTCTCGGGAAAGCCGTAGTCGGCGAAGGCGGAGATCTGGTTGAAGATGCGGCGCGCGACGTCCGGCTCGATGCCGTTGGCCGCCATCCCGTCCACCAGCTTGCCGCAGATCTTCGCCATCCGCTCGTGCGAGCGCTTGTGTCCCATCGCGCGGCGCAACTCGTCGGCCTCGCCCGGCGTGAAGCCGGCCGCGGCGATGGCCACCTGCATGCCCTGCTCCTGGAACAGCGGCACGCCGAGGGTGCGCTCGAGGATCGGCTCGAGCGAGGGATGCGGGTAGGTGACCGGCTCGAGCCCGGCGCGGCGCCTGAGGTAGGGATGCACCATCTCGCCCTGGATGGGGCCGGGGCGGATCAGGGCGACCTCGACCACGAGATCGTAGAAGGCACGCGGGGCCAGGCGCGGCAGGGTGTTCATCTGCGCGCGCGACTCCACCTGGAAGACGCCGATCGTGTCGGCGCGGCAGAGCAGGTCGTACACCGCCGGATCGGACATCGGCAGGCGGGCGAGATCGATCGCGACGCCGCGATGGAGCCGGATCAGCCCGACCGCCTTCTGGATCATCGTGAGCATCCCGAGGCCCAGCAGGTCGATCTTGATCAGACGCACCGGGTCGAGATCGTCCTTGTCCCACTGGATCACCGTGCGCTCCGGCATCGCTGCCGGCTCGATGGGGACGACGTCGGCGAGCGGCTCGGCCGTGAGGACGAAGCCACCCACGTGAATGGAGCGGTGCCGCGGCAGCTGGTGGAGCCCGCGCACCACCTCGGTGAGCATCCGTACCCGGTGGTCGGCGGGATCGAGGTCGGCGGCCGCGGCGCCTCCGTCGAGCAGCTTCTCGCCGGTCTCCCGCGCGCCGTCGCGGTCGGCCTCGTCGGCGAGCTTCTCGGCCTGCTGCACGGAGAAGCCGAGCACGCGGGCGGCGTCGCGCACCGCCGCGCGGCCGCGATAGGTGATGGCCTCGCACACCATGGCCGCGTGGTCGCGCCCGTAGCGGCGGTACACGTACTGGAGCACCTGCTCGCGGTCGTTGTGGGCGAAGTCGATGTCGATGTCGGGCGCCTCGCGCCGGTCCTCCGAGAGGAAGCGCTCGAACAGGAGCTCCATCCCGATGGGATCGATGGCGGTGATGCCGAGGCAGTAGCACACGGCGGAATTGGCCGCCGAGCCGCGCCCCTGGGCGAGCACTCCGAGGCGGCTGGCCTCGCGCACGATGTCCCAGACGATGAGGAAGTAGCCCGCGAGGCCGAGCCGCCGGATCACGTCGAGCTCGTGCCTGAGCTGCGCCGTGTGTCGCGCCGTGAGCCGGTCGCCATAGCGCTCGCGGGCGCCCGTTGCGACCAGCGAGGCGAGGTAGTCGTCGGCGCCGACGCCGGGGGGCGTCGGAAAGGCGGGCAGCGTCGGCGTGAGGGCCGCCATCCGGAACGCGCACCGCTCGGCCACCTCGCGCGTCGCCGCGATGCCCTCGGGATAGTGCCGCCAGCGATGGGCGATCCGGTCGGGACGCTTGAGGTGCCACTCGCCGTTGGGCCGGAGCAGCGTGCCGGCCTCGTCGAGCGTGGTTTGGTAGCGGAGGCACGTGAGAACGTCGTGCACCAGCCGGCCCTTCGGCGTGGCGTAGTGCACGTCGTTGGTCACCAGCCAGGGCAGGTCGAGCGAGCCCGCGAGCGCGACGAGTCTGGGAACCACGGCGCGCTCCGAGGCGAGAGCGTGGTCCCAGCATTCCACGGCGACCCGGCCGCCGAACACCTCCGCGAGCCGGCCGAGCCGCTCCCGCGCGCCCGCCTCGTCGTCCCGGGCCAGGCGCTGCGGGACCTCGCCGAACGGGCAGCCGGTGAGACACAGCAGGCCGTCGGCGTGGCGCTCGACCTCGTCCCACGGGGCAGCGGGTGCGCCGCGCTCGCCACCCCGCGCCAGCGTGACGAGGCGGGAGAGGTTGCGGTAGCCCGTCTGGTCCATCGCGAGGAGCGTGAGGTGCGAGGTCGGCGGGCGCGCCGGCTCGCCAGCGGCGGATCCCCGGGTTCCGGGGGCCGCGCGCGCGTCCGGCCCGCCCACCGTCAGCTCGAGGCCGACGATCGATTCGACGCCGTGTTCCCTGCCGGCCTCGGCCCAGCGCACCGCGCCGCCGAGGTCGTCGTGGTCGGTGAGCGCGACGGCCTTCATGCCGACGGCGGAGGCGCGGGCGATGATCGCCTCGGGGTTGGACGCGCCGTCGAGCAGCGAGAAGCCGCTGTGGCAGTGCAGCTCGACGTAGTCGCCGCGGGGCGGTGTGGCCGCGGCCCACGCGTCGGCGCGTGCGGTCAGCGTGAGTGGCGCGGCCGCGCGTCCGGGCGCCGTCAATCCAGCCACCCCTCGAGAAACCACTGGTCGGGCTCGCCGCGGTACAGCAGCCACAGCGCACCGTCGGCCGTACGGGCCGTGTAGTAGTCGCGCGGGCCGGCCGGCGTGCCCGCGGGGCCGGCGCCGTCGTGCCGCCACCACCGCGGAACGAGGCGCTCGGGACCGCACCACTCGGCCACGTCGTGCCAGAGGTCGCCGTGCTTGAAGGCGGCGAGTCCCGAGCGCCCGAGGCGCACGTGAACGCGCGCGGGCGCGGAGAGCGTCCGCAGCGCGGTGACCGTGTCTCCGTCGCGCGCGCGGGCGGGAGGCCGCCGGTCGACGCGCTCGTCCGGGGGACTCGACGTCCATGCGCCCTGGTCCGAGGGCAGGTGGCCGTCGCGCAGCTCCGGGACAGCGACGGCATCGGGTCCCTCGCTGCCACGGATCCGATCGAACGCGGCGGCCAGGGCGGCGGGGTCGGCCCACCGCGGCGCCAGCAGATCCCCCTGCTCGCCGGAAGCGGGCACCGTGACGGCGGCGGAGAGACGGAGCGCGACGGCGGGCTCGGGCAGCTGCCACCCTTCCAGCGCCATGCGGCAATGGTCGAACAGGGCGTCGGGGTGCGAGGTGGGCCGCGCGGGCCGCACCGCACGCACGGCCGTGGCGCCGTCGTCGAGCCGCAGCGCGAGCGCGACTTCGCGCGCGGCGAGCCCTCTCGTGTGGAGCGCCTCGCTCAACGAAGCCAGCGCGCCCTTCAGCACGAAGAGCAGCGGCTCCGCGGTGGCGACCGGCCCGCCCAGCTCGACCTCGACGACGGGGAGCGCGTCGTCGCGGGGCGTCGTGGGGCCGCGTGCGTCGATGCCGCGTGCCAGCCGGTGGGCGGCCAGCCCCTCGGGACCGAAGCGAGCCTCCACCTCGTCGGCGTCGAGGGCGGCGAGCTGGCCGATCTTCACGAGGCCGAGGCTGCGCAGCGTCTCGGCGAGGTCGTCGTCCAGGTCGAGCAGGGTGACGGGGAACGGCGCGAGATACCGGGCGTCCGCGCCGGGCGGCACGATCCGCGGTCGTGCCGCCGACCCTCCGTACGTAGCCGCGTAGGCGGCGACGGCGGAGTCCGCGACGCCGGCGCGGGCAGCGCCGAAGCCGAGACCGCCCGTTATGGCGACGAGCTTCGTGGCGAGCTTGGCCTCGCTGCCCAATCCCGCCGCGTCGATCCACCAGAGCCCGGCGGCGCCCGGACCCCCGGACGCGGCGGCGAGCGAGGGCATCCCCGCCCACGAGACCCGCGGGCTCGCCACCAGGAGCGCGGTGGCGACTTCGAGGGCGGCGCGGGCGATGCGCTCCTCGTCCCACGGCAGCGCGACGAGGTCGGCGGCGAGCGCCTTGGCCTCGGCGACCGCCATGCCGGCGGTGACGCCGCGGGCCTGGGCCTCGCGACCGACGGCCACGACGCGCGGCTTGCCGCGCAACTCGGCGACGGCGACGACCGGCTCGCTGGCGCGGGGGTCGCGCCCGCCGGCCGCGCTCGCGGCACCGCTACTTTCGCGCATTGCGCTCGGGCCGCCGGTCGGTGCGCTCCGGAGCGCGCCGATCGCGAACCGCCCAATGCGGGCGCAGGCGATCCGGCAGGGGGACGCCAACCGTCACCTCCGCGGCGCGCGGGGCGCCGCCCTTCAGCGTGGTGACGCGGAGCCGCCGCGCCGCCGGCCACGCGCCGCCCCAGCCGGGCAGCGCGGGGACGAACCCGGGACTGCGGGCCGCCGGCTCGACGGCCAGCACCATCGCCGCTCCGTACGCTGATGTCTGGTAACCACTGCGATCCTGCCGTCCTGCCGCCTGTGTGACGCGCACGACCAGTGCGCTGTCCTTGTCGTGCGCCAGGCGCTGCAGCCGCACGGCGACGCGGCGCGCCGGGGCCGGCACGCGGTCCACGATGACCAATCCGAAGGCGCCGGTGCGGAGCAGGACGTCGGCGCACCACCAGGCGCTCTCGTGCACCCTGGGCCGGACGACCCAGAACGAGCCGAGGGCGGCGAGATGCGCGGCAGCCTGGGGCGCGAGCGAGCGCTCCGCGTCCACCAGGGCCACCCCCTCATCGGAGCGGAGCGTCGCCTCCGCGAGAGCGAGGAGGAGCGTCGTGCCGCCGCTTCCCAGGGGTGCGTCGAGCGCGGTGATCTGCCCGCGCGGCACACCGGCAGGGAGTGCGGTGTCGAGCGCCGGGATGCCGAACGCGAGGCCGCGCCGGACGGCGGGAACGAGCCGCCGGACTTGCTCGGGAAACGCGAGCTGCAGGTGCGGCAGGGTCATGGCGCACTACAGCGGCAGGATCCACTGCCCGAGGTCGTCGAGAGCCTGGGGCCGGCGGCGGTAGCGCCCTGCGGCCGCCTCGTCCTCGGCCCACGTGGGGAACCCCGTTTCCCGTTGCAGCCGCGCCACCCGGCGCTCGAGCGCGGCGACGTAGGCTTCGGTGACGGCGCCCTGCGCGTCGAACGAGCGCTCGTAGCGGGAGAGCAGGGCGGGAAAGTGCCGCGCCACGACCGGCAGGAATACCGGCCTGACGGCCGGATAGAGCCGGAGCGGGGCGGCATGGACGAACCCGGCCCCCGCCTCCCGGGCCGCCTGCATCAGGGCGCGGAGCTGCGAGGCACCATCGGTGATGCCCGGCACCACCGGCGCGATCATCACCCCCGCCCGGACGCCGCCCGCCGCGAGCCTGCCGAGGGCCCGCAGGCGTACCTGCGGCATCGGCGAGCGCGCCTCGAGCTTCTTGATGAGCGGCACTTCCACCGTGATGAGCGAGAGGTACACCGTGAGCCGGCTCCGCTCCGCTAGGCGCGCCAGCACGTCCAGGTCCCGGGTCACCAGCGGCGACTTGGTGACCAGGCTGACGTTGAGGCCGTGGAATTGCGCCAGCCGCTCGAGGATCCGCCGGGTGAGCAGGAACCGCCGCTCGGCCGGCTGGTACGGATCGGTCGCGGTGCCGATCGCGATGGCCGCGTCCCCCAGGCGGGACGGCTTCAGAGTGAGCCCCAGGACGTCCGGGGCCTCGCTCTTGACGAAAACCTGGTGCTCGAATGCCGCATCGTCCCACGCAGCGGCGCGCAACCCGCCGGCTTCGCGGCCGCGCTCGACCACGTAGCGGTGGGCGAAGCGGGCGAAGCAGTAGCTGCACCCGAACTCGCAGCCGACGTAGGGATTCAGCGACCAGAATCCCATCCCCGTCTGCTGCGGGGAGTTGAGGATGGACTTGATCGGGAGGCGCACGAAGCTGGTGCCGCGCCGCCGCCGGTCCAGGAGCGTCCAGCTCACCCGCACCGCCCCCATCCGCAGACCGGACAGTACTGACACGCCGAAGCGCGGACGAGGGAATTCCCGCAGTCCGGGCACGTGGCTGACGGCTTTGCCTGTCCTGCAAGATCGTCGGCAAGACTTTGATCCACAAAGTCTTCCATACTGTCTCCACCAAGACTTTCGGTTTTTATTCGGTACGTGACCGAATATATACCGATGTGCGTTGCGCGCAAGGTCACGGCGCGCGGCCGTTCCGGAATCTCCGCAGCCGATCCTGCATTGGCCGCATTGGCGGGGCGCGGCTATTTTCCGCCCGCCTTTTCCGGAGCGTGGTCGTGCCGTTCAGCCTGTTGCCGAGAGAAGAAGAGTTCTTCGACCTGTTCATCCAGGTCGCCCGCCGCAGCAAGGAGGCGGCCGAGCACCTGGTCGGGCTGTTCGGTGAGCCGGAGCGCGCGGCGTACCACGCCGAGCAGATCAAGCGGCTGGAGCACGAGTGCGACCAGTTCACCCACGAGGTGGTGAACCGGCTCGACCGCACCTTCATCACGCCGATCGACCGCGAGGACATCTACCGGCTGGCCTCGGACCTCGACGAGGTGATCGACGTGATCGACGGCGTGGCACGTCGGGCGCAGATCTTCCGCGTGGGCCCCGCGCCCGAGGGCGTGAAGCAGCTGACCGACGTGATCCACCGCGCGGTGGGGACGCTGGCGCTGGGGGTCCAGGAGCTGCGCAAGAAGGACGGGGTCATGCAGCAGTGCATCGAGGCGAAGCGGCTCGAGGAGGAGGCGGACATTCTCTACCACACGTCCCTGGCCCGGCTGTTCGAGACGGAGACGAACGCGATCGAGGTGATCAAGTGGAAGGAGATCTACGACAACCTCGAGCGCTGCGTCGACGAAGCTGAGGACGTGGCCAACGCCCTCGAGAGCATCACGCTGAAACACGCCTAGTGAACGGCACCGTCGTATTCGTCCTGGCGATCGTCCTGGTCGCCTTCGTCTTCGACTTCATCAACGGCTTCCACGACTCGGCGAACTCCATCGCGACGGTGGTCTCGACGCGCGTGCTGTCGCCGTTCACCGCCGTGATCTGGGCCGCGTTCTTCAATTTCGTGGCGGCCTTCGGGTTCGGGACGGCGGTCGCGAAGACGATGGGGAGCGGCCTGATCCGCGTGGAGTTCGTGGATCCGCAGGTGATCCTGGCCGGGCTGGTGGGGGCGATCGTCTGGGACATCTTCACCTGGATCTACGGCATTCCCTCGTCGTCCTCCCATGCGTTGATGGGCGGCTACGCCGGGGCGGCCATCGCGAAGGCGGGGATCGGCGTGCTGATCCCCGGCGGCTGGCTCAAGCCGATCGCGTTCATCCTTCTCTCGCCGCTCATCGGCTTCATCCTGGGCCTGGCGATGATGGTCGCGGTCGGCTGGACGTTCCGTCGGGCGCGGCCCCAGCAGATCGATTCCTGGTTCCGCAAGCTGCAGTTGTTCTCCGCTGCGGCCTACAGCCTCGGGCACGGGACCAACGACGCACAGAAGACCATGGGCATCGTGCTCGGCCTGCTGTTCTCGGCACAGGCTGCCTTCAAGGACTTCCCGCTGCGCTTCATGCACATCACCAGCATGGAAGCCGTCCCCGTCTGGATCATCCTGTGGGCGTACGCGGCCATCGCGCTGGGCACGCTGTCGGGCGGGTGGCGGATCGTGAAAACGATGGGCCAGCGCATCACGAAGCTGCGGCCGTACGGCGGCTTCTGCGCCGAGACCGCCGGGGCAACGTCCATCTTCATCGCCTCGCACTTCGGGATCCCGGTCTCCACCACCCACACCATCACCGGCGCCATCAGCGGGGTCGGGGCGGCGCAGCGGATCTCCTCGGTACGCTGGGGGGTAGCTGGCCGGATCGTGTGGGCGTGGATCCTGACGATTCCCGCCGCGGCCGTGATCGCGGCCCTGGTGTACCTGGTGGTCCACGCCGTCGTCCGCTGACCGGAGGGCCGTCACGATGGCCGGGAAGCTCACCGAACCGGAAATCGCCCAGCGGCTCAGTGGCCTGAGCGGCTGGACGCTCGAGGGAGCGGCGATAAGGAAGAGCTTCGGCTTCGCCAGGTTCGCGGACGGGATCCGGTTCGTGGACCGGGTGGCGGCGGCGGCCGACGCGATGGACCACCACCCGGACGTGGACATCCGCTATACGACCGTCACGATGACGCTCTCGACCCACAGCGCGGGTGGCCTGACCAGCAAGGACTTCGACCTGGCTGAGCGGATCGAGCAGGCCCTGCGCTAGGTGCTCCCTGAGCCTCCGGCGGAGCCGCCGGAGGAGTCGAGCTTCACCATCATCGTATCGCCCACGTAGCTCGTGACCGGCGCCTCGTCGAGCGTGGACAGCCGCTTCAGGTCCGCGCCGATGCGGTTGGCCATCTCGAGAATGGTCTCGATGCCGGCGCGATCCTCCTCGGACAGCCGTCCCGCCCCGGCCCGCAGCAGGCCCGCCTCGCCCACGATCGCGGCCAGCGCGTTGTTGACCTCGTGGCGGATGGTCACCGCCACCTCGCCGATCGCCGCGAGCCGCTCCGCCTTGATGAGCCGCCGGTAGTAGTCGTGCAGCTGCTGTGACAGCCACCCCACGGCGATCGCCAGGATGCCGTAGGAGATGTAGGTCGGCAGGATGACGTCGGGGTTGACGGGCATCAGGTTGAGCTGGAGCACGACCTGCACGGCGACGTACAGCACCGTGCCGGCCACGAGGCCGGAGAGCGCGCCCAGCATGCCGTAGTGGAGCGACAGGATGAACGCGGGGGCCAGGGTCGTGAGCCATGACAGCTCGCGGTACAGCCCCTCGCCGGGCGGCAGCAGCTCCGTCATGACGATGGGGATCAGGTAGGCCAGCGCGCAGTACAGCGCCCAGCGCCGCGGCAGAGGAGGCCGGTGCGCCATCTGCGGGAAGCCGATGACCAGCACCGGCCGGAGGAACCAGGGCGCGCGACGCGGGGCTTCCATCGCCGTCACTCCGCGTGAAGGGTGAGCAGTCGAAGCTCCGTCATCTCCTCGATCGCGTAGCGGACGCCCTCCCGGCCCTGCCCGCTGGCCTTGACGCCGCCGTACGGCATCCGGTCCATCCTCCAGGTGGGGACCTCGTTCGCCATCACGCCGCCCACGTCGAGCCGGTCCCACGCCTCCATCAGCCGGCCCACGTCCCTGGTGAAGACGCCGGCCTGGAGGCCATAGGGCGACGCGTTCGCGCGGTCGAGCGCCTCGTCGAACGACCGGTACGGCGTGACGGTGGTGACCGGTGCGAACACTTCCTCGCAGTTGACGCGGTGCTCGGGCTTCGTGCCGGCGAGCACCGTCGGCGCCAGCACCGCGCCGCGCCGTTGCCCGCCGACGAGCACCCGCGCGCCGTCCGCCACGGCCTCGGCGATCCACGACTCGGCGCGGCGGGCGGCGGCCTCGTCGATCATCGGCCCCACCTCCGTCGCCGGGTCCAGCGGATCGCCCACCACGAGCTTGCCGACCCGTGCGGCGAGCCCGTCGAGGAAGTCGGCGCAGATCCGCTCGTGGACCAGGATGCGCTGCACCGAGATGCAGGACTGCCCGGCGTAGCTGTAGCCGCCGGTAGCGCACGCGCGGAGGGCGCGGTCGAGATCGGCGTCCGGCTCGACGATGACGGCGGCGTTGCCGCCCAGCTCGAGGGTCACGCGCTTGGTTCCCGCCTCCGCGCGGATGCCCCACCCGGCGCGGGCGCTGCCCGTGAAGCTGATCATCCGGACTCGCGGGTCGGTCACCAGCCGGCGGGCGACCTCCAGGTCGCACGGCACCACGTTGATGCCGCCAGCCGGATAGCCGGACTTCGCGACCAGCTCGCCGAGCCGGAGCGGCGACAGCGGGTCCTGCGGCGGCGGCTTCAGCGTCAGGGCGGCGCCGCACGCGATGGCGGGCGCGATTTTGTGGGCGGCCAGGAGGACCGGGAAGTTGAACGGCGTGATCGCCGCGACCGGCGACAGCGGCCAGCGGCGGGTGAGGCCGAGCCGGCCGCGCCCCGCGGGCAGCACGTCGAGCGGGAGCACGTCGCCGCCGATGCGGGTGGCTTCCTCGGCGCCGTCGCGGAACACGAAGACGGCGCGATCCACCTCGCCGAGAGCCTGGGTGATCGGCTTGCCCGCCTCCCGGGCGATCAGCGTCGCGATGGCCGCGCGCTCGCGCTCCAGCCCGTCCGCGATGACGCGCAGGCAGGCCGCGCGCTCGTACGCCGGCATGTGCCGGCATTCGGCGGCGGCGGCGACGTTGGCCGCGATGGCCGAATCCAGGTCCGCTGATGAAGCGAGGGGATGGGTGCCAACTTCGGTGCCGTCGTACGGAGAGCGGACGGTGGCGGTGGCGGTGCCGGCGCGCCGCTCGTTTCCGATGATCACCCAGCTACCATAGGCGCGCCGCACGGCTCCGTCAACGCGACCGGGCCACCTGCACCGCGGCGGCGGGCGCTATTCGACCGTCACGCTCTTGGCCAGGTTGCGCGGCCGGTCCACGTCGCAGCCCCGGAGGACGGCGATGTGGTACGCGAGGAGCTGCAGCGGGATCGCCGTGACGACCGGCGACAGGAGCCGGTGCGTGGCCGGCACCCGCAGCTGGCACTCGACCAGCTCGCCGAGATCCGACGCACCATCGCTGGTGACGGCGACGATCCGGCCGCCCCGGGAGCGCACCTCCTGCATGTTCGACCGGACCTTCTGGAACACGTCGTCGTCGGGGGCGACGAACACGACCGGCATCTTCTCGTCGATCAGCGCGATGGGTCCGTGCTTCATCTCCGCGGCCGGATAGCCCTCCGCGTGGATGTAGCTGATCTCCTTGAGCTTCAGGGCGCCCTCGAGGGCCACCGGGAAGTTGACCCCGCGACCCAGATAGAGGGCGTTCGGCGCGTGCGCGAACCTGCCGGCGAGCTGCCTGATGCTCGGCTCGAGCGCCAGGGCCCCGCGCACCTTCTCGGGAAGATCGGCCAGCGCCTGAACGAGACTCCGGCCCTCCGCGAAGGACAGGCCGCGCTGGCGGCCGATGTACACCGCCAGCAGGAGGAACGCGACCACCTGTGACGTGAACGCCTTGGTCGAGGCGACCCCGATCTCGGGTCCCGCGTGCAGGTAGATCCCGCCGTCCGTCTCGCGTGCAATGGTGCTGCCGACGACGTTCACGATGCCGACAACCCGGGCGCCCGCGCCCCGTGCGGCGCGGATGGCCTCCAGGGTGTCGGCGGTCTCTCCGGACTGCGACACCGCGATCGTCAGGGTCCCCGGGATCTTGAGCTGTCGCCGGTACCGGTACTCGGACGCGTACTCCACCTGCGTCGGCAGGCCGGTGAGCTCCTCGAGCACGTGCCGGCCCACGAGGCCGGCGTGCCACGAGGTGCCGCAGGCCACGATCACGATCCGGGAGATCTCGCGACACTCCCCCGGCGGCAGGCCCAATCCGTTGAGCCGCGCCGTGCCCTCCTCCAGCAGCAGGCGCCCGCGCAGCGTGCTGTGGACAGTGTCAGGTTGCTCGCAGATCTCCTTCAGCATGAAGTGGGCGTACCCGCCCAGCTCGATCGCCTGGAGGTCCCACTCGATGTCGTCGACGCAGCGCTGCTGCTCGCGCTCCTCGTGATCGAGCACGCGGTAGCCGTCCGGCGTCAGGACCGCGACATCGCCGTCGTCGAGGTAGACGACCGTCCGCGTCTGGCCGAGCACGGCCGACGCGTCCGACGCGACGAAGTACTCGCCGTCGCCCACGCCGATCAGCAGCGGTGAGCCCTTCCGCGCCACGACGACCTTGTGGGGCTCACGCGCCCACATGACCGCCAGGCCGTAGGTGCCCTCCACGTGCGCCAGGGCGGCGATGACGCGCTCCTCCAGCGTCTCGCCGGGCGCCTCCTCGATGAGGTGGGCGAGCGTCTCGGTGTCGGTGTCCGATGCGAACCCGTGCCCGGCGCGCTCGAGGCGGGTCCGCAGGGCGTCGGCATTCTCGATGATGCCGTTGTGCACGACCGCCACCTCGCCCTTGCAGTCCTGGTGCGGATGGGCGTTGCGCTCGGTGGGCGCTCCATGCGTCGCCCAGCGCGTGTGTGCGATGCCGTTGACGCCGTGGACCGGATCGCCGTCCAGCCGCTCCCGGAGCTTGACCACGCGGCCCGCGAGCTTCGTGACGATGAGCCCCTTGCCGTTCTGGATCGCCACCCCCGCCGAGTCGTAGCCGCGGTACTCGAGCCGGGCCAACCCCTCCAGCAGCAGCGGCCCGGCATCGCGCTTCCCCGTGTAACCGACAATGCCGCACACGGTCAGGCGTCCTCGGCCGAAGGCTCGAGCAGGAGCCGCGTGTCGGAGGCGAGGCCGAACCGGGCCAGCATCCTCAGCTTCTCGCTGTACAGGGCCGCCGTCTCGTCGGACAGCACCGGGGCCCCGCACCGCTCGCAACACGTGGGCGCCCGGCCGCGGGTCGTCGGCGCGTCGGCGCGCGCGGTGGACGTGATCGCCTCGAGACCGCAGCAACTGCACGACATTGAGCGTCCTCCAGCCTGACTTGGGGATGGCAGCCGTGGCAGGCGCGGCGCCCTCGGGCTCGACGGCATATCAAGAACGAGGCCGGGGCCATTCCCCGTTCCTGAACGGCGGACGCGAGCTTGTGGCCGATCAACGAGTTAGCTGCCGCGATTGGGGATCAGGCAGCCGCGATTTCCGCTTCGCGCGCGTTGCACGTTCGCGTCAAGACGGCGTCGATGTGTTGTCCCGCCGCAGCGATCCGCTACTGCAGCCGGTCGGATGCGGCATCGCAACCCATTGCAGTTCATCGACTTGCAAACGAGGGCCGAACGGCGCACGAGTTCTGCTCACTAGACTCCCAACGGTTGGCGCCTTGTGTGGAGGCGCCTGCCGCCCCATGTTCGGGGCCCGAAAGGCCAACTCGTGGGAACATCGATGGCTGAGCGCACGGCGCATACACATCCTCCCCTCGTGCTCATCGCGAGCAGCCAGGAATGGCACGCCCGGTCACTGGAGAGCATCCTCGGGCCCCACGGGTACGCGGTCGTGCGCGCCTACACGGGGAAGCAGACGCTCGAGCGGGCGCGGAGCGCCCGACCCGATCTGGTCATCGTGGATGCCGACCTGCCCGACCTGGATGGGATCGAGGTGTGCCGCGGCCTCCGGGACGAGCCGGCAATGAGCGCCAGCACTCCCATTCTCGTCACCGGCTCGGGCCAGCCGACGCGGCAGCAGCGCCTGGCGGCGCTGCGTGCCGGCGCCTGGGATTACCTCACGCTTCCGTTCGACGGGCAGGAGCTGCAGCTGCGGCTCGACGCGTTCGTGCAGGCCAAGTTCGAGGCCGATCGCGCGCGGGAGGAAAGCCTCCTGGACGAGCTGACGGGTCTGTACAACATCCGCGGGCTCGCGCGGCGGGCGCGTGAGCTCGGCTCACAGGCGTTCCGGCATCACGAGCCGTTCGCCTGCGTGGTACTCGCACCTCACGTCGAGGGGGCCGACGCGGCCGCGTCCGAGCTGGCTGTGACGGCTGCCGTGAACCACATCGCGAAGACGCTCCGCACCAACGGCCGGGTCGCGGACGCGATCGGACGCCTCGGGCCCACGGAGTTCGGCGTCGTGGCGCAGGGCGCGGATGCCGAGGGCGTGGTCAAGCTCGCCCAGCGCCTCGTCCGATCGTTGGAGTCCGGAGCGACGGAGGCCGGCGGCGCGGTGCCGCACTTCAGGGTTCGCGCCGGTTACGACGCGGTGTCGAACTACCACGAGGCGCCGATCGAGCCGGAGGACATGCTGGTGCGCGCCACCATTGCGATGCGCATGTCAGAGGGCGACGCCAGCGGCAAGTGGATTCGGCCGTTCGAGGGACGCTTCACGAACTAGCCACGCACAGGGACGGTTTGCGTCCGGTCCCGTTCGCCCCGGGCCGGGCCTCCTCGCTTTACCCTCCGTTCTCCCCGCTCTGGCAACCGCACAGTGGAGCGGCGCAGCCGGAGCCCTAGCGAAATCCCCCGGAAACCCTTATGGTGGCTGTTGCGATGGCGCCACAGGCGCACCGACTGCTCGCCGTGTGTCGTACCGATACAACACAGTGCTGAGCGAGCCCGCAAACGGAGGAAGGCAGCATGGCCGCTTGGCTCAGAGCGCCCCAGTCACCAGCTGAAGGTCCGGGAGACACCACTCCTCTCGTTTCCGCGGATCTCTCGATCAGTGCGGCGGACAAGGCGAGTGTCCGCATTCTGGTCGTGGACGACGAGCGGACCTTGCGCGAGAGCTGCAAGAGCGTGCTCGAGGTGGACGGCTACCGGGTCGAGGTCTGTGGCCGGGGGGGCGAGGCGCTCGAGCTGGTGCGGCGTCAGATGTTCGACGTGATCCTGGTGGACCTGTACATGACCGAGGTCTCGGGAATGGAGCTGCTGGAGGCGGCGCTGGCGGCCCGGCCCGAGACGATCGTGATCGTGATGACCGGCAACCCGAGCGTGGCGTCCAACGTGGAGGCGCTGCGCGCCGGGGCGTGGGACTACCTCCCCAAGCCGTTCTCGGCGACGCACCTGCAGATCCTGGTCGGACGGGCGACCCACACGATCCTGGTGGGGCGCGAGTCGAGCGCCCGGAGCGGTGCGCCGGACGTGGAGGAAGAAGGCGGCGCCCGCGACAAGCTCTCCGTCATCGGCGTGTCGCCCGTGTTCCGGAAAGCGATCGACCTGGCCAAGCGGGTCGCTCCGACCGACGCGTCGGTGTTCATCACCGGCGAGAGCGGCACGGGCAAGGAGATGATGGCGCAGTTCATCCACCAGCACAGCCGCCGGCGCAGCCGGCCGATGGTCGCGGTGAACTGCGCGGCGCTGCCCGAGGGGCTGCTGGAGTCCGAGATGTTCGGCCACGTGAAGGGGGCGTTCACGGGGGCCGTCAAGGACAAGCCGGGCCTGCTCGAAGCGGCCAACGGCGGCACGCTGTTCCTGGACGAGCTGATCGACATGCCCAAGTCGATCCAGGCGAAGTTGCTGCGCGTCATCCAGGACGGCGTCGTGCGGCGCGTCGGCAGCTCGGCGACCAACACCGTGGTGAACGTCCGGTTCATCGCCGCGGCCAACCGCGACCCGGAGCAGGCCACGAAGGACGGCCTGCTGCGCGAGGATCTGTACTATCGGCTGCGCGTGGTCCCGGTTCATCTCCCGTCGCTGCGCGAGCGTCAGCAGGACATCGTGCTGCTCGCCAACCACTTCCTCCAGCTGTTCTGGCGGCGCCACCGGGAGCCGTTCGCGGCACCGCCGCGACTCACCGAGAGCGCGGTCCGCGCACTGTGCGCCCATCCGTGGCAGGGCAACGTGCGCGAGCTGCAGAACGCCATCGAGCACGCGGTGGTGCTGCTGGAGCCGGGGCAGGACATCCAGCCCGAGAACATTCCGTTCATCAGCGGTCAGCAGGCCGGGGACGCGGCCGAGGGCGTGGTGCCGGTCATGGCGGACGGCATCCTGGAGGAGAGCTACCACGCCGCCAGGGAGCGTGTGATCGCGTCGTTCGAGCGGCGCTATCTCACCTGGCTGGTCAACCACGTCGGCGGAAACATGTCCAAGGCGGCGCGCGTGGCCGGGGTGGACCGCACGACGCTGTACCGGCTGATGGAGCGCCACGGCTTGCAGCGCGAGACCATCACGGTGCTGCCCGAATGACTGGAGTGCCTCACCTGCGGCGCGCCGATCGTCGTGACGCGGCCGGCCACGTGCTGCCGGCCCGGCCGCCGGAAGCCGAGCCGGAGAGCGCGGTTCTGCGCCCGGTGCTCGATGCGGCGGCCGCGCGCGTCCTGGAGTCGTGGCGCGACGAGCGGGCCGACGCGCTCGATGCCAAGGACGCGGCCGAGACCCTCCGCTGGCTGGTGGATGCGACGGCCGGGGCGATCGCGGGCGATGCGGTCGCGGCGCAGGGTCCGGCCGCGACGGTGCTCGGCCGCCGGCTCCTCGAGCTGCTTCGGGCCGAGGCTCTCGCGGAGCCGCGCGACGGCCAGCCGGGGCTGGATCCGGAAGCGCTGCTGACGATCCTGCGAGCCATCGAGCGGGTGCGGGAGGCGGTCGACCCCGACTGGTCGCAGTCGCTGTCCTCCCGCCTTTCGGCGCCGGGCGGCCTCGATCTCGTCGTCGAGGTGGCCCACGACCTCCGGTCGCCCATCACGTCCATCCTGTTTCTCGCCGAGACGCTGCAGCGCGGGCAGAGCGGGAGCGTCAACGAGGTGCAGCATCGCCAACTCGGCCTGATCTACGCAGCGGCGCTCGGCCTGAGCTCCATGGCGAGCGACGTCATCGAGCTGGCGCGCGGGGGCAAGCAGCTGGTCGAGAAGGAGCCGGCACCACTGTCGGTCACGGCCATCCTCGAGTCGGTGCGGGACATCGTCCGTCCGATCGCGGAAGAGAAGGGCCTCACCATCCAGCTCGTGCCGCCGGCGTCGGACCACCGCATGGGGCGGCAGCTGGCGTTGAGCCGGGTGCTCCTGAACCTCACCACCAACGCCCTGAAGTTCACCGACGAGGGCTGCGTGGAGCTCGCCGCCAGGCCGCGCGGCCTGACCCAGATCGAGTTCTCGGTCCGGGACACCGGACACGGCATCAGCCCGGAGGCGATGGACAACCTCTACCAGCCGTTCCGACGCTCGAGGGCCCGCGCGGGACGCAGCGGGTACTATTTCTCCGGGACGGGGCTCGGACTGGCCATGTGCCGCCTCATCGTCGAGGCGATGGAATCGAAGCTGGAGTTCGAGACAGAGCAGGGCCGGGGGACGCGCTTCTTCTTCACGCTGGACATCCCTCCGGTCACCAACCTGTAGCCCTGTAGCAGCCATCCAACAATAGCGGATTCCCCGCTACAGCATTAATCACAATCGAAAAAATCGTCTATTGGCTAAGCGTTTCCACCACATGTGTTTAGGTGGTGTTGAGGCATGGCTTCACGGCGCGCACGGTCCTTGCCAAATCAGTCCCCAGATGACCTCCCTCAGGATCAACGACCTGCTTCTGCAGTGGCGCGAGCAAGGCGTCACGTATGGCATGTACCGGGTGGGCCGGTACGAGGATCGCGCCCGTCGGGTGCTCAACGTGATCGTCGCGAGCATCGGGCTCGTCATCAGCGCACCGCTGATGCTCGCGGTCGCCATGGTCGTGAAGCTCACCTCCAGGGGGCCGGTGTTCTACAAGCAGACCCGTGTCGGGCTGGATCGCCGCTCCCCGGACAGTGACCGCGGCAATCATCGCCGCGTGGTCGATCTCGGAGGCAGGCCGTTCACGATCTACAAGTTCCGGACGATGAAGGCGCGGGACGACGGCCGGCAGGTGTGGGCGGCCCCGGGTGACGCGCGGATCACGCCGGTGGGGCGCATGCTCCGGCAGTTCCGGCTGGACGAGCTGCCGCAGCTCGTGAACGTGCTGAAGGGCGACATGAACGTGGTCGGTCCGAGGCCCGAGCAGCCGCGGATCTTCGCCGACCTCCGGACGCAGGTGCACCGGTACGCGGAGCGCCAGCGCGTGCGGCCCGGCATCACGGGCTGGGCACAGATCAACCACCACTACGACGAGTCGATCGAGGACGTGCGGCGGAAGGTCTCGTACGACCTGGACTACATCTCGCGCCAGTCGCTGTCGCAGGACATCAAGATCATGCTGCTCACGGCGCCCGCGATGGTGCTGAGAAAGGGCGCCTTGTAAGTTGACGGCCGCGAAGCTCGCGGCGTACGGGATGGTCCGAAGTGGAGAGCGCCGGCCCGACGTGCATAGGGGCCGGCGCTTCTCCATTGGGGAGGGCCCGGCGCGACCCCGCCCATCGTGCGGCCGGGATCCACGCGCTCACCTCCTCGCGCACTCACCCCGACAGGTCCTGCAGTGCCTCCCCTACCCGGGCCAGGGCAGCCTCGAGATCGGCCGCCGCTGGCCCGAAGCCGAACCGGACGAAGTGGTCCATGCCGAACTGGTCACCTGGCACTACGAGCACGCTCTTCGAGCGGCGCAGGCGCTCCGCGAGCGCCGAAGAATTGACGTTGGCTCGGTACCGGGCGTAGCAGATCGCCCCTGCGTCGGGGGCGCGGTAGCGGAACTCGCCGTTGCGGGCCGTCAGCCACCGGTCGAGGGCCGGCCAGTTGGTCCTCAGGATGGTGCGGGTACGCTCGAGGATCCGGTCGCGCACTCCGGTCGCGAGGGCCAGGGTGGCCAGCCAGTCGGAGACCACGCCCGGCCCGATGGTCGTGTAGTCCTTGCGCGCCCATAGCTCGGCGATGAGCGACGGGGGCGCGACACACCAGCCGATTCTCAGGCCCGGGAGCCCGTAGGCCTTCGAGAGCCCATTGGTGACCAGGACGCGCTCCGAACGTCCCCACAGGGTCGGCGTGGCTCCGGCCTCCCGTTCGGCGCCCTGGTAGACCTCGTCCGACAGCAGCCAGGCGCCGGCCTTTGTGGCCCGCTGCACGATCCGCTCCAGCGCCTGAGGCGAGAGGATCGCACCGGTCGGGTTGTTCGGGTTCGTGACGACGACGAGCCTGGTGCCGGGCCCGATCGCGACGTCGATGTCGGCGTGGTCGGGCTGCCAGTCCCGCTCCTCACGCAGCCAGATCGGTGCGATCTGGGCGCCGAACGTGCGCGCCAGTCCCCAGGTCTGCATGTACGTCGGCAGGACGATGGCGACGCCGTCGCCGGGCTGAATCAGGTGCCAGCAAGCGCAGAAGTTCGCCTCGGCGCTGCCGTTGGTGACGAGCACGTGGTCGGCCGTCGCGCCGGGGTACAGGGCCGCGATCGCCGAGCGGAGCGGCTCACTGCCGTTCGACTGGGGGTAGCCGAGGCGGTGGGTCGCGAGGTCGTCGACCGAACGGCCTGCGATCGTCAGCAGCTCCACCACCGTCAGTGGATGGACGCCGCTCTCCGACAGGTTGTACTGGACACGGTTCTCCCAGGTGCTCTGCCAGCGCTCCATCGCGAATGGCTCGAACGACATCGCCCCTCCGGCGTGGAGGGGCGATTGTAGTCGTACGGGCCGGGCCGAGCAAGCGGCCGCTAGAGCGACCGCAGCCGGATGGAGCCGTTCACGGTCTGGATCTTGAGGCTGCGGCCGCCCTGGCCGATGCGGCCGTCGAGGTGTTGCCGGTTGAGGTGACCGGTCACCGTGATGGGGAAGTCCGTGTCGATCGACCCGTTGACCGTCTCCGCCTCGAGATCGGCGTTCAGGTCCTTCGGGGCCGACAGCGTGACGCCTCCGTTGACGGTCTCGAACCGCAGCGCCGTGGTGCCCTGTCCATGGACGACCGCCACCACGCTGCCGTTGACCGTGTTGGCGGAAGCGTCGCCGCTGCCGGTTTCGAGCCGCACGCTGCCGTTGACGGTGCTGGCGTCCACCGGCCCCGAGAGGGCGTCGGCCTCGACGTCGCCGTTCACCGTCCCGCCCGAGAAGGCAACCCCGGCGGGCAGCTGGGCGTGGAACTCCACCTCCACGTCGTTGTTGTGCGTGCTCATGTGATAGTCGTCGCCGGGACCGCAGCGATTCGAGCGGCCCGGATAGACCGCGCAGATCGTCACGCTGCCGTCGTGCTCGACGACCTCGATCTTCACATCGTCCGCGTCGCCGTGATCGTGGGCGTGCTTGGTCGCCGTCACGAGCACCTCCGCCCCGCTCGCCGGCTCCGCGACGACGCGTCCGTTGACGCCGCGGATCTCGAGCGTCTTCCCCGAGGCGATGCGGCCGTGCCAGCTCCACTGGTCACCCTGCGTCGGCGTCGCATGACGCGAGACGTGTCCCCAGCCCGGTGCGGCGGCCACTGCCGCCGCCACGAGTCCGACCAATCCGTAGTTCATCGATCGCCTCCCCGCCGCGACGACGAGCCGTGGCGCAGGTAGATGGTGCCGCTGAACGACTCGAGGATGAGCTTCGCGCCGCCGGCGCCGATGGTGAATTCCCATTCCCGCGGATGCACGTAGCCGCCGCCCGGATTGATCGTCATGGGCCAGTCGGATTCCACGTCGCCGCTGAAGGTGCTGACCGACACGCTGGCGCTGAGATCGCCTTCCGGCTGGACGGTCACGTCGCCGGAGTGCGAGTGGAAACCGTAGCGGCCGCCGTCGTGGACGGGCCCCGAAAAACCGATGTCCCCGCTCACGGTCTCGGCGCGGACCTCCTGGCCGTCCACCCGCTCGAGCGCCACGTCGCCCGACACGCTCCGGGCGCTCACGTCGCCGCGCACGCCGCGCACCTGCACGTCGCCGCTGGTCGACGTGATCTCGAGCCGGCCCCGGACGTCGGACGCCTGTACGTCGCCGGAGACGCTCTCGACCTGCGACTCGCCGTTCGCGCAGCGGAGGGTGACGCCGCCGGAGATCGAGCCCACGGTCGCCTCGCCGCAGACACCGTTCACGTCCACGTCCGCAGAAATGGCGTGCACCTCGATGGGGGTGTTGATCGGGACGGTGATCGTGAAGTCCACGTCCCCCTCGCCGCGCCGGGGCTGGGTGCGGACGGAGACCCCGCTGCTCGAGGCCTCCACGTCCACCCGGGCGCCGTCGGCCTCGGCGACCACGTGGATCTGGGCGCGGTTCCAGGACTGGACCCGGACCGAGCCCGACACGCCGTTCAGCTCGAACCTCGCGCCCGAGCGCACGGCGATGGTGGTGTCGACGGATTGCGCGGGCAGCGACCTCGCGGCGACCGCGGCTCCGGCGATGGTCAGTACGGCGACGAAGCTTTTCATAGTCTCCCTCTAGCTCGCTGCGGCCATGGTGGTCACCCGGCGGAGCACCTCGAGCTTCCGGCCCAGTGCGCGTTCCAGATGGCTGTTCAGGTACATGCTGTTCGGGTCCTGCGCGAGCGCCGCTTCTGCCTGGTGGATCGCGGCGTCGATGATGGCCAGGCTCTGCTGCACCGCCCGCACCGTACCCGTGTCGAGCAGCGACCGGTGGGTGTCGAGCACGGACTGCAGCTCGCGGATGGCGGCGTCGTAGGACTCGACCCCCTTGGCGGAGGCCAGTCCCGCGACCGGCTGAACCGCCGGGGCACCTGCGGCCGTGGCCGACGGCGCGACCGGCCGGCCGCCGCGCGTGACCAGCAGGACCGAGCCGGCCGACGCGGCCATCAGCACCACCGCGGCGGCGGCGAGTTGCGGGATGGAGAAGGCCAGGCGCCGGCGCGGCGCGAGCGGGACGACCGTCACCGAGTCGCCCAGCCGCGCCTGGATGCCCGGCCAGAGGTCACGCTCCGGGGGCAGGTCGTCGAGGGCGCCCGCGTGCCGCTTGATGCGCAGCAGGGCGTCGTACGCGCCGCGGCACTCGGCGCACGCCACCAGGTGGGCCTGCGCGGCCGCGAGCGCGTCGCCCTGGACCTCGCCGTCCACCAGCGCCGACAGCTGCTCGCCCAGGTGTGCTTCCATCGTCACCGCTCCAGGTGCGCGCGGAGCAGCATCCGCGCCCGGTGCAACTGCGCCTTCGACGTGCCGGTCGTCACTCCCGTCATCGCGGCGATCTCCTCGTGCCTGAACCCCTGCACGTCGTGCAGGACGAACACCTCACGCGCTCCCCGGGGCAGCTTTGCAATCGCGCTCTCGAGATCCAGCGCTTCCCCACCGCGCCCAGCGCGGCCTCCCTGCACCGATTCCAGGTCCACGCGATCGTCAGTGTAGCGTCGGCCACTGGCCTCTGAACGGCGCCAATTGAGGATCGCGTTCACCGCCAGCCGGTGCAGCCAGGTGCCAAAGGCCGCCTCACCACGATACGTCCCGAGCCGCTCCCATGCCCGCACGAAGACGTCCTGCGTCAACTCGTCGGGGTCACCGTCGCCGCCGACCATCCGTCGCGCCAGCGAGTGGATGCGCGCGACGTGCTGGCGGTAGAGCCGCTCGAACGCCCTCTGATCGCCCGACGCGGCCAGCGCGACATCCGCTGCCTCGGACAGCCCAGGGCCCGCGGACCTATCGGGCGTCGGTGGACGGCTCAAGCCATCCTCCGGGCGGCGCAACGCCCTTCCCATGTCATCCAATTGGACACTCGACCGTCGGCGGAGGTTGGAACGTCGCTCAGGGGTTGAACGCCGCAATCCCCTGCATCTGCTTGAGCTTACGGTGCAGGGTGGATCGGTCGATTCCGAGTATCTCGGCCGCCTTCAGCTTGTTGCCGTGGGTGGTCTCGAGGACGCGCAGGATGTAGCGCCGCTCGACCTCGTGCAGGGGGAGCACCGGCTCCTGCTCCAGCAGGGCGGCGCTGGAGGCCGACGGAGCGGTGCGCGTGACCTCAGGCGGCAGGTCGCGAAGGCCGATGCTCTGGCCGCTTCGCAAGGCGAGGGCCCTGGCGAGCACGTTCTCCAGCTCGCGGATGTTGCCCGGCCAGGCGTACGCGGTGAGGGCCGCCACCGCTTCGGGCGCCAGCTCGGCGGAGGCGAGCTGGTAGCGGTCGGCCAGGCGTCCCACCAGCTGCTCGGCCAGGGCCGGGATGTCCACCGGGCGCTCGCGCAGCGGCGGGATCGCGATGTGCACGATGTTGAGCCGGTAGAACAGGTCCTCGCGCATCCGGCCGGCGGCGACTTCCTGCGCCGGCTCCCGGTTGGTTGCGGCGATCACCCGGGCCGCGCTCTTTCGGGCCGTGTTGTCGCCCAGCCGCCGGAACTCGCCGTCCTGCAGGAAGCGCAGCAGCTTCGGCTGCGTGGCGAGGGGGACCTCCGCCACCTCGTCGAGAAACAGCGTGCCGGCCGCCGCCACCTCGACCAGGCCGGCGTGGTCGCGGTTGGCGTCGGTGAACGCGCCGCGCTTGAAGCCGAACAGCTCCGACTCGACCAGGTTGGGCGGCAGGGCCGCGCAGTTGAGGGCGACGAAGTTGTCGCGGCCGCTCGCACCGTGAATCGCGCGCGCCACCACTTCCTTCCCGACGCCGGTTTCGCCCGTGATCAGGACCGGCGTCGCGCTCGGCGCCACCCGAATCGCCGTCTCGAAGACCTGCTGCATCTGGCGGGACACGCCGACGACGTCGGAAGGCAGGCCGACCCTGCGCCGTAGCCGCGCCAGCTCGCGTTTGGTCTGCGTGGCTTCGAGCGCGCGGCGCACGGTGATGCGAAGCTCGGGCAGCTTGGTGGGCTTGGGGAGATAGTGGTAGGCGCCGGCGTGCAGCAGCTCGACGGCCGAGTCCACGGAGGCGAAGGCCGTCATCACGACGAACGGCACCTCGGGCCACCGCTGGTTGACCACGGCCAGCAGTGCACGACCGTCCATGCCCGGCATCATCAGGTCGGACAGCACCACGTCGATGTCGCTGCTCTTCTCGAGCAACTCGATGGCCCCGTCGCCCGAGCCGGCTTCGAACGTCGCCCAGCCGTCGGCTTGGAGTACCGCGACGAGGAGCTTGCGCTGTGCCTCGTCGTCCTCCACCACGAGTATCCGTCCGGCGTCCGGCATCTGCAGCTCCGGCTGCGTAGGAGGTTGCTGCAGCAAGTGTGGCGAAAAACGACAATTGGGGCAATGGGGTCTGGTCGAGACCCGGTGCTTCGGCAGCCACCCGCCGGCCCGCGGGCGACGCCGCTGGTCGCGGTCAGGCGGTGAGTGCTAGCAGGTCCTGGAAGGACTCGAGGAAGTGGTCGGGCCGTTCCGCGGCCAGGACGGTGCGGTCGAACGGTCCCCACAGGCAGGCGGCGGTGCGGGTTCCAGCGTCGCGTCCGGACGCGATGTCGTGCGGCGAGTCGCCCACGAACAGCGCCGTGTCGGGTGGCTCGTGCAGGGCGGCCAGCGCAGCCGCGACCGGGGCCGGGTCGGGCTTGCTGGCCTGAAGGTCGTCGGACGTGATCAGCACCTCGAACATCCCGTCGAAGCCGCAGAGGTCGAGGCCGAGCCTGACGCCGTGCCGGTTTTTCGACGTCACGATGCCCAGCTTCGTTCCGGCGCGCTTGAGTGAGCGCACCGCCTCCGTCGCGCCCGGGAAACCACGGACCATCTCGTCGTGGTGCGCGAGGTTCCACTCGCGGTACGTGGCGATCATGCGCTCCACCTCGGCGGGGTCGTCGGTGAAGCGGCGGAACTGGACGCGGAGCGGCGTTCCGAGGCCGGAGATCCACTCCGCGTCGGGCAGGGTGTGGCCGCGGTGGACGCGCCAGGTGTGGTGATAGGACTCGATGATCAACCGGGTCGAATCGATCAGGGTGCCATCGAGATCGAACAGGATCGCCGTGAACCGCATCGTCCAAAGATAGCCGCGACGACGACCCGCGTCCCCGCGGCCGTCAATCGCAGGGGCAGCGCGTGGCGAGCGCGATCCCGGCCACCAGCACGAGGCGCGGCGTTCCGTCGAGCACGGGCGCCGGCGGGGGCAGCGCGGGGAGGACGGCGCGCGCGATGTGCTCCGGGAGCCGGTCGTCGCCGCGGTGCTCTCTCAGCAGCCGGCCGAGTCGCCGCTCGAGTCCCACGGGGAGCTCGTGGCGCAAGGCCTCGACGGCCAGCCCGACGGCGGCGGCGGCGACCGCGTCCCGGGATTCCTCCGCACGGTGTGCGGCGTGCAGCAGCGCGTCGAGCGCGTGACGCCGATTGACGCCCGGGGAATCCAGGCCGCGGCGGGCCGCCGAAAGAGCCGGCAGCTGGCTGCGGGCGCGAGCGAGAACGGAGCCGAGCACGCCGGCGAAATCGACCGGGGCCGTGGGCAGGGGATCGGCCTCGAGAGCGCGCGCGGCGAGCGAGCCGAGAGCGATCCCGTCGGCGGCGATCTCGCCGCCCGGCCCCACGACGTACGGCAGGGGGATCCGTGACCCGTTGGGCCACTCGAGCGCGAGGAGCAGTCCTGCGGCCGGCGCGCCGCGGTCCGCCACCATGCCGGCGGCGATGAGCGGGCGGCTCGGCCTCGGCGGGGCCGTCGGCCCGACGGTCGCCCGCCACCGGTCGGCGGCCTCGAACGGCTCGACCCTGCGCCAGCTTTCGGCTTCCAGGTCGGGGATGAGCGGCGGCCCTCCGTCGATCCACCACAGCGCCGCCAGCGGATCGGGCTCGATCCCCAGGAGGTCGGGTCCGGCGTGGAGCTTGTCCCGGAGCGCCCGCAGGACGCCGGTCAGCTGGCGGAGGCCACCGGCGGGCAGGAGGTGGGCCAGCACCACGTCGTCGCGGAGGGCGCCCAGGCGGTCGACGCGGCCGATGCGCTGCATGACGCGCACCGGGTTCCACGGCAGGTCGTAGTTCACCACGGCCGAGGCGTCCTGAAGGTTCATGCCTTCGCTCGCGACGTCGGTCGCCACCAGGACATTGGCCTCGAGCAGCGGCCTGGCGCGGACACGCCGGGAAACCGGGGCGAACGCGTCCAGAGCTTCGCGTCGACTGAGGCGATCCCGTCCGGCCCAGGCGGCATCGCCCGTCACCGCCAGGACGCGGAAGCGGCGCCGCAGCCGGGCGGCGAGGTGCATCGCCGTGTCGCGGTACTCGGTGAACACGATGGTGCGGCGTCCGGCCAAGTCGCGGGCGAGCAGCGTCTCCAGCGCTTCGAGCTTCGGATCGTTGCCGGCGCCTGCGCCCTCGGTGATCTCGAGCGCGCGCTCGAGCGCTACGAGATGCTCCGCCAGGTCGGTCGAAGAAGCCGCCTGTGTTTCGCCGACGAGGTACGGCAGGAGCGACAACTGGGTGTCGTCCTCGTCATGGCGAGGGAACATGGCACCGAAGCCGCGGCGTGAGATCCGGCGACCGGCCGCCGTCGCCTCCGACCACTGGGTGACGAATTCGCGGTGTCGACGCAGGCTGCGCCGCAGGGCGGTGCGGCTCGACTCGAGGCGACGCAACAACGCGAGGTGCAGCAGCGCCGCGCCGCGGCTCAGGTCCGGGGCGGTCTGCGCCACGCGGGCCAGGGCGGACAGCAGGGGCTCCAGCGCCCCGCCGTAGGCGGTCGACAGGTCGTATTCGGCAACCGGGGTGAGACGGCGCGAGGGGAAGGACGCCCGGAGGGCGGGGAAGCGCTCCTGCACCAGACGGCGGCTGCGGCAGACGGACAGGGCTGCCAGGGCGAGCGCGGCCCGCCTGTCGCGGGCGGCGAGGGCGGCGGGCAGGTCGGCGACGCCGAACTCGCGATAACGGTCGCGGCCCGAGAACAGCTGCACCAGCGCCGTCAGATCTGCGGGCGAGTTGTTGAACGGCGTCGCGGTCAGCAGCGCCACGCGCCGACCGGCGGCCAGATCGGAGAGCACTTCGTAGCGGCGGGTGGCTGGATTGCGAAACGCGTGGGCCTCGTCCACGAGCAGCAGCGATACGCGGTCGTCGAGCACCGGCGCACCCCGCGCCAGGCGGGTGTGGCTGAGCAGCGGCACTTGGGTCCCGGTCCAGGTCATCGCCTGCAGCCACTCGGGACGCAGCGCGGCCGGCACGATGGCCGCGGCGTCGCCGCCGCGGCGGCGCTCGAGCGCGGCGAGGGCGAGCGCGACGAACGTCTTGCCGAGGCCGACGCCGTCGGCGAGGAGAACGCCGCCGAAGCGGCGCAGGATGGCCTCGCAGCGGCGCACGGCGTCCAGTTGATGCGGCAGGAGCCAGCGGGGCAGCGCATCGGCCGACGCGGGGGTGTCGAGGGGCTCCAGCAGGCCCGCCAGCACGGCCCGCGCCGCCTCGGCGGGCGGTACGGTCACGGCCAGCGTGAGGGCCGGAAAGAGCGGATCAGCGATCCCCGTCAGCGTTTCGGCGCAGAGCGTCGCCCAGGTACGCGAGCTGCGCCGAGACATCGGGGGCGAGACCGAGCGCGAGCGTGGCACGTGCATCGAGGTCATGGGCATCCCAGCTGTCGCCCTGCATCGCCGACGCACCGATGTCCGCGAGAGCCTGAACGTCGGGGCCCTGCGGGTCGGGGGGCAGCGGCAGGGCGCCCACCGTTCTGGCGCTGAACCGGTACGCGCCGCCGCTGGCGCGCTCGGCGAGCGCGGCGGCGAGATGCCGCGCCGGCGCGCTGTTGAGGTACGCGGCGAGCCAGCAGGCGGTGAACGCGTCGGCCACGGTTACGCCGTAGCAGGTGTTGAGTGGTATCGGGGAATCGGCGGCCCGGCGACACAGCGGCGCTGCCTCGAGCCGTGGGGCGATGTCGCGCCAGACGACGAGCCACGCGCCGCGGAGCAGATCGGTCCTGAACAGCGCCCAGGGTGGCATGTCGCGCGCGTCGGCACGGCGCGCCAGGCGCGAGGCCTCGGGCGTGAGGAACGCGAGCACTTCGTCGGGCGGTTTCTCGAGAGGCGCGCCCCGGCCGTCGAGGGCCGCCAGCACGCAGTGGCTCGCGCGAACCGAGAACGGCGAGACATCCCGACCCAACACCGCCGGTCGGCGACAGGAGAGCGGGAGCTCGTCGGCCCGGGCGAGGGACCGCAGGAAGACCTCGTTCGCGCCGGTCTTCACGCCCAGCGTGGGCCTGAAGACCGCGCCGAGACTCGGACCCGCGGACAGCGCCTGTCGGACCGGGCGCAGCACGTCGGCCGGGAGTGCCAGCCAGGGCGCGCCGGGCGCCGACTCGTCGAGAGCCAAGTCGCGCTGCGTCGCCACGCCTCGCACCACGGTCCCCGAGGCGCCGGTGAGGCTCACCTCGGCCGGCGCGTCGCCCCCGGGAGCCCCCTTGCGCAGCACCAGGACCATCGGGAAGACGGTGGCAGCGAAGCCGGTGTCGGCGTCGTGCGCGCGGTCGGCGAGGGTCGCCACCTGCGCCGTGCGGCGAATCAGCGCCCGCAGCGGCGCGGCGTAGCCCGCGCGCAGCAGCTTGCTGGGGAGCAGGAGGCCCACCACGCCGTCCGCCCGCGCGAGGTCCAGCGCGCGCTCGACGAACGCGACCGAGAGGTCGGGCAGGTGCGCGAAGCCCTGGCGCTCCGAGTCGGCGCGGAATGCGCGGTAGCGGCGCGCCAGCGCCGTGCGCGTCGAGAGCGGCAGGCGCTCGCCGCGGATCCACGGCGGGTTGCCGACGACGAGGTCGAAGCCACCGTCCGCCATGACGGGCGCGAAGTGGATCTCGTAGGCGAAGAACGGCAGCGCGTCGTCGGACGTGATGCGACGCCGCGCGGCCAGCAGCTCGCGCCGCTCGCGCCGCCAGGCGGCGATCCGTCGCGCCATCCCTGCGGTGCGCCGAGGGCGCCGGCCGAACAGATCCCTGCCGGACCCGGCGGCGGCGTCGGCCAGGCGCGCCGTGAGGGACGCGATGCCGGCCTCGGCTGCCTCGAGCGCCAGGCTGCGCTCGTCGGCCCGGATGGCGCGGGCGAGGACCGCCTTGTCGCGGCCGAACGAGCGGAAGTAGGCGACCTGGCGCTCCGCGACCGCGCGGACCCGCGCTGCGGCCGGGCTGGACAGGCCGCGCGCCGCTTCCAGGGGCGAGAGCAGGCTGTCGCCCTGGCGCAGGTTCTGGTCCAGGTTGGGGAGCGGCGCCACGTCCTCGAGGCGCGCATCGTCGTCCACCAGCAGCGCGAGCCACAGCCGCAGCTCCGCCAGACGCACGGCCATCGGGTCGAGGTCCACGCCGAACAGGTTGTCCCGCACGATGGATCGTCGGCGGTCGGCGGGGCGCTCGCCGGGGGCCAATGGTCCTCGCGCCCGCTCGAGCTGCTGGAGCATTTCGAGCAGGAACGCTCCCGAGCCTACCGCCGGATCGAGCACCCGGAGGCGCTTCAACCGCGCGGGGTCGCGAGCTGCGCTCGACGCGTCCAGCGCGCGGCCCACCGTGTCCTGGAGCAGGTGGCGTGGCGTGAAGTAGGTGCCCTGGTGGCGCCGCCGCTCGCGCACCATGAGGCCCTCGAACACGCGCCCGAGCATCTCGGGGTCCACGGCGTCGGCGTCGTCACGCTCCCGCACCGTGAAGTGAAAGCGCTCAAACAGCTCGTCGAACAAGGCGCGCCACGTGGCGTTGTCGAGCGCGGCAGCCGGAAACCGCCGCTCGATGGCGTGGCGCTCGAACAGACCGCCGTTGAGGAAGGGGAGGTCGCCCAGGAGCCGGGCGGCGCGCGTGCGCCGCTCGGGAGGTGCGTTGAGCGCGCCGAAGCAGAGGGGCTCGAACACCGTGCGATGGAAGGGGTGGCCGCGACCGAGCGCTGTGTCGAGGAGCGACGGTAGGAAGTCGCTGCGGCCGGCGAGCCACCCCCGGCTTTGCACGAAGTAGAGGAACAGCAAGCGGGTGAGGATCACCAGCGCGAGGTCGGAGCGCTCACCGCCGCCGGCGCGCGGCATCCCGGTCAGACGCGCCGCCGCGAGGGAGTGGAACCGGGAGAAGTCCCGGAAGAACCGGCGCGTGAGTCCTTCCTCCTCGAGCACCTTCGCCGCGCGCACCGCGAGCGCGAGCGACGAATCACGCGTGCGGACGGCCAGCCCGTCGAGGATTTCGGCGGAGACGGGACTCGGCTGGCGCAGCGAGATCCGCAGCTGGCGCGCGGCCACCGTGCCGTTGCGCGGAGCGACCGCCGCCACTGCCAGCGTCGTCGCCGGAGCGTCGAGCACCAGGAGCAGGGCGTGACTGCCCGGCGTCGAGCGCGCCACTCGCCGACGCGATGACGCCGCTCGGAAAGAGGAGCGTGGCCTGCGTCGTCTGGTCCACCTCGCCGCTCGCGTGCAGGGTCGCGGCGCAATGAACCGCCGCAGGTTCGGTGCGGAGCACGAACCTCGCAGCGTCGACGCCGTAGCACGTCACGTCGAAGAGCGCGCCGCCGCCGAGCGACGCGGACCAGCGGTGGTCGGGCGCCGCCAGATGGACGAGAAGGCTGGCGCGAACCAGCC
>Ga0187778_10000030_pt1 | contig 77096 bp, 70 predicted proteins | sample 1015_Q2_SP5_20_M_FD_132418 | JGI IMG/M metagenome (GOLD analysis project Ga0187778, IMG submission 132418) | Tropical peat soil microbial communities from peatlands in Department of Meta, Colombia - 1015_Q2_SP5_20_MG | ecosystem: Environmental > Terrestrial > Soil > Wetlands > Peat | place...
CATCGCGTACCATGTCCCGGGAATGCTGGGAGACACGTTGACCGCGACAGCAGTCGAGGTCTCGCGCACGCGCAAGCTCGCCGCGTATCGCGTCGACGTGGCGCGCGCTGACGGCACCCCAGTCGCGAGCTTCACCGGCACCGTATACCTCACCGCGCGCCCGAACGAGCCCGACGCTCCGGCTTCCTGAGGCAAATTCCCGCTGATCAGCGAGGCAACGAGGCGTTTCGGCCAACCGCCTGTTCGGGCCCGCTCAGGCTTTCGAGGAAGGCAACGAGCACCTTCGGGGCAGAATCGGTCTACTGCGGCTTGATGCCCGCCGCCTTGATCACCTTCGCCGAGTCTTCGATCTCGGTGTGCAGGAACTTCGTGAATTCCTGTGGCGTCATCGGCACGGCCTCGGCGCCAAGCGAGGCCAAGCGCTCCCTCACATCGGCTGATTGCGCCGCCGTACCCACGTCCTGCGCGATCTTTTCGATGACTGGCTGCGGCGTTCCCGCCGGCGCGAACAGTCCCACCCAGAGCGAGTAGTCGAATCCAGGCACGCCCGACTCGGCGACCGTGGGCACATTGGGGAGTGCGCTCGAGCGCTTGGCGGTGGAGACGGCGAGCGGCACCAGCTTGCCCTCCTTGATGAAAGGCAGCGCAGCCGAGATGGGCGCAAAGTAATAGGTCACGCGTCCGGCCATGGTGTCGGTCAGCGCTTCGGGTGAGCCCTTGTACGGGACGTGAACGACGTCGATCCCCGCGGCGAGCTTGAACTTCTCGCCGTTGATGTGCGTCCCGCTGCCGCTCCCCGCCGAGGCGTAGTTGAGCTCGCCCGGCTTCTGCTTCGCCAGCGCGAGCAGCTCGGCGAGCGTCTTGACGCCGAGCGAAGGCGCGACCACCAGCACGTTGGGCTGCCCGCCGAGCACGGCGATGGCGGCGAAATCCTTCACCGTGTCGAACGGCAGGTTCTGATAGATCGACGGGTTGTACGCCTGCGCCGCAGAATTCACGAGCAGCGTATAGCCGTCAGCCGGAGCCCTCGCGACGAACGCCGCGCCGATGGTGCCGCCGGCGCCAGGTCGGTTCTCGACCACCACCGGCTGGCCCCACAGTTCCGACAGCTTCTGGCCGAAGGTTCGCGCCAGGATGTCGGTCGCGCTACCTGCCGTGAATGCGACGATGATGCGCACCGGCTTGCTCGGATAGCCCTGGCCGAAGGCGAGCGGCGCGCAGAGCAGCGCAACAGCGAACCCGGCGAGCAGGCGTAGCGATTTCATCGAGGTCTCCTTGGATTTCATTGCAAGCCGTCGCTCACCGGCACGTTCTCGGCCTCTAGCTTCAGCCCCGATGCCTCGGCCTGCAGAACGATGAGCTTGGAGAAGTCCTCCTCGGTCATGCCGCGGCCGATCAGCGTCTGCAGGATGTCGCGCGTGATCGAGGCGAGCGGCATCGGCACGCCGAAGCGCCGGCCTGCATCGAGCCCCAAGTCGAGGTCCTTGCGCAGCAGCGCCGGAGTGAAGGTGACGCTGAAGTCGAGATTCACCAGCGCCGGCGTCTTGTACCGCGAGAAGGTCGAGCCCATCACGCTCTGGTTGATGAAGTCCAGGAATGCATGACGGGGCACGCCAGCCTTCTGAGCCAGCACCGTGATCTCGGCGAGCGACTGCGTCACCACGCCCAAGAAAACGTTGTGGCAGATCTTGACGATGCGCGAGAGCTCGCCTTCGCCGACGTAGCTCGCCGCCGGCGCGATCATTTTCAGGTACGGCAGCGCCGCGTCGAACGCCGCCTTGGGCCCCGAGCACACGAACGACAGCCGCCCCGCCTTGATGACTTTCGCGTTGCCCGAGACCGGCGCAGCAAGGAGCTCGATGCCCCGGGCCTCCAGCATTTCGCGCAGCTCGGCGGAGCCCTCGAGCGAAATCGACGAGCACTCGACGACCATGTGCGGCTTCGCCTTGCCGGAGAGCAGACCATCAGGGCCGGCGACGACCTCCTTCACGTCGTCCCATGTCGACACCATGACGAACACGATGTCGCAGGCGGCAAGATCGGCGAGCCTGTCGGCGATCTTCGCGCCGCGCGCCGCCAGCGGCTCGGCCTTGGCCCGAGTGCGGTTCCAGACGGTGAGGTCGGCGCCGGCTTTCGCCAGGCGCTCGGCCATCGCATAACCCATGCGGCCGATGCCGATCCAGCCGAGGCGCGCGCGACCCGCGTGCAATGTTGCGGCGGACGACACTACGCCACCACGCCGAAGGGTAGGTCGATTGCGAACCGCCAGGTACCGTCCGACCGCCGGCGCATCACCTCCACACTCTGGCCTGCCATGTTCACCGGCTTGCCATCGGGCCCGGTCATCGACAGCTCCCATGTGGCGCTGACGATCGCAAGATCGCTCGTATAAGTATTTAGCCGCGGCTTGAGGGAGATCTTCGGCTTGCCGGAAATGAATTGGGCCAGCGATTCACGGATCGCATCAATCCCGTGCACCAGCATGCCCGGCTGGGGCATCAGCACTGCTTCCGGCTCGTAGAGCGCAACCAGGGCTTCGAGATTTCCGGCATTGAGCGCCTCGGCAAAGAGGCGGTCGACGTCACCGGGTGTACGTGCAGGCATTTCTTTCTCCTCTCATGCGGCAATGTCATTCCGAGCCCGGTGGAAGCCGAGGCGAGGAATCTGCTGTTTCGTCGGATAGCCACGTGGTCCAAAGCAGATTCCTCGGCGCGTACGCGCCTCGGAATGACAATCGCTTTGTCACGTGCATGGCTAGTACGGATTGGCGATGGGGAGTTCTTCCGCCGGATAGAGCGAAATGATCGTGGGCCCGGTCGGCGTAAGAATGACCTCCTCCTCGATCCGCGCCGCGGAAATGCCGTCGCTCGCCGGGCAGTAGGTCTCTACCGCGAACACCATCCCGGCCTTGAGCTCGATCGGCTCGTTGAGCGAGTTGAGTCGCGAGATAAGCGGCCGCTCGTGCAGGCCGAGACCCAGGCCGTGGCAGAAGTTCAGCCCGAACGCGTCCATCTCGCTGGCGAAGCCGATCTCGGACGCCTTGGGAAACGCACGTGCGATCTTGTCGGTCGTCACTCCCGGCTTGAGCAGGCTGATCGCCCGGTCCATCCACTCGCGCGCGTAGCGATACGCAGTCACCTGCGGAGGCGTTGCGCGCCCCACGTTGAAGGTGCGGTAGTAACAGGTGCGATAACCCATGAACGACTGGATGATGTCGAAGAACGCCTGGTCGCCCGGGCGGATCAGGCGATCGGTAAAGTTGTGCGGATGCGGGCTGCAGCGCTCGCCCGAGATGGAATTGATCGCTTCCACGCAGTCCGAGCCCATCTCATACAGCCGTCCCGTCGCCAGCGCGACGATCTCGCTCTCCTTCACCCCCGGCTTCAGCGCCTCCGCGATGTCCTGGTAGACGCCGTCGACCATCGCCGAGGCCATGTTGAGCAGCGTGAGCTCGTCGATGTTCTTCACTTCCCGCGCCGAGAGCAGCGTCTGCTGTCCGTCGCGCACCTCGATCCCCAGCTTCTGCAACTCGAAGAGCATCGGCGGCTCCACCACGTCGAGGCCGAGCGGCATGCTGCCCACACCTTCCGCATCGAGGATGGACTTGATCTCCCGGGCTGCGTCGCGGAACAGCGTGATGTCGCCGCCAACCGCGCCGCGCAAACCGAGCAGTCCCGCTCGACAGTGATCGTGGGCGAGCCACGGCGCGTGCAGCCGGTGGTGCTTGGCGGCGGAGCCGAAATCCCAGATGTACGGATCGCCGTTGCCGGTAAGCAGCGCATAGCGCGTCAGCTTGTCGCGCGCCCATTCCCCGATCACCGTGCTGGTGATGTAACGGATGTTGTGCTGATCGAAGCAGAGAAGCGCACCAAGGCCTGAGTTGGCGAGCGCCGCGCGAGTCCGTGCTAGGCGGTAGTCGTGCAGGCGCCTGAAGTCGACGCGTTCTTCGAAGTCGACCTGCGTGTGCCCGGGCGCCTGCAGCGGCCGGTCCCAGCGGTGCTGTGGGTCGATGTCGTCGGGCCGGATGATGCGGGGTTCGTGGGTTTTCTTCTTTGCCTTCACGCGATTCCCTCAGCTGTTCGTGAAACGTCAACGCACCTGCTCGCTGCGATCACGGCGACGATAGCGCATGGCGACGCCGCTGTAAAAGCCCGGGAAACCCTTGCGCCGCGCGGCTACTGCAGCGCCGGCTTGCGCAGGAAATCGCGGCGATCGGCGGAACGCACTCTCACGCGCACGATCTCGGCGTTGCGTGCAAGCGTAAGCGGCACTTCCACGCCTGCGGCACCGAGCCGCCAGGTCTTGCGAAACAGATCGGCCAGCCCGGATGCCCGTTCTCCGGCAACCTCGAGCACGACGTCGCCGGCCTTGACGCCCGCGCTTTCCGCTGGGCCACCCTTGGCGAGAGCGCCCACGACCAGGTGCTCGTCGGCTTCCGCCGCGTACATACCCAGCCACGGTCGCGCAGGCCGGGGGCTCCGCCCGAACCGGAGCAGATCGTCGAGGATCGGCTCGAGCAAGTCGACGGGTACGAACAAGTTGGCCTGGACGCGCTCCTCGCCGACCGATTGCTCGACAAACAGCGAACCGATACCGACCAGGCGGCCGGCTGAGTCGAGCAACGCCGCGCCGCCCCACTGCGGGTGCGGCGGGGCGGCAAACAGGGCTTCGTCGAGCAGGTATTCCCAGTAACCGGCGAACTCCCGCTTGGCTATCAAGCGTGCTTTGAGCGCGTGCGCTCGCCCGCCGTGGCCCACGACCGTCACAGCGTCGCCTACCGCGAGCGCGGTCGCCGAGCCGCGCGCGAGCCACGGCGTGCCGAGACGACCTAGTGGCTGCGCCAACCCGAGCCCCGTAGCGAAATCGTAGGCGACCGGATGGCCGCGAACCAACGTTCCGTCGTTGGCGGTGAGCCACATCGACTCGGCTTCGGTGATGAGGTAGCCGATGGTTACCACCAGGCCGTCGTCGCGGATCACCACGCCGTAGCCCGCCCGGTCGGTGCCGAGGATCGGGGCAGTGAAGGCATCCTCCGGAATCTCCGCCCGCAGCAGGACGACCGAGTCGAGCGCCGAGCGAAGATCGAAACTCAACTCCTCCGGGCGTGGCTGGAGTTGCTCGGGGAAAGCCCAATCCTTCGGGTCTGCCATCTAATCAGGGCGCGTGGAGAGGCGAGCCGCAGCCGACAACAGTATCCATCTTACGCGACCGCAATTGGACCCCTTCCAAGATATCCTCATGCGCGCAAGCGCACACAATGCGCAGGCGGACGGACTCTTGGCATTGCTGTCTCAGGGGTGGCCGACGCACTGACTGCCAAAGAAGGCGCATGCGCTCTTTTCGGCTCATCGTGGTCCCGCTGATGTATCAGCGGCCAACGCCGGCCACCGCCTTCACTGCTGCAAGAAGCATCCGCTAGGTTCCCGGCGGACGCCTTCTCGATCTGGCCCCAGCGCATGGAATCGCAGGGCGTTATCCTGTTAGATTCGAGTTCCGCCTTCGGTTCGTACCCACCCGCAGCTAGTGAGCAAGTCTCGCCGTCCTTCCCGCCGGATCAGCGCGCCGGCCTGGGTAGGACAACCCTCGCTGTTCGAATTCCTGATCCTGTCGATGCTGCTGCATCTTCTGGTGATCGTGCTTTTCGGCAATCCGAGTGGGAGCAGCCTCACCCGCGGCGAGGAATCGTGGAGCCCCTTGGACGTCGTCTTGCGGCGATCCACGACTGAACCGGGAGCTGGCCTTCGACTGGCTCCCGGCGCCGAGACCGCAGCACCCGGGTCGGCACTGCTGCCGCGAGCTGAACCGGCACCGCAACCCCCATCCGTTCGCCCCGGCGTCGAAGAGCGCGCGCCCGCACCGCCGGCTCCTGCGCCCAAGGAAGATCGGAGCGCGCGCCCCACCGAAGCGCCGCAACCCGCCGCGCCCCCAAGGAAGGTCGCGCCGCAGGCCCCTTCCGCTCCGCGCGAAGCGCCGCCCGGTCTCAACCTCCAGGCTCCTCAGGAAATGGATCGGACCTTTGCACCGAGGCCCCTCGACCGCTTGGCTCCGCCCACCCTCGAAGGGCAGCTCGCACCGCCCGCCGAGCTTGCCCCGCTCGAGGTGCCCATTACACCCGCCGCGCCCCTTCAGCGAATCGCTCCTCGCCAATCCGAGCGCCCCCTCGCACAGCGTCAGGAACTCGCACCGCGTGAAATCCCGGCAACGCCAGCCGCACCGATCGAGCGTCTGGTCGCGCCCAGGTTCGAGCCCGAACTCGTGGCGCCCGCTGAGTTGATGTCAAGAGAGCTGCCCGCACCAGCGGCGCCGATCGAGCGGATCGCGCCACAGCAGGCTGAGCGGCAACTCGTCGCGCCGACGGAACTCGCACCCCTCGAGCCCATTACCCCGGCGGCCCCCGTCGAGCGCATGGCACCGCTGAAGAGTGAGCGCCAACTGGCACCTCCTGCCGAGTTGAACCCCGAACTGCCCGCTGCTCCTGGACCGCCGATCGAGCGCCTCACGCCGCGGACCGCACCCGCCGAGCGGATCTCCCCGCCGGCGGAGTTGCGCCCGCCTGCGCGGCAGCCTGGGGAGGTTACACCGGAGGAGCGTGCCCCCTCGACGCCACCGGCGCCGGCGACTCGCGGCGGCGCGCCCCCAGTGGTCGAGCGCGCGCCGGCAGCGCCCGAAGGGGCACCCGCTGGGGCGCCGCCAGAGCGCTTCCACTTCGGCTCTCCGACCCCCGAAGAGGAAATATTCAAGCCTCGCGGAAACGTCACGCCCCCGCTGAGCGAGCCCGGCCTGCCTCCTTACATCGACCTCGAGGGCGCACGGCGCGAAGCGGCGCGCCAGGTCGTGCGCGAAGGCGCAGGATCACGAGCGATCCTGGCCCTGCCGGTGCCTCTACCGCCGGAATACAAGTCGAAGGAGGCGCGCGCCATCGAAAAGGCGGCCAAGCCCGACTGCCGAAGCGAATATGCCGCCCTCGGCCTCTTCGCGGTCCCGGCGTTGCTCATGAGCGCGATCGCGGATACCGGTTGCCGGTGGTAGCGCCGCGAGAGCCCGGCGCGGGGCCCCGCGCGAAGCGTGGGGATCGACGGGGAATTGCGAGTCGGAGCTTGCGGCCGACACTAGAGGCTCACGTTCAGCAGCTACGGTTCAAGGAGGCCGCGGCGGCTTAGGTAGGCGTCCGCTCGACGCTCAATCCCAGCGGTACTTCTCCGAGCACTTGACGATCTGCATGTCGTTCGGAAATTCGAGGCAGACGCGCGCGTCCGCCGTCGACGGCACCTTGCGGCGGGCGCGCTTCGCCGTCTTGGTCTCCTGCTGCGCCGAAGCGGCTTGAGCCGGCGCTGCCGCAGCCGGCTGGGCCGCCGGCTGGATCGGCTTGGACGCGGGTGCTTGCGCGTTGGCCTCCAGTGCCGCCGCCAGCGCCGTTGCCAGGGCTGCTGCTGAGAGCATGTTCATGTTTTGGCTCCAGAAAACGCAGGTCGGATGGTCGCAGGCACCGCCCGCGCCCGAACCGGGAAGTCTACTCCAACGCCTGCTCGATGTCGGCGATCAGGTCGTCAACATGCTCGACGCCGATCGAAAGCCTCACCAAGTCTGGCGGGCACATCGTCCCCGGGCCTTCCGCACTGGCGCGATGCTCGGCAAGGCTCTCGACCGATCCCAGCGAAGTCGCCTGCTTGAACACGCGGAGCTTCGCGGTAAAGGATTTCGCCGCCTCCTCGCCGCGTTTGACGCGCAGCGACAGCATGCCGCCGAAGCCGCCCCGCATCTGCCTGGCCGCCACCTCATGTCCTGCATGGGTCTTCAGCCCCGGATACAGCACATGTGACAGCGCCGAATGACCATCGAAGCGCTGGGCAATCGCACTTGCGTTGGCGCACGCGGCACCGACGCGCAAGTGCAGTGTCCGCATGCCGCGCAGCAGCAGCCACGCCTCCAGCGGGCCCAGAATCGAGCCGCCGCTGCCGCGCACGTAGCGGATGCGCTTCCAGCGCTCGTCGTCACGCGCGGTCGCCAGCACGCCGGCAACGACGTCGGAGTGTCCGTTCAGATACTTGGTCGCGGAGTGCATGGCGATGCCGGCGCCGAGCTCTAGCGGCCGCGTCAGCAGCGGCGTGGCTACGGTCGAATCGACGGCGGCGATGGCGCCAACTTCGCGCGCAATCGTGCTCGCCGCCGCGATGTCGGTGATCTCCCAGGTCGGATTCGCAGGCGTCTCGATCCAGATCAATCGCGGGCGTCGCGATCGTGCCTTGGCGGCGAGATCGTCGATCGAGGCGTTGTCGTAGAACTCAATTGCGAGCCCCCAGGGGGCAGCGTATTCCAGCAACCATTTGCGAAGCCCCCAATACATGTTGCGCGGAGCCAGAACTGCGTCGCCGGGAGCGAGCGATTGGAACACCGCCGCTGCGGCCGCCTGGCCCGACGCGAACAACATCGCCGCGGCGGCGCTTTCGAGCGATGCGACGAGCGCCTCCGCCTGGTCGTAGCTCGGATTGTCGGCGCGCGAATAGCTGCGGCCACCGGGGTAGGTGCCATCGGCTGCTCGCTCGTAGGTCGTCGACACGTAAATCGGCGGCACGATGTCGCGATACGGCAGTGCGACTCGCCCCATGCCCTGGGCGACGAGCGTTTCGGGATTCAGTTTGGAAGAATTTCCAGGCATCGTCGCATAGACCATTGCGCGAAAGAGGGCACTATGCGCGCAACGACACGGCTCGGCAATTCCCGCGAAGCGAAGCCGCGCCGATACCGGCGTATTGCGTTTTAGCGTAAGCTTTGTTGCGATGAACGAAGCACAGACGTTGTTCACGGCGTTGCGTCAGTCGGCCGACACCGCCGCGGCCGACGCGATCGAGCGACTGGTCCGGGAAGCGCCCGATCGCAGCCTTTGCCGGATCAACGCGCTGGATTTCGCGGCCAAGACCGGCCTCGACGAGGAGCGCGTCATCGCCGCCCTCCTGCACGCGGCACGCCTCGGGCTGTTCGAGCTTTCGTGGAATGTGCTGTGTCCGGGCTGCGGCGGCGTGCTCGACGCAGGCGCTTCGCTCAAGACGGTGCAGCAGGCGGAGTACGCCTGCGCGCTGTGCGCTGCCGGCTACGAGCCCACGCTCGACGAGATGGTCGAGGTCACCTTCACGGTGAGCCCGCGGGTGCGCCGGATCGCGGCGCACGAGCCCAACAGCCTGCCGGCGACCGAGTACTACAGGCAGATCTTCTGGAGCTCGGGCCTCGATTTGCCTGACGAGGACTTCGACCGGCTGATCGCAGATATCACTCTCGACTTGATCGAGCTGCCTCCTGGCGAGAAGGCGATGCTGTCGCTCACGCTCCCCTCCGAATTCGTGATCGTCTTCGACCCGGTGACCCACACCGCGCAGTTCATCGACGTGAAGGGCGAGCCCACTCGCGAGCGCCAGGCGCTTTCCATCGTGTTCAACAAGACGAGCGCTCACACCACGACGTTGACGCTGCAGCCGGGCCCGCTTCGCCTGACTCTGGACAACCGCACCGACGTGCGCGCCGTGCCCGGCGTCTACATCGCCGGCGAGAAGATGCACCAGATGCTGGGCAAGCGAAAGCCCTTTCTCACCGCGAAGCGGCTGCTCACCAACCAGACCTTCCGCGAGATCTATAGAACCAGCACGCTCGATGTCGACCAGCGGCTGAAAATCACCAGCCTTACCTTCCTGTTCACCGACTTGAAGGGCTCGACCGATCTCTACGAGCGCGTCGGCGACCTGGTTGCGTTCGACCTGGTGAAGGAGCACTTCAAGGTCCTGCACGAGGTCATCGCCGCGGAAACGGGAGCCGTGGTCAAGACCATCGGCGACGCCGTGATGGCGACCTTTCCGACGCCCGACCGGGCGCTCGCGGCGGCGCTGCGCATCCGCGAGGCGATGCGCAAGCTCAACGCGGAGCACAAGAGCGAGGACCTGCTGCTCAAGATCGGCATCCACGAAGGACCGTGCCTTGCGGTGACGCTCAACGACCGTCAGGATTATTTCGGCCAGACGGTGAACATCGCCTCGCGAGTGCAGGGTCTCGCCGTCTCGCGATCGATCCTCGCGACGGGAGCGGTCGTCGAGCATCCAACGGCCTCTGCGCTGCTCGAGAGTGACGGCATCAAGCCGATGCCGCGACGGCTGCCGGTGCGCGGCGTCGCCGAAGAACTTTCTGTCTACGAGATTCCCTGACTTGGGATGTCATTCCGAGGAGCGCAAGCTCCGAGGAATCTGCTGCTTCCGAGTCGGCAGTTGGATATAACAGCAGACCCCTCGATTCCTCGGTGTGACAGAGCAGGCGATTCAGTCCAGATACGCGGGAAACTTTGGAAGCGCCTTGAAGTCGATCGGATCGTGCTGCACGACCAGCCGCCCTTTGGTGTTGGCGAGTATCTTCTCGATGCGATCGATCGACGCCAGCGTGTCCGCGCGCTCGTAGTTGAATGCCGGAACGCGCCGATACTTGCGGTTGTCGCGGGTGTGGTAGAGGTCGCCTGACAGGATGACCGTTCCGGCTCTGTTCAGCTTGAGCAGCAGCACCTGATGCCCGGGGGTGTGACCGGGCGCCTTGAGGATCATGACGCTGCCGTCGCCGAAGACGTCGTAGTCGTTGTCGATCATCTGGGTCTTGGCGGTCTTGTAGCCGCCGAACGTGCTCGGATCGACTCCGAACGGCGCGGGGTCCGCCAGCGCCCAGGAAAGCTCCGCCTTGTTGATGATCCACGTCGAGTCCGGGAAGATGTTGGCGTTGCCGGTGTGGTCGAAGTGGAAGTGCGAAAAGGCCACCGCCGTCACTTCGGTCGCCGCCAGTCCCATCTGCTTCAATTGCTCGGCGAGAGTGATCGGCATGCTCATGTGGAAGCCACCGGGCAGGTCGACGCCGTTCTTGTTTTCCGCGAGCTTGTCGCCCAGGCCCGTGTCCCACACCAACGTGCCTTTGGGATGGCGGATCACAAAGCAGGTGACAACGAGCGAACCCGGCTTGCCGTCGTATTCGCCGGTATCCGAGAACAGGCCCATGTTCTTGAAGTCGACGCGCCCGCAGTCGAGCGCATAAAGGCGAGGCGACTTGACTTGGTCCGCCGCGAGCGACTGCGCGACATGTGCGGCGGCGAGCACAAGGGCGGCGACGCAGATTCTGCTGACCACCTTAACAAACGGCATCGGAAGCTCCGGGTTACGGTGTGCGAAGACGCGGGCTACAGCTCGATGGGCTTGCCGTGGGGTGTGCGGCGCGCGGCGGCTTCCCACTGCGTACGACGCTGCTTCAGCATCGCGTCGGTCACGATGCCCTTGCGTGTCGTGACGCGCTCGAGCGCGGTGAGCCAGTGGCGGTAATAGTCCTCGCCGGTGTCAGGCTCTCCGCGCTGCCGCACTTCGGCGATGACTTCGCCGAGGACCTGCGCCCATTCCTTCCAGGTGAATGCGCCGCGCTCGTGAAGGGCAAGCGCCATGGCGAATGCTTGCGCTTCCCACGGGGCCCTGAACACCGGTCCCTCGACGTCGCGAGGCAGGCCTGACAGCTCGCACTCCAGCGCCGGGAGTGCGCGAGAAAGCCTGGCGGCATCAAGCGGAGGGTATGCGATTGCAGGCACGTCAGCGCGGCTCGAGGTAGGGTTCCCAGCAGTCGACATTCACCGCCGTTGCGGTCGTGTCGTGTCCCCACAAATCGGCGGCTTCGAATCGCACCGCGTACAGCCATCGCGGTTGTTCCCCGGCGCCGAGCGCATTGCTGTCGGGAAACACGTGCGCTCCATGCACCTTCACGATCGTTCCCGGCTTGCCGCGGCAATAGCGCGGCAGCCGCGTGTGGGTCGGCGGATTGATGTTGAGCGTGCGCACACGATCACCCACTGCGAACCGCGACCTGCCCGTGAGCGGTCGCTGGGTGGAGCTGCCGCGAGCGAGCACGGCCGGCACAGCGTCGGCCTTGAGCGGCGCCGGCGCTGGCAATGCAGGGGTGCGCATCTTGCCGTCGGCGAGTTCCCCTTCCCTCACGAGTCCCCGCTCCAGCATCAGGCGGATGAGAGCCTCGAACCATATCTCGTAGTAGCTGCTGGCGAGGTATTGCACAGGCGGCAGGCTTTCGCGCGCGGAACGCGATTGATCCAGGTTCCACTGCCCGAGCGCTCCCATGCCCAGCGTCAGAGCGAACGCCCGACGCTCCCACTCATGGTGGAATCGCGGCTCGTTCGCCTCGGCAACCACCGGCCCGAAGCCCTGCATCCCGCCCATGTCGTGAACCCCGTTCATGATCGTTCGTGCGCAGGTTGCGGCGCCTTGGCGACGCCGGTGCCGATCATCGAATCGCGCGTGACCAGTGCCGCCAGTCGATGCTCGGCCCAGCCGTCAGTTCCGGCCGGCCTCAACGGAAGCACCAGGTAGCGGATCTCAGCGGTTGAATCCCACACCCGCAACTCGACGTCGGCGGAAAGCTTCACGCCGAATTCCGCGAGCACGCCGCGCGGATCGATCACAGTGCGCGAGCGGTACGGCGTCGACTTGTACCAGACGGGCGGCAGCCCCAGCACCGGCCACGGATAGCACGAGCATAGCGTGCACACGACCATGTTATGCACGCGCTCGGTGTTCTCGAGCGCTACCATGTGCTCACCCTGACGGCCGCTGTAGCCGAGCGAGGCAATTGCCGCAGTGGCGTCTTCGAGCAGCCACTTGCGATACTGCGGATCGGCCCACGCCTTGGCCACGACGTGTGCTCCGTTGTGCGGCCCGACCTTGGTTTCGTAGGTCTCGATCAGCGCGTCGAGCGTCTTGGGGTCGACGTAGCCTTTTTCGACCAGCAGCGATTCGAGCGTGCGCACCCGCAAGTCCATTTCGGAGAGCTCGGAGCCACCGTGCGCGTGGCCATGCTCGTGACCGTGCTCGTCCCGGTCGCGGGAAGCGTCATCCGCCACGTTGGCTCTCTTCGAGTTCGTTGCGCATCTTGGTAACGCCCATTCTCTCCTTCAGGCCGGCCGGCGTCGAGCACGCGGCGATTCCGTCGAGGCGCGGAGCTTCTTGCGCACGACCGGCCGCGCCGGCTTGCGACGCGCGACCTCTACGAAGCCAGCACGGTCGAACATGGATTTCGCTCCGAACCACATGGAATCGTCGCCCGCCCTGCCCGGCTTGTCGCAAGGATAGGCTTCGAGCAGAGTCACGCCCTGCCTGCGCGCCCATGCCGTCGCGCCTTTCAGCATCGCCTCGGCCACGCCCCGGTGTCGCTCCTTGGGATCGACCACAAAGCAGAGGATCGACCACACCGGCTTGTCGTCGACCTCTTTCATCACTTGCGAGCGCTTGAGTCGCGCGTAATCCTCGCGCGGCCCGAGGGATACCCATCCGATCGCGCGGCCGTTCTCGTAGCCGAGGAGCCCCGGAACGACGCCTCGCCTGACCAGGCCTCTCAGCGCCCGCTGGTTCGCCTCCGAGTGGGTCATGCCCGGCGGAGGTTGATGCCTGCCCGAACGGCGATAGAACATGCAGTAGCAGCCGCGCGCGATCGACAGCCCCGGACGCGAGAAGAGCTCCACCAGGTCGGGCCAGCGATTGTCGACCAGGGGCTCGATCTGCAGCCTGGCCGCTGGGCGCGTGGTGTGGCTCATACCGGTGTTGTCCATGCCCGCTCAATGCTTCCAGAATTGCCGCGAGGCGATGCGCGCGCCTTCCGCCATCGCCGCCATCTTGGCCCATACCACGTCGGGGTCGACCGCAGCCTGTCCGACCCAGGTACCGAAGCCGCAATCGCTGCCAGCCATCACGTTTTCGCGGCCCACCAGCTTGGCGTAGCGGCCGATGCGCTGGGCGACGAGCTCCGGATGCTCGATGAAGTTGGACTTCGACTCGATCACACCCGGGATGAGCAGCTTCCCCTCGGGGAGCTTGAGCTTTTCGAACAGCGTCCACTCGTGGGCGTGGCGCGGATTGGCGGCCTCGATCGAGATCGCCGAGGGCCGCGCGCGAAACACGATGTCGATCACGTCGGCGAGAGCGACGTCGCAATGGTGAGGGCCTTCGTAGTTGCCCCAGCACAAGTGCATGCGCAGCCGCTCCGGTGGAATGTTCGCCACGGCGTGGTTGAGCGCTTCGACGTGGAGCTCCGCCTTCTTGCGCCACTCCGGAAGGCTCAGCTCGGCGTACTGGATGTGCCGGCCCATCGCCAGATCGGGACAGTCGAGCTGCAGGACGATTCCCGCGTTGGCGATGGTCTCGTACTCGTGCCGCATGGCGTCGGCGATGGCGAAGATGTACGCCTTCTCGCTCGGGTAGTGCTCGTTGCGGAAGAACAGCGATATCACCCCCGGCGAGGCGGCGCTCATGAACCCTTCCTGCGCCTTGACCTTGGCGAGGGCGGCCTTCAAGTGCTCGACGTCGGTGCGCGCAGCCTGCGGATCGCGCACGCCGATGGCGGCGGTGCACGCAGGGGTCTTGCGCCGCGAGCGTCCCGGGTCGCCGAAGACGCGCTTGGCGAGGTTGGGGAAGTCGACCAGGTCCTGGTAGACGAAGGTATTGCCGGACCCGCCGAAGCCCGAAAGTCGGTCCTTGATATAGGTGGCGTAGCTCGGCTTGCTCATTTCGCCGTCGTTGATCACATCCACGCCGGCGTCGGCCTGCTTGCGCACGATCTCTTCGACCGCCGAAGCCACGCGTCGCTCGAGCGCCGCGGGATCGACCGGCACGCCCTCATCCCTGGCGTACATCGCGCGGATCAGATCCTCGGGCCGAGGCAGGCTCCCCGTGTGCGTGGTGAGAAAACGCTCGGTGCTGCGCTTCATGTCTTCTCCTTGATCGCCGATCGAGCGACCCGGGCGGCGAAGCAGGTTATTGTAGGGCCTGTTAACGCTATGGACACAAACGCGTTGCGTAGCCGAACACGCCTAGCGCAAGGCGCAAAGGCGAAGGCGAATCCTTTTTTCACCATCGGCCATTCGACCCGGCCGATCGCGGCATTCGTGGGCATGCTCGACGAGGCCAAAGTCCGGCTCGTCGTCGACGTGCGCACATTGCCGCGATCGCGCACCAATCCTCAATACAACCGTGACGTCCTGCCCCAATCGCTGGCCGCGGCAGGCATCGGCTGCGAGCATCTCGCCGCCCTCGGGGGCTTGCGCGGGCGGCAGCGTGGCGTGGCACCGGAACTCAACGCGTTCTGGGAAAACCGAAGCTTCCACAATTATGCCGATTACGCGCTGAGCGACGAGTTTCGGGCCGGGTTTGTCCGTCTGCGCGAGCTCGGAGCGGGCACGCGTTGCGCCATCATGTGCGCGGAGGCGATGTGGTGGCAGTGCCACCGGCGGATCATAGCCGACTACCTGCTTGCCGCGGGCGAGGAAGTGTTTCACATCCTCGGGCCGAATCACATCGAGCAGGCGCGCATGACCGCCGCGGCGAGGCCGCAACCAGGTGAAACGCTAACTTATCCCGCGAGTTCGCCGCAGGGAGGTGTCGGGTAGCTCCCTAGCAAGGCGTGTAAGATGTGCCGCAATCACGAGCGGCTCGAAGGGAGGAGGCCCCCCATGATCGGTTACGTCACGCTGGGCACCAACGATTTGCCCAAGGCGGTTGCGTTCTACGACAGGCTGCTCGCTGCGCTGGGCGCGAAGCGCATGTATGAAACCGATCGCTATGTGGCCTATGGCACCAGCGAGGAAGCGCCCGGGTTGGGCATCACCAAACCCTTCGACGGCAAGCCCGCAACCCGCGGCAACGGAACCATGGTCGCGCTTCAAGTCGACAGCAAGGCCAAGGTCGACGCGGTCTACAACCTCGCCATGGAACTGGGCGGAACCGACGAGGGAAAGCCAGGTCCCCGCGGCGACGGTTTCTAGGCCGCGTACTTCCGCGACTTGGACGGCAACAAGCTCAATTGCTTTTTCATGGGGTAGCCGATCAGGGCCTGTAAACGCTATGGACACAAACGCGTATGCGCCCATAGCGTTTACAGGCCCTAGTCCTGCGGCTCGACAAGCTCGACCAGCGGCAGCGTCTCCACCGGGTGGCCGGCGGCGAGCCACGCGTCGAGACCGCCCAACAGCGGTCGGACCCGGACGAAGCCGTTGTCGATCAGCGTCTTGGCGACGCGCGCCGCGGAGGCTTCGTTCGGACAGCTGCAGTACAGGATGATGTCGCGGTCGCGCGGCATCTCCTGGATGTGTTGCTCGAAACCGTGCAGCGGCAAGTGCACCGCCCCGGGGATGTAGCGCGGCTCCATCGAGCGCGCCGTTGGCGAACGCACGTCGACGACCAGCGGCGTCTCGCCCCGGTCCATGAGGCGGTACAACTCGTCGACGCTGATCCGCGCCATGCGCAGCATCTTGTAGAAGCGCTGCCGCTCCCACCACTTGAACATGACGTAGCCGACGACCACCGTCTCGGCGACGATCGCGGCAGCCTTTCCGTAACGTTCGACGTACGCCAGCAGGCGCTCGATCTGCGATCCGAGGAGTATCCCGCCGCCCATCCCTGCGCCTACCCACAGTGCGGTCCCTGCGCCGTTGAACAGCAGGAATCGCAGCCAACCGATGCGCGTGGCGCCCGCGAGCGGCGGCGCGAGCAACGAGATGCCGGGAACGAATTTGGCGACGAGGAGCGCCTTGACGCCCCAATTCTCGAAGCGTTCGTGGGTCTGGCTCACGCACGAGTCGGGAGTGAGCGAGATCATGCACAGCATTCTCATGACACGGTTGCCGTATTGGCGGCCGGCGACATACCACGAGATGTCGGCGGTCATGCTGGCGGCCATTGCGACCAGGAAGACGGCGATTAGCGAGATCTTGCCGGCTGCGGCGAGCCCTCCGGCAATGACCAGCGTCGGGATCGCCGGGACAGGGAGCCCGATCTGCTCGGCGAAGACGTTGCCGAAGACGATCAGCAGCCCGTACTGCGCGACGATTGCGGCGAGGTGATTGCTCATGCGGTGTTGGCCCGAGTCGGCGCTCTTTTGTTACATTCTGCCAGCTAAACGCCCATTGTGAAGTCGACGGCTGTTGCCTCATGCCCGCGCTCCTGCTCGATCAGACGCTGTGGCTCAACATCTTCTTCGCCGCCGAATGGGCGGTGCGGCTGGCAATGATCGTCGTGGTCCCCTTCCGCCGCTCGCCCGAAGCCGCCAAGGGCTGGCTGCTGCTCATTCTCTTCGAGCCGACGGTCGGCTTGATCCTGTATGCCCTGATCGGGCGGCCCAAGCTGCCGCCATGGCGAATACAGCGCCGCCTCGAGTTCGACGATCTGAGCCGGCCGATCTTCGAGCACGTCGCTCGGGAACCCAACATCTTCCACCCCGACCTCGGTCCCGAGCTCAATAAGCCCGCGACGCTGGCGCAAAACCTGGGCGAGCTGCCGATTCTGGGCGGGAACAACGCCGAGATACTGTGCGACTATGACGCGCTCATCGAGCGCCTGATCGCCGACATCGACGCGGCGCACGATCACGTTCACCTGCTGTTCTACATCGTCGCCGATGACGACGTCATGGCGCGCATCGTCGAAGCTCTCGCGCGCTCGGTCGAGCGCGGCGTGGTGTGCCGCATTCTGGCCGATTCGCTGGGCTCGCGCCGCTATTTCGAGCATCTGCTGCCGCGCCTGGAGGCGGCCGGGATCCTGGCGGAGGAGACGATGCGAGTCGGGTTGTTCCGCCGCGCCGGCCGCCTCGATCTGCGCAACCATCGCAAGATCGCGGTGATCGACGGCCTGATTGGCTACACAGGCTCGCAGAACCTGGTCGATTCCACGTTCAAACCCGGACTCACCTATGAGGAGCTCAACGTCCGTTTGACCGGACCCGTTGCGCTGGAGCTGCAGGCAGTGTTCATCGAAGACTGGTACGTCGAGACCGGCGAGTTTCTTGGCGACCCGCGTTACATTCCGGAGCCGCGCGTCACAGGCACTGTCGCGGCGCAGACGCTGCCCAGCGGGCCGGGTTATCCGCGCGAGAACAACCAGCGGCTCATCGTGTCGCTGATCCACGCATCGAACCGGCGCGTCTGCATCACCATGCCCTATTTGGTCCCCGACGACGGGCTACAACAGGCGCTGGAAACCGCGGCGCTGCGCGGTGTCGAGGTTACCCTCATCGTGCCACTGCAGATCGATCAATACCTGGTGGGCCTCGGCCAGCGCTCCTACTACGATGAGATGATGGAAGCGGGAGTGCGCATCTGCCGCTACGGCAAGCGTTTCCTGCACGCCAAATGCGTGACCATCGACGATGCCATCGCCTGGATCGGTTCGTCGAACCTCGACATACGCTCCTTCGCGCTCAATGCCGAAGTTGTCGTGCTGCTCTACGACGCGCGCGTCTGCGCGAGCGTGGCCGAGGAGCAAGCGCGCTATATCCGCGATGGAGAAATGCTCTCCCTCGAGACCTGGCGCAAGCGCTCGCCCGCAGTTAAGGTCGCGGAGAATCTGGCGCGGCTGTTGAGTCCGTTACTCTGAACCGACGTCAATCCCACTCAGGGATCGCGGGCACGCGAAGGCGCTCGACTTGGGGAAGATCGAAGCCGAAGTGCTCGACGAGCAGCGCACGCAGAGACGCGCGGTCGGCGAGCTGGCTCGCGCTTGGCACGCCACCCCGCCGAAACGTCACGTCACGATTCAGCACAGCGACGCTTCCGTCGGCGGTGAGCGCGCGCAGCATGAGCCGGTTCACGAAGCCGGACGCGGAGTGTGTGGACGTGTAATGGTTGGCCATCTCGAAATCCACCGGATTGTCCGCCTCGAGCGTCGAGACCCACGCATCGACGGTCTTCTCCGGCGTCTGCGCACGCATCACCCAGAAGCCTCCGTCGCGCGCCATCCAGTGCGTGTCGTGGTCGAGGCTCGCCTTTGCGCCCTCTGCGAGCGGCAGGGGAATTCTCGGAGCGAGCAGCCCGAAGCCTGGATCGACGACGAAGCGGCCTTGGGCGAGCGGCACGGTCAGGAACATGTGCGTGCGTGGCGCCGCCGGCGGCGGACTTGCCAGAATTACCCGCGCCGAATGGCGCACTGGGGCAAAGCCGAGCCGTTCGAGCACCGCCGCGAACAGCGTCACGTGCTCGAAGCAGTAGCCTCCGCGGCGCGCGTCCACAAGCTTAACCTGCAGGCTCGCCATATCGAGCCGCACCGGCCGCCCAAGCAGCACGTCGAGATTCTCGAACGGGATCGACGCCATGTGCGCGCGCACGAGCCCCGCGAGCGTCTCGTAAGTTGCCGCGGTCCCGCCTGCCCAGCCGATGCGGTCGAAGTAGGCGTCGAGATTCAGTGCATCAGTCATGTGCAATACCGAACAAGTTGCGAGGTCATGCCGACATGCCGCTCGTTATATACTCACCGGGTGCGCGCCACTTCGAGAGCGTATCGTGAAACTCTTTCACTCCGCCACTTCGCCCTTCGTCCGCCAATGCCTCGTCGCCGCCCACGAGCTGGGCTTGAGCGAGCGCATCGAGCTTGTTCCCGCCGCGGCGCATCCCATCAATCGCGATCGCAACGTGGTCGGTACCAATCCTCTGGGCAAGATACCCGCGTTGATCACCGACGACGGCGCGGCGCTGCACGACAGCCGGGTGATCATCGATTATCTCAACGAGCTGGGCGAGGGCGAGCTCATCCCCCGCGATGGAAAAGAGCGATGGCGCGTGCTCACGGAGCAGTCGCTGGCCGACGGCATGCTCGATGCCGCGGTCCTCGCGCGCTACGAAACCGCCCTGCGGCCCGAGCCCTTGCGCTGGAAGGAATGGCTCGAGGGACAGCTCGAGAAGATCGCTTCCGGGCTGGCCGAGCTCGAGGCAAGTGCCGTGGACTTCGGCGATCGCGTCGACGCCGGCACGATCGCTTTCGGCGCTGTGCTGGGATACCTCGATTTCCGATTCCCAACGCTCGCCTGGCGCGACAAGCGGCCGAACGCGGCGGCCTGGTTCGAGTGGTTCGGCGCCCGCGATTCGATGGCGGCGACGCGGCCTCCGGCGGCGTAGTCACCCAGCCCGAGCCGAGGTGCCCCAGGAAGTCGCGCGTTGCGATCGGTCGTCGCCCGTGCGCAGACCCCGAGGCTTCCCATCGTGTCCGTCGGCGGCATTGCCTTGCTGCTCAGCATGACCCTCACTGTGGCCGATTCGTCCGCTCTTGACCGAAACGGCGACATGGGGCCGGGCATCTGGGACGTAAACGCAGCGCGATTCGTTTCGGAGTCGCAGCTCGTCGCCGCTCTCGCTCCCGCACGCCATCGGCTGCTCGGAGAGGTCCACGACAATCCAGAGCACCACGCCATTCGCGCGCGGTTGATCGCCGCTATCGCGGAGACAGGCGCGCGCCCAGCCGTCGTCTTCGAGCAGTTCGATCTCGATCGCGACGCAGCGCTGGTGGCTGCTCAGGCGGCGGGCGCCAACGCGGAAGGGCTTGCAAACGCCGGTCGCCTCGATCGCAAGGGCTGGATCTGGCCAATGCACAAGACCCTGCTCGAGGCCGCGCTTCGAGCGGGCCTTCCGGTGCGGGCCGGGAACGTGCCGCGGGAAGCGCTGCGCGGGGACTTGCAGGCTGCGACCGACAGGGACACTGCCGCCGTTGGCTACGCGCGCTTCCGCGCGGCGCGCTGGACCGACGCGCAAGCCGCGGCACTGCGCACCGAAATCTTCGAGGCACACTGCGGCAAGGTGCCGGAATCGGTAGTTCCGCGTATCGTGCTGGCGCAGCGGCTGCGCGACGCGGCCATGGCGCAGGCTCTGGTCGACGACGCGACGCCCGGCGGTGCGATCCTCATCGCCGGCAACGGGCATGTCCGCGCCGATCTCGGAGTGCCCGTGTACCTGCACGCGCCGGGCCTGCCCGGTGCCGATGCCCGGTCGATCAGCCTCGGCCTGATCGAGGTTGCTCCTGACGACGAGCGCGCCGCCGATTTCCCCCGAAACATCATCGCCGCGCATCCGGGGTTCGACTATGTCTGGTTCACGCCACCCGCCCCGCGGGACGATCCTTGTGCGGGCATCGGGGAACCTGCGCGTTAGCGCACGGCATGCCCAAACGAATCAGCGCCGGAATTCTTCTCTACCGCGTCCGCGCGGGAACCGTCGAGGTCTTTCTCGTGCACCCCGGAGGCCCCTATTGGCAACGCAAGGATGGCGGCGCATGGTCGATTCCCAAGGGAGAGCTCGAAGAAGGAGCTGATGCGCTGGAAACCGCGCTGCGCGAATTTCAGGAAGAGACCGGCTCCCGCCCGGAAGGCGAATTCATTTCGCTGGCGCCGCTCAAGCAGCCGAGCGGCAAGCTTGTTTACGCCTGGACGCTGCGCGGCGACATCGATGCTTCGTCCATCAGAAGCAATACCTTCACCATGGAATGGCCTCCGCGTTCCGGTCAGCGGCAGGAATTCCCGGAAGTCGACCGCGGCGAATGGTTCGTTATGGCGGCGGCCAGGGAAAAGATCCTGCCCGGACAACGTGGCTTCCTGGAGCAGCTGCAAACCCACCTCGATCGCACGCCCAAGTGATCCTGCCGACCCGCTGCTCGACTGGCTCGCTCAAGTGAGCGTGCTTTTCACCATTCCCCATCCACACTTCCCTATGGCCTCCGCTCTGTTCTCACCGTTCAAGCTTCGCGGCCTGATGCTCGCCAACCGCATCGTTGTCTCTCCGATGTGCCAGTACTCGGCTCGAGACGGCTGTGCAACGGACTGGCACGTCGTCCACTGGGGCCAGCTGCTGCAGTCGAGCGCCGGAATGTTCACCATCGAGGCCACCGCGGTCTCGGCGACCGGACGCATCACCTACGGTTGCCTGGGCCTCTATGACAGCGCCTGCGAGACGGCGTTGGGCGAGCGCCTCGCCATCACGCGCCGGAACGCGCCCGCAATGCCAGTGGCGCTGCAGCTTGCGCACGCGGGGCGCAAAGGCTCTTCGAAGGTTCCGTGGGAGGGAGGGGAGCTCATTCCGGTAGCTCAAGGCGGATGGATGCCCGTGGCGCCGTCGGCCATTCCGCAGCTCCCTGACGAGCCCCCGCCCGCGGCGCTGGACCTTTCGGGCTTGGCGCGCATCAAGGACGAATTCGTCGCCGCAACGCAGCGCGCATCGCGCATCGGCGTCGATGCCCTGGAACTGCACTGCGCGCACGGCTACCTGATGCACGAATTCCTGTCGCCGTTATCCAATCATCGACGCGATGCCTACGGCGGCTCGTTCGAGAATCGCGTTCGCTTTCCGATGGAAGTATTTGCGGCGGTTCGCGAAGCATGGCCGAGCGACAAGCCGATGGGCGTTCGCATCTCGGCGACCGACTGGGTCGACGGCGGCTGGACGATCGAAGATTCGATTGCGCTCGCACGACGGCTCAAGACCGCCGGCTGTGACTGGATCGACACCTCCAGCGGCGGCATCTCGCCCAAGCAGAAGATTCCCCTTGGACCGGGCTACCAGGTCCACCTCGCCCGCGAGATCCGCCGCGCGACGTCGATCGCGACCATGACGGTAGGCCTCATCACGGAACCCAAGCAGGCCGAGGCGATCGTTGCGTCGGGCGATGCCGATCTGGTGGCGATGGCGCGCGCGCTGCTGTGGAACCCGCGCTGGCCCTGGCACGCGGCAGCCGCACTCGGGGCGCAGATCCACGCGCCCCAGCAGTACTGGCGCTCGGCGCCGCGCGCGGCGGCGGGCGTGATGGTGAATGCGAAAGTCGGCATGCGCTAGGCGCCCGAAATCACAGTAACGGATCGGACTAGAATTATCCATGGCCGCCTGGACCTGGCTGGTCCCAGCCTTTTCCGCCGCCCTGCTCGTCGTTGCGATCGTTGCAGGCGCGGGCTCGCTTCTCGTCGTGCTCTGCGCGTGCGCTCTCATCGGCGCCGTGTTCGCGGCGGTCCACCACGCCGAAGTCGTCGCGCACCGGGTGGGCGAGCCTCTGGGAACACTCGTTCTCGCCGTGGCGGTCACCGTGATCGAAGTCTCGCTCATCCTGTCGATGATGTTGGGTGGCGGCGCCGACAAGGCCGTGCTGCCGCGCGACACGATTTACGCAGCGGTGATGATCATCTGCAACGGCGTTGTCGGCCTGTGCCTGCTGACGGGCGGCATCGCACACCGCGAGCAGAGCTTCCGCGTCGAGGGCGCCGGCGCGGGACTCGCGGCGCTGATCGCGATGTCGGCCCTTTCGCTCGTGCTGCCCGACTTCACCGTCACGACAGGCGTCGGCACCTACAGCAGGGGTCAGCTTGCGTTCGTGGCGGTCGTGTCGGTCGCGCTGTGGGCGGTCTTCGTCTTCATTCAGACGGTGCGTCACCGCGACTACTTCCTCCCTACCGCGGACGCGGCGAACATGGAGGTGCACGCCCGGCCGCCGACGAATCGTCAGGCGTGGACGAGCTTCGGCCTGCTCATCGTCTCGCTGGTGTCTGTCGTTGGACTGGCCAAGGTGCTGTCGCCGGCGATGGAACGCGCGGTCGCCACCGCCGGCGCGCCCAAAGCCGTGATCGGAATCGCGATCGCGATGCTGGTGCTGCTGCCGGAGACAGTAGCCGCGGTCCGCGCCGCGCGAGCGGATCGTCTCCAGACCAGCATGAATCTCGCCATCGGCTCGGCGCTCGCAAGCATCGGTCTCACGATCCCTGCGGTGGCGGTGACGGCGGTGCTCTTCGACCTGCACCTGGTTCTCGGCTTGGAGCCCAAGGATCTCGTGATGCTCGCGCTCACATTTCTCGTGAGCGCGGTGACTCTGGGCACCGGCCGGACCCATGTGATGCAGGGTGCGGTGCACCTCGTGATCTTTGCTGCGTTCGTCTTTCTGGCGTTCGTACCCTGAGCTCGGAATTCTGCTTCGCGCGCGCGGGCTGCGAGCGCGACCGGACCATCGGCGGCCCCGTCGGCTTAAACTATCCTTCATCCTATTCGGAGCGAACGATGAACGTCTCCTGTCGAATCCTCGGGTGCCTCGCAACGCTTGCTCTGATTGGCGCCGTTTCCGGCTGCGCGACCGCACCGGCGGATGACAAGGCCGCCGCCCGTTATCAAAGCGTGATCGCGAGCCCCATACGGACCGAGCAGGATCGGCGCATGGATGCGTCGCGCCACCCCGCCGAGTTCCTCGCCTTCGCGCAGGTGAAGCCCGGTATGCAGGTGCTCGACGTGTCGGCGGGAGCCGGTTACACCTCGCAGCTGCTCGCGCTCGCGGTGGCTCCGGGAGGAATGGTGTGGGCCCAGTCACCCAACCCGGGCGCGACGCTGCGCAAGCGCCTCGAGGATCACCCGCAAGCCGATCTCGTCGTCGCGGCGCTTCCGTTCGAGGACCCCGTTCCCGAGCAGGCGCCGAAGCTCGACCTGATCACGCTCGTCCTCAACTATCACGACATCACCTATCTCCCGGTCGATCGCGCCAAGATGAACGCGCGCCTGTTCGCGGCGCTCAAGCCGGGCGGCCGGTTCGTCGTGATCGATCATTCGGGCCGCAGCGGCACCGGCATCTCGGAGGGCAAGACCCTGCATCGCATCGAGGAGGCAGTGGTCCTCACCGAGGTTCGCCAGGCCGGGTTCGTCCTCGAGGCCGAGGGGGACTTCCTGCGCAACCCCGCCGACACGCGCGAGGAATCGTCCAACCAGCCCAAGGTGCCCACCGACAAGTTCGCGCTGCGTTTCGTCAAGCCGTAGCAGCCTGCTCCGGTATCGCACCGAGGTCTTTCATCTTCTCCTTCACCCGATGAGGTTCGCTGCGGCTGCCTTTTCCAGAGGGAGGGTGCCGCGCTTTTGCGCCGGGTCCTGCGCGCTCGGCGCGATATCGAAGCCGAGCCCGGAGCAGAGCTCGATCATCGACGCGTTGTTCGCGAGAATGTGTCCGACCATTTCCTTCAAGCCGCGCTGCTGCGCAACCTCGATGAGCAGCTCCATAAGGCGCCGGCCGAGGCCGTGCCGGTGCCAGGCGTCGGCGACGACGAGCGCGAACTCGCAGGTCTCGCCGTCGGGGTTGGTGATATAGCGCGCCACGCCGATCTCGACCTCGCGGCCATCCTCCTCGATGGTGGCGATGAACGCCATCTCGCGGTCGTAGTCGATTTGCGTGAAGCGAACGAGCATCATCGGCGTGAGCTCGCGCAGCGTGTCCATGAACCGGAAATAACGGCTCTCGTCGGAAAGGCCTTTCACGAACTCGTGCTCGATCTGCGCGTCCTCCGGGCGGATGGGTCGCAGCGTCACCACGCGCCCGTCCGGAAGCGGCCATTCGCGCACGAACTGAGCAGGATAGGGATGGATCGCCATGTGGCCGTAGGTACCGTGCGCGGGCGCCGCGTGCCGCAGCACCACACGGGCATCGGCCGCGATCGCTCCCGTCTCGTCGACGATGAGCGGATTGATGTCGAGCTCTTCCAAGGCAGGCAGTTCACAGACCATCTCCGAGACGCGCAGCAGCACCGACTCGAGGGCCGGCATGTTCACCGGCGGCAGGTGGCGAAACGCTCCGAGAAGCTTCGAGACGCGAGTCGAGTCGATCAGCTCCTCGATCAGGAACGCGTCGAGAGGCGGCAGCGCCACGGCGCGATCGCGATGCACTTCCACCGTGGTGCCGCCTGCGCCGAAGACGATCGCCGGCCCGAACACCGGGTCGCGGATCACGCCCACCATCAGCTCGCGCGCATTGGGGCGCACGATCATCGGCTCGACGGCAACGCCGTGCACGTTGGCGCCGGGGCGGAACTGCGCCACCGAGTCGAGGATCTCCTGAAAGGTGGCGCGCACGGCCTGTGCGTTGCCGACATTGAGCCGTACGCCGCCCGCGTCGCTTTTGTGCGTGATCTCGGGCGAGTCGACCTTGAGCGCTACCGGGTAACCGAGCTCCTGCGCGATCAGGATCGCCTCCGCCGCGGAATGCGCGACCATCGTGTTGGCCACCGGGATGCGGAACGCGGCGAGCAGCGCCTTCGATTCCATCTCGTTGAGCACCGTGCGGTGCTCGGCAAGCGCTTCGTCCACGATCGCGCGCGCTCCCTCGAGGTCGGGTGGCGCCTGGAGCGACAGCGGACCAGGCGTGCGCAGCAGCATGCGCTGGTTGCGAAAGAAGGAGGAGACGTGGGCGAACATTTCCACCGCCGCCTCCGGGGTGCGTTGAACGGGAATCCGCGCCGCGGCGAGGAGCTTGCGCGCCGCGGCAACCTGGTCTTCGCCCATCCAGCAGGCGAGCACGGGTTTGGTTGAGCCGTGGGCAGCGTCGACCACGGCTCGCGCTGCGCTCTCCGGATCCGTCATCGCCTGCGGCGTGAGCATCGCGAGCACGCCGTCCACGCCCGGGTCAGCGAGGCAGGCCGACACCGCCGCGGTATAGCGCGCCGCGTCGGCATCGCCGATGAGATCGACCGGATTACCGTGCGACCAGTTGGGCGGCAGCGCCTTCTTCAGCGCTTCCACCGTCTCGGGCGCGAGCTCGGCAAGCCGAATGCCGAGCTCGGCCGCACGGTCAGCCGCCATCACCCCGGGCCCGCCGCCGTTGGTGACGATCGCGAGCCGGTCGCCGCGCGGACGTACGTGCGAGGCGAGCGCCTGCGCTGCGCCGACGAGCTGTCCGATGGTGGGCACTCGCACCGCTCCCACGCGGCGTACCACCGCATCGAAGACGTCGTCCGATCCCACGATCGCGCCGGTATGCGAGACCGCGGCGCGCGACCCTGCCGGGTGGCGGCCTACCTTGAGCAGAATCACCGGCTTCACGCGCGCCGCCGCGCGCAACGCGGAGACGAAGCGTCGCGCTTCGCGCACGCCCTCGATGTAGAGCAGAATGTGCTCGGTGCGCGCATCGCTGACCAGATAATCGATGATCTCGCCGAAATTCACGTCGCTCGAGCCGCCGAGCGAGACCACGCTCGAGAAGCCCACGCCGTTGGGGTGTGCCCAGTCGAGCATCGCGGTGCAGACCGCGCCCGACTGCGAGACGAGACCGATCGAGCCGGGCAGCGCGCCGCCTTTCGCGAATGTCGCATTCAGCCCGATCTCGGGGCGCACGATGCCTAGGCAATTTGGGCCGAGCACGCGCAGGCGGTAGCGGCGCGCGTTCTCGAGCATCGCCCGCTCGATGCGCGCCCCTTGCGGTCCGGATTCAGCGAACCCGGCAGTGATGACCACCGCGGCGCGCACGCCGGCCTCACCGCATTCCTCGATGATGCCAGGGACGGTCGGAGCGGGCGTGGCGATTACGACGAGGTCCAGGCGCCGGGGCACCTTGCCCACCGATGGAAAGCACTCGATGCCGTGTATGCTGCTGTGATGCGGGTTGACGGCGTAAAGTGCGCCGCGATAGCTCGCCTTCAGATTCTCCACCAGCACTGCGCCGACCGAGCCGGCCTCCTCGCTCGCACCGATAATTGCCACCGACTCCGGCTCGAAAAGCGGGGTGAGATAGTGGCGCTCGAGCAAGCGCCTCACTGCCGCGTCCCCGGCGCCCTGGGGGCGAAGATGCCGTCCACGAAGCTCACGGATGCGCTGGCTTCCGGTGTCATATGCACAAGTCTAACCCGGGGGTCCAGCCCGACAATCTGACCTGGAGCAAGGTCGAGCGAGTCGACGCCGTGAGAAGCGACCCGCGATTCAAGAACCCGAGGTGACTCGATGATCGGGCAGGTGACCGCCGGTAATGCGTCCGCCAAGCGAGCCCCGGCGCGCGTTGAAGGCTGACTACAGAACGGTGCTGATCGGCCAGTTGCAGTGTTGCTAGCTTGCCGGGTCGTGAGCTGCTTTGCCCGCGATCAGCCGTCGTGCCCTGTCGATCACCGCCGGCGGAAACGCGCAGGACTTGCGCGCGACAGTGTCGAGGTGGACCGCCTTGAGGGTGGTCCGCGCTGCAACTTCGGCGGCCGCGTCGTTGCGCATCTCGTGCTGGAAGCGGATGCTCTTTTCCTTGATTTCGAGCACGGACGAGTGGATCGTCACGACGTCGCCCGCGTGCAGCTCGCGGTCGTAGGTGATGTGCTGCTCGACGGCGGCCATGCCTCGCTTCGCTTGGCGCAGGAACTCGGGCGTCAGGCCGAGCGCGAGGAACAGATGCCAGGTCGCCTCGTCGAACTTCCCCACGTACCACATGACATTCATGTGGCCCATGTGGTCGCAATGCCACGGGTACACCGCACCGCGATACGTAAGCAGGAAAGCGGTCATCGTCTCCCCACTTTACGTGGGCATTGCTAGAGCTTCTGAAACGTTGCGGTAGCCGCCAGCAACATCGCGCGTTCCATCATCTTTTCGCGATCATCGGGATAGCCGAATATGTTGGCGTGCTTGGGTGGTGGCTCATCGTATCTGGCGTCAAGACCGACTCCCCGAACACTCGAACACGAGACTCCCGCATACCCGAGCAACTTGAGACCCTTTCGATGAGGCGTGACATACTGCGCCGCGATCAGCTGAATCGCCTTGTTCGCTAAACCCGTAGTGACCATGACGGAGCACAGACCCGCGGCGTCAGGATGAAACGCCTTTGGCTTCACGGTTCCGTCTGCACGAAAGTAGGACTTCTCATACGCGTATCGCGTAAGAGTCTCCGCATCGCCTACGTGCCCGACCGGCATGTCGGCTATGACGTCTAATCGCCGATCACTTGACTCACGCCGCGGAGAATGCGTAAGGGAAGGCCAGCGATGTAGCCAAATCCGCTGTCTCGTTCCATGCCATTCAAGCTTGCGTAGTAATACTTTCCACCCACGCCAATAGACAACGTGAAGAGTTTGTCAGGGCGCACATACCACTCGAACTCGACGTCGCCATACCTATTCACTGAAATGTCAGCATTCGCATAAGCTGGCGGAAGAGCAACCGCAAACTCGTACGCGCGTGCGACCGCATCAGCCGAAACTGGCTGCGCGTCGTAGCCGTCCCATCCAGCTGTTAAGTGCTCTTTAAGTAGCGCTTCGAACGCTTCCTTCTTCTCAATAAGCTCGCACTGCTTATTGATCGCAGACAGCACGTGGCTTAGCGCGTTCCTGTACGATTGGTCCACAGCGGCAGATTCCTTGCTGACCCCGCGGTCAGTCGACGTAGGAATCGAAGGCGGAATCGCCTCGATTGCAGCATAACTCATATGTATTGCTCCAATAGACGATCGGTTACGCTCCGGAAGAAGATGTCGTTCTTGAATTCCCGCAATCTATCAGCGATGCTCCAAACATTCTCATCGTCTGGCCCTAAGGCGCCGATTCGAACCGTGTCGACATCCAGCAAGACGGAGAGATTGCCGTCCGGAGCCAAGCCTTGGAATGCCTGTGAGATTATGCCGATGCGCTGATTCACCTCGTCCACAATCTCAATCCGCGACAGAAAACTTTGAACTGCTTGGGGAAGACCGTCGGGAACTACAGGACCGAGAACCAGGTAGTCGCCCAAGTCCTTGGCTCCAACCGGGACGGCTAAGTTATTTATGTACCGCACACCAATGCGCGTGATCGCCTTAGGCTTCACAACCGCGCGGTAATGCTTCCATAGCTGCTGCGCTTCGACTTTGAGTTCTTCCCAGCGTGTATACGGTCGTAACCAATGAAACGCAAAAGCCTGCGTCGTGAATGCGGCAATACGCTTCCCGTCAGCTGAGAGAAATCGGTACCCCACATGTTCACTCGCGGCAGCTTGTGCTGTTGTGCCATCGGCTGGCGTTAACTGAAATTGAAATGTCCCCTTCATCTGCTTCACACGGCGGGGATACTTCGGCTTGAGCGGCTTATGCGCACGCTCCAGCGTCCTTATACTCGTTCCAGCAGGGGCGTCGACTTGGAACTCCACAATTGCCTCGATGATTGGTGCATTGCGGAGATGCCTAACGGTCGCCATTTTTGTCGAGGGCCAGTCCCACCGTGATTGTAACCAAAGTGGGACCTCTGCGTAGGTCGATTTCGCTACATGCTTCTGCGATACTCCCCGCCCACCTCGAAGAGCGCGTTGGTGATCTGACCCAGCGAGCACACTCGCACGGTCTTCATCAGCTCGGCGAAGACGTTGCCGTTGGCGATCACTACGTGTTTCAAGCGCTCGAGCGCCGCCGGCGCGGCCTTGGCGTTGCGGGCGTGAAACTCGGCGAGCCGCTTTAGCTGCGACTGCTTCTCCTCGTCGGTCGATCGCGCCAGCTCGAGCTTCTTGGGCACGACGTCGCCGTGCGGATTGCGGAAGGTGTTCACCCCGATGATCGGGTAGCTGCCGTCGTGCTTCTTGTGCTCGTAGTAGAGCGACTCTTCCTGGATCTTTCCCCGCTGGTAACCAGTCTCCATCGCCCCCAGCACGCCGCCTCGCTCGGAGATCGCCTCGAATTCCTTGAGCACCGCCTCCTCGACCAGGTCGGTCAGCTCCTCGATGATGAAGCTGCCCTGGTTCGGGTTCTCGTTCTTGCCCAGGCCCCATTCGCGGTTGATGATGAGCTGGATCGCCATCGCCCGCCGCACGCTGTCCTCGGTGGGCGTGGTGATCGCCTCGTCGTAGGCGTTGGTGTGCAGCGAGTTCGTGTTGTCGTAGGTGGAGATCAGCGCCTGCAGCGTGGTGCGGATGTCGTTGAAGGAGATTTCCTGCGCGTGCAGGCTCCGGCCCGAAGTTTGCGAGTGGAACTTGAGCTTCTGCGAGCGCTCGTTGGCACCGTAGCGCTCGCGCATCGCGACCGCCCAGATGCGCCGGGCGACGCGGCCGATCACAGCGTACTCCGGGTCCATGCCGTAGCTGAAGAAGAACGAGAGGTTCGGCGCGAAGTCATCGATGTGCATACCGCGCGCGAGATACGCCTCCACGAAAGTAAAGCCATTGGACAGCGTGAACGCGAGCTGGCTGATCGGGTTCGCGCCGGCTTCGGCGATGTGATAGCCCGAGATCGACACCGAATAGAAGTTCTTGACGTCGTGCTGGACGAAGTACTCCTGGATGTCGCCCATCACCTTCAAGCTGAACTCGGTGGAGAAGATACAGGTGTTCTGCCCCTGGTCCTCCTTCAAGATGTCGGCCTGCACCGTGCCGCGGACCGTGGAAAGAGCCCACGCCTTGATCTTCTCGGCTTCGTCGTCGGTGGGGTCGCGATGGTTGTCGGCTCGGAAGCGCTCGAACTGCTGGTCGATCGCCGTGTTCATGAAGAACGCCAGGATCGTCGGCGCCGGGCCGTTGATGGTCATCGACACCGAATTGTTCGGCGCGCACAGGTCGAAGCCCGAGTAGAGCACCTTCATGTCGTCGAGCGTGGCGATCGACACGCCCGAGTTGCCGACCTTGCCGTAGATATCGGGGCGGATCGCGGGATCGTTGCCGTAGAGCGTGACCGAATCGAACGCGGTCGAGAGGCGCTTCGCCGGCATGCCGTCGGCGAGCATGTGGAAGCGCTTGTTGGTGCGGAACGCGTCGCCCTCGCCGGCGAACATTCGCGTCGGTTCCTCGTTCTCGCGCTTGAAGGCGAACACGCCCGAGGTGAACGGGAAGCTGCCGGGAACGTTCTCGGTCAATTGCCAGCGCAGGATCTCGCCGTCGTCCTCGTACTTGGGCAGCGCGACCTTGGGCACGTGCGTTCCCGAGAGCGAAACTGTCGTGAGAGCGGTGCGGATCTCCTTGCCGCGGATCCTCACCACGTATTCGTCTCCGGTGTACGCCGCCTTGGTCTGCGGCCACATGGCAAGGAGCTTCCTACTTCGCGAGTCGAGGGCGGTGTCGCGGGAGGCGATCAGCGCGTCTATTTCCCCGATGCCGTTCGCTGACGTCCCCATACCCGATGCTTCGTCATTCCCGCGCAAGCGGGAATCCATTTGTCCCGCCTCCGTGGGCACCAAATTGGATCCCCGCGTCCGCGGGGATGACGGCTCCGCGAGCAACATCGCTCGCGTCGCCGTCAACTGCTGCCGCTCGCGCGCGAGCGTGGCCTGTTCCTCCGCCCACTTGTGGTAGCCGCGCACGGTCTCGGCGATCTCGGCGAGGTAGCGCACGCGCGCCGGCGGAACGATGACGTTCTGGGCGGTGGAAAACCTGCTGTCGACCTGGGGAAGCCTTCCCGGCGCCGGCTTCAGGCCTTCCTGCCTGAGCCGCGCGACCAGCGCGTGATAGAGCGCGGTGACGCCGTCGTCGTTGAAGCGGGCAGCGATGGTGCCGTAGACCGGCATCTCTTCCGTCGCCTGCTTGAAGAGCTCGCGATTGCGCTGGTACTGCTTGCGCACGTCGCGCAGCGCGTCCTGCGCTCCGCGGCGGTCGAACTTGTTGATCGCCACGAAGTCGGCGAAGTCCAGCATGTCGATCTTCTCGAGCTGGGATGCCGCGCCGAATTCGGGGGTCATGACATAGAGCGAGCAATCGGCGAGCGGCACGATCGCCGCGTCGCCCTGGCCGATGCCGGAAGTCTCGACGATGACCAGATCGAAGCCTGCCACCTTGCACGCCGCAATCGCGTCGGGCAGCGCCTTGCTTACCTCGGTCCCCGCCTCGCGCGTGGCCATCGATCGCATGTAAATGCTCGGGTGCTGAATGGCGTTCATCCGGATGCGATCGCCCAGCAGCGCGCCGCCCGACTTGCGCCGCGATGGATCGATGGAAACGATCGCGATGCGGAGCCTGTCGTCCTGGTCGAGGCGGAAGCGGCGGATCAGTTCGTCGGTGAGCGAGGACTTGCCGGCGCCGCCAGTGCCGGTGATGCCGAGCACCGGCGCCTTGGAGCTCTCAGCCGCGCGCAGCAGCTCGTCTCGTAGCTTCGCAGGCACCGCCTCGGCCTCGAGCCCGGTGATGAACCGGGCGAGCACCCGCTTGTCGCCCGCCTTCAGCGCGTTCAGATCCTTGGGCAGATCCTGAGCGAGGTCGACGTCGCACGCCGCGACGACCTCGTTGATCATTCCCTGCAGCCCCAGGCGCGCGCCGTCCTCGGGCGAGAAGATGCGCGCCACTCCGTAGCGCTGCAGCTCCTCGATCTCGGAAGGAATGATGACTCCCCCACCGCCGCCGAACACCTTGATGTTGGGGCCGCCGCGCTCGCGCAGGAGGTCGAGCATGTACTTGAAGAACTCGACGTGTCCGCCCTGGTACGACGACACCGCGATGCCGTGCACGTCCTCCTGCAACGCGGCGGTCACGATCTCCTCGACCGATCGGTTGTGCCCAAGGTGGATCACTTCGCAGCCGCTCGCCTGCAGGATGCGGCGCATGATGTTGATCGACGCGTCGTGGCCGTCGAACAAGCTCGCAGCGGTTACGAAGCGAACCTTGTGCGTGGGCTTGGCGATCGGCGGCTTCTTGGCGATGGCGACGTCGTTCATCGGTGGCTCCGGGCAGTTAGGCCCTGATTCCGGGAGGCAAAGCTTACTCCCGGGCCCATTACCCTGACACCCTACATGACGTTTACGTAAACGTCAATTGCTCAAGCCAGCAGAGACGAAAGTTCCCGGGCGAGTCCCCTGGCGCAGCCTAGCGCCGGCGCCGGCTTCCGGAGGCCCCCGGGGCCGGGAAACGGCGCAGCGTAGCCACCGGCTTCCTCGACCAGCAGCAGTCCCGCCAGCGCGTCCCAGGCATTGAGCGACAGCTCGATGAAGGCGTCGAAGCGATCGGCTGCGACGTGCGCGAGCTGGAGCGCCCCGGCGCCCATGTTGCGCACGGCCGCGCCTCGATCCATCAGCGCCTGGCGGACTGCGATATAGCGCGGGTCCGGGCGGCGGTCGTGATGTCCGAGGCAGACGAACGCGTCGGCGAGCGATGCGCAGCCGCTCGCAAACAGGCGCTGCTCCTGCTCACCGTGCTCGCACCACGACCCGTGGCCGCGCCGCGCATGAAACAGCTCCGCGTGCTCCGGGTCGAACACGACCCCGATCTCGCAGCGTCCGTGCTCGACATACGCGATCGACACGCAGTAGTAGCGCACGCCGCGCAGGAAGTTGTGCGTGCCATCGATCGGATCGACGACCCAGACGCGGTCGTCCGATCCGCGGAATGCGGCAGCGCTTTCCTCGCCGAGAAACGCATCGCCGGGAAACTCGCGCTCGATCTCGCCGCGGATCGACTGCTCGACGGCCCGATCGGCGCGGCTCACGAAATCCTGCCTTCCCTTGGCTTCGACGGCGAGCGTCGCGCGTTGCGCAAAAAAGTCGCGAGCGAGTTCGCCGGCTTTGAGGGCGATCTGTTGTGCCGCGACGTAGCGGGCGGTGATCGACACCTTGAAATTGTATTCCAGTGCGCACCGAGGATAGAATTCGCTCAATCGGGCGCCATCCCAGGCACTCGTGGCCCGAATCCCTTCCCGCCGCCAGAACCATGCAGAACAGGACGCGCTTTGCCGCCGGCCGCAAGCTCGATGTGATCTGTCTCGGCCGCTTCGCCGTCGACTTCTACGCTCAGCAGATCGGCGCCCGGCTGGAGGACGTGACCAGCTTCGCCAAGTATCTGGGTGGATCATCAGCGAACACCGCGTTTGGCTGCGCCCGGCTCGGGCTCAAGGCGGCGCTGATCTCGCGCGTGGGCGACGACGCCCTGGGACACTTCCTCCTCGAGGCCATCTCGCGCGAAGGCTGCGACGTGAGCCACGTCAGCACCGATCCGTCGCGGCTCACCGGCGCGGTGGTGCTGGGCATCAAGGACAAGGACACCTTCCCGCTGATCTTCCTGCGCGAGAACTGCGCCGACATGGCGATCGAGGAAGCCGACATCGAGGAGCCGTTCATCGCGCAAGCCAGAGCGCTGCTCATCACCGGGACGCATTTCTCGACCGAGTACATCGACCGGATCAGCAACCTGGCGCTCGACCGGGCGCGCAAGAACGACGTGCGCACCGTGCTCGATATCGACTACCGGCCGGTGCTCTGGGGATTGGCCAAGCGCGGGGACGGCGAGACGCGCTATATTCGCTCCGACACGGTCACCGCGCACCTGCAGCGCATCCTGCCCAAGATCGATCTCGCCATCGGCACCATCGAGGAGTTCAACATCGCCGGCGGCGGCACCGACATCATGAAGTCGCTGCAGGCGGTGCGCGCGGTCAGCAGGGCCGTGCTGGTGGTGAAGCGCGGCGCACTCGGCTGCGCGGTGATCGACGGGCCGGTTCCGCAATCGCTCGATCAAGCGTTCAACGGCAGAGGCGTCGACGTCGAAGTGCTCAACGTGCTGGGCGCAGGCGACGCGTTCTCGTCGGGCTTTCTCTCCGGCTGGGTGCGCGGCGAACACTACGATGCCTGCGCGCGCTACGCCAATGCCTGCGGCGCGCTGGTCGTGTCGCGGCACGGCTGCTCCCCGGCGATGCCCACCCGTGTGGAGCTCGACTATTTTCTCGCCAACGCCGAGCGCATCCCCCGACCCGATCGCGATCCTACCCTCACGCGGCTGCACCGCGTCACCGCTCCGCGCACGCCGCGCGACGAGGTGTTCGCGTTCGCCTTCGATCATCGCAACCAGTTCTTCGAGCTGGCGCAGCAGGCTCGCGCTTCGGAAGATCGCCTGCCAAAGTTGAAGCGTCTGTTCGTCGACGCCGTCGCGGAAACCGAGGCGGCGATGGGACTGCACGGCGGGATCGGCCTTCTGTGCGACGATCGCTATGGTCAGGACGCGCTCAACGCGGCGACCGGCCGTGGCTGGTGGATCGGGCGCCCGGTGGAGCTACCCGGTTCCAACCCGCTCGAGTTCGATCGCGGCCGCTCGGTGGGGACCCACTTGGTCTCGTGGCCGGCCGAGCAGGTGGTCAAGTGCCTGGTGAAATACCATCCGGACGACGCGCTGGAGAACCGCCTCGAGCAGGAGGCGCAGGTCCAGGCGCTCTACGACGCGGTGCAGGCAAGCGGCCACGAGCTGCTGCTCGAGATCGTTCCGCCGATAGAGCTGCCGCGCTCGCCGGACACCCTGCAGCGGGCGCTCAAGCGGCTTTACAACCTCGGGATCTTCCCCGAGTGGTGGAAGCTCGAGCCGATGAGCGCGGGCGAGTGGCGCCTGATCGACGCGCTCATCGCCGAGCGCGATCCGTATTGCCGCGGTGTGCTGATCCTGGGCTTGAACGCCAGCGCTGAGCAGCTCGCACGCGACTTCCGCGAGGCGCGAGCGAGCACGACCTGTCGAGGTTTCGCGGTGGGACGCACGATTTTCCTGGAGCCCTCGCGCGCCTGGCTCGCCGGCGAGATCGACGACGCCGCGCTCAAGCAGAACGTGCGCGAGCGCTTCGAATCGCTGATCCGGGTCTGGCGCGAAGCGCGGAAAGCACGACAGGCTCAGGGTGTCGCCGCATGAGCGACAAGCCCTCCCTCATCCCCAACCCTTCTCCCGGGGGGAGAAGGGTACAAGACCCCGCGCCGCCAAATGAACCCCTCTCCTCGTGGGAGAGGGGCAGGGGTGAGGGTGAGGTGGCGACACTGGCTAGACGATCATGAGCGCAACTTTGCGTCTCACCATGGCGCAGGCGCTGGTGCGCTATCTCGCGGCGCTGTGCGTGGAGACGCCCGAGGGCGCGGCGCCCCTGTTCGGAGGCGTGTGGGCGATCTTCGGCCACGGCAACGTCGCCGGCGTGGGCGAGGCGCTGTATCGCCATCGCGAGGAGCTGCCGACTTTCCGCGCGCACAACGAGCAGGCGATGGCGCACGCGGCCATCGCCTACGCCAAGGCGCATTTCCGGCGCCGCATGATGGCGTGCACGACGTCGATCGGTCCGGGCGCGACCAACCTGGTCACCGCCGCGGCGCTGGCGCACGTCAACCGCTTGCCGGTGCTCTTGCTCCCCGGCGATATCTTCGTGTCGCGCGCTCCCGATCCGGTGTTGCAGCAGGTCGAGGATTTCCACGACGGCGGTGTGTCGGCCAACGATTGCTTGAAGCCGGTGTCGCGCTACTTCGATCGCATCGTTCATCCCGAGCAGCTGCTGACCGCGCTGCCGCGCGCGATCCAGGTGCTCACCGATCCGGCGCTGTGCGGGCCGGTGACGCTGGCGCTGCCGCAGGACGTGCAAACCATGGCCTTCGATTATCCCGAGAGCTTTTTCGCGCCGCAAACCGTCGTGTTTCGCGCACCGCCACCCGACGCGACCGAGCTTGCGCGCGCTGCCGCGACATTGCGCAAGGCGAAACGCCCGCTGATCATCACCGGAGGCGGCGTGCTCTATGGGCTCGCCGCCGATGAGCTGCGTGCATTCGCCGAGGAGCACGGCGTGCCGGTTGCGGAGACGCAGGCCGGCAAGGGCGCGCTCCCCTGGGATCATCCGCTGCAGCAGGGCGCGATCGGGGTCACCGGATCGACGGCGGCGAACGCTCTCGCAGCCCAAGCCGACGTTGTGCTCGCGGTGGGCACGCGACTGCAGGACTTCATGACCGGCTCGCATTCGCTGTTCGGGCAGGCGAAACTCGTAGGGCTTAACGTCAACGTCTTCGACGCGCTCAAGTGGCGCGGGATCGAGCTCGTCGCCGACGCCAAGCTCGGGTTGGAAGCGCTCTCGCGTGCTCTCGGTGGCTGGCGCTCCGACGCGACGTGGCAGAGCAAGGCCAAGGCGCTCGCCGCCGACTGGCGTGGCACGGTGGACCGAATCACCGGCCGCCGCAACGTGAAGCTTCCCCACGAAGGCGAGGTGATCGGCGCGGTGCAGCGCTCGGCGCGCGATTCGGCGAAGCGCGACATCGTCGTGTGCGCGGCAGGCACGCTCCCTGCCGACCTGCACAAGCTCTGGCGCACCGCCGTACCGGGCGGCTATCACATGGAATACGGCTACTCGTGCATGGGCTACGAGATCGCGGGCGGCGTCGGCGTGAAAATGGCGCGCCCCGATCGCGAAATCGTCGTCATCGTCGGTGACGGCAGCTATCTCATGCTCAATTCCGAGATCGCCACTTCGGTGATGCTCGGTCGCAAGCTCGTGATCGTGGTGCTCGACAACCGCGGCTACGGCTGCATCAACCGGCTGCAGCAGGCTTGCGGCGGAGAGCCGTTCAACAATCTGTTCGCCGACTGCGTGCAGGGTCGGCAGGGCCCGCCTTCGATCGACTTCGCCGCGCACGCGGCGGCGATGGGAGCCAAGGCCGAGAATGTGAAGACGATTGCGCAGCTGGAGGCGGCGCTCAAGCGCGCGCGCTCGGCCGATCGCACCTCGGTGGTCTGCATCGAGACCGATCCGGCGCGCACCACCACCAAAGGCGGATGGTGGTGGGAGGTCGCGGTGCCCGAAGTCTCCGAGCGGAAGACCGTGAACAAGGCGCGCGCGCAGTACGTCGAGGACAAGCGCAAGCAACGGCCATGAGCAAGCGCTTCGACGTCAGGATAGGCATCAACCCGATCTCGTGGACCAACGACGACCTGCCGTGGCTCGGCGGCGACACGCCGCTGCAAGTCGCGCTCGCCGAGGGCAAGGCGATCGGTTACCAGGGGTTCGAGCTTGGCAACAAGTTCCCCCGGGAGTCTGTAGCGTTGCGCACCGTGCTCGCCAGGCATGGACTCGAACTCGTCTCCGGATGGTATTCGGGCGAGCTGGCACGCCGCTCCGTGGAGGAAGAGATCGCCGCGGTCGGTCCGCACTTGAAGCTCCTCGCCGACAACGGAGCCGCGGTGATGGTCTACGGCGAAGTTGCAAACGCCATCCAGGGCGCGCCGCAGCCGCTGTACAAGCGGCCGCGCTTCGTGAGACCCGACGATTGGCGTGCGTACGCCGATCGGCTCACTGCCTTCGCCCGCTACACCCTCGAGCGCGGCGTGCGCGTCGCCTATCACCATCACATGGGCGCGTACATCGAGCATCCCGCCGATGTCGATCGGCTGATGGCGCTCACCGGCGACGAGGTGGGCCTGCTGCTCGACAGCGGCCACATGACTTTCGCCGGCGGGGATGCCGTGGCGATGCTCGCCAAACACGCCAGGCGCGTCTGCCATGTGCATTGCAAGGACGTGCGACCCGCGGTCGCCCGCTTGGCGCGCAATCGCGACTGGAGCTTCCTGCAGTCGGTGATCGCCGGTGCGTTCACCGTTCCGGGCGACGGCTGCGTCGACTTCCAGGCACTGCTGCAACTGTTGTACGCCAACGCGTATCGCGGGTGGCTGGTCGTGGAGGCGGAACAGGATCCCGTGGTGGCGCCGAGCTACCGCTATGCCGAGATGGGCTACCGGCACCTGCGCGGTCTCGTCGATGAAATCGAAGCTTCGAGGGCAGCGGCGTGAGCAGTGAGCAGGGGCCCCGGGCGAAGCCGGGGATGCGGACGCCTGCGAATTGCCGCCGGCGGCCGACACGTGGCCGCCCAGCGAAACACCCGGATCAAGGAGGCCGCAGCGTGAAATGAACCTGCTGGTCAAGGCACGGAGGGGCGACACCGAGATCGTCAGGGTGACACGCACCTCAGCTGGTTGGAGCTACGTCGGTTTCGCGGCGTATCGTCTCCGTCCTGGCGAGGAGCACGCCGTCGCAGCGGATCCCAGGGACGAGGTATGCATCGTCTTGCTTTCGGGAAAGGTAAGCGTTCGCGCCCGGGATCAAACCTGGCGTGACATCGGCGAGCGCGCGAGCGTGTTCGAAGAGCGCTCGCCTTACGCGGTGTATCTGCCGCGCGCCGGCGGTGCCACGATCACCGCGCACACGCCCGCCGAAATCGGCGTGGCCAGCGCGCCCGGAAGCGGGCTTCTGCCGGCCCGCTTGATCGAGCCCGAGTCGATGAAGCGGTTCGCGCGCGGAGAGGGCCTCAACCAGCGTTTCATCTGCGACATTCTCCCGCAGACTCAACCCGCGGATCGTTTGCTGGTAGTCGAGGTCATCACCCCCAACGGGCACTCTTCGAGCTATCCCCCGCACAAGCACGACACCGACAACCTTCCCGCCGAGAGCTCGCTCGAGGAGACGTATTACCACCGCCTCGACCCGCCCCAGGGATTCGCCTTCCAGCGTGTTTACACCGACGACAGGACGATCGATCAGGCGCTCGCCGTGGAGGATCACGACGTCGTGCTGGTCCCGCGAGGCTATCACCCCGTCGTCGTGCCTTACGGCTACACTTCCTACTATCTGAACGTGATGGCGGGCCCGAAGCGCGAATGGCACTTCAAGAACGATCCTGCACACGAATGGCTGCTGAGGAGTTAATAGGGAGGCAACGATGATCGAAGTCGCGTTGTTCGGCGCCGGACGCATCGGCAAGATCCACGCGGGCAATATCGCACGGCTGCGCGGGCAGGCGAGGCTCAAATACGTCATCGACGTCGACCGCGATGCGGCCGTCGCGATGGCCGCGAAATACCGTGCCGAAGTCCGCTCCGTTGACGCAGCGCTCGGCGACGAATCGATTCGCGCCGTGGTGATAGCGTCGAGCACCGATACTCACGCGGAGCTCATTCAAAAAGCGGCGGCGGCGGGGAAAGCGATCTTTTGCGAAAAACCGGTCGACCTCGATGTCGTGCGGGCGAGGGCATGCGCGCACGCCGTGGGCCGCGCTGGCGTGCCGTGCCTGATCGGCTTTCAGAGACGCTACGACCCGACCTTCGTCGCCCTCAAGAAACGCCTCGATGCGGGGGAGGTCGGCAACGCCGAGATGCTGATCATCACCAGCCGCGACCCCGGCGCGCCGCCCATCGACTACATCGGGCGTTCCGGCGGCATCTTCAAGGACATGCTGATCCACGATTTCGATGTCTTCCGCTGGATCCTGAACGACGAAGCGGCGAGCATCTATGCCACCGGAAGTTGCCTCGTCGACGCCGCGATCGGCGGCGCCGGCGACGTCGATTCAACGGCCGTGACCATCCGCACGCGGCACCAGCGCCTGGTGCAGATCAGCACCAGCCGCCGGGCGGCCTACGGCTACGATCAGCGCTTCGAAGTGCTGGGCAGCAAGGGCATGCTCCAGGCGGGCAACCTCAAGCCGACCGAGGTGTTCGCCCACACTGCGGACGCAATCAGTCAGGACAAGCCGGAAGCGTTCTTCCTCGAGCGCTACCGGGTCGCCTACGCGGCCGAGATGGAGCATTTCCTCGACGCGATCGACAAGGACACTCCGTTGCGCGCCACCATCAACGACGGCGTGAAGGCGCTCGAGCTCGCCGACGCCGCGATGCGCTCGTGGCGCGAGAAGCGCGTCATCGAGCTGTGACGGCCAAGTCGCGCTTGCGCGTCGGCATCGCGGGCCTGGGTCGCCTCGGCCGCCGCCATGCCGAGAACCTGGCGCATCGCCTGCCGCGCGCCGAGTTGGTCGCCGCGTGCAGCCCGGTCGCCGAAGAGCTCGACTGGGCGCGCCAGAGTCTCGGGGTCGACCGCATCCATCGCGACTACTCGGCGTTGCTGGCCGACCGCCAGGTCGACGCGGTGTTTCTGGTCACGCCCACGTCGCTGCACGCCCAGCAGATCATCGAGGCGCTCCGGGCAGACAAGCACGTGTTCTGCGAAAAGCCCTTGTCGCTCGAGCTTGCCGACTGCCACCGCGTCGCCGCCGAGGCCGCCAAGCATCGCCACTTGAAGATCATGATCGGCTACGGGCGCCGCTTCGACCCGAGCTACCGCGACGCCTGGGAGAAGATCCAGGCGGGCTCGATCGGCTCGCCGTTCCTGGTCCGCTCGCAGAATCTCGACATGAATGACCCGTCGGGCTTTTTCGTGCGCTTCGCCCCTACCAGCGGCGGCATCTTCCTCGACTGCACCGTGCACGACATCGATCTCGCCCGCTGGCTGCTGGGCGCGCCGAAGCCGCTGCGCGTTTTCGCAACAGGAGTCGTGGCGATCCACGAGGCGCTAAGCGAGTTCGGCGACGTCGACAACGGAGTGGCCACCTGCGAGTTCGCCGGCGGAAAGATGGCGTGCTTCTACGCGTCGCGCACCATGGCGCACGGCCACGAGACGCTCACCGAGATTTTCGGGACCAAGGGCAGGCTCACCGTCGGCCACAACCCTCGGCTCAATCGCGTCGACATCGCCGACGCGCACGGCATGCGCAACGAGTGCACACCGACCTTCTACGAGCGCTTCGAGGAAGCGTTCCTGCGCGAGACCGAGCACTTCGTGGCGTGCGTCCTCGACGACGTCGTGCCCGCGCTGACACTGCACGACGCGACGGAAGCTACCCGCATCGCGCTGGCGCTTCGCGAATCGCAGCAAAGCCGTCGCGTGGTCGAGCTGTAGCGGTGCACTGCCTCCGGGCCCAGCCGTGGTTCGTCGTCCCCGCGGAAGCGGGGACCCAGTGACTTCCCCGAACGAGACTGGATTCCCGCTTGCGCGGGAATGACGTTTTCAACCTGGAGCATGAAAGCCCACCTCACGCCGCGCGACCTGGCGCTCACCCTGGCGATCGTCGCGCTGTGGGGCTTTTCCTTCGTGCCCATCAAGGTGGGCCTGCGCGAGATGCCGCCTTTCGCCATGGTCGCGCTGCGCTTTTTTTTCGCCGCGGTCCCGCTGCTGTTCTTCGTGAAGCGCCCGCAGATGCCCTGGCGCTACATCGCCGCGTACGGCTTCGCCATCGGCGTGTGCCAGTTCGGGCTGCTCTTCCTCGGGATGAAGCTCGGGATGCCGGCGGGGCTCTCGTCGCTGGTGATCCAGCTCCAGGTGTTCTTCACCATCGGGCTGGGCATCGCATTCCTGGGCGAACGCGTGCATCGCCACAGCCTGATCGGCGCAACAATCTCCGCGGCGGGACTAGCGTTGCTCGGCGCCTACAAGCTCGCCACCGGAGCGACCGCGACTTTGATCGGCTTCTTTCTGGTCATCGCCTCGGCGCTGGCGTGGGCGGTGGGCAACGTCGTCGCCAAGCGCGCCGCTGGCGCCCACGACGAAGACATGTTCGCCCTGGTGGTGTGGTCGAGCATCGTGCCTCCGCTGCCGCTCGCAGCGCTTTCCTATGCCTTCGAGGGGGGACCGGCGGCGTGGCAGGCGGTGCTGTCGGCCGGCGCGCTGTCGTGGGGATGCGTGCTGTTTCTCGCCTGGGCGGCGACGTTGTTCGGCTTCGCCCAGTGGGCGGGGCTGCTGCATCGCTACTCGACAGCGCTCATTTCGCCGTTCGCGCTGTTAATCCCCGTGTCCGGACTCGCGAGCGGCGCGTTGCTGCTCGGCGAAGGTCTTGCGCCCTTGCAGGTCGCCGGTGTGCTCCTGGTGTTCGCCGGTCTGGCAGAAAATGTCTACGGAGCGCGGATGCGCGCGTGGCTAACGCATTTCGCGAAGTAGGCAATGAGAGGTATCTGAGCGCCGAAACGCCGCCGGTGCGCAAGCGTGCGAACCGACTTCACCAGCAGTCGGCAACAGTCTTGGTGCCGCCGTTCACTCCCTTCACACCCTGATAGTCGTAGGTGAAGTTGCCGCAGGGATCTCCGACCTGGGCGCCGGCGGGAGCCGCGCTCAGCGCATAGGTCGTCGCCGTCTGGCTGGCGAACGACAGATTGTAAAAACCGTTAAGGCTCGTACTGGGAGCGACACCGCTGCTCCCCAGCGTCGCCGTGGCGTAGGTCCCGCGCTCGGTGAAGTAGCGCTCGAGTTGGCCGGCGGCGCCGACCAGTGCCGACTTCGCGTCCGAGCGGCGACCTTTCTGGACCGAGTTTATGTAGCTGGGCAATGCGATGGCAGCCAGGATGCCGACGATGGCGCAGACGACCAGAACCTCGATCGCTGTGAAACCCCGCTGGCGGCGCGTGTTCATGATCAGTCGATATAGATAACGGCCACTCGCCGATGCGACTTATCGGTCGGATCCATGGTGAAGCGAACGTTGGAGCCCGCACGCAGCGATTGAATGCTCGTCGGCTTGCCACCCTTGAACACCTTCACGCTCTTCGCATCAAAGGTCAGGCGCTGCCGGTAGACGTGGAACGTCCCGCCGCCGACGCTCACCTGCTCGACGGTTCCCCGGCGCAGTCCGGAGCTGTCGTCGGCCGCACTCGCCGCAGCCGCGGACGCAGTGGCAGGCGGCTGCGTTTTCGCGGCCGGCGGAACAGGCGCGGTCGTCGTCATCGCGATCGCCGGGCCCGCTCCCACGAGGAGCGCGAATGCCACTATGTTCAGTCTCATTGTCGAAACTCTCACTGGATTTGTCTCCAAGAAGCACGCCCAGCCTGCGAGAGGCCCACGCCATCCGACTCGCCGACGACGTTGACGCTTCCCGAAGAAGTGTTGACGTACTTGTTCGCGTACGGGTTGCCGGACTTTCCGGGCTTCATGCTCAGGAATCCTGGTGCCGCGGGAACGCTCGACGTCGCCCTCCCGCTCGTGTTTTCCGGCGAGCCGAGATAGCTCACTAGGTCGGCGTTGGTGATGTCGTCGTCGCCGTTGGTGTCGAAGGTTGGCGTGTCGTAGCGGTTACCCGTCATTACGTCGACCTCCATCACCCAGCCGCTGCCGCCATATCCGCACGGATCGGTGTTGGGAATGAGTGTTGTGAAGACTACGCGGCCGGCCCGGATCGTTGGATCGGCCGCAACGCGCTCGCCCGTTAGCGGCAGGTTCAGGTACCAGCCCGACTTGGTGGCGTAATAGTCGGTCTTGGCAATGATGTTGTCTCCGCTTAACGGTGTATCGAGCGTAGGCGGCCCGACGGCGTGGGTGGTGATGCGATACGTGTTGCCGTCGGCGCCGGTGGCGGTGCCTGCGACCGATTGACGCACCAGGCTCGACAAGCCGCTCACCGCAACCCCGTTGTCGCGGATGCCGTAGAAAGTCTGCAGATCGGTGGTCGAATTGTCGCTGGCGTCGATGTAGCGCCCGGTGCCGAAGGTGACCAGATAGCCTCCCTGTACGAACGCGGTGACGTCGGGTCTGGTGGTTATAGGCTGGCCGCCCGTGCTGAACAAAGGCGCTCCTCCGAAGGCGACGTTCCATGATCCGGCGTTCGCCGAGGTGAGGTCGAACTTCCACATGTTGCCGAACAGATCTCCGGCGTAGACGACGTCAGCGGTTCCGTCGCCGTTGGTGTCGACCGCGATCGCGCCCGACAGGCCGTCCGGCGTGCCGACCGAGCCGACGCCTGTGTCGATCTTGGCCTGCATCGCGCCGGTCTCGGCGTCGAGCACGTACAGGACCGCGTGACCGGTCGTGCTTGCGTGGCCGTCGGCCTCGCTGTTGTTGTATCCGTTGCCGACGATGACGGACCATCGCCCGTTGTTGGTTTTGACCAGCAGCGGCTGCGCAAACACGTAGCCCAAGTCCGCGTCGCTCGCGTCGTTGAATTCCCAGCGCGCCGTCGCGCTGGCGCCCGCTTCGCTGAACGCTTTCGGGTTGGTGACGTCGAGCAGGTACACGCCCTGGCCCCCGGCCGCCAGCGCGCCGGCCAGCACGGTGTGCCAGGCCCCCCCGTAGAACACGTCCCCAACGGTGGGCGATCCGTCGACGGTGTAGCGATGCGGAGTCGGATCGCCGGCGTTGGCCGACAGGCTCTGTGTCGTCAGCGCGCTCAAGTTGCGGTACACCAGGGCCGGCACGTAGGCCATCACTTCGGCGCCGGTATTGGCATCGAAAGCGTGCAGCATGCCGTCGTTGGCGCCGACATAGATCGTCGCGGGTCTGCTGGCATACGCGCCCGCAAATGCGCTGTACGGAGCTGACTCCATGCTGTCCGGGTAGCCGAATGCCGGCGCCGCGACGTAGCTTGGCGCCGAATGGATGATGTCTCCGAGCTTGCTCGTCGGCCGGCTCCGGAACAGCGGCGTGCATGTGCCGCAGGTTCCGCCCTCGTTGGCCGGGTTGCCGCGAATCCACTGCACGCGCTGCGGCCCGAAACCGTCGGTGTTGCCGGACATGTCGGAGTTGAGCAGCGCGGCCTGGGCGTTATCCATCTCGGTGCCCAGCGGGGTCCCGGGGTAGCTGGCTGGCCATCGAAATGCGATGCCCCTGCTCCCGAGCGCGGCCGAGGGCTTGTAGGTCAGGATCGTGCGTCCCGAGCTCCAGTTCTGGGCGTTGATCACTTGACCCGCATCCCAGACCTGGGTGCCGAGCGAGCCGTCCTGATTGACGATATAGTCGATGAGCTGTCCCGACCAGTCGCCACTGTTGAACCGTGCCTGATACAGGTTGGTCCCGGTGCCCCACGATCCCGTGTTGAGCGAAACCGCGGAAGCCGCAGCGGTTTTCGATTCGATGTCCACCGCGATCGCCTGGAACGCGGCCGCCAGCGCTGCGGTGTCCGACGCGAGATACGCGGCGTTCGTTCCGCCCAAATAGGCAGTTTGATTGAGGGTTGCGATCGAGCCAGGATTGGCGACCGTGTCCCCCATGCCCACGACGTAGGTCTGGATGTCGTACTTGTTGCTGTTGAAGGTGAAATTCCGCAGCGGCTTCACCTGGGCGAACAGGTCGTTGGCTGCCTGCGAGAAGGTCCAGGTCTGGGTCACGGGGTTATAGACATTCTGTTGCAGTGACAGCGGATACATGTCGTCCCAGCCATACATGGTCGCCGTCGGGTTGCCGTCGGTCGCCAAGAGGATGAAGTTCTTCTGGCACGAGTAGGCGATCGGCGAGGCGCCGATCCCACCCGAAAAATACTGCTGCGCGGTGTTGAAGCTGCCGGCGAGCGGAGTGAACACGGCGCTGTTCTTGATGTCGGGTCCGTACTGCGTCTCGTTGGCGAGCGCCGTCATGAGGTTGTTCAAATGCCCGGAGGCTCCCGAATCCATGACCGGCTCGATGATGTTGCCGAAGCCGTTCACGTCGGAGTAGAAGCCCCACGCGCGCAGCGCGTACATCTCCCGCGTATAGGGCGGATTGATCGGGAGAAAGCCGGCGTCGGTCGGGGTAAATCCCCAGCACCAACCGAAGAGGTCGGTCATGTTCGCGTCCCAAGCCGGTCCTGGCAGGTGCGTGGTCCAGAGGCTGTAGCTCGTGCCACCGCAGGTGGTTGCCCAGGCTCCGGTCCCGATGTACCAGACGTAGAGCACGTCGTTGACGTTCGGGTCGTCGCTCGCAATGTCGTAGGTCACGTAGTTGCCGCCCGGGAACGGTTGCGGGTTGGGGATGCAGCGCAGGCCGTTGTTGGAGGCGGAAATGCCGCCGTTCGGCCCCCCCGGGACGCAGTCGTCGGTGAACACCATCGTCTGCTCGTTGCCAATCCAGTAGGGATAGGTATAGGCCAGCCACGGCCAGTTGACGTAGAAAGTCTCCAGCCCCCAGTTGAAAAGCGACGAGTACGAGTTGATAGTATTGCGAATCACCGTGCGGGCCGTGTTGCCCCGCGTCGTGGGGTCGTCCCCTGCGATCAGCTTGCCCGCCATGGTTCCGTCCATGGATTCCGAGTTGTCGTAGATGACTAGGACGTTGGGCAGGACCTTGTGCGTGAGGAACAGCGGATACTGGGCGAGCGTAAGCAAAGCCGCGGAGGATGTCTGCGCGAGCACTGCACAGGTGGCGGCAACAATCGCTTTCTTGATGTTCATGGCATGCTCACGAGGTCTTGACTACGAAAGTGGACTGCAGAATGACCCGCGTCTCCGGGCGCGTGCCGACGCCGAGCGCGGTAAGGCGGTACCACGCTCCGACGGTCCCTGTGCCTGTTGCACCGAGTCCGATGCCGACGCTCTTGCCAACGCCACTGTCTGACAACGCCTGCAATTTTTCGATGACGTATCGGGGTTGCGCGGCGACAACAGGCAGGGCCGGCGCCCCGGTCTGGCTTCCGTAGCCCCGAGTCACCGCGCTGCTACTCCAGTCGATCGCCTTCGAAATGTCTCCCGTGATGGGGGTGCACAGGCCATTGGCGCACGCCGGGCTGAATGACGCTGCGACCGAGAAGTTGGGCCTCTGCACATCCGCTTCGGCGTCTCGAAGTGCCGCTTCGGCGGATTGGAATGCGAGGTTGAGGTCCTTCGCGTTGGCCACCATCTTCTCCTGCATCAGCGCGCTATTGAGTGCACTGACGCCGAGCACGGTAAGCACGAGCAGAAACATCAGCGCCGGGAAGAGCGACATTCCGGATTGGCGGGCGCCGATCTGCTGGCGGAACGAAAGCGAGATCATCACGGCACCCGATTGCGCAGCGTTATCACCGACGAGAGCACCGCGCGGATTCTCTTGTCTGTCGGCGTGGTGGTCGTACCGTTGAACGTATAAGGCTGTGGCGAGGTAGCCATGTTGTCGCGAACCGTCGCCAGCAGCAGCTGGGGCTTGACGCTGACCACATTGGCCCAAGCGCCGACCGTGTTGGCAGCGACGTACCTGTTCGCCGCGCCATCGGCGTCGAGGTCTTCGCCAAAGAGCAGGGAAACGTTATCGACCCCTTCGACCATTTCCTCGGGCTGGGCCTGCCCGTCGTAGGCGGGCGTGCTGTTGACCCACAGCGAGTTGGTGCCCGGCCGCCGCACGCTCGGCGCAACGTAATAGGTCCGGGTCACCAGGCGGTACACCGCTGCTGCGGAGTCCGGAGAGAACACGTGCCCGAGGTCCTGGATCGAGTTGCCTGGCACGCCCGCTCCTGCGTCGTGCGAAATGACTCCGGTGGCTGGGTTGAAGTTGGTCGCGTTGAAGATCGCGTAGTTCGAGCAGTCGGCGACCATCATTACGTCCCCGGTCGCGAAGCTGCTCCCCGGCGAGACGGTGATCGGCGCCGATGAATCCGCCATCTTGGCCGTGAGCTGCGCTCCCAAACCGTCGATCGTGCGAATGGTGATGACATCGGTGTTCGCCAGCGGCGCTGGCGACAGCGTGCTTATGCTCGAATCGAGACTCGGAGACCACGCCCCGCTCGATCCGTGATAGGCGACGACACTGACGGCAAACTGGTACGGATACGCGGCCGAATTGAGTACGTTGACCGCGCCAACAGCAATGACGGAGCCGAGGGTGTTGCAGCCGCGAAAGCCTGCCATGCGGAAGTCGCGGTCCAGGAGATGGACGGCGAAGCGCCCGTTCTCCTGCAGGCGTGAAAGCGTGTCGTTGACGCGCGTCACCTGCTTGCTGTTCACGTAGATGGTACCGACGACCGTTATCACGAGCATGGCAAGGGCGGCCCAGACGAGCAGTTCGACCAGCCCCATGCCCCGTGCGCGGTCTGGAGAGTTCATGGCCGGAAAGTACTGACAAACTGGTGACGCTGCCCTTTTTCCACCCACCAGAGCTTGATCGCCAGAACATTGCCGCCCCCGTCGCATTCGGGGCTGTCCGGCGTCGCGTCGAGGCCGGTCTGGGTGGTGAGGCAGACCACTCCCGCGCCGGACGGAAGCACGGACGGGGTTTGCACTTCGGTCAGCCACTCGGCGAAGTCGTTGATCGCCATCTGCGCCGCCGTGCAGTTGACCGTTATGGTGCAGCCGGGGGAAGGCACGACCTGACTCGTGAAATTGTTGTAAGCGCCCGCCGCGGCCCCGGGAAGGTTCGCGCGCACCCGATCCGCCATCTGATACGAGAGATACACGGCCTTGCTGCGGAACAGCGACTCGTTCGCTGCCGCCAGGCCGTTGATCTGCAACCCCGCGAACCCGAGGAACGCGATCGACACGACGAAAATCGAGATCAGCGCCTCGATCAAGCCCGAGCCGTTCTGCCTCCGCCCGCTCATGACTAGCTGCACGGCGCCGTGTGAGCCGCGACGTCGGCCACGTCGACCATGCCGTTGGGCTGGATCACCAAGTCATAGCCCGCGACTCCTCCATCGCTTGCGCAGACTTTGATGTCGATCGCGGCGCCCTGGGTCAGGAACCCCATCGGGTTGAAACCGATCGTCGTAGGCGTGCTGCCGACCACGATGGTCGACGGGATCGCGTCGTGAGTGCGCAACACTGCCGTTGCACCCGTATCGCACGAGCCGTCGCCGTCTGCGTCGAGGCACACTTGCCATCCGCCGCCGAACGCGTTGCCGCTGACTGGCGCGGCCGCGCTGACCAGGACCGTCACGCCGCGGCGCGCCGCTTCGCTGCGCGCGAGAGCGAGCGAAGCAATCAACTCCGTTTGCGTCGCGTAGATCCGGTTGTTGTTTATCGTTGAACTCATCGAGGCGGCGGCGAGGCTGCCCAGAATCGCCAGCACGGCCAGCGTCGCCATCAACTCGATCAGCGTGAACCCGAGCGCAACGGCGCGAGCGCTCAGATCTCTACCGAGCTTTGGTTGGTCGAGGATTCTCATTGCCAGTCCCCACGTGGTGTCACTTTTCCACTCCAAGTTGTGCATCACATGTTGCCAATACGACCGTATACATTGCCTCTCGACGGCCTCTGGTCGAGCCGTCATCTGACCCCGACCATTGAGCAAGACATATGCCGATGTGCACGACAGTGGACGAGGCGCGGATGGACGGCGCTGATCGCCGGATTCGCGTACTTCGCGGTCGGAACAAAGGCGAAGCGCCTTATTTGGCAACACTTTGCAGCGCTGCCCGGGTCCGACCGGATGTGCCGCAAAACGTCGGCGATAATGCGCACGTACGCGCGTCTTGGGCGATTGCTGAGGCTTGTGTCCGCTACAACGCGTCGCCTGAAGCCACTCGGCGCCCGCGTGTTCCGGTCCCTTCTCTCAGTCAGGTAGCCGATGCGACGACGCGCGGCAGCGCAGCGCTCACTCGGCTCCAGTCCCACCAGCGAGCGAGCAAGGCTTGTGCCTGCGGCCTAGCGCCTGACGACGCTTCAGGCGAATTCCTGCGATGCAGGAGAGCTCTGCGCGCGTGTGCCGCCGTTCGGGCATCCTGAAACACAGCCGCATCTCCCCGCGAGGGGCGCAATCCCAGGTTCAGGAGCCGAGTCTAGTCAGAGCTTATCGGCGTAGTCCTTCTGGACCTGCTTGATGCGCTCATGCGAGCCCAGAAAGGCGTGCTTGCTCATGTCCGCCGAATACCTGCTCGCGGGCGGATGCTTGCCGACCGCTTCCGCCAGAGCGCGGATATGGTGCGGCCCGGCACCGCAGCACACACCCAGATAGCGGATGTTAAGCGCCAGCGCGGTGCGGCCGAACTCGGCGATCTCGAAACGGTTGCACACGAAGGGATCCAACGCCGTGGGAAACGGGCGGCTTCCCCACTCGCGGTGCCAATGCGGATCGCGCAGCGACTGAAACGACGGCTGCTCCAGGGTCGTGCGGTAAGGCACGGGCAGCGCGGCGACGTGCGTCTTCACGGCACCGCGAATCTGCTTGAGAAGCGGCAGCATCGTGCCTGGACCCCGGATGCAGTTCAAGCCGACTACATCGGCGCCGGCATCGGCAAGACGCTTGCAGGCCTCGGCTGCGCTCCACCCCTCGCGCGTGACATCTTCCTGGTGCATGGCGAGCGTGATCACCGCCGTCTGCCGCGCTGCCTTGATCGCTTCGAGCGCGATCTCCGCCTCCTGCGCCCAGGAAAAAGTCTCGCCCACGATGTAGTCGGCGCCGGCGTCGACAGCCCATTGCACCTGTTCCTCGAACATCGCGCGCACCGCCTTGCGCGATCCGGCGTCGGCAGGATCGAACACGTTGGTGTTGCAGACGTCGCCCGCGAGCAGCGCTCCGCTCTCCTGAGCAGCAGCTTGGGCTATTGCGAGTGCCTGGCGATTGATCGGCTCGAGGTCGTTTTCGCGGCCGATGACCCGCAGCTTCTCGCGGTGCGCGTAGTAGGTCAGGGCCTCGACCACGTCCGAGCCGGCATGCACGAAGTCGCGGTGGAGCTGAGCGACGACCTCGGGGTGATCGAGCACGACCTCCGGAACGTAGGCGCCCGCCTGCAGGTAGCCGCGGCGCTCGAGCTCGAAGACGTAGCCTTCGGCGCAGATCACCGGACCCCGGTCGAGGCGCTGCAACAGGGGAAGCCGCACGGAGTTTGTCACGGGCGTCGAACCTTTGGGGGAAGACGCCGCAACTATCGCACGTTTTCGGCCATCGCTGCCACGGCTCGTACGCTGCGATTGACCAATCGCGCCCTGTTTGGAACACTCGCGGCGCGGCCAGCGCCGTCCTGCGGCCGCGCCGCGAAATCGCACCATCCCGGGAGAACGATGGAAACGCTGGCGTTCATCCTGCACAACCTGCCCGCCATCGGCGAGCGCACGCTCGAGCACTTGTCCATCGTCGGCGTCGCGGTCGGCGTGGCGATCGTGACCGGCGTGCCGCTGGGGATCGCCATCACGCAGAGCCGCCGCACCGCCGATGCGGTCCTCTACCTGGGATCGATTGTGATGACCATTCCGTCGATCGCGCTCTTCGGGATCCTGATTCCCATCCTGTCCAAGATCGGACAGGGCATCGGCTGGCTGCCCGCCGTCATCGCGGCGATGCTCTACGCGCAGCTGCCGATCGTTCGCAACACCTACACCGCGATCCGCAATGTCGACCCAGCGCTCCGCTCGGCGGCGGACGGCATGGGCATGTCGGTCTCGCAGCGGCTCGCTCGGGTCGAGATTCCGATCGCCCTGCCGGTGATCATCGCCGGGGTCCGCGTCGCGGTGGTCATCAACATCGGCGTCACTGCCATCGCCGCGTACATCGGCGCGGGCGGTCTTGGCACGTTCATCAGCCGCGGCATCTCGCAGTCGGACATCCGTCAGCTCATCACCGGCGCGCTCGCGCTTGGGCTTCTCGCGATCGCCGCCGACTACTCGCTCGCGTGGCTGCAGCGGCGGCTCACGCCCAGAGGCATGGCGAGACCATGATCCGCCTCGAAGCGCTCACCAAGACTTTTGCCACGCCGAAGGGCAGCGTCACCGCCGTGGACGGCGTAAGTCTCGAGGTGCGTCAGGGGGAAACCTGCGTCTTGCTCGGACCCTCGGGTTGCGGCAAGACCACCACGCTGCGGATGATCAACCGGCTGGTCGCGCCGACATCGGGCAAGATCTTCTTGAGCGGACGCGACACCGACACGGTCGATCCGGTCGAGCTGCGCCGAGGCATCGGCTACGTCATCCAGCAGATCGGCCTCTTTCCCAACATGACCGTGGCGGAGAACATCGGCGTCGTGCCGCGATTGCTCGGATGGGACGCGGCGCGGCGCCGCCGCCGCGCCGCGGAACTGCTCTCGCTCCTCGGGCTGCCGCCCGCCGATTTCGCCGACCGCTATCCCAACGAGCTCTCGGGCGGACAGGCGCAGCGCATCGGTGTCGCGCGTGCGCTCGCGGTCGATCCTCCGGTGCTGCTGATGGACGAGCCCTTTGCCGCGCTCGACCCGGTCAACCGCGAGGCGGTCCAGGGCGAATTCCTGCGCATGCAGGTGAAGCTGCGCAAGACCATCCTGTTCGTCAGTCACGACATCGACGAGGCGGTGAAGATGGCGGACCGCATCGCGATTTTCCACTCGGGGCGCCTGGTGCAATTCGCCGAACCGGATGAAATGCTCGCTCATCCCGCCGACGCGTTCGTCGCGAGCTTTGTAGGCAGCGATCGCACTTTGAAGCGGCTTCGCCTGATCTGCGTGCGCGAAGTGATGACACCTCTCGAGGGTGGGCGGGTCGACACGGGCCCGCCTACGGTCTCGCCGGACGATGATCTCAGGCGCGTCGCTGCGCTCTTCCTCGAGCATGGCACCGAATCGCTCAGCTGCGCCGACGCCGCGGGCCGCGTCGTCGGCGTGGTCACGCGCGAGGCCGTCGCGCGGCGGCTCGCGGCCGAGGGTTCGCGATGACTACCGCGAGCGTCGCCTTGCGCTCGCGCTCGCCGTACTGGGTGCTGCTGGGGATCGCGCTCGCCATCGCCTGGGGCCTCTATGCCAGCGGGTTGGCCGACGACATCCTGGGCTATCGCAAGGACATCGTTTACCTCACCAAGCAGCATCTCGTTCTGGTGGCGATCTCCGGCTCGGCTGCGATCGTCTTCGGCGTGAGCATCGGGGTGTGGCTCTCGCGTCCGTGGATGGCGCGTTGGGCAGACGGTGTGATTCAGGCCGTGAACATGCTCACCTCGATCCCCACTCTGGGGAAGCTCGCGCTGATGATGAGCTTCCTCGGCATCGGTCCGCTGCCGGCGATCGTCGGTCTGTGGATCGCCACGCTGCTGCCGATCATCCGCAACACTTATGAAGGGATTCGCGTCGTGCCAGCGCACTTGGTCGACGCGGCGCGCGGGATGGGGATGGGGCCGACGGCCATACTCTGGCGTGTCGAGCTGCCGAACGCGCTGTTCGTGATTCTTGCCGGAGTGCGAACAGCAATGGCGGTCAATGTCGGCACCGCTCCGATCGCGTTCCTGATCGGCGGCGGCGGTTTGGGCGAGCTCATTTTCACCGGGATCGATCTGCAACAGCACGGGATGATGCTCGCCGGCGCGATTCCCACGGCGCTGATCGCCGTAGCCGTGGATTTTTTGTTCGGTCAGGTGCAGTATTGGGTCGTGCCGCGCGGGGTGAATCCGTTGCGCGCTGCCTAAAGTGGTCCCAAAAGAGGAGAGATCATGAAACACGCATTGGGGAGGCTGCTTGCGTCGGTTGCGCTCGCCGCAATCATCGCCGGCAGTGCCATGGCGCAGACGATCGTGGTCGGTGGCAAGGCTTTCACCGAGCAGCAGATCATGACCGCGATGACTGCGGCGATACTCAAGGCCAAAGGCTTCACGCCGGACCGCAAGGCCGGCATGGGCACCGCCGCAGTGCGCGCGGCGCTGGAGAACGGTCAGATCGACGTCTACTGGGAGTACACCGGAACCGGCTTGGGCGTGTTCTACAAGATCACCGACAAATTTCCCAGCGCCGAGGCCGCGTACCAGAAGATCAAGGAGCTCGACGCCGCCAAGGGCATCGTCTGGCTCAACATGTCCCCGGTGAACAATACCTATGCCTTCGCGATGAACCGCGACGATGCGCAGAAGCGCGGCATCGTGACCATGAGCGACTTTGCCAAGGCGATCAAGGGCGGCGCCAAGCTTACCTTCGCTTCGAACGCCGAGTTCTACGCGCGGCCCGATGGACTGCCGGGATGGCAGGCGGCGTACGGCTTCGAATTCGACCGCGACAACGTTAAGCGCATGGACACCGGATTGACCTACACGGCACTCAAGGAGCGGCAGGTCGACTCGGCGGTCGTGTTCGCGACCGACGGCCGCATCCCGGCTTTCAACTTTGTCGTGCTCAAGGACGACAAGAACTACGCGGCGCCCTACAACCTGACCCCCGTCGTGCGCAAGGAAGTCCTCGACAAGTATCCGAAGGTCGCCGACGCGCTGAACTCGATTTCCGCCAAGCTGAACGACGAAACAATGGCCAAGCTCAACGCCAGCGTCGATGTCGACAAGAAGACGCCGGAGGAAGCGGCCGAGGGCTTTCTCAAGGCGAACGGGTTGATCTGAGTCGTGGCGGAGCGCGATAGCGACGCGGTAACAGAGTTCGCCGATGCGCCGGCGTTCATTCACCGCCTCGCCTTCGATCGCCTCCCGGAGGAAGTCGTCGCCGGCGCGAGGCGAAGCCTTCTCGACCTGATCGGCGTCGCCGCGGCCGGAAGCCGCACGCGCCTCGCCGCGATTGCCAGCGCGTACGCCGCGACGCAGCTCTGCGGCAGCGACCGTAGCGCGCGAATTCTGTTCGACGGCCGTCGCGCCGTGATCGCCGGCGCTGCGTTCGCAGGGGCGAGCACCATCGACGCGCTCGACGGTCACGACGGCCACGCGCTTACCAAGGGACACGCCGGTGCGGCGCTGCTGCCTGCGCTGCTCGCAGTTTGCGACGCCGCGCGCCCGGACGAGCGAGCTGCCAGGCTCGACGGCCGTGAATTGCTGACCTGCCTCGTGCTCGGATACGAAGTCGCCACCCGTGCCGGGATGGCGCTGCACGCGACGGTGACGGATTACCACTGCTCGGGTGCTTGGAACGCATTGGGCTGCGCGGCGATCGCCGCGCGGCTGCTTGCATTGGACGATGCGTGCACCCGACACGCGCTCGGAATCGCCGAATACTTCGGGCCGCGTGGCCAGATCCTGCGCGCCTGCGATTCGCCGACCATGGTAAAGGACGGTTCGGGCTGGGGCGCCCATGCCGGCGTCACCGCGGCGCTGCTTGCGCGCGATGGCTTCACCGGCGCGCCCGCATTGACCGTCGAACGCGACGACGCAGCGCCGTTTTGGAGCGATCTAGGCGCGCGCTGGCGCATCTGCGAGCAGTATTTCAAGCCTTATCCCGTGTGCCGCTGGGCGCAGCCGGCCATCGAAGCCGCGCTCGAACTGCAGCGCGCGCGCAGCTTCGCGGCAGAGGAGGTCGCAAGCATCGCGATCGAGAGCTTTGACGAGGCAGTCGCGCTGGGCTCGCGATGCGCGATGCCGCGCACGACCGAGGAAGCCCAATACAGCCTGGCGTTTCCCGTCGCGGCGGCGCTGGTCTTCGGCCGCGTCGGTGTCGATGAAGTTGCCGGGGCCGGACTGGGCGATTCGCGCGTCGGACGTCTCGTGCAAGTGACCGGCGCAGTGGAAGATGCCGAGTTCTCGCAACGTTTCCCCGCCCAGCGCTGGGCACGCGTGCGCATCACGCTCGCCGACGGCCGGACGTTGGTTTCGAATCCGGAGCAGGCGCGAGGCAATCCGGAGAACCCGCTCTCCGACGACGAGCTTCGCGGGAAGTATCGCAAGCTTGCGACGCCGGTTCTTGGTGGCGCGCGCGCCGAGCGCATCGAGCACGCCGTCGATGCGCTGGCGGTCGACCCGAAGGCGCTGCGCGCGTTGCTCGAAGACCTGCTGCGGTCTGCCGTTCATCAAGGCTAGTTAAACGCGCCGCGTCAGCTGTACGGCGCCGGCGCCAGCACCTCGACGCCGTACTGTGCAGCCGCTTCCAGCAGCGAGCGCCATGCATCGCGCGCGTAGCTCCGAGGGACCATCAGCGTGAACACCGACGCGTGCTCGTGCCTGACGATGAGCGCGCCCACGTGGCCGTAGAGGCTCTGCGCGCAGGTTCCCGGCGGGAACGCGCGTCGATGAGAATCGAGCGGGCAGCCCGTCGCGAGCAGGGTTGCCGCGTGCGAACCGGAGATCGTCCAGGCGATCCGCGAGGCCGAAACGTCGAACAGCGCACCGCCGGCGGCGTTCAACGCATTGCGCTTTGCGACGAAATCGGTCAGCGGCGACGCGTCCCTCGCGACGAGCAGCCACGACCGCGGACCGAGCCACAGTGCCGCGAGCGATTCCGATCTCGTGGTCGTGTTCGGCGCGACCGGCAAGGCGACGCCGAACACCCTTGCGAACTCCGCAGCGAATCGAGCCCGCTCGACGTCGCCTTGCACGTTCCAGGCGACAATGATCGTTGCCTCAGCGAGCGTAACGCCCGAAGCGGCGGCACCGTAGTGCCCGGGCCGCAGCCACGATGGCATCGTTTCGCGCTCAACCACGCAAGCGCTCCCCGTCGGGATCGATGAAGCACGGCGGACCGACCCTCACTCGAACTTTCGCGTTCGCAAGCGGCGACACCGCCCAGAGCGTCTCGCCGTGCCGCGCCCGCCCGCCGGCGAGCAGGGCAAGCGCAATCCAGGCGTCGAGACTGGGACTCCAGCACCACGACGTGACGTGACCCAGCATCGGGTTCGGGAGCGCTCGATCCGGATCCGCGACGAGTTTTGCCGCCCGCGGCATCGCCGCACCGTCGAGCGCGGTCAAACCCACGAGCTGCCAGCGATCCGCAACCTTGAGCGCAGGCCGGTCGAGAAGCGGCTTGCCGACGCACCACTTCGCGGGGCTCACGAGATTGCTCATGCCGAGATCACCGGCGGTGGTGCGCCCGTCGGCCTCGGCGCCGACGACCACGTGCCCCTTCTCGATGCGCAGCGTGCTCATCGCCTCCGTGCCATAGGGCGTCAGGCCCAACGGCTCGCCGGCAGCGATCACTGCTTCCCACATCGAGCGGCCGCGATCCGCCGGCACGTGGATCTCGTACGCGAGCTCGCCGGAATAGCTCATGCGAAAGATCCGCGCCGGAACCGGCCCGTCCGCTCCCCGCACATGGCACTCGCCGAACGCAAGGAAGGGAAACGCCGCGTTCGACACGTCGATGTCGACGGTGCGCTCGAGCACCTGGCGCGCCTTGGGACCCGCGAGCGCGGCGGCCGCCCACTGCTCGGTCACCGAAGTCACGTGCACCTTAAGCTGGGGCCAGTCGACCTGGAGCAGGCGCTCGAGATGCTGAAGGACCTTGACCGCGTTCGCGGTGGTCGTCGTCATCAGGTAGTGCGTCGCGGAGAGCCGCGACGTCGTGCCGTCGTCGAGCATGATGCCATCCTCCCGCAGCATCACGCCGTAGCGGCAGCGCCCGATCGCAAGCGTGTCCCAGCGGTTCACGTAGACGCGGTTCAGGAATTCAGCGACGTCGGCGCCCTGCAGCTCGATCTTCCCAAGGGTGGAAACGTCGACCAGACCAGCGTTGGTGCGAACGTTCCTCGCCTCGCGATTGGCCGCCCGCTCGGGAGTCTCGCCGGGCCGCGGATACGAGTGCGGGCGCCTCCACAAGCCGACGTTGACGAAGCTCGCGCCGTGCTCGACGTGCCAGTCGTGCATCGCCGAATAGCGCGTTGGCTCGACGTGCGCTCCCGTCTCTTGCCCCGGCAACGCGCCGAGCGTCACAGGGGTGTACGGCGGGCGGAAGGTGGTGGTGCCAACGTCGGCTATAGTTCGCCCGGTCGCTTCGGCGAGCAGCGCCAGCCCGACGACGTTGCTGGTCTTGCCCTGATCCGGGCCCATGCCGAGTGTGGTGTAGCGCTTCAAGTGCTCTACCGACGTGTAGCCCTCGCGCGCGGCGAGCGCGATGTCTTCGGCGGTGACGTCGTCCTGCAGGTCGACAAAGCGCTTGTCGCCGCGGCTTCGCTGCGGCACGCTCCACAACGCGCGCGTTGCTCCGCTCGGTTCGGCGTCGGCCTGCGGGGCGTGCGATGCAGCAACTTCGCCGCCTCTCGACGCAGCAAACCCGGCGGCATGCCCATCCGCGAGCGCGGCGTCGAGTCCGAAGCGCCCGTTCGCGGCACCGGCTGCCACCACGGGCAAGGGCGACGATTGCGGCAGGAACGCCGCCAGCGCCTCGTCGTAGCGCAGCGTTCCGCGCGCCTGCGAAAAAAGGTGCACGGCGGGATTCCATCCGCCGGAGACGCAGACCAGGTCGCACTCCATCCGCTGCGTTGCGCGGCCTGCGAGCGCCGCTATCTCGACTGCCCTGACACGCTTGCTGCCGTGCGCGACGACGATCGCCGACCGCGCGACGACGGGCAGTGCTGCGATTCGAGCGCTTCGCGGCAGCGTCCCGGTGGTCTCCGCTTCGGGTCGCACGTCGACGACGGCGGCGATCGCGACGCCGGCCTGGCTAAGCGCCAGCGCGGCCGCGTAGGCGCTGTCGTTGTTGGTGAGAACTACTGCGCGCGTGCCCGGGCGCACAGCGTAGCGTTGCACGTAGGTGCGCGCCGCACCGGCGAGCATGGTGCCGGGAAGGTCGTTGTTCGCATAGGCGATCGGGCGCTCGTGCGCCCCGGTGGCGAGCACGATGCGCCGGGCGCGGACCTTCCACAGCCGTTGCCGAGGAGCGTATGCCGGAGGCGCCGCGAGGTGATCGGTGCGGCGCTCGACCAGCCCGACCAGGTTGTCGTCGTAGCAGCCGAAAGCCGTCGTGCGCGGCAGCAGCGTCGCGTCGGGATCGGCGGCGAGATCGCGCACGGTCGCGTCGATCCACGCTCCCGCGCTGCCGCCGTCGATCGTCGCGCCATCGCCGATCAGCGTGCCGCCGAAGCGCGGACCTTCGTCGCAGAGGATCACGCGAGCGCCCGATGCGGCGGCCGCGCGCGCCGCGGCGAGTCCCGTCGGCCCGCCACCCACGATGAGAACGTCGCAATGCGCGTACCGGTGCTCGTATCGATCGGAGTCCGGCTGTGCCGGCGCGCGACCCATTCCCCCAGCCGCGCGAATCAACCGCTCGTAAGCGAGCCACGCCTTCGGCGTAGCCGGCCACATGAAGGTCTTGTAGTAGAAGCCCGCGGGCAGGAAGTGGCCGAGCGCTCCAGCGAAGGCGCCGATGTCGAAGCCGAGTGAAGGCCATCGATTCTGGCTCGTCGCGATCAGGCCGTCGTAGAGTTCCACGGTCGTCGCCCGCACGTTGGGCTCGGTGCGCGCTCCTCGCGCGAGTTGCACCAGTGCACTGGGTTCTTCGCTGCCGGCGGCGAGGATGCCGCGCGGCCGGTGGTACTTGAAGCTGCGGGCGACGAGATGCACGCCGTTGGCGAGCAGCGCGGAGGCGAGCGTGTCGCCCGGGTGGCCCTCGTAGCGCGTTCCGTCGAATGCGAACGCAAGGCGTTGCGAGCGATCGATGTCGCCGCCCGAAGCGAGCCGGAACTTCTGCGTCACCGCGCGTCTCCAGACGGCGATGGTCCAGCCGGCGTGCTGCCGAGAATCTCGTGCGTGCGCGTATCGCGCCGGACGCGCAGCCACTGGCGGCAGCCGGCGCTGTGATGCCACAGCTCCTCATGCGGACCGGCGGGATTGTCGCGCAGGTATACGAATTCCACCCACGCCGCTTCGGGCGCATCAAGCGCTGGGCGCCTTGCACTCGCGTCGCCGCCATAGGTGAACTCGGCCTGTGCGCGCGCTCCGCACCACGGACACGGAATCAGCAGCATGGCGATCGCATTTTCTCGAGGCCTACCGCCAGCTCGCCCTCACCCGCCGCGCTCCGCGCGGCGGCCCCTCCCAGAGGGAGAGGCGACACATAAACCCCTCTCCCTCCGGGAGAGGGGTAGGGGTGAGGGAAGGATGTCTGCTCAATGCGCCCATGGCGTCGGGCCCGCGCCCTTCTCGTCGATGGTCGCGCCGCGGGCGAAGCGCTCGAGCGTGAACGCGGCGTTCAAGCGGTGTGGCTCGCCGCGCGCGATCGTGTATGCGTGCAGCCAGCCCGAGGCAGGCGTCGCCTTGAATCCGCCGTAACACCAGCCGCCGGTCATGGTGAGGCCTTTCACAGGCAGCACGCCGATGATGGGGCTGCCGTCCATGGTCATGTCGCACACGCCACCCCAGGTGCGCATCACCTTGAGCCTGCCGAAACTCGGAAACAGGGAGAGACACGCGGAGACGACGTGCTCGATCATCGGGAGGTTGCCCCGCTGCGTATAGGAGTTGCAGAAGTCGAGATCGCCGCCCATCACCAGCTCGCCCTTGTCCGATTGGCTGATGTAGAAATGCACCGCACCCGAGGTGACGACCGTGTTGAGCACGGGCTTCACCGGATCGGACACCAGCGCCTGCAGCGTGTGCGACTCGATGGGAAGCCTGATTCCCGCCATCGCCGCCAGCCGGCCCGAATGTCCGGCGACTGCAAGCCCGACCTTGCCTGTCGCGATGTAGCCCTGCGTGGTCTCGACGCCGGCGATTGCGCCGTTATCGACGCGGATGCCGGTCACCTCGCACTGCTGGATCAAGTCCACGCCGCGGGCGTCGGCCGCTCGCGCGTAGCCCCAGGCCACCGCATCGTGGCGCGCGGTGCCGCCGCGCGGCTGCAGCAGCCCGCCGGCGATGGGAAAGCGCGCTCGGGGGGAACAATCGAGGACCGGAATCCGGCGCGAGATTTCCTCGCGCGTCAGGAACTCTGCGTCGATGCCGTTCAGGCGCATCGCGTTGCCGCGACGCATGGCGGCGTCGATGTCGGCCGGCGAATGGCAGAGGTTGAGCACGCCCCGCGCGCTGTACATCACGTTGAAGTTGAGCTCACGGGAGAGTCCTTCCCAGAGCTTGAGCGACATCTCGTAGAAATGCGCGTTGGGGTCCAGGTGATAGTTGGAGCGGACGATGGTCGTGTTGCGGCCGGTGTTGCCGCCTCCTAGATAGCCCTTCTCGAGGACCGCCACGTTGGCGATGCCATGTTCTTTGGCGAGGTAGTAAGCGGTCGCGAGGCCGTGGCCGCCCCCGCCTACGATCACCGCGTCGTATCGGGATTTCGGACGCGGGCTGCGCCACGCGAGCGGCCATCGCTCGTGGTGCGAGAGCGCGTTACGGGCAAGCGAGAAGATCGAGTACTTCAAGGCGCGACGCGGCGGCGCTTGGATTGGTCTGTCGCTCGCGCGCCGGATCGCTTATTCTAGTGACCTGTAACGCCCAATTCCACACTGTCTGGCTTGGCCACCGCGGCCTCGGGAGACGCGGGCCACACGCCGAATATCTCCCCACAACGGAGGAAACGATGAAGACGACCAACGGGTGGTTGGGACTCGGCGCGATCGCCGCGCTCATGCTGGCAATCGCCGCGCCCGCCGCGGCGCAGACCGACACGATCGCCAGCGTCAAGCAAAAGGGCAAGATCGTCGTCGGAGTCAAGGCGGATTACAAGCCGTTCGGCTACACGGACCCTTCGGGCAAGATCGTCGGGCTGGAGATCGACCTCGCCAACGACCTTGCCAGGCGCCTCGGGGTGCAGATCGAACTGGTGCCCGTGATCGCCGCCAACCGGATGGAGTTCCTCAAGCAGGGGCGCATCGACTTCATGATCGCCACGATGGCCTACAAGCCCGACCGCGCAGAAGTGGTCGGAATTCCCGAGCCGTTCTATTACGCGGGTGCAGCCAACGTCTTTGCAAAGAAGAACTCGGGCTTGAAGGCTTGGACCGACTTGAAAGGCAAGCCGATTTGCGCCATCCAGGGCGCGTACTACAACCGCCGCACTGGCGAGGAGTTCGGCGCGAACCTGGTCGTGTTCAAGGGTGTGACCGAGGCGATGGCGGCGCTCGAAGCGGGCAACTGCGTCGGCACGGTTTTCGACACGACTTTCTTCGCCGGCATCATGGGCGACCCCAAGTGGGCCGACTACGCCATGGTGCTGCCGTCGATCGACCCGGAGCCGTGGGGCGTGGGCGTGCGCAAGGAAGACGCCAAGTTTGCAGCGTACGTGAGCGACGTCATCAAGGATTGGCACAAGACGGGCTACATTCTCGAGCTCGAAAAGAAGTGGGGCATCCCGCAGTCGCCGTTCCTGGTCGAGCAGCAGGCAAAGTACAAGTAACGGTGTCGCGCGCGGCACGGCGACCGGGTACGCCGCATGGATGACGTCGCGGCCTGGTTCCTCGCGCTGTACAAGACCACCGGCATCAAGCTGACGATCTTCTACGATGGCTACGACCGCAATCGATTCCTCGAGGGGCTCGTCACCACCGTCAAGCTGTCGGCGTACTGCCTGGTCGGCAGCCTCGTGCTCGGCGCGTTGGTCGCCATGCTGCAGGGCGCGCGCACCGCGGCCGTGCGGCGCACCGCATCCGCCTATGTCGAGCTCTTTCGCAACACTCCGCCGCTGGTACAGCTTTACTTCTTCTACTTCGCGCTCGGGCCGCTGTTGCCGAAGGTCGACGGCGCGCCGCTGCTGGGGTCGTTCGGCTGGGCCGTCGTTTCGCTGACGCTGCTGGAGACGGCGTTCGCAGCAGAGATCTACCGCGCCGGCATCGAAGCCGTTCCGAAGGAAATGGTGGAGGCCGCCGCTTCGCTCGGCTTCTCGCGAATGCAGGTGTACCGGCAGGTCGTGTTCCCGCTGGCGCTGCGCGCCTCGCTGCCGGCGATGACCAACAACCTCGTCAACCTCGTCAAGACGACGACACTCGCGTATGCCATCGCGGTGCCTGAGTTGGTCTACATGTCGGCACAGATCTGGTCGGAGCAGGTCAATGTGCCGGAGATGATGATCGTGCTGCTGGTGTGTTACGTGGCGATGGTCGGCGCGATCAATCAGCTCATGCAGTGGCTCGAAGCGCGCCTGCGGGTGCCGGGGTTTGGTCAATGAGCGCCGGTCGGCCCTCATTCGCCGCGCCGCCGCGTGAGGGAAATGGATTGCTTTCGGCGCAAACTGGGGCGGCGCTCGCCGCGATCTTTGTCGCCTCGGTCGCCGTCGCGCAGATCCAGGCGCCGCTTGCCAAGCCCAGCGTGCTCGAGTTGCTCGCCAAGTGGACGCCACTGCTCGCCACCGGGTTCGTGTTCAATCTGCTGATCAGCTTTTTCGCGATGGCCGTCGGCACGGTAGCCGGCCTGCTCCTCGGCTTCGCGCGCATCTCGCTCCTGCGGCCGGTCAGCGGCGTGTCGTGGGTCGTCGTCCAGTTCTTCCGCAACTCGCCTTGGCTGGTGCTGCTCTTCTTCGTGATGTACCTGCTGCCGTTCCAGTTCCGCGTGGGAGACATGACGATCCCCTTCCCGGACTGGATCAAGGCGACACTGGGCCTGGCGCTGCCGATCATGGCCAACGTCGCCGAAATCGTCCGTGGCGCCGTTCAGTCGATCCCGACCGCGCAATGGGACGCCGCGCGATCTCTCGCCTTCTCGCGCCGCCAGACGCTGTGGAAGATCATCCTGCCGCAGTGCGTGAAGCGCATGCTGCCGCCGTGGATGAACTGGTACGCGATCCTGACCATGGCGACGACGCTGGCGTCGATCGTAGGCGTGAGCGAGGTGATGACCATTACGCTGCGCATCACCAACGCCGAGGGACGCACCGACCTGCTGATCCCGATCTACAGCTACGTGCTGCTGTGGTTCTTCCTCTATTGCTACCCGATCTCGCGGTGGACGCGCCGGCTCGAGGCGCGCTACGCTTGAGCGTTGATGGACCTCGACGCCTTCCTGCGCGAGCACGGCATCGCAGCCGCGCGCCATGAGCATCCTCCGGTGATGACGGTCGAGGAATCCGAGCGCCTGGTTCCCAAGCTTCCGGGCGCGAAAACCAAGAACCTATTCCTGCGCGACAAGAAGGGCTCTCGCCACCTCCTGGTCACCGTGCCTCACGATCTCGCCGTCGATCTCGCCGCGCTCGGCGCGGCCTTGGGCGCAGGACGTCTCGGCTTCGCTTCGCCTGAGCGCCTGGCGAAGCACCTCGCTATAACGCCAGGCTCCGTGAGCCTGCTCGCGCTGGTCAATGATCGCGCTCGCGCGGTCGAGTTCGTCATCGACCGCGCACTCTGGGAAGCACCCGCCGTGCACGCGCATCCCCTCACCAACGAGGCGACCATGGTGATCACGCACGAGGATCTCGAGCTCTTCCTCGCCGCCACCGGGCACGCCCCGCGGGTGCTCGACGTGCCTGCGGCGCGAACAGCCGACGCGCGGTGAGCCTCGTGAGCGGACCCGTTCAAGTCTCGAGCGACGAGGCGCGGATCGTCCGCCTCGTCGGCGTCCACAAGGCCTTCGGTGCGGTCGAGGTGCTGCGCGGCATCTCTTTCGCAGTCGACAAGGGCGAAGCGGTGTGCATCATCGGCCCCTCGGGCTCGGGCAAGTCGACGCTGCTACGCTGCATCAACGGCCTGGTGTCGATCGACCGCGGCGAGATCTTCGTAGGCGGGCACGCCGTGCACCGCCTGCACAAGGATGCCGAGATGGTCGCGCTCAGGAAGGACGTGTCGATGGTGTTCCAGCAGTACAACCTGTTTCCGCACAAGACGGCGCTTGAGAACGTGATGATGGCGCCCATCGATGTGCTCAAGCAGCCGCGAAACGAAGTCGAGCAGCGTGCCTACGAGCTCCTCAAGAAGGTGCGGCTCACCGGCAAGGAAGGGAGCTACCCGGGCGAGCTATCGGGTGGACAGCAGCAGCGGGTCGCGATCGCGCGCGCGCTCGCCATGCGCCCGCAAGTGATGCTGTTCGACGAAGTGACTGCGGCGCTCGATCCGGAGACTCGCAAGGAAGTGCTCGCCACCATCCGCCAGTTGATCGAGGAAGGCATGACCTCGATCCTCGTCACCCACGAAATGGCCTTCGCGCGCGAGATCGCGCACCACGTGTACTTCACAGATCACGGGCTGATTGTCGAGGACGGCCCGCCGGCGCAACTCTTCGGCGCGCCGCAGAAGGAGCGCACCCGCGCCTTCCTGGAGCAGGTGCTGTGACGCATACAAGACTGAACGCCTTTCCCTCACCCCTGCCCCTCTCCCGGAGGGAGAGGGGAAACGAACGATGAAGTCGCACGCCCGCGTCGCCGTCATCGGCGGCGGAGTCGTGGGCGCATCGGTCCTCTACCATCTCGCCCGAGCCGGATGGACCGACATCGTGCTGATCGAGCGCGACGAGCTCACCTCCGGCTCGACTTGGCACGCGGCCGGCGGCATGCACACGCTCAACGGCGATCCCAACGTCGCCAAGCTGCAGAAGTACACCATCGAGCTGTATCGCGAGATCGAGGAAGCGTCGGAGCAAGTGTGCAGCATCCACATCACTGCCGGCGTCGACCTCGCGGGAACGCCGGAGCGGATGGATTTCCTGAAGCTAGCGTGCGGCCGCGCCCGCTACCTGGGGTTGGGGATGGAGATGATCTCGGTCGACGAAGCGGCGCGGCTCTTTCCCCTGCTCGACAAGCGGCACTTTGTCGGCGCGCTGTACAACCCCCTTGAGGGGCACGTCGATCCTGCTGGCGTGACGCAGGCGTACGCCAAGGCCGCGCGCAAGCTGGGCGCCGAGGTCTATCGCTTCACCCGCGTGACCGACACCAGGCCGCGCCCCGATGGTTCGTGGGAAGTGATCACCGACAAGGGCAGCATCGCCGCCGAGCACGTGGTCAACGCAGCGGGCTTATGGGCGCGCGAAGTCGGACGTTTCGCCGGGCTCGAGCTGCCGGTGCTCGCCATGGAGCACCAGTACATCGTCACCGGCGACATTCCCGAAGTCGTCGCCTCGCCCAAAGAGATGCTGCACGTGATCGACTTCGAAGGCGAGATCTACATGCGCCAGGAAGGCCGCGGCATGCTGATCGGCACTTACGAAAAGGCGGGCGTGCCTTGGGCAGAGCGCGACACACCGTGGAACTTCGCGCACGAGCTGCTGCCGCCGGATCTCGACCGCATCGCCGGCAGCCTCGAGGTCGGATTCCGCCACTTCCCCGCGCTCGAGCGCGCAGGCATCAGGCGCGTGGTCAACGGCCCGTTCACCTTCGCGCCGGACGGGAATCCGGTGGTCGGCCCGATCCGCGGCTTGAAGAACTACTGGGTCGCGTGCGGCGTGATGGCCGGATTCAGCCAGGGCGGCGGCGTCGGACTGGCACTCTCGAACTGGATGGTGCACGGCGATCCCGGCTTCGACGTCTGGGCGATGGACGTCGCGCGCTTCGGCGACTGGGCGACCATGGCCTACACCAACGCCAAGGTGCGCGAGAACTATTCGCGGCGCTTCCGCATCCGCTTTCCCAATGAGGAGCTGCCCGCGGCCCGGCCGTTGCGCATGACACCGATTTACGATCGACTTGTCGCCAAGGGCGCGGTGTTCGGTGCCGCGTTTGGGCTCGAGCACGCGCTGTGGTTCGCACCTCTCGGCACCGAGGCGCGCGAGGACATCACCTATCGCCGCTCCAACGCGCACGGCCCCGTGGGCGAGGAATGCCTCGCCGTGCGCAACGCGGTGGGATTGATCGAGACATCGAGCTTCGCCAAGTACGAAGTGACAGGCTCCGGCGCCGGCGACTGGCTCGAGCGCACGCTGGCCAACAGGCTGCCGCGCGAAGGCCGGCTCACGCTCTCGCCGATGCTGAACGACGAAGGCAAGTTGATCGGCGATTTCACCGTCGCGAACCGCGGCCGCGGGCGTTTCTTCTTGTTCGGCTCCGGAATCGCCGAGCAGTATCACCTGCGCTGGTTCGAGAACCACCTCCCGCTCTCGGGTGTCGCGATCCGCGCATTGCGCACCGAGCTGCTCGGCCTCGGCATCGCGGGTCCCAACGCGCGCGAGCTCTTGTCACGACTGAGCGGCGACGATGTGTCGAATGCAGGGCTGCCTTTTCTGTCGTTCAGGCAGATGGAGGTCGCGGCGCTCCCTGCACACGTCGGGCGGATCTCCTTTACCGGCGAGCTGGGCTACGAGATCTGGGTTCCCGCGGATTGCCAGATCGCTCTGTACGACGCGATCGCCGACGCGGGTGTCGAACTCGGTCTGCGCAATTTCGGCGCGCGCGCCCTCAACTCGCTGCGCCTTGAAAAGAGCTTCGGCAACTGGGCGCGCGAATACCGGCCGATCTATACGCCGGCAGAGGCGGGGCTGGACCGCTTTGTCGATCTTTCCAAGCCCGACTTCGTCGGCCGCGATGCGTCGCTGCGCGATCGTGCGCAGGGTCCCGGCCGGCGGCTCGTTACCTTCGAAGTGGATGCGGGCGACGCCGACGCCATCGGCGACGAACCGGTGTGGCGCAAGGATGAAGTGGTCGGCTGGATCACCTCCGGCGGCTACGGCCACTGCGTCGGCAAGTCGATCGCGTTGGGGTACGTGCCGGCGAAGCTCGCCTCGGCTGCACCCGGCTTCGAAATCGAGATCCTAGGCGAGCGCAGGGCCGCGTCGATTGCGCCGAAGCCGCTCTACGACGCGGCAGGCGAACGCATGCGGCGAAGCTGAAACTTTATGCATCGTCATCCTCCAACCGCCCGCAGATTTAGTTGATAGCTCCGCCCGAGCCATATTGCGCAGTCCCGATGGTCGCGCAGTTACCGGATTGACGGACAGATCCGGCCGGCGCCCGCGCTGATCCCGGTTGCCCGTTAGCAATGCGCGATCCCGCCGCCTGGGTCGGACTGGGCCTATACTCTTGTGCGATCTGCTTCGCTAGGAGGCCGCATGCGCCCCATACCCACCGGTGCCCAAGGCTCGTTCACGATGGTGGTGTCCCCCGAGCACCTTGCCAACCGATTCAAGGATGCGACGCTCCCGGCGGTACTAGCGACCCCGGTCATGATCATGGCGATGGAGAACGCGGCGCTGGAAGCGATCAAGCCTTACTTCGAGGCTGGCGAAAGCGCGGTAGGCACGCGCGTCGACGTCAGCCATCTTGCCGCCACGCCAGTCGGCCGTCGGATCGTCGCGTTCGCGGAAGTCACCGGCGCTACCGGCCGTCGCGTCGAGTTCCGAGTGAAGGCGATGGACGGAACGCAGGAAATCGGCTGCGGCAACCACGGGCGGATCGTAATCGATCTTGCCAGATTCTCTGCAACCCTTGCCGCGAAGTTCGGCAACCAGCCCGATTGATTGTCCCCGCCTCGTGTTCATCTCCTGAGTGAGGCGAATAGCTGCAGGTCCTGTCCTCAAGGCGGCCGTTAAAGCATTTTCAAGATAGCCCGCACAACTGTGCCAGGAAATAGATCGCTGAAAGTTGCTGCGGGCATCGCTGCTTCGTTCATTGGTTTCGTTGTCGCGATTCTTTTTCTGGCGGCAGTGAAGACGATCAGTTTCGCGGTCGCGAAACTAATGCTCGCGGCGTTGCTGGGGTTGTATGTCGGGTTCGGAGTTCTAATTGCCGTCTATCGCTTCATTGGCAAGCTGAAGTAAAAGGCGCCCAGGGGACCGCTAGCATCCGCGCGCTCGAGCACGAAGCTCACCCGCCTGCGGCGGCGAGGAGCGTTTGCGTGTATTTCTCGCGCGGGGCGCGGAACAGCGCTTCCGCGTCGCCTTCCTCGACGATCGCGCCGTCCTTCATCACGAGCACGCGATGCGACATCGCGCGCACCACGGCGAGGTCATGGCTGATGAAGATGTAGCTCATGCCGTAGTGCGCCTGGAGATCGGTGAGAAGCTTCAATACCTGTTGCTGCACCGACACGTCGAGCGCCGACGTTGGCTCGTCGAGCACCAGCACCTCCGGACGCAGCACGACGGCGCGCGCGATCGCGATCCGCTGTCGTTGCCCGCCCGAGAACTCGTGCGGATAGCGCGTGAGCACGTCCGTCACGCCGCTTGCCTCCGAGAGCCCCACCTCCGCGAGCATGTCGAGAATGCTGCGGCGGCGCTCAGCCTTCGACAGCTCCGGCATATGCAGCGCGAGCCCTTCGCCCACGATCTGCTCGATCGTCATGCGCGGTGACAGCGACGCGAAAGGATCCTGGAACACGACCTGCATGCGCCGGCGCATCGCCCGCAGCGTGGTGCGGCTCGCGTCGTCGATGCGCGTGCCCTCCAGCGTGACGCTGCCGGCGGCGATTGGCTGCAGCGCGAGGAGCGCCATCCCCAGCGTCGTCTTCCCCGAGCCCGATTCGCCGACGATGCCGAGCGTCTCGCCGCGACGCAGCGAAAGCGTTGCATGGCTCACGGCATGGAACGCTTCGCGGCGGAATCCTTTGACCGAATGGAATGCGACGTCGACGTCCTTTGCCGCGGCGAGCACGGTCGCGTCGTGTGCCACTGGCCGCGCCGTGCGCTGCGGCCGGCTGTTGATCAGCTTCAGCGTGTACAAGTCGCGCGGATGCGCGAATACCTCGTTGGTGAGGCCCTGCTCGACCAGGCGCCCCTTTTCCATGACGCCGACCCGATGCGTGAACCGGCGCACGAGGTTCAGATCGTGCGTAATGAACAGGATCGCCATGCTCAACTCGCGCTGCAGGTCGTCCAGCAGGGCGAGGATCTGCGCCTGGATCGTCACGTCGAGCGCCGTCGTCGGCTCGTCGGCGATCAGGAGCTTCGGACGGCAGGCGAGCGCCATCGCGATCATCGCGCGCTGGCGCTGGCCGCCTGAGAGCTGGTGGGGATACGCGTCGACCTTGGCCTGCGGATCGGGAATGCCCGTCCGATGGAGAAGCTCGACGGCGCGGCCGCGCGCTTGATTCTTGCCGAGCCCTTCGTGTATCTCGAGCACTTCTCCGATCTGGTTCCCGATCGTGTACAGCGGATTGAGCGCCGTCATCGGCTCCTGAAAGATCATTGAGATGTCGCGACCGCGGATCCCCCGCATGTCGCGCTCGCTCTTCGCGAGAAGGTCTTCGCCATCGAAGCGGATCGCACCGTCGTAGGTCGCGGTTTCAAGCAGGCGCAGCACCGACAGCGCCGTCACCGACTTGCCGGAGCCCGATTCGCCGACAAGCGCGAATTTCTCGCCCGGCCCGATCGTGAACGAGACGCGATCGACGACTCGCGACGGGCCGAAGTTCACGCACAGCTTCTCGACGGACAGCAGGCTCATGATTTGCGCGTGTCGAACGCGTCACGCAGCGCGTCGCCGATGAAGGTGAGAAGGAGCAGCGTCAGCACCAGCACGAGGAACGTCGGCACCGAGATCCACCATGCGTCGAGATTCTCCTTGCCCTGGCGCAGGAGATCGCCGAGCGACGGAACGTTGGCGGGGCCGAGGCCCAGGAACTCGAGCGCCGCGAGGCCGAGGATCGCCGCGCTCATGCGGAACGGCAGAAACGTGATCACCGGCGTCAAGGAGTTCGGCAGCACGTGCCGCCACATGATCTGCCAGTTCGAAAGCCCCAGCGCGCGCGCCGCCTTCACGAACTCGAGGTTGCGGTTGCGCAGGAATTCCGCACGCACGTAGTCCGACAGGCCGACCCAGCCGAACAGCGCGAGCACGACGAGCACGAGCAGGATCGTTGGGTCGAAAATCGAGGCAATGATGATCAGGAGGTAAAGCTCTGGGATCGAGTTCCAGATCTCGATCAGCCGTTGGCCCGTCAGGTCGATGCGCCCGCCGAAATACCCCTGTAAGGCGCCGACCAGGATGCCGAGCACGACCCCGATGGCGGTGAGCGCCACGCCGAACCACACGCTGATGCGAAAGCCGTAGATGAGCCGGGCGAGCATGTCGCGGCCGGTGTCGTCGGTCCCCAGGGTGTTCTCGGAAGAAGGGGGCGCGGGGGCGGGCGTCTTGTTGAAGTAGTTGACGGTTCCCGCCGAATACGGGTTCAAGGTGTAGACGGCGAAGTTGCCGTCGCGCGAGAACTGCTCACGGATGAAGGGATCGTTCCAGTCGGTCGGCGTCTGGAAATCCCCGCCGAAGCGCGTCTCCGGATCGTTCTTGACGATAGGGAAGAACCATTCGCCCTTGTAGCGCGCGACCAGCGGCCGCTCGTTGCTGACGAGTTCGGCGCACGTGGACAGCGCGAGCATCGCCAGAAACACGATGAGCGCGCCGTAGCCCAAGCGGTTGCGCTTGAAGCGCGCCCACGCGCGCTGGTTGGGCGAGAGCGACGTCGCGGCGCGCACCGGCTGCGCCGCCGCCTCGCCCTCCGGCTTGGTGAACCCGGCGGGAACGGTGCTCATCTACTTCGCCGCCGCCCCGAACTGCACGCGAGGGTCGACCACCACATAAAGGAGATCGCCGATCAGCTTGACGATGAGTCCGAGCAGGGTGAAGAAGTAAAGCGTGCCGAGCACCACGGGATAGTCGCGGCGTACGATCGATTCGTAGCTCAGGTAGCCGAGGCCGTCGAGCGAGAACAAGGTCTCGATGAGAAGCGAACCCGCGAAGAACGCCGCGACGAAGGCGGCGGGGAACCCTGTGACGATGGGGATTAACGCGTTGCGGAACACGTGCTTGTAGAGGAGCCTCCGGTTGGAGACTCCCTTCGCGCGCGCAACGAGCACGTACTGCTTGCGGATCTCCTCCACGAACGTGTTTTTCGTGAGGAGCGTTACGGTCGCAAAGCTTCCGATGGCGTAGCAGGTGAGCGGCAGGACGAGATGCCAAAGATAATCCCGGATCCTCGCGGGCCAGGACAGGCTCGTCCAGTTGTCGGAGGTGAGCCCGCGCAAAGGAAACCAGTCGAGGAAAGTGCCGCCCGCGAACAGCACGATCAACAGCACGCCCAGCACGAAGCCCGGCAATGCGAAGCCGATCAGGACGAGCATGGTTGTCGCGGTATCGAATTTCGAGCCCTCGTGCATCGCTTTCGCCACGCCGAGCGGGATCGATATGAGATACGAAAGCAGGAAGGTCCACAGGCCGAGGCTGATCGACACCGGCATCTTTTCCTTGATGAGCTCCCACACCGTCTTGTTGTGCATGAAGCTCTTGCCCAGGTCGAAGCGGGCGAAGTTGCCGAGCATCTCGAAATAGCGCGTAAGCGGCGGTTTGTCGAAGCCGTAGAGCTTCTTGATCTCCTCGATCTGCTTGGCATCGAGGTCGCGGCGCCCGCGCGTCCCGCCGGCGCCGGGCCCCTCGCCGCGTGCGCCGGCGCGCAGTTCGGCGACCATCTGCTCGACGGGGCCGCCGGGAACGAACTGGATTACGACGAATGTCACCGTGAGCGCGCCGATGATCGTCGGGATCATCAGCAGGATGCGCTTGACGATGTAGGTCAGCATCGCGTCACCGCATCGACGTCTTGGCCGCGAGCTGGCGGCCTTCGGCATCCTTGCTCCACCACGCCGTCACCGCCCACACCGGCCAGTCGCCCGTCTCGTCGATGGTGTAGTACTTGGGTGCAACCTTCGGCAGGCCGAACTTGTTCCAATACGACACGGAGTACCACGGCGCGTACAGCTGCGGCACCTGGTAGTGCCCGAACATCACCAGGCGGTCGAGCGCGCGGCACGCGTCGCGCAATTCCTCGTACGTCTTCGCGGCGCTCATTGCCGCGATCATGGCATCGACCGTAGCACTCTTGAGGCCGCGGAAGTTGTTCGAGCCCGGCTCGTCGGCGGCCTTCGATCCGAGCGAATCCTGATAGTCGAGCGCGTTCGGCAGCGCGAAGTCCGGCGTGCGAATGGTGATGGTGTCGAAGTCGAACGTCTCGAGCCGCTTGCTATAGAGCGCGAAGTCGACGATTCGCGACTTGAGGTTGATCCCGAGCTTGGCGAGGTTGCGCTGCCAGGTCACCGTCCGGAACTGGTTGGTGCTCTCGGGTTCGAGATATTCGAACTCGAATGGCTCTCCTTTGTCGTTGCGCAGGACGCCGTCGGGCGCAACCTTCCAGCCGGCGGCTTCGAAGAGCGCCTTCGCCTTCTTCAAGTTCTCGCGCAGCGCGTTGGGACCGGTATCGGTGCGTGGCGGCTTGTACGACTCGCCGAAGACTTCGTCCGGCACCTTGCCGCGCCACGGCTCGAGGAGCTTCAGCTCACCCGGGCCCGGCAGGCCGGTCGCGGCGAATTCGGAGTTGGAGAACAGGCTGTAGCTGCGCCGCCTCTGGTTGTAGAGGTTGATCTTCTCGAAGTCGTACGTGTAGTCGAGCGCCTCCCGCACGCGCACATCCTGGAAGATCGGGCGCCGCAGGTTCAGCAGGTATGCCTGCATCCCTTTGCCCATGGAATACTCGAACTTGTGCTTGATGATGCGGCCGTCGCGCCACTTGGGGCCGTCGTGCAGGCGTACGTACGCCTGCGGCGTGAACTCCTGGAGGATGTCGAATTCGCCCGCCTTGAACGCTTCCATCGAGATCGCGCGATCGCGGTAGAGGCGGTATACGATGCGCTCGAAGTTGAACTGCCCCTTGCGCACCGGGAGATCGCGAGCCCAGTAGTCCGGGTTGAGCTTGAAGTCGATCCGGCGGCCCGAGTCGGTGCGCTCGATCGTATAAGGGCCGGTCGTGATCGGGTACTCGTCGATCACCTCGTCGAAGGGCTTCGGCTTGCCGTCGGGACCCGCGCCCCATTTGCGCGAGAAGACGGGAATGGAGCCGACGTTGAAGATCGTATCGTGCGTGCGATCTTTGAGATCGAAACGAATCGTGCGTTCGTCGAGGACGACGGCGCCCTTCACGCCGTCGAACTGTGCGCGCACGGCGGGCGAGGCCCCCTTGCTCGTCAGCATGTCGTAGGAGTGCTTGACGTCGGCGGCGGTCACCGGGTCGCCGTTGTAGAAGCGCGCCTTCGGATGAATGCGGAACGTGATCGACGAGCGGTCGGGCGGCACCAGCATTTCTTCCGCGACGAGGCCGTACATGGTGCCTGGCTCGTCGCCGGGGCGGATCGCCAGCGGCTCGAACATGAGGATCAAGACGCCGCTCGGCTCGCTGCCTTTGACCGTGTACGGATTGAATTTGTCGAAGCTCGTGCGGCGATCCGGGTTTGCGAGGTAGAGCGTCTCGCCTTTGGGAGCGTCCGGGTTGACCCAGTCGAAGTGCTTGAAGTCACGCGGGTACTTGGGCTCGCCGAAGGCGGCGAAGGCGTGCGACCAGGCGCCGACGTGGCCTTGCGCCTCTGGCTCCTTGGCCGACGTGGACGGCGCAGCGGCGGCGACGGCAACCGTCGCTGCGAGCACCAGCGCGGTAAAGGCGAATCGCAGCGGGAGTGGCGGCATCGGTTTCATGGCGCGCGGCGCGAAACGGGGTCGCCGGACGTATACCCCGCCGCACTTAAGGCAGACTTAAGAGACTCGCCAGGCCCCGCAGGATGCGGCCCTATCGGTCGCTCGTGAAAACGGCCCATCTGCACGGGTTCGCCGGACTGTCCACGCACCGCTTCACGAAACGCCCATGCGGAATCGCGACTCGCGGCGTCGGAATACACGTGAGCACGCCAGCTCCGAATTGGCGATACATCGAGAGGCGACATCGCATGCCCTTGGCCAAGTTCAGCGCATTATGTCTACGCGCTGCCTACTTCTCAACCCTTGGAACGGTATCGCAACGCCCATCGGAAACTGTCCTCCGCCGAGACCCAGACCCGAGAGGGTTTGCGGTCGGGGTCAGGCCGGCAACGCGCCAGCTCGACGCGTACTATGGCACATGCACGCGGCGCGGGCGCGCCAGTTGCGAGGCCCCGAGTTTCGCGCTTTAATGGCCACGAAAAAGCTCGGATTGGCTAGAGACGCGACAGTCATTCTCGCTGCCGCGATGAAGGTCGAAATTTCTTTCCCTGGACCGCGCGCTGATCAGGCTGGCGTCCTCAGTCAGGAATTACGTCTGGCATTGCTCCGCAGCGGTGCGGACCCCGGTCAAATCCAGATCGTCAAGGAGCGTGCCGACACGATGGATGTCGGCAGCATCCTCCAGATCGTCATGAATGCGGCCAGTCAAGCGCAGACAGTTCTCGAACACTACGTCGCGCCCGCATTCACGCTTAGTCACTGTGCCGCCTGTCTTTACGACATTTGCAATCCCGCAAACTCCGGTATCCGGATCAAGACTTCGCGCGGCGTCTTTGAATTCAGCGCCAACGAAGTAGACATCAAGCAGCTCAAACGCATTCTGGAAGCGGCAGACCAACATGAGCGGCGCGCCAAGTGAGCAGCGTCCACGGGAGGTAGCGAATCGCAAGCTGGGCGTTGCCATTCTCGGCGCCAGCACTTTTCCGCACTTTCCACAGTCTCTCGAGCTCGACAAGGTATCTTTCGCACAATCGGCTGCGGCGTTCCGCGGCCTGATCACCGCGGGGCAGGTCAGCGTATTCGAGAAGCCTGCGGTGCTGGATCTGTTCGACGCCAGCGACGATCCCTCCACCATCATTCCCAAGGTCAGGACGTTCCTGCAGCACGAATCGGGGCTTACCGATGTCCTGTTTTACTACTGCGGCCACGGGAGTTTTCTGGCTGATCGCACCTACTTCCTGATGCTGAGAGCGACGGAAGCCGACAATGAAGCCTTCACCGGCCTGCCCCTGAGGCAAATGAGGCTTGCGCTCGAGACGCAGCTGATGATGAAGCGCGTGTTCCTCGTTCTCGACTGCTGCTTTGCAGGTCAAGCAGCGAAGGAGTGGATGTCGACAGGCATCGGTCACGTGATCGAGGACCAGATATTTCAATCGTTTCCCAGGCGGGGCACTGCACTGATCGCGGCGTCCGCTCGAAGTTCCCCGGCTATCGCACCGGAGCAGGAATCCTTGACGATGTTTACCGGCGTCCTCATCAAGACCATTTCGCAAGGAATCGCCGGCGCCAGGAAAGAGCTGTCCTTTCGCGTAGTGATCGATGCGGTGCGCGCCAACATATCCGAGCACTACGGCAGCGCAGCCGTGGTTCCCGAGATTCATGCGCCGCAGCAGGAAGAAGGCGATATTTCATTCGCCCCATTCTTTGTAAACCAGGCGTTCGTGCCTCCGGAGGCAGCTGCCAAGAGCAAGGCAGAGCAGGAAATCGTCGAATCGGCGGTCGCCGACCTGGATCGACCATTGCCGAGGGTGCGTGAGGCCGCCATCACTACGCTCGAGGAACTGCTCTCGGGCACGCGCACAGTCAGTCTGAGCGGGCCACAAAATGAACCCGGCGAGGAACAATTGGTTGGCAATGTCGTGCTGCCCTCGTCCGAGCTCGCACCCGCAGGACAGAGCGGGAACAGCAATATTGGGCGTCAACGATGCGTAAACGGGTACTGCCTTAGACACCAAAGGCTCGCCTGGTGCTCAGTTAGTCCTTCTCCCACTCAATCTTGTTACGCAGCGCCGGGTACCCTTCGATCTGTACTTCCACGACGTCGCCCTCCTTGAGAAAGACGGGCGGCTTCTGGATGATTCCAATACCGAGAGACGTGCCGGTGGTGATAACGTCGCCGGGGTTGAGCGTGATCCGCGCTGTGATGTATTCGATCGTCTGGGCAACCGTGTGAACCATGTCGCTCGTCGAGAAGCGCTGCCGCTCCTCCCCGTTTACACGGCACAGCAGCGTGAGCTTCTGCGGATCGACCTGCTTGGCGGGGATCAGCGTCGGTCCGATCGGACCAAACGTGTCGACGGCCTTTAAGGGAATGATGATGCTGCCCGACTCCTTTGGCCGAGGGATTACTTTGGCCGTGTAGTCGTTGCAGGCGGCGTAGCCACCGACGTAGGACAGGGCGTCCTTCTCCTTGACGCGCCGGGCGGTCCGGCCGATCACAACCGCTAGCTCCGCCTCAA
>Ga0187778_10000031_pt1 | contig 75806 bp, 60 predicted proteins | sample 1015_Q2_SP5_20_M_FD_132418 | JGI IMG/M metagenome (GOLD analysis project Ga0187778, IMG submission 132418) | Tropical peat soil microbial communities from peatlands in Department of Meta, Colombia - 1015_Q2_SP5_20_MG | ecosystem: Environmental > Terrestrial > Soil > Wetlands > Peat | place...
CCGAGTCCGAAGCTGTAATGTAAATTATGGCATAATTTAAATTATGGCGTAATTTAGATTACGGCATAATCTAATTTGTGAAGCAAAGTAGTCTGGCTGTTAAGCGACCCACGGGTCCGGAAGCCAATAAAACTGTTTTGCACGGCAAATCAGTTTGAGGCTTTCTGTTTTTCATTCTGAGCCGCGAACCGGGTTTTGCGGCTCGGAGCGAAATCCCAAGAGTTAGCGGTTGCCGGAATAGCTGGAGTTGCTGGCCGTGGTGGCCGGAACCGTGATGGTGTTGTCCATTCGAACGAGCATGCCGGTTTGCGCGGGAAGCTCGACGTCCTTGCCTTTGCGAGCCATGATGTAGGCGGCGCTGCCCGCAAGACCAAAACCGAAGCCGCGCACGACGTGACTGAACACCGCGCCGATCAGCGTGCCGCCGCCGGTGCCGATGGTCGCGCCGATCACGTCGCCCTTGACGTCGTGCTTTTCTTGAACGACCTGCCCTTCTTCAATTTTCACGTCTTTGCGGCGCTTTGGGTCGGCCTGGCTGTGCGGCTGCTCGAGAGCGATGATGCTCATCTGCACGGGAATCAAGCGGCTATCGACTTCGACGGAGCGGAAGGTGAGATTCATGTAGGCCTGGCCGCGGAGAATGGAAAAGTGGCGGGCTTTTTCGACGGTGCCGATGAGGCCATTCACGCGAGTGCCCGCAGGGAGCAATAACTGGCTGCCGAGATAGACTGGTTCCGCCACGACGGCAACAAAGGGATCTCCCTCTTTGGAGACGCTGGAACTGATGCCGCTCAAGAGCGTGAGATGCACTTGCGTGCCTTGAATGACTTGGTGCGGCCCGGCGAGAACTACGGGCGGGGCAGAGCACACGAGGGCTGCCGCCAAGAGAATTGCAACAACGAGTTTCATGGATTCCTCCTGCTCGACGAGAACGTGCGAGCGAGCCCCGTTTCGTGAGGCGACACTGAGGCGATGCCTCAGTGCTTTCCGCTGGCGCAGCGGACCTGGCGTTCGCTGCGGGCGAAGACCAGGGGGATGGGGAGGAACTCCATCCGAACGTAGAGTACTCGATTCGGGAGGGATGCGAAACGACTTTTTCGAGCTGTTGCGTTTTCGTCAAGGCAACAAAGAGCCTGCTGGAAGCCGGCGCTACGACAAGAAAACACACATTCACAACGCCAACAGTGTGGTTCGCTTGCTGTATACGGCCGGCCAGAGTATCGTTTGAGAAATCGGGTGCCCTTATTTTCGCTACGGAGGTATTTCCATGAGAAAGATTCGAGGGATGAAAGTGTGCGCGGCATTCGCCGGGATAGCGGCGTGCGCGCTGCTGGTTTCCGGCCAGGAAAAGAAAGAAGCTTCGGAGGCGCACAAAATTGTGCACTTTGGAGATTTGAAATGGACGGGGATCATAAAGGGTTGCGATCTTGCGCCGGTTTCGGGCGATTTCAATGCCGAAGGGTCGCCGTTCGTGCTGCGCATCCGGTGCGCGGATGGCGCGAAGATTCCGGCGCACTGGCATCCGACCGATGAGAACGTCACAGTGCTGAAAGGCACTTTCCTGGTGGGGATGGGCGATTCGTTCGATGAGAGCAAGCTGGAGACGATGAATACGGGAAACTTTATCACCGTACCGAAAGAGATGCGGCACTTCGCCATGAGCAAAGGAGAGTCGATTGTGCAGGTGCATGGGATGGGTCCGTTCAAAGTGAATTGGGTGAACCCGTCGGAAGTGCAGCCTCCGGATGCGCCAGCCGCGGCGGCAAAGCCAAAGTCCTAAGCTGGATGACCGTAGTTCCTTCAGTCCAGGACAACGGCCGTTTGCAGCGGCATGCAGGAGTTGCTCTCACAGCAGGTCATAAGGGCCAAGCTGTTGCTCGTTGACGAATGACCTCGATATGATGAGAGGGATGAAAAGAATCATACAGGTTCGTGTTTTCCGAGGAGAGAAGTACTACGTCGCGGAATGCTTCGACCTTCCGGTCGTGACGCAAGCCTCCACGCTCGACGAGCTGATGGCAAATGTGAAAGAAGCGATTGCCCTGGAATTGGAGGGCGAAAATCCAGCGGACTTCGGATTAGCGCCGAACGCCTCAATCCTAGCCAGCTACGAATTGGAACCTGAACCGCAAACGCATGCCCCGGCCTAAAGTTCTCTCCGGCGCAGAGGTGGTCAGAATTCTTACGGCTTTCGGGTTCTCGGTCGTGTCTCAACGTGGCAGTCACATGAAGTTGAGAAGAGTTCTCGGTGATGGCACGAAGCAAACACTCACGGTTCCTAATCATCGCGAAATGGACCGAGGTACACTTTTTGCCATCTACCGACAGGCACTTCGATACGTTTCAGCGGAGGAATTGGGTCCGCATTTCTTCACCGAGTGAGTGTGCTAGAATTTTCTTCGCGGACGCGCGAAAGTGCGCGTCTGCCGGAGCGTGGAACTTCGGGCTCTGTGCAACGAGGTCCCGCGAACCCCGCCAGGCCCGGAAGGGAGCAACGGTACCGGGAACGCCTCGGGTGCCGCGGATGACCCGAAGTTCCTCTCGCCGAAGAAACTCAGTTCTTGGTTGTTAGTTCTAAGTTATAAGTGAAAATCCTTGACCCTCCAAAGAATCCGAGAGTTTTCATTCTTGGCGTCATTGAAGGATTTTAGTTTCTTGCCCTTAGTTCTGAGCTGGGCTGATTTTGTTGGGAGGCCCGATGAGCCAAGCGAAACCTGTAAATTGGTTTGAAGACGACCCCAAACCGAATACTTTTTTCTTTCAATCCCCTTTTCGTTCGTGGAAATTCGTCCTTACGACGACTTTGGCTGCGGGTGTTAGCGTCGCCTGTGTGGCATTAATCTGGGATTACTGGGACAGAATCAGCCGCCACTCGTATCACCTTACAATAATTAGCTTTTTCCTTTTGACGGTGCTTCGCCCATATTTGTTGGCTATCCAACGGCAAGGCAAGATTCGCAAGCTATATCGGGCAGGCGAAATAAATGAAGCGCCCGCCAACTCTCCGTTCGATCAGATTCTGCAAGTGGCCGACAATTCTGTGAACGAGGGAATACTGGTTGCGTGCGTGCTCTTCGGCCTTTATCTTTTTATGATTGCTTTCTGGGAAATACCGCACATCAAATGAGGTGCTTTCGTTGAGCTATCAAGTTATAGCGAGGAAGTGGCGGCCGCAGACGTTCAACGATCTGGTGGGGCAGGAACACGTCACGGAAACGCTGAAGAACGCGATCAAAAATGACCGGGTGGCGCACGCGTACATTTTTTCTGGCGCGCGCGGCGTGGGGAAAACCACGGCGGCGCGAATCCTGGCGAAAGCGTTGAACTGCGTGCACGGGCCGACGCCGGAGCCTTGCGGGGAATGCGATTCGTGCAAAGAGATTGCGGCCGGAACTTCGCTCGATGTGATCGAAATCGACGCGGCCTCGAACCGCGGCATCGACCAGATTCGCGAACTGCGGGAGATGGTGCGGTACGCACCCGCAGCTTCGCGGCACAAGGTAGTGATTCTCGACGAAGCGCACATGCTGACCGGGGAAGCTTCGAATGCGCTACTGAAGACGCTGGAAGAGCCGCCGGACCGCGTGATCTTCGTGATGGCTACGACGCAGCCGGAGGATTTAGTTGATACGATCCGGTCGCGATCGCAGCATTTTCATTTTCGCGCGCTGACGTTTGGCGAAATCACGAAGCGGCTGCGAGAAATCGCGCAAAAAGAGGAATTGAAGATTGAGCCGGGCGCGATGGCGGTGATTGCGCGAATGGCGGAAGGCAGCTTGCGCGACGCGCTGTCGCTGCTCGAACAGGCGCGTGCGTACTGCGGGGACACGATTCCGGACGCGGAGGTGCGCGCGCTATTGGGCGTGGTGCCGGAAGACGCGCTTGATGAGTTGGTCGGCGCAATTGCGGAAGGATCGGCGGACCGCGCGCTGGGATTGGTCCACACGTTCCAGAAAGAAGGGCGCAACCTGCAGCACTTCTGCCGGGAAGCTATACGGCACATGCGCAATTTGCTGATCGCGCGGGTTTGCGGAGCGGATTCGGATTTGATTGCGGCGACGCCGGACCAGCGCCCGGCAATTGCAAAAGCGGCGTCTCAATTCAGCGAGGAAGATTTGACGCGATTTTTTCAGATTTTGCTGCAGACCGATGATGATTTGAGAAGGAAGCCCGACCCGCGTGTGCACTTGGAGATGGGCCTGTTGCGGTTGATCAATGCATCGCGGTTGGCGCCATTGGAAGAGCTGCTCGGTGAATTGAAAAGCGGGGCGGGAAGCGGCGAGCCGAGAGCAGGAGCCGCGCGCACAGGATCAGCCGTTTCCTCGCAAGCGCGCGCCCCGATTTCCTCTGGAGTCCCGACTGCAACTGCTGGCGCTCCAAGAGCAGCAGCCACGAATCCCGCTGCGAATCCTATAGTCGCAAACACAGAACCGAGAAAGCAATCCTCTGCCCTGGTCCCGCCGACGACAATCAGCACGTCTGCGGGCGCGGAGATTCCCGCAGAGAAAAACAACGGCGCTGTAGTGCGAGCCGTCGGAATTTCGCAAGAGCAAGTGGCGGAAATCAAGGCAGCGATCCAGGCACAGCAGAAATTTTTGGGGGAGCTCGTCGAACAGAGCAGCGGATGGGAACTCGAAGGCGTGGAGCTGCGCATTTATTTTTCGCCGAAGAACCGAACGTTCGCGGAATTACTCGAAGGAAGAGACACACTGGAAAAGATTCGTGCCGTTTCCAGCAACGTGCTGGGGCGCGCGGTGCGCGTCTGTGCTAAACTTGACGGAGTCGCGGCGGTTGCGGCATCGGCATCGGGGACACAAGAACTGCGCGCGCAATTCGAACGCGACCCGGTGGTAAGGTCGATGCTGGAGCGCTTTGGAGGTAAAATCGCCGAAGTGCGGCAGCGGCAAGAAGAAAAGTGAAGTTCGCGAGAAGGATCGAGAACGAATGGAAGTCGGCGCTTTGCAACAAATGCTTTCCAGATTCCGGCAACTGCAGGAAGACCTGCAGCGGCAGGTGAACTCCGTGACGGTCGAAGCTTCGGCCGGCGGCGGCATGGTCATGGTAAAGATGAATGGGCAGAAGCAGGTCGTGGACGTGAAGATCGAGCCGGAGATTTTCGCGGGAAAAGACCAAGAGATGCTGCAGGATTTGGTCCGAGCAGCGGTGAACGAAGCCTCAAGACGCGTCGATGAAGAACTCGCCGACCAGATGAAGAACCTCGCTGGGGGAATACCTGGGATTGCGGGATTGAAGATTCCGGGATTGTTCTAGTTCTGAGTAATAAGTTGTAAGTCCTAAGTAAAAATCCCAACACAAGAAAGCTTTGCGAAACTGGGGCGCAGCGCGTCATTCTGGGCGCATCCGATGAGGATGCGCGAAGAATCTCAACGGCTACTTTGGAGATAGAGTGCGGGTTAAGATCCTTCGGGCCACAGAACGCGCGGCCCTCAGGATGACAATGGGGATGGACGTTAGAAGATGTTCTTCGTGGTTCAGAAGATTTACTTCGCGGATTAGCGGACGAATTCGCCGTTGTGGACTTCGTATTCGATGCGAAAGGGTTTTCGTGCAGTGCGGGATTCCCAGTGCTCCTGAGCGATGAGGCGCTTGGCTTGGTCGAGGCGCTCGGAAGGCAACGGATGCGAACGGAAATAGCCCTGCAAGCTTTGGATGGCGAGCTGAGAAAGCTCTTCGTCAGGGCTTTCGGCGTGGATGACATATTCGTTGCACAGCTTGGCGAAGCGTTCAAATAGGTCGATTGCCCCGTAGGGTGAGTAGCCCGACTGCACAGCAAGGTACATTCCTTCACGATCGGCTTCGAATTCTTCGTCCTTGTGGTAACCAGCCTGCCAGAACTCGAACGGAATTTGTACCAGCGCGCCCACGACATCGAGATTGAGATTTTTCAGTTGCGCCTCGACTTGCACGCGCTCGACGGCGTGATAGTGATCGATGTGCTCGATTTCGTGAGCCAGGACTTGCGCGAGTTCGTCTTCGGTCATCATCTGGTCGAGCATGCCTTCGCCGACATAGACCGGCCCGCCGGGAAGCGAGAAAGCGTTGATCATGTTGTGGTCGGGAAGAACGGTGAACGAATAGGGCAGATGACGATGGGCATGAGCCGCGATAGTTTCGCCGACGCGGCGTACGTATTTTTCGAGGCCGGCTTCTTCCGGAGTGAGCGGGCGCATCTGCGTCGCGTATTTCGCAGCGAGCTCCTTGCCGATGGCGATTTCTTGATCGTCGGAGAGCCGCGTGAAATGCATGGGAATCCGCGAGAGGCCGCGTTGCGCGTCAGCAGCCATGTTCAAGATGGCGTTAGGCGAAACCGCGGTGGACCTGGGATGGCGTAGACTCCAATAGAGGCTGCCGAGGGCAATGGCTAGGATCGCGAAGAAGATGGCAAAGACGACGGAGCGTTTCATAGAAACTGGCGAATGGTTTCGCGATACCGCGTATAGAGAAACGAAACGAATGTTAGCGCAATGCCGACAACGATAAGCGTGATATAGCGGTCGCGCGGCTGGAGGCCCCAGACATCGAGGGCCATAATCTTGCCGACGCAAAGGAGCAGGAGGCCAAGGCCGGTGAGCCGGAAGCTGCGTTCACCAACAACCAGCGCCAACAAGAAAACGAGAACGCCTTCGACGCCCCAGGAAACGGTGATCATGCCGGTTTTCATTTTGAGAGCGAGCATGGCCGTTACAAGAGCGACCGCAACGAAGAATTGTACTTGCTCCGGGCGGCGGGCGATGGTTTGCAGGAACTGGGTGATGCGGCTGGCGGATGGGGCCGGCTTGAAGTGGTCGCGCAGTCGGAAGGCGAAGAATAGGCTCGCGAGCAAAATGGCTGAAGCGGAACTGACAACCAAGTAGTCGCCTTTCCAATCGCCCTCGCCGAAGTAGCTGCCGCCAAATAAATTGTAGGCGATGCTGCGGAAGAAAACGCTAAGCGTGAGAAGTATGCCTTGATGCAGAAAGATGGGCTTGTTGAGGAAGAGCGATGCGCCAAGCAGCGCAAATGCCACGGCGGCCCAGGCGGTGACGACCCATTCCAAAGAAAACTGGAAATAGCAGAGCGCGACGATGGAAGCAGTGCCCAGATAGGCTAAGAGAGTGTCGAAATGTAGGTGGCGGTCACGCACGTTTTTCATCCGTTTCTGCCACTTGAGCGTACACAAAATAGTAGATGAGAACGAGCGGGAGAATCGTGTACATGCGCGGGCCCCAGAACTCGCCCGGTTCGCCAGCAGTCAGATTAGCGAAGAAAATCCGCACGAAGGACGTCAGCAAGGCCACGTAGGCTTGATAGCGGAACTGCGTGATCTCGCGGAAAATGCCGTATTCAAAAAGCACCAAGCCGAAGACGCCCCACGCCACGGCGATACTGAGCGGCTGGGGCTGCAACTCATGCCAAAGCATCAGCGAGACAATGACCGAGGCGGACCAGGAATAGATGTGGTGAATGTCGCGGCGGCGCCAATCTTCGGGCATGCGAATCAACCGCGCGAGGGCGTAGAAAATCACCGCAACGATGGCAAGCGAAAGCAGGCGCACGCTCAGGCCGTGCCAGGTTGAAGTGTCGTACAAATTCATGGCAAAGACGCGCAGCAACGTGATTCCGGCAAGGACGTGGGACTGCCACGGCAGTTCTTCCAATTCGAATCGCTGATCGACAATCGCCAGGACCAAAGCAAACGTGGCCCAGATCGGGGCAAGCCAGCCATTTGGATGCTCGTAATAAGCCAGAAGAGAGAGCAAGCCCGTCGCGGCAAAGGAGTGAAAGAACGCGACAGGGCTTGCGAAGCGCTCATTCGGGGCGGCTCGGCGCGAGAGAAAGTACAAACCGGCAGCGACCAAACAAATCGTGAAGACTCGCAGAGTGATGGGTCCCCAGAATTCCTCAGCATAAATGTAGTTATAGAAAAAGGCGCGCAATAGGGCGAAGATTCCGACAACATTTGCCTGCCAAGCCAGCTGAGCGTAAGGAACCCAGCGCGACGCGAGCGCAAGAGCCACCGCGAAAACGATCCAGCCGACGGCGATCCACGGGGCGTGGAGCGCCTCCCCGAGCACCCAGACCATCATGCCGGTGCCGGCCCAGGTGTAGGCGATCTGCGAGATGTTGAGGTGTCGCGGATTGATGACGCCGACGCGCTTTGCGAGCCAATAGAGACCGGCAACGACGGGAAGAGCAGCAAGAGCGTGCCAAGGAATGTCGTGCCACTTGTGCGTGTTGTATGGGTCCGCTAGGAGCGCGGTGTAAATGGCCAGGCCGCCGAGAATGTGCGAGTGCCAGCCAATCGCGTGATGCGTCAACGCCCGAGCCGATTCAGAGAGGATTACAGCGAAGGCGATGAACGCGAGAGGCTGCCAAAGTTCGGGCACTTCAAACCAAATGAGCAAGGCAAGTAGGCCGGTGCCGGCGGCGGCGAATAGGCCGCGCAGCGTGCGCTGCTCGGGGTCGTCGTGGAGCTTGGCGAGCTTTGCGGTGAGGTAGTACACCGCTGCGAGGATCGGCAACGTGAGCAGGCGCATGGGCACGTGCGCATGTTCCGCTGCTTCAAGATGCAGATTCACGACCGCGGCACGGTACAGCGTGAGCGCGCCGAGCAATGCGTATTGGACTTGCAAGTGACGCGATTCGAGGGCGCGGCTCATCGCAGCCAGGAAAAGCATGACCGCGGCAAAAGCAATCGCGGTCCAATCGTGCAAGAACAAAGCCCAGGCGGCGGTGACTGCGGCGAACGCGCCGATGTAGGAGTGCGCGGCCAGCACTCGGCGATCCAGCAGGGGTTCAAAGAATTCGCGCCAGCGCGCGCCAAGGCCAAGATCGTTCAAAAAGAAAACCACTGCGCAAAATGCAAAGAGCACACCGGCGCCAAGCTCGAGCTTTTCGGCTTGGAATCGCAGATTGACAAGGTCACGAAAGTCATACGCAAGTAGCCGGATGCCGACCAAAAGACCAATCAACAATCCGAGGCGGCGAAATACGACTTCCTTCACGAGGACACCGGCAATCAAGAAGACCTCGGTACCCACAAGCCAGAGGATGGCGACGTGGTTGTCCGTGTAGTGCGAAGGAACGGCGGCGAGCATGAGCGCTGTGCCAGCGACGGTGAGCACAATGAAGGCTTCGCGGCGGCGCCTGACCTGCGGAAACTGAGCGGCGATGAACTCCGCGGCGCCAACCCCGAGGAGCGCTATGTATGCGAGCGTGGGATCGACGGACTGAAATCTCAGGCAGGCGAGAAGCATGAACATATTCAGGATCGCAGCGGCGGTGGAAACGTGTTCCTCAAGATCCGTCTTGATCGAGCGTTGGACGTAAGAAAAGCGGAAGATCAGCCAGTAGAAGAACAGGATGGCGAGGCTCGCGTGATATTCGGGAAAGACATGGCCGTTGGCACCGTTCGGGCCGAGCAGACGAAACAGCCAATAGAGATGTGTGAGATAAGTCGAAAGGATTCCGAAGACTTCCAGTTCGTACCAGCCCATTTTCAGGACGATGGAGACCAGACCAATGGCGAGAAAAGCGCCGGCGGACAAGCTGTAAACATTGTTCTGGCTGAGCGAAACGGTGAAGTAGCCAAGCAGAAACGCCAGGCCGGTGACGAATTGGGAGCGATAGCGAAGCGTGTGCAGCGCCATGGCCACCGCGACGAGCAGCATCAGGGCGCAATCGATGGTGAGCCATTTGAGATCGGCGGGGAAAATCCGCATCGCGCCAACGTGGTAAATGCCGAAAGTCGTGAAAAACAGCAGCGCCCAGCCGCCGCCGATGCCACCACGGCCGATGAGGCGATAGCGTTCGCTCTTCTCCAAGTAGATTCCGCCTACAAGAAGGAGCGCCGAGGCGAAATAGGAAAGAAGGGTTTTGCCTGAGGGACCGAGGGTGCGAAATTCCTGGATGCCGAGGTAGGCCATACCAATCACGAACAGGGTGACACCGATTTTCAGAAGCCAGTTCGTGCCGAGAAGCTCTTCAATCGAAGCGACGGTTCGCATGCGCTGTTCGTGCGTGGACTTTGGCGCAGGGATCGAGGGCGCGGCCGGCTTAGGCGCCGAGGCGTGAGGCTGTGACACCTTAGGCGCAGAAACCTTGAACGCGGAGACCGGCAGAGGAGTGGTGAGACGCTCGGCCAGAGTCGAAGGCATTTGACCAGGGGGAGGCATCACAGGCACTGGCGGCTTCGCTGATGGAGGTGGAGCAGTCGGCGCGGCCGGTTTGACTTCGGGAGGAGTCTTCGCGGCAGCGGGCAAAGTAGGAGTTGGTTGTGGCTCCGGCCTCTTTTGTGAAGGTGGGATGGAAGTCGGCGGCGGCACTTTGACGGGCGGCGGAAACTCGACGCGCGAAGGCGGAACTGGCGTTTCTTTAATTGGCGCTGCAACTGGAGCAACGGGCCGTTCGGCAGGTTTCTCCACGACCGGTTGAATTGGAGGAATCCCGGAAGCGATCTGCTTCTTGAGATCGGCGACTTCCCGCTGCATCGATCTGAATTGTCTGGAGTGCTCCTCTTTTGTTTCGTCAAACTCGCGGCGAAGCTTGGAGTACTTGCCCCATAAAGCAAGAGCGATGAAGGGGGTGGCGAACAACAGGATGCCGAACAGGACAGAGAAAAACACGACCGTCTGCATTGGGCGTCCTTGGGAGTGCTAGGTCCTTTGTTCCCATGTTAGAACGGAGACAGGCCGGAATCTTGCACTTTTGTTCTCAGGCCGGCTCTTGGAGTAACTGGTGCTGCCTATCTTGTTGATACAAATTCACTTATCGGAGATAGCCCCGTGTCTGACATCGTCCTCCTAAAAGTGTGAAAGCAGACCCCATATTGTCGGTTACGGGTCCCATGGCAACATATCCAAATGCAAATTCGGGCCGCCATTGAAAAGGATGCCAACGGGATCTGGGCGATCCTGGAGCCCATTATCCGGGCAGGCGAAACCTACACGCAGCCGCGTGACATGAATCGCGAAAGCGCGCTGGGCTTCTGGTTTTCAGCCGGCCACGAAGTCTTTGTCGCGGAAGACAACGGCGAAGTCGTAGGTACTTACTTTCTCAAAGCCAACCAAAAAGGTGGTGGCGGGCACGTTGCCAACTGCGGCTATATGACGGCTGGCCACGCGACGGGGCGCGGAGTGGCGCGCGCGATGTGCGCGCATTCGCTGGAGCGCGGCAAAGAGCGCGGATTCCGCGCCATGCAATTCAATTTTGTCGTGAGCAGCAACGAGCGCGCTGTGAAGTTGTGGCAGTCCTTCGGATTTGAGATTGTCGGCCGGCTCCCGAAAGCCTTCGAGCATCCCTCGCTTGGCTTTGTGGATGCGTTGGTGATGTTCCGTCAACTTTAGCCGGTTTGCGCGGATGCGCGCGGCTGTGCTACACATGCTGCATGCCCGATTTTGCCGCTCCCGTCGAACGACTCATCGATGAATTGAAGCATTTACCCGGAATTGGCCAAAAAACCGCGCAGAGACTGGCGTTTCACTTGCTGCGCGCCGCGCCTGAAGATGCCCTGGCGCTGGCCGACGCGATTCGCGACGCCAAGGAAAAAGTTCGCTCCTGCTCGACCTGCCACAATCTCACCGATTCCGACCCCTGCATTTATTGCACTGGGCCGACGCGCAGCAAAAAAACGATTTGCGTGGTTGAGGAAGCGCACAACATCCTGGCCATCGAGAAAACGCGAACTTACAACGGCATGTATCACGTGCTGGGCGGCTCCCTTTCGCCGCTCTCTGGCCGCGGGCCGGACCAACTGCACATTAAATCCTTGATTGAGAGGTTGAAAGGCGGAACGGTCGAAGAAATCATCATCGCCACGAATCCGACAGCGGAAGGCGAGGCAACGGCGGTTTATCTTTCCAAACTGCTAAAGCCGCTGGGAGTGCGCGTCACGCGAATTGGTGTGGGCATTCCTGTGGGCGCAGACCTGGAATATGCCGACGAAGTCACCATGCTGAAAGCGATGGAAGGGCGGAGAGATTTGTAGGAAGAGCGTGCTCTTCGAAAACGAGAGCAATTTTCATTGAAGATTACCTGAAATTGAATGGCGGCTTTGCGTGGGCGTTGAATACTCACTGGGAAATTATCTTGCAAGTTAAGACTACGCAGCGAATCGCCATAGGACGACAGCAGCACTACTCCCAGTACTTACAGCACGCTCTAGGCAATTTCCTTTTTTCGGTATACAGTCCAACGTCGAAGGTGGCGGTCGTCCCACCCGTCGCGTCCCAGCCGCCCAGCGGCTGGCAGGAGGTGCGCTGATGCCGGGCCTGGCGCACTACATGGCGCAGTACGATCACGAGCACGAATCCGTCTGGAACAAGATCCTGCATGGTGTCGGGATTCCCATGATTTTTGCGGGAATCATCCTGCTCCTGCTGATGAAGTGGAGTTGGGGAGCGGGATTTTTTCTTGGCGGATGGGTGTGTTTGTTTCTGGGGCACCGGATTGAAGGAAACAACCCGGCGTTTTTTCAGGGACCGGTCTATTTGCTGGTTGGGCCAATCTGGGTCGCGAAAGAAGCTTGGATGTTTTTGACGGGAACGCACCGCAAGCCGACCTCAGAAGGTACCCCGCAGGGCACCGCCACGAAGTAGATGGCGGCTGCCGTTGGTCGCGCACAAACGAACACACTGAGGAACGGCGGCGGCTTGCATGAACGATTCGGGCGGCAACTTTGTCGATGAGACCATCGAGACGGGAATGGAAAGCGTAGCGAACGCAAACCCGGAATTGCGGAAGCGGCGCAGCACGCGCATCGTGCAGGCGGTTCCGCTGGTGGTCACTGGTGTCGACGCGCTGGGCCGGCCGTTCGTCGAGCGTACTTCCTCACTAATCATCAACTGTCACGGTTGCCGCTATCAGTCCAAACACTACGTTCTGAAGAATATGTGGGTGACGCTGGAGATTCCGCACCCGGAAACCGGGCAGCCGCCCCGTTCGGTGCGTGGACGGGTGGCGTGGATTCAACGCCCGCGAACGGTCCGCCAGCTTTTTCAAGTTGCGTTAGAGTTGGAAGTTTCCGGCAACGTCTGGGGAATTGCGTTTCCGCCGGAAGATTGGTTTGCTTTCCCTCCCGAGGCGCCAACTCCGCCGAAGGTGGAATCGGCTGCAGAACCAGCGCAACTGCCACAACCCGCGCACGAAACGGAACTGGCGTTGCCTGCGGAAGAATCGGAGCACGCCGCGCCATCGGGCGCCGACAACTTGCGCGTGTTTCCTTCGCCGACGAGCACCACCGATGCTTCGTTGCAATTAGCACGACAGGTCGCGCGGCTAGTCGCTGATGCCAAGCAGCAGATTCAAGCGGCGGCACGCGAAGCCGCTTCACACGCTGTGTCGGCCGAGAGGCGGCTGTCGTTTGAACAATGGGAGCAAAAGTTTGCGGCGGGGCGTGCGGAAATCGCCAACGAAACAGCGCAGGCCATCGAAAGACTCCACCAGGAAACGGATGAACGTTCTCGAACGGCGCACGCGGCCGCTGCCGAAGCTTTGCGGACCGAACTGCCGCGCTGGCTTGCGCCGCAACTCGAGCAGCTTACGCGGGATCTCACTGGCCGGCTTCTGCAAGAAGCAGCAACGCAACGCAGCGAAAATGCTCAGCAATCACAAACCGCGAATCACACTCTGAACTCTGCTTTGCAGCAGGCCGAAGAGACAGCCGCGCGTTTGCGAACGCAGGCGGAGCAGTCAGAGGCACAGATTTCCGGCCGCGCCGGCGAAGCGTTGCGAACGCTCGAAGAAATCGCGCGGCAGAAGGAAGAGACGGCAACAGCTCAACGCGAGGCGTTGCAAGCCGCCGCGGCGGAGATTCAACAACAAACAACTACGGCGCTGGCCGGCGCGCAGACTGCCTGGCAAGAGCGCGTTAGTAAGGAACTGGAAGCCGCACAGGAACGCTGGCGCCAGGCTCTGGAGAGCACTCTCACGGAAGCCCAAGGCCGCGCAGCCAATGGGCTAGGCGAGCATGTCCGCACCTTGTTTACCCAGGTTCAGGAAGAGATGGCCCGCCAGGTCGCGGCATTGCGGGAATGTGCGGGGGCGACGGCCACGGAATCCGAGCAGCGCTTGGCCGCAGTGCGCGCGGCACTGCAAGAGCATTCGAAGGAACTTGAGTTGGTCTTGGCGCGGGCCGCTCAAGCGGGCGAGCGGCTCGACCAACATTCCGAACAGCTTCGGGAAACGCAGCAGCACGCGTTGGGCCGCTTTCAATCGGAGTTGGATGATGTCTTGAGCCTGCACCGCAATCAGCTCCATCGCGAATCGGAATCCGTCTTCGAACTGATCAACGAACGCATTCACAAAACCTTTGAAGAAGCGGCGAATCTGGCTCTCGAGCAATTTGACCGGCAAATCGAAGAGATGGTGCGCCCGCATGTGTCCCGCACTGAGGAAGCTATCCACAGGCTGGCCGGGGGCCGTTCCCTGCTCGATGCCGCGCTCACTCTCCAGCAAGACCGCATTCGAAGTTCGGCGGACGCCGCCTTTGCCGAATCGCTCGCGCAGTTCCGGGAAAATCTTGGTGGCGTTGAGCAAGTGATTCAGGAATCCTCGCAAGCCATAACCGGCCGCAATCTCACGGAGCTGGAAGGCAAGGTCAGCGATCTAAAGCACCAGGTGGTTGAGGAGTTGCTCAAATCCGCCGAATGGTACGAGAAAAAGGCCCAAACGCAGATCCAAAATCAGTCGGAAAAGGCCGTCGAGCAAACTGTCAACCAATTGCGGGAAAAGGCAGGCGAAATTTCCGGTGCTTTTGCTGCGGAACTCGACCACTCCAGCCGGAGCTTTGTGGGCCACACGCAAACGCAAATGGAAGATGCGGTGCGCGTCTCGTTCGAACGCGCACGCGCGCTTTTTGCCGAAGCTGCCGACACTACTGCCGCTGCATTTACCGACGAAATTCAGCGCACGGGGCGCCACGAGCTCGACGGCTACAACCAGGAGCTTACGCGCTCGACCGAACAGGCCAGCGCGGAAATGGCGTTGCGATTGACCGCGGAGCAAGAAGCATTCCTGAATCGTTTCCAATCCGCGCTGGGCGGCGCACTCGAGTCCGGAGTTGCGGAAGCACACAAAAAGGTCTCGGAAGGATTCACACCTCTTCTTGCGCAATGGAAATCGATGACCGATGCGCACCAGCATGAGATGCAAGCCGCCTATCAGCAACTGGGCGAACAGGCGACCGAGCACTATAAGAACCGGCTCGAAGGCGTTTCCAACCAGTGGATGCTGGCGACAGTTGCGTCACTCGACCACCAGTCTCGCGAAATGATTTCTGGCATTGCCTCCGCTGCAGAAGAAAAACTTCGCGAAGCTTGCGCCCAGGTTTTCGCGGGCGTCGGTGAATCGCTTCGCCAGCGGCTTGGGGAAATCGCGAAATCCTTTGCGCTCTCCGGTGAAGCGCCCGCGCGCGCAAAAAGCGCAAATACCGGCGGCTAAGATTCGGCCGATCTCCATCGGCTGGGCGGCAACCGAGTTCGGTTGATTCGCCACTTGCCGGCTAGCCCGGTATAATCCCGAAAGTTCGAATGCTATGGCCAACCATGCCTATCTGCGCGTCTGGACCCGCGATTTCTCAACGGAAACAATGATCGCGCAATTCGCCCGCTTCCTGACGACCGCGCCCCTCTCCGCCTCGCATAGCGCATTTGAAGAATTGGTCGTCCAAGCTGTTGATCCGAGCGAGGCACCCATTGCGGAATGGGATTTGCGCCCGTTGAACGCCGGACCCGCAGAAGTCGCAGCAATGGCTGCGCAGCACCTCAATGCAGACACCGCTTACATCGTCAGCGCCAAGTGGAACCTCTGGGAATTCGACGTCGAAACTTTGAAGTGGCAGCAAAAACCTGAGCCTCTCGAGCTGATCTGCCACGGCTTGGAGTACGACGACGGAATTGCTGCGACCGCCGGCCACTTCCTGGCGGATTTGGGCTTCGAGCATTTTTTCACCGGACACAGCGGACTGCTCGCCCACGAGAATTCTGCAAGCTCGGCTGGCGGGCCAGAGCACCCCGTCGAACACACTTTCCGCCAGTGGATGGCCGCCGGCAACAACCTGAAGGAATATCACGCGAAGACCCGCGAAAACATCAAACAATTGTTGAATTGGGTGGAAGCCATCGAGCGAGCCTTGCCTGTGCAACGCAGTGAACTGTGGTCGGAAGGCGAGGAAAATATGGAGGCGCGTCTGGATGCAATTCTCGCTCAGCGCTAGCACCTTCTAAGAATGGGCAAAAGCGCTGAGGGGAGTTCTTCCACGAAAGGTGCGCAGAAGCTAGAATTAAGGGTATTCGGTAGGGTCGGTGGATCCTGCGGGAAGCAGAGTTTCGGGTTTTCAGCGCGCCGAGGAGCAACAATTCTCTGATGGAAAATAGCTCGCCAAGCGACTGTTCGTGTGCTAACGGAGCCTGCAGCGCTCCGTCCGTATTAGGGAGAATTACCGGTTGCGGCGCAATCCGGATTGGCAGAATCCCATTGCAATTTCTAGCTTTCGCCCTGTGCGCAACAAGTCTGCTTGGCGGATGCGGGACCGAAGCGCCCAAGCCGGCGACGCAGGCGGAAACGAAGCCGGCTGAGCCGGCCATCCCGGAAGAGGTTCAATCGGCCGCCAAGGCGCTGCTGGGAAGCGAGACGCAAGTGCTGCTATTCGGGGATTTGGCAAAGAACGGCCAAAAGCAGTTTCTGGCAGCAAACGTCGTGCCAAAGACACCGACCAACAACTTGCCGGGAACGATTATCACGCGCGCTGTGGTCGTTGAAAATGCCGATGGCAAATGGACCGAAGTATTTCGTTGCGATGAGCACCTGAAGAATCCCAAAGGCTACCTCGGCCTCACCCCTTTGACGCCGATCACCGGCTGGCGCATCCAATACGAACAAACGGAAGACAAGGGTTTGGAGCTTTACTTCACTCCTCTGAAAGGCTCGACGGACACTCACGTGCTGCCAATCGGCGTGCGCTGGAACCCTGCCACTAAGCGCTATCAATCGCTCGACCGCAACTACGAGCATTTCCTTTTGGAGAATCCAAATCTGGAAGCGCCGAGGTCCAGCTTGCGATGAGCGCCCCGACTTCCACTGCTGCTGGCGCGGCCAATCGCGTTCCCGCCACTCCTCCGAAAAAAGATTTGTCGGGCTTGATGCCATACCTTCGCCGCTACACGGGCAGCATTGTTTTCGGCCTGTTCATGGTTCTGTTGATGGGAATCATCGGCAACGTGCTTCCGCTGGCCACGGGTGTCATGACCGACACGATCAAGGGCGACCCCGCTCCGTTTCAGCATTCCGGAGAGACTGGTGCCGGAATCACTGCTGCGCCACACTTGTCTGCCCTCAGCCGCTTGATTCCGTATTACGCGCCGAACAGCCGCCGCACTCTGGGCATCTATTGCCTTGTCGTCATTCTCTGTGTCGCGATCAAGGGAGTTCTTTCTTTCTCCGCGCGCTGGACGCTCATCGGTGTTTCCCGCGACATTGAATTCGACATTCGCAACGATTTGCTGAAACGGCTCCTCGCCCTCGAGCCGGAATTCTACGTTCGCAATCGCACCGGCGAGCTCATGTCGCGGGCCACGAACGACCTCAACGCCGTTCGTATGGTTCTCGGCCCCGGCATCATGTACAGCGCCACCACCATCGTCACGATGATCATGGCGGTCGTCATCATGCTCGCGCTCTCACCTTCCCTTACGCTTTGGGTCTTGCTGCCCGCTCCCGTCGTGGCAGTGGCGGTTTGGTTCTTTGGGAAGACGATTCACGAACTCTACGAAAAAATTCAGGCGGCTCTTGCCACCCTGACGGCGCGCGTACAGGAGAATCTCTCTGGAGTCCGTGTCGTGCGCGCCTACGCCCAGGAAGAAGCGGAGATTCGCGCTTTTGACGAGCCCAACCGCGAATACGTCTCGCGCAACATCTGCCTCATCCGCACCTGGAGCATGTTCATGCCCTCGCTCCAGGCGCTCATTGGCACGACTTTCTTAATCGTCCTCTGGCAGGGCGGCCATCAACTCTTGCGCGGCCAGATTTCCCTCGGTGCTCTGATTGCCTTCAATGGTTACCTCGCCGTGCTCGTCTGGCCCATGATTGCGCTTGGTTGGGTGACCAACATCTTTCAGCGTGGCGCCGCTTCGATGGGCCGCCTGAACTACATTCTCACTGCTAAACCAACCATCGCCGACCGCGACGCCTGCATTCCAAAGGACTCGAAGCCACGAGGCGAGATCGAATTCCGGAATCTCACGTTCACTTACCCGACTACGATTTCTGGCGTCAACGGCTCCAACGGTGCGGGCAAGCCGAACGGCAGCGGCCCGCGTCCGGTTCTCTCCGACATTAATTTGAAAATCCCAGCGGGGTCGACGCTCGCCATCGTCGGCCCCACCGGCAGCGGCAAAACGACTTTGGCGGCGCTCGTCGCGCGCCTTTGGGAAGCTCCCGATGGCTGCGTCTTCATCGATGGCCATCCCATCCGGGACTGGCCGCTCGAAACATTGCGACGCTCCATCGGGTTCGTGCCGCAGGACACCTATCTTTTCGGCGAAACTGTTGGTGGCAACATCGCTTTCGGCTTGCCTGACTACAACGCCGAGCGCGCACGCGAAGCCGCGGAGATTGCCAGCCTGCACGGGGACGTCGAAGACTTCACCGCCGGCTACGAAACTATGGTCGGCGAGCGCGGCATCACTCTTTCTGGCGGGCAGAAGCAGCGCACCGCCATTGCTCGCGCCGTCGTTCGTGACCCGCGCATCCTCATTCTCGACGACTCGCTCTCCAGCGTCGACACCCAGACCGAGGAAAAAATTCTCACCGGCTTGCGCGGCGTCATGCGCGGCCGCACTACTATTCTGATTTCGCACCGCACCTCCACGGTGCAAAACGCCGACCAGATTGTCGTCCTTCGCGAAGGCCGCATCATCGAACGCGGCACGCACGACGAATTGCTCGCTCGCGCCGGCTATTACGCGGATTTGTATCAAAAGCAGTTGCTCGAGGAAGAGCTCGAAAACGCTTAGCGGGTAACGCGAAGAACAAGAATGAGCACGCAACACGAAGAAGAGGCCCTAGGCAAAGCGTACGACTCGCGCTTGATGAATCGGCTTCTGCGCTACATGAAGCCGTACGCCTGGCGCGTTGCCCTTGCGCTTGCTCTTGTCGCGGTCGTCACGCCTCTCGAGCTTGCGCCTCCCGCCATCTTCCGCAAGGCTATCGACAGCTACTTCGTCCCGGCTATGAACCACGTGCTTCCGGAGAGCCAGGCATGGACAGGCATCGGCTGGCTCAGTCTGATTTTCTTCGCCGTCCTCGCGTTCGACTTTCTTGCGCAATACGCCCAGATTCGCATCATGCAGCGCGTCGGCCAGCAAACCATGTACGACATGCGCCGCGAAATCTTCGGCCACCTGCAGCGTCTGCCCATGAGTTACTTCGACCGCAACCCGGTCGGCCGCTTGGTCACGCGCGTTACCACCGACGTCGACGCTCTCAACGACCTTTTTGCCGCGGGCGTCGTAACCATGATCAACGATTTCTTCCTTCTTGCCGTCATGGCCGGCTTGCTCTTCAGCATCGACTGGCGCCTCGCCCTCGACACTCTTGCCGTTCTTCCCGGCATCCTCATCGTCACGCTGATTTTTCGCCATTACGTTCGCGAGGCCAACCGCAAAATCCGCACCGCCATCGCCCGCATCAATGCTTTCCTCCAGGAATACATTTCCGGCATGAGCGTGGTGCAACTTTTCAATCGCGAACAAAAAGCGATGGACGAGTTCGCGAAACGCAATCGCGACAATATGTTGGCCTGGCGCGACGCCATTCTCGCTTACGCGCTTTTTTATCCCGCCGTCGAATTCTTGAGCTTCGCCACCATCGCGCTCATTTACTGGTCCGGCGGCAATCGCATCTTCCACGGTTCCTTAACCCTCGGCGTCCTCACCGCCTTCACCATGTATGCACAGCGCTTCTTTCGCCCGATTCAGGACTTGAGCGAAAAATTCAACATCCTTCAATCCGCCATGGCCGCCTCCGAGCGCATTTTCAAGCTCCTCGACGAGCCCGTCACCATCGAATCCGCTGCCAACGCCGTCCTGCTCGATAATCCGCGCGGCGAAATCGAATTTCGCAATGTCTGGTTCAGCTATCGCAGCAATCCCGCGCCTGCCGATGAAGATTGGGTCCTTCGCGACGTTTCCTTCCGCATTGAGCCTGGCCAAACCTTCGCCATCGTCGGCCACACCGGCGCCGGCAAAACCACGTTGATCTCTTTGTTGCTCCGCTTCTACGACATTCAGCGCGGCCAAATCCTTCTCGACGGCAAGGACATTCGCACTATCAACCTCCAAGACTTGCGCCGCCAGTTTGGCATCGTCTTGCAGGATCCTTTCCTCTTTACCGGCACTATCGAAACCAACGTTCGCCTCGGCACCCCCGGCATCGACACCCGCACCGTCTCTCGCGCGCTCGACGAAGTCGGCCTCGCCGAGTTCATTCGCTCGCTCTCCGACGGGGCGGCCACTAGCGTCAACGAGCGTGGCTCTACGCTGTCTGTCGGCCAGCGCCAACTCATCAATTTCGCTCGCGCCCTCGCCCATGATCCTCGCTTCCTGATCCTCGACGAAGCCACTTCCAGCGTCGACACCAAAACCGAACTGCAAATTCGCGAGGCTCTCACGCGCCTGCTCTCCGGCCGCACCGCTCTCGTCATCGCGCACCGCCTCAGCACCATCCAGCACGCTGACCGCATTCTGGTCTTTCACAAAGGCCGCTTGCGCGAGCAAGGCGCTCACCAGGAACTCCTCGCCCAGCGCGGCATTTACTACCGCCTCTACCAGCTCCAGTACAAGGAGCAGGAGCTGCATCTTCCTATCGAAGCCGGTTCAGCCGCGGAGCCCACGGCGCTTCCGGCCAGCGATTGACCGCCGCGAATCCCGCTCATGCCTCCCATTCCGCTTCTTCTCTCCGCTGGCGAAGCTTCCGGCGACATGTATGCCGCCCGTCTCGCAATCGCGCTAAAGCAGCGGCTCGACGTCACCATCTTCGGCATGGGGGGCCCGCAGATGCGCGCTGCGGGTGTCGAAATCGTTACCGATTATTCGGAAGTTTCAGTGGTGGGCATCACTGAAATCCTCAAGCACTTGCCTTCCCTTGTTCGCGCCATGCGCCACCTCGTCGATGAAGCCGCGCGACGCAAGCCTCCGCTCGCCATCCTCACCGACTTTCCCGGTTTCCATCTGCGCCTCGCGCGCAAGCTCCGCCCCCACGGTATTCGAAACGTCTACTACATTTGTCCGCAGTTCTGGGCTTGGCGTCCCTGGCGCGCAAATCTGGTTCGCCGCCGTTTTGCAGAAGCGCTTTGTATTTTCCCGTTTGAAGAACAATTCTATGCCGATGCCGGTGTGCCCGTGAAATTCATTGGCCATCCGCTCGTTGGAAACGTCGAAGCTAGTCTGACACGGGAATCATTTTGCAAAAAATACGGTCTTCCAGAAGACGCTCAAATTCTCGCCGTGCTTCCCGGCAGCCGCCGCGGCGAAATCGCCCATCATCTTCCCGTTCTCGTCGAAGCTCTTGGCGAAATCCGCCGCAATCTTGGCGCGCCCCTCGAAATCGCTGTCGCCGTTGCTCCGCAACTTGACTCCGCTCGTTTCCAGTCAAAGTTTCCTGCTGACTGGCAGGTGCGCTTCATTACCAACGACACGTACAGCGCTCTTGCAGCCGCCGATCTGGCCATCGTCTCCAGCGGCACCGCTACCGTCGAGACCGCCCTCCTCGGCAAGCCTATGGTTGTCTTCTATCGCCTCTCGCCGCTCACCGCCCGCCTGGCGAAACCCCTTGTCCGCACAAAGTTCTTCAGCATGGTGAATCTTATCGCTGGCCACGCTGTCGTTCCCGAATTGATCCAGAATGATTTCACTCCCCAGCGCGTCGCCGCCGAAGCCGTTTCCCTTCTCTCCGCTAACGCCCAGAGCCAGGCTCGCGTCGAACAAATGAAGCGTGGTTTGCAAGAAGTGCAAAAGCTGCTTGGCCCGCCTGGTGCCGTCGATCGCGCCGCCGACGAAATCGTTCGCCTTTTGCAATCTTCCCGAAGCAACGCAAAGTGAACTGTCTGGTATCCTATAGATGTACCTTGGCTCCAGGCTAAAACGAATCGAAAGGGGTCCGATGGCCCGCAGTCGAAATTTCGTCCGCATATTTTTCCTCTTTGCGCTCGCGCTCTCCCTGGCAGCCGTGTCTCTGCGCGCGCAGCAACCGCGTCCCGCGACTTTCCTTGCTGAACATTACGACGTCTCCGCCACCATCGATACGATAGGCCAATCCATTGCCGCCACCGCTAAAATTGATTTCACTGCCCAGGAAGCCTCCAGCAGCGTTCGCGTTGAGCTTCATCCCAATCTCATTGTCAAGGAAGTCAGAGGGCCCGACGGCAAGCCCCTCACTTTCGCGCGCGACAATCAAAATCCCCTTTTTGTCTTCGTCCCCCTTCCTACTCCCGTCGCCACGGGCGGCCATATCACCCTCACCTACACGTATTCCGGTCTTCTTTTTAACGAGGAAAACAGTCCCATCCCCGGGGTTCGCGCTGCCGCCATCACCAAGGATGGCGCCTATCTGCTGCTTCCCTCGCGTTGGTTCCCGCTTACGAATTTCCCCTCGAATCGCTACACCGCCACTTTTCGCCTGAGTGTTCCGGACGTTTTCGCCGTCGCCGGCACCGGCAAAGCCGCTGCTCCCACGCCCGTGCCCGGCAAGAACGCCGTCGAGGGCAGCCGCATGCTCTACACTTTCGAGTGCAACCGTCCAGCCCCACACGGCACTTTTGTCATCGGCAATCTTCAACTCAATCCCAAGCAAGCCGAAGGCATCAATGTCGCCGTTTATGCGCCTAAGTCCGCTTCCGCTAACGCGCAGGATTTCGCCAATGCCGTCGCGCGCTCCGCCATCACTTTTACCGATCTTTTTGGCCCTATCCCCGATCCATCCTTCACGGTCATCCAGATTCCTGACGGCTCACTCCGCGAATTTGCCGCGCCCGGAGTCTTGCTCTTGAGCCAGCGCATCTGGGATCCCAAAGCCAGCGACCACACCATCGCGCGCCTGGTTGCTTCGCAATGGTGGGGCGTCCAGATTCTTCCCGCTACTGCCGGTGACGTCTGGGTCACCGATGGCCTCGCGCGTTATTCCGAAGCTCTCTACGCCGAACAAAATGCGGGCAAGGAAGCTGGCCTGAAAGCCGTCGACGAATTCGCCGTCGGCGCTCTCATGTATGAGGACGCCGCGCCCGTGGGCCAGGCCGCGCGCCTCGTTCCTTACTCCCCGGACTACCGCTCGGTCGTCCTCAACAAGGGCGCCATGCTGTTTCACATGCTCCACGCAATCATGGGCGATGTTCCGTTCAAAACGGCACTGCACGATTTTTATTTTCAGTTTGCGGAGAAATCCGCCCGCATCGAGGACTTTGAAAATATCGCCGAGCGCCGCATGCAGGCCTCCCTCAAACCCGGGCAGGAGCCGCCAAATCTCCGCAGCTTCTTCGCGCAATGGCTCAATTCCACCGGCGTTCCGGAATTTACCCTCGAGTTTGTCGTCTACCGTACTCCCAAAGGCTTCCGCGTCGTCGGCAAACTCAAACAGCCGCTGGACACTTTCCACATGCCCGTGGACCTGCGTATCGACACCGAGGGCAACCCCGAGACCAAGACTATCGACGTTGTCGGCAGCGAATCACAATTTACCGTTGAAACTTTTGGCCGCCCGAAGCCTCTCGGAATCAAGGTCGATCCCAACAACGTCATCTTGAAAGCCAGCACTTCACTCCGCGCGCGCGCTACCATTGCCCGCGGCGAGGATCTTGCCGAACAAGGCCGCTTCTACGACGCTGTCACTCAATATCAGCGCGCGCTTACCATTCAACCCGGCCGCCCCCTCGCCAATTTCCGCATGGGCGAAGCTTTCTTCTACCAAAAGAACTATCAGGCTGCCGCCAACGCCTTCCGCGAGGCCTTGCAGACCGTTCCCGATCCTTCGGAGAAGTGGACGGAAGTCTGGAGCCACGTCTATCTCGGCATGATTTTCGATCTCTTGGGGCAGCGCGAACGCGCCGTCAATGAATACAGCAAGGCTCGTCAGACCAACGACAACACCGGCGGCGCGCAGGACAAAATTGAAGCCTTGCTCAAGAAGCCGTACTGCGAAGGTTGCGCACTCGGTGATGCCCCTCCCAAGTCGACTGGGACTCCACAACCTGCAGCAGCTCTTCCTCCGCCCGCTTCTGGCGAAAAACCAACACTCAAAAAACCCAATCCTCCCTCACAATAGGGACTTCTTGTGCGCATGCGGCCAGCTTGCATTTCCCACGAGTAGGAAGTGACGTGCGCGCGCAACGATAAGAATATGTCATCCTGAGAGAAGCGAAGGATCTCAACCGATACGCGGCTTGCCAAAAATGAGCGTCCCGCGACGTAACAAATGCTTATCTTGCTTGATTCCTGCCCTTTGTGTTGGGCCCTTGCTCGCGCCCGTAGCGGCCGCGCAATTCAAGCCCGGCGATTTTGATGTCACCGATGGAAAAATCGCGAAAGCTCCAGGAAATCGTCTGCAAGTTTCCACAAAGGAGATGCGCGCCACTCTTAAACATATCACTCCGCAAAACGTGACCGTCAACTTCACCTATCGCGGGCCAACGAAAGAAGTCGCTCATTTAGGCAGCGGCGAAGTCCGCAGTCAATTCGGCATCAAGCTCCGCGCCCAGGACACTTGCAACATCGTCTACGTCATGTGGCATTTTGCTCCCGACCAGAAGATCGCTGTTTCTGTTAAGCGCAATCCCGGCCAGCGCACTCATCAGGAATGTCTCGACCACGGCTACATCACCAGTTTCAAACCCCGCATTTCCGCTAACGTTCGGCCCGCTCAGGCGAATCAGCCGCACACCCTTGCTGCTTCCCTAAACGGTTCCAACCTGACCGTAACCGCCGACGGTACCGTCGTTTGGGAGGGCGATCTTGGGTCTGTCGCTCTCGAATTCGATGGCCCGGTCGGCTTGCGCAGCGACAACGCTCGCGTCATCTTCGACTTCCTCGTTAACCGAGCAACCGCAAACTGATCTTCAATCGTCGTCGTCGCATGTCCATACGAACCCATGGTTCAGATTGTTTCCGTCCACGTACCACCCGGTGACCTGCCCCTGCGCGTTGTTCGTCGATGGCCGCGTCCCCTGTCCTGCGCCCGGCCCCGCCCCTGGCGCGTCAATCGTCTTGTAGTTGCCCTTTGGCGAACGCACAAAACCGTGCATCGCGGATGCTGCGTCGTTGTATTCTCCGGTCACCGCTCCAAAAAAATTCAGCGAAAACGCGGCTGTCCCTTCACCCGCCGCCGTGCTCGCGCTCGGGTCGTCAAGAGTGATGATTTTCCCATTTGGCTTGCGAAGGTAGCTGTGGGCTACAAAATTGGAATCCAGGAAATAACCGGTTACTTCGCCTTCCGCATTGATGCTCGCGCCCAATGTGAACACGGTAGGCGACCCGTTTTCGGACGGCCCGTCAAAGGTGGAAATATTCCCCTCAGGATCCCGCACAAACCCGTGGCCTGTTCCATTCGCATCAAAATACCAGCCCGTCACTGCGCCTTCGTCATTCAAGCACGTCTCCAAACAAATGACCGTGCCGCCTGCTGCTCCCTTTACGTCAAAAACGGTGAACTCCCCCTTGCGCGTCCGGATGAATCCGTGCGGCTGAAAGTTCCCGTCCACGAAATAGCCCGCCACGCTTCCTCGATTGTTAATGTTGGCCGTGCCCACCGCTCCCTGATTCGCACTTGTTCCAGTGCCCGGCGGGTCGATCGTCACAAACGAGCCATCAGCATGGCGCAAGAACCCGTGAAACACGTTGTTGGGGTCCTCAAATTGTCCAGCAATCTCTCCCCAATCGTTGATGCTGTACGCCACGGTTCCTTGGTCGGCGCCTGCAGCCAGGCCCGCCCCAGGGGCATCGAAGGAAATGATTTTGCCGTTCGGCAACCTCAGAAATCCGTGCGGCACGATGTTCGCATCCGTGTAGAAACCCACGACCGCTCCCCAATCGTTGTTGGCAAACGCCTGCGTTCCGAGTCCTGGGGACGTGCTCGCTCCCGGCACATCGAACTCGATGATCTTGCCGTTCTTTTCTGAACGCGAACTGGCATATGGTCCCTGCCCCAACGGCCTTCGCGCATATGCCAGCCCTGCTGCTAACATTGCCACTGCAATAACGCACTTTCGTGTTCCGGATTTCATTTATGAGCCTCCGTGCGCATTAGATTCTGTCGGCACCCTCTGTCGGGCAGGGAGAGCGGGGTTCGCCCGACGGCGAAGATGGGCTCACGATAAAGTCCCTTCTCAAACAAGGCAATGATAGCGCTTCTAAGAATTATGTGAGAATCCAAGTCACTGAAGACAAGCACTTTAGCTGGAATATCACGGCCAATAACAAACTGACCATTTCAGTACCTACATAGTGCTAAAATGCCGCGTCGCCATTGGAGTGGTGCTATGGCTTCGCCGGCCCTACCCTCCCCGGTTCTTCGTTTCGGCCCCTTTGAATTGGACGCCGTCAATGGTGAATTGCGCAAAGCCGGCACCATTCTCAAACTGCACCCGCAGCCTCAGCGGCTGCTTCTGCTTCTCCTGGAGAAACCCGGGCAGCTTGTCACCCGCGAAGAGATTCAACATTGCCTCTGGGGCTCGAACACCTTTGTGGATTTTGAAGGAGGCATCAACTTTTGCGTCAAGCAAATCCGCGTCGCCCTCGCGGACAATGTGGAAAAGCCTCGTTACATTGAAACCGTTCCCCGCCGCGGCTATCGCTTCATCGCGCCTGTCATCTCCGCGGATTCCAAGCCGGTCGCGCCACGGGAAGTTCCAGAAGTTGATTCATCGCACGAAATTCACATCGTGCCACCGCCAGTTCCCACAAGGCGTCTTGCCAGACTTCGCGATCACATGGCCATCGCCGCACTCGCCACTGCCGCTGCACTGACCATCCTTTCCGCCGCCGCGTTTTGGCACTTCAGCCACACTCCCAAGCTTTCTGAAAAAGACACCGTTGTCCTCGCGGACTTTCGCAACGACACCAGCGATCCCGTTTTTGATGATTCCCTCCGCGAGGCATTAGCCACTGAACTCGGGCAATCTCCTTTCCTGAACGTGCTCTCGGACAGAAAGACCGGTGAAACTTTGCGTCTCATGGGAAGAAGCTCGAATGAACGCGTGACCGTGAACGTGGGGCAAGAGCTCTGTGTGCGCACGGGCAGCAAAGCTTTGCTCTCCGGCTCAATCTCGAGCCTCGGCAGCCATTATTTGGTGGATTTGAGCGCTATTGCCTGCGGCAGTGGGGACACGCTCGCCAAAGAAGCCGTTGAGGCCACCCGTAAGGAAGACGTTCTGCATTCCTTGAGCCGCGCCGCGACACAATTGCGCACAAAACTGGGAGAATCGTTACCCTCGGTCCAGAAATTCGATGTTCCCATAGAGGCTACTACTACTTCTCTTGAGGCGCTTCAGAACCTCAGCCGGGCGTCTAAACTCACCTTTGAACGGGGAGATGCCCCGGGTATCCCCTTCCTGAAACGGGCGATTGAGTTGGATCCGAAATTTGCCATGGCCTACGCCACTTTGGCGCGCCACTACAACAATCTCAATCAGCCTTCGCTCTCTTTGGTTTTTGCTGCGAAGGCTTACGAACTGCGCGATCACGTCACTGAGCGCGAAAAACTGAATATTTCCGCGGCTTATTTCCGCTCCACGGGCGATTTGGAGAAGATGGCCCAGGTTCTCGAGCAGTGGAAAGCGGAATATCCGCGAGACGCCGGCCCCCATGGCAGTCTTGGGGCGAATGCTTCCCTTCTCGGACAACACGACAAAGCACTCGCGGAAGATGTGGAGGCCCTGCGGCTTAAGCCGGACATCGTCGGGAATTATGCAAATCTCTCAGTGGCATATCGCGCCCTCAACCATCCCGAGCAGGCACAAGCAGTTCTCCAGCAGGCCTTGGACCGCAAGCTCGACGGCGGCGACATCCGTGACGAACTCTACTTCCTCGCATTCCTCAAAAGAGACTCCTTGCAGATGGCAGAACAAGTCGCTTGGGGCATGGGTAAGCCCAACCAGGAGGCTCCGCTCCTCTCCTACCAAGCCGATACCGAGGCCTACTTTGGCCATCTAGAACGCGCGCGCGAATTCTCGCGAAGAGCCGCCGCTGCCGCTGTGCGCTCCGAATCCCAAGAACAAGCTGCCCTCTGCCAGGTGCTTGCCGCACTGCGTGAAGCTGAGTTTGGGCAAGCTGCGGAAGCCAGGCGCGGTATCGCCATCGCCCTTTCACTTGCCGCAGGCCGCGACGTCAAAGTCCTGGCCGCTCTCACTCTTGCGCGCGTCGGCGAAACAGCGCGAGCTCAATCCCTGGCCGCCAAGCTGCTCCAGGAGAACCCCTCCAATACCCTGCTAAAAATTTACTGGCTGCCAATTGTCAGGGCCGCTGTGGCGTTGAAAGGAAACGACGCCTCCCAAGCCCTCAAGGAGCTCCAGGTTGCCGCTCCTTATGAACTGGGGCGTTCTTCCTCCCTCGATCGCGGTACTCTTTATCCCGCCTACTTGCGCGGTCAGGCTTATTTGCTGATGCACAACGGCGCGGCCGCTGCCCTCGAATTCCAGAAGGCGCTCGATCACCGGGGCCTCGTCGTCAACCTCGTGACCGGATGCTTGGCCCAGCTTCAAATCGCGAGAGCTTCCGCCCTCGCGGGCGACCTGGCCAGAGCGCGCGCTGCTTACAGTGATTTTCTTTCCCTCTGGAATAGCGCCGATCCCGGCATCCCAATTCTCCAACAAGCCAGAACCGAATACGCCCGGCTGCAGTGACTCTCGCCGAAGCTTGGACCCTCCCTCGGTAAAAAAACCGCGCCTGCGGGGAGTTCCTAACAGGATATCCACTCCTTAGGCGATTTTCAGAATGCCGTATACTACGGTCAAATGCCGTCTAACCTGAAACTCTTCCGCGCGGTCTTTCTGGCCATCGGCATTTTGCTGCTTTGCTTCGGCATTTCCACCACCGCATCGAGAGTGAGTTTCAAGCGCACAGCGGCCACGACCACAGGCCGCGTCATCCGCCTCCAGCCCGGCTCAAGCCGCCATGGCACGGTCTACTATCCGGTGGTTCAATTTGTGACTCCGGACGAGCAGAAAATCACGGTAAAGGGCAGCAACGGCAGCCGCCCCGCCGCCTTCCACGTCGACGATCCTGTCGAAGTCCTCTACGACCCCGACGACCCGCACCAGGCCTACATCAATACTTTCATGGAATTCTGGGGCTCGCCCATCATTCTGTTTGGACTCGGCGCCGTCTTTGCCGCCATTCCCTCGGGAATGTTCTTATCGCAGGTGCGCCGCCGCAACCGCGCCCAATGGCTCAAGCAAAATGGCCAACGCATCTCTACGCAGTTCCAAAACGTCGAGCGGGTCGCGAATGTCAGGGTTGGCCGCCAGAACCCTTATCGCATCGTTTCGCGCTGGCAGGACCCCGTCACGACCCGGCATTACGTCTTTTACAGCTACAACCTCTGGCAAGATCCTTCGCCTCTCATTTACAGTCACCCCGACCGCCCCATCGACGTCTGGATCGAACCCAACAACCCCGACCGCTACTGGCTCGACACCGACTTCCTCGGCGACCTAGCCAACTGACGTCCTTACTTTGTTATCTCGGCCCAATGCTTTCAGCAGAGTTCCTTCCAGGCCCTTTCTCTGCACCAGTACCTGAAACCGCTCCCCCATCCCCTCCGGATGAATCAACGTCTTCAATTGCAGCCGCGCCCGAATCTGATCCGCTTCGCTTTGGCCGGGGTCATACAAGTCCGCAAATTCATTCCGCTCCCCCAACGCCAGCAAAAACTCCGTTTGCGACACAAACCGCTCCCTCTCCAGACCCGACCGCCTGCCCCAGGTTTCCAGCGACGTGAAATTGACGTGCGCCGTCAGATCCTGCTCCCCAGGTGTCGCGTAAAAATCCTCGCTCACGCGGTGCTCCCGGTAGGCCAGCAGCGTGCCTCGCATGTGGCGCTCGTCAAACAGCTCCGCCGCGGGATGCCCGTAGTCGATGGTCAAAACGTACCCGCGCTCCAGCCGCCGCCCCACTTCGCTAATCCAATCGCAGGCTTCCAGTCCCGCTTCCGCCTGCTGGCCCTCCTGCAGCGCGATCGCCTGCGTCACGAAATACTCATTGATGGCGCAAGTCGAGACCGGCGCCTCCACATCCACAAATTTTCCTTCGCGCAAGCCAACAAAAATCTCTTTCAGTCCATCGGCGCGCATCACCACGCGATGCACGGGCAATGCGTCGATCAATTCGTTCGAGAAAACGCAGCCCACCGGAATGCGGAGTGGAATTTCCTGGGAGATGCGCAAGCGCGTTTCGGAAGAGGAGGAGGAAGAGGAAGAAGTAGGACAGGCTTTAGCCTGTCTTTTCAGGTGCGCGGCGCCTTCTTCGCGGCGGGCAAGAGAGCGCTCGACCGCCACGTAGCACAAGGCGCGATGAAACTCCGGCAGCCGCGCTTCGCAAAAGTCCAGAATGTGCTCCGCCAGCCGGCCGACTCCCGCTCCTGCCTCCACCAGCAAGAATTCCGCCGGGCGCCCCAGGCGCTCCCACATCTCCGCGAACTGCCGCGCCAGCAGACGCCCGAAAACCGGATGCACGTCGACGCTGGTGTAGTAATCCGCGAACCGCTGCGATTCTTTTTTGCTGTAATAGCCGTGCACTGGATGGTACAGGCATTCCCGCATGTAATCGGCGAAGGTGATCGGCCCGTAGCGGCGAATCCGCTCCGCAAGCAGCTCTGCGAGCGGCGTCACGCGCCTTTGGCTCCCGCGGCTCCGGAGGCTAGCTCGGTTTGGAGTTTTTTCCAGTTTTGCTCGAAAACGTCTTTGGACGCCGCATCGAACAAAACGAAATATATTGTCCCCGGGTGCGCGTGGCCCTGGAGATGCGTTGCGGCGGCGCGCAGCATGATTTTCGCGCACTCTTCCAGTGGGAAGCCCGCGATACCCGTGCCAACCGCCGGAAACGCAACCGTCCGCAGCTCGCGCTCATTCGCGATTCTTAAAGCATGCTCGGTGGAGCGCCGCAGCGCGTCCGCCGTCGTTTTTCCGCCGAGCTGCATGCTGGCCGCGTGGATGACGAACCGCGCTTTCAAATTTCCGCCGGTCGTAATTGCCGCGAAGCCCACCGGAATCGTGCCGATTTCGCTGCACTCGCGTTGGATTTCGTCTCCACCCTTGCGGCGAATCGCGCCGGCCACACCGCCGCCCAAAATCAAATCGTTGTTCGCGGCATTGACGATGGCGTCCGTCTCCATTTCCGTCAAATCGCCTTGCTGGATGATGATTCGTTCTGCGAGCGGTTTCATGGCCATTCCAATCTGCTTTGCTCTGCGGAAAATTTCACTTCAACAGTTTTTTATAAGCCTCTTCATCGAGTCCCAGAACCATTTCCGATCCGCGAATCACCACCGGCCGCCGAATCAGGTTGGGTTCCTTCGCCATCAACTGAATTGCCTCGCTACGCGAAGGCGGATGCTCTTTCATGTTGCGCGCCCGGTAAAGTTCATTCCGTGGATTCAGAAATTCGCAATAATCCCGCTTGCCGATCAGCTCTTCGAGTTCCGCTTCTGTCAATCGCTCTTTGGCCAAATCCCGCGATTCCAGTTCCGCGCCCAGTTCCAGCAAGAGACCTCTTGCCTTGCGGCACGTAGTTCACGTCGGCTTTTGCAGAAATTTGATTTTCATTTGGCCTTCCAGACAGGCTTGCGTTTTTCGAGGAACGCGCGGATGCCTTCCTGCGCGTCGTGCGTTTTCATCAATTCGGACAAGTACACGTGCTCCGCGTCTTCCAGTTGCCGCAAGAAATCTTCGGCGTGCAACTTCGCCAGCGTTCTTCGCGTGAGATGAAGAACACTGGGGCTCAGCGCGCGCAACTCCTCCAGCAAAGCTTCCGTTGCAGCGGGAAGCTCGTAATCGGGAACCACGCGCGTGACCAGGCCAATGCGGTGCGCTTCCGTCGCACTGATTTGATGGCCCGTCAGAATCAGGTGCGTCGCGGCGCGCATCCCGATTAGTCGAGGCAAAATCACCATGGAAACCGGCGGATAACAACCTAGCTTGATTTCCGGCTGGCCGAACTGCGCCGATTCGGTGGCAAGGACGAAATCGCAACACGCGGCAAGCTCCATGCCGCCGCCAAGGCAGTAACCATGAACAGCGGCAATGGTCAGGCAATCGGCCAAAGCCAAACGTCGAAAGACACCATGAAAGGCAGAAAGCATTTTTTCGACGCGCTTCGGCGTGTGATCGGCGACATCGGCTCCCGCGCAAAAGGCTTTCACGCCGGCGCCCTGAAAAACCACGAAATCCGATTTGGGCAGCGCGCGCTCGAGCGCCACGTCAAGCGATTCCATCATCGCAATGTCGAGAATGTTGAGTGGCGGGCGATCCAGCGTGAGCCAAGCGATGCGGTGTTCGATGCGAAGCTGAACGGTTTCCGTATGAGTGGCCATGGAATTAGGTGATTTAAACGACGAAACTATTTTCCGTGAAATTTCGGTGAGCGCTTTTCGAAAAACGCGCGAATGCCCTCGCTGCAGTCTTCGGAGAGAAAGCAGCGCATCTGCTCCTGGACTTCGTGCTCGAGCGCTTCCATCAGCTTTTTCTTCTCGCTGCCAAAAAGAGATTTTTTGACGGCATGAATGGCAACGGGAGGACCCTCGGCGATTTTTTGCGCGAGGAGCTTCACTTCGGCTTCGAGCTGCGCGGCCGGGACAACGCGGTTCACGATGCCGAGCTCCAGTGCGGTTTTCGCGTCAATCATCTCGCCGGTGTAAAAAAGCTCGGCGGCTTTTGCCGGCCCGGCGAGCTGCGGCAAAAAATAGGTGCCGCCATAATCCGGGAACAAACCGACTTTGGCGAAGTTCTGGCCGAACGTGGCTTCTTCGGCGGCGATTCGAATATCGGCGGCGAGAGCAATATTCATGCCCGCGCCTGCCGCGGGTCCATTAACCGCCGCAATCACCGGCTGCGGCATGGTGCGGATTTTCAGCACCGCCTGCATTCCCGAACGCAAGATAGGTTCTAATTCCTGCGTCGCGCCGGAAGCGCGCCCTTTGCCGATCAGGCCCAGATCGCCGCCGGCGCAAAACGCGCGCCCGCCCCCCGTAATCACAACAACGCGGACGCTGGCGTCTTCCGCAACGCGGCCCAGCGCCTCGTTCAGGGCAACGGAGAGATCGCTGCTCAACGCATTCAAGCGATCGGGGCGATTCATCACCAAGGTAGCGATGCCATCGTGTTTGTGCTCGAGTACCACAGAAGTTGCCGGTGAAGGTTGTGCGGAATGGCTCATGTGCGCCTCACTTCAGTGCTTTTGGTTGTTGCGTTCTTCTTCCACGCGCGCGACCAGCTGCGCGAGCTTGCGAAAATGTTTCATCTTTTCGCTTTTGTTTTTATTGTTCGCGCCGCTGGTGGAAGGCAAGACGTAAACGCGCGCGCCGTAAAGCAAATCCTTCTGAATTCCATATTTGCATTTGCGCTGCGCAAACTGTTCGTAAGTCAGCTTACCGTTGAACGCCACGACATGCGGCGCAAACTCCTCAAGTTTTTGCGAAAGCACGATGCGCCCTTCAGCATAATCTTCGCGCTTCAATTCATCGATCCCTTTGGTAGGACGCTTCACCAAATCCGTAAGTCCGACGCCAAATTCAATCACACGCTTGTCGTCGTGATAGTCGAACGGCTCCGGCACCACACCGCTTTCGTAGAGAATGGGCCAGAACTCATTTCCGCGTCCGGCGTAGTAATGGCCGACGCGGACCGAGGATTCACTTGGATTGCAACCAACAATGACGAGTTTCATGCCTTTGCGGAGATGGTCGGGGAGCGTTCGCATGATGCCAGCTTACTATGCCTTTCGACGATTCTACCCAGCCTCGCGGTTGCGCGTGCCTTTTCCTTGCAAGCCAACGGGAGCAGGTTCCATTAATCTGTCGTTCCCGCTTCCCGATTCTATCGCAGCTTTAAGGCCATTGGGTCGTATCTAGTCGGACCAGAGCGGAAGCTCTCGGCCCAATCTTTTTTCGAGCGCAGACGCGTAAACTTTCATCGCGGCGGCCAAATCCCACGAGGCGATGCCATTGGACTTGAACAAAGTGATTTCCGAATTGCTGGTGCGCCCGCTGGTTTTTCCGGCCACGACATCGGAAAGTTTTTTGACGCCGGTCCAGCAGATTTCGTCGCCCTTGAAGGCAAGGATGAGGTCGCCGGCTTCTTGGCGGGACTGCTCGACCGAATCCACCACGATGACGTCGGCACTGGCAACCGCTTCATCGTCGAGTTCACGCTTGTGCGCGTGATTCGCGCCGATAGCGTTGATATGGACGGCAGGGGAAAGGTCCGCCCCGTTGAAGACCGGGCTGGATGCGGTGGTAGCAGTGCAAACGATGTCCGCGCCGGTCACGGCTTCCCCAGAAGTGCCACTCGGCGTTACTGCAATTCCCAGCTTCGCGGACATTTCCTCGGCAAATTTCTCGCGCTTTCCGGCAGCACGGCCATAAACTCGGGCCGATTCCAACTTACGAACTGCCGCTACGGCTTCGAGTTGCGTCCTGGCTTGACCACCGGTACCCAGGATCGCAATAACGTGAGAATTTTCGCGCGCGAGGTATTTCGTAGCCACACCCGAGGCTGCACCCGTGCGCAATTGCCCCATGTAATCGGCCTCGATCAGCGCGAGCAGACTGCCTGTGGACATTTCATACAGCGGCACGAGAAATCGCAGCTTGCCGCGAACATAGGTGTACTGCTTCATGGCCACAAAGCCGGCGGAATAGTCTGCCGCGGCCATGTAGTGGAAAAATCCCCCGCCCGGCAGCTCGAAACGCCGCCGCGGGTGGACCACGACCTCGCCGGTGGCTTGCTTGCGCGAGATTTCCTCGACCGCTTCGATCGCCTGTGGCATGGCAAGCACTTCGCGCACTTCTGCTTCGCTGATGTGCAGGGTCATAGATGTGAGTCCCGAAGTCCGCGGGAAGAAAAGCGTAGTGACTCGTGCCCCCTCGGCACTCGGGGCAAGCTGGTGACTCGTGACTGGTGGAAGAGGTTCACTCTCAAGGGGCTGTTCCGGTTTGGAGCCATTCATTTGACAGCAGGCTTAGGTGTTTTTGCAACGGTCCGCTTGCCCGAAGAGTCATTCGGTTCACGAACGCGGCGGACGACAGTCTGAATCAAGCGGAAAACGCGCTCTCCTTTATCGCCATCCATGACGCGAAAGCGGAACTCGGGCTCACCTTTCGGGCCTTTCCCCACGCGAACGGGCAACTGGCCACACAAATCATTTTCGATGAAGGCCGTCTCGTAACGGCTTTTTTTCGAATACCAGGTGTAAACACGCAGCGCAGAGAAGTCGCAGGCTTGGCCTTCGGGACCGCGCGCAGCAGCGACAAGATATTGCGGCTTGTCTCCTGAGGGATCGGGCGCGCGATTCAGTTCGAACCAGGCCAGCGGGCGAATGTTCGCGGAAGAAGCGCCTTCGCGCACGGGATCAGGCAAATCCAGCTCGACAAAGCGCGCCACTACCCATCCAGCGATAGGCACGGTTTGATCCCCGGGCTGCGTAGTGGTGGTCGTTTCGGCAGCGCGCCCCGAGGCTTCGCCGGGCGGGCGAGTGGCGATGGCGCGAACCAGAAACCAATCCTCCCTTTTGGTTTCCTGTTGATCGCCCCCAGATTCTTTTTCGTCGCCGGCCTGTACCCAATCCGCCACGCCACGACCAACAATTTCGACGGGGACGTTGCGCCCGAACTGATAGAGGCGCGGCTGGGTCCGTCCGGGCAGAACGCGGAGGTTGGTGGAGACTTTCGTTCGGCCGCGGGCTTGCACGGGCATGTCGCGAACCTGTTCGAGCAGCTTGATGCTGCGCTGCCAGAGCGGCGGGTCCATTAGGTCGTGGCTTTCGACCCAGCCGACGGTTCCAGAATTGGTGCGGACCTTCACGTACTCATTGCGTTTGCCAATGACCTCGACATGCTCCCCATAGTGCAGGACGCCAACCTGTTGGCGCACCTGGGCGATGCCACTCAATATGGGAGCCACTTTTTCGCTGACAAACGCTTCGCCCAGAGTTTCATGCTTGGGGCGAACCAGCCAGGCAATAACCGTGACAAGGCCCAGCAATGGCACGGCGATGAGAAGCTTTCGCTTCATGCGCTATCACCGAAGGTCGTGCCAATGGACCGCGCGGCGTGCACAATTTCGCTGTCCGGTTGGACGAACTTCATTTCCGCCAGCGCTTTTTCAAGGGGCACGCATTCGATGCGCGTGCCGCGCAGGCAGACCATGCGGTTGAATTCTCCACGCGCCACGAGATCGGCGGCGTGGACTCCCATGCGCGTGGCAAGGACACGATCGAAAGGAGTTGGCGAGCCGCCCCGCTGGACGTGGCCGAGCACGGTGACGCGAATTTCCTTGTGGAGCATTTCGCGCAACGTGTACGCAATCGTGTTGGCGACGCTACCGGGCCCCGCGGGAGGAATGGCCTTGCCCGTGGGATCGGCCGCAGGAAGCTTGACGCCTTCGGCAACGACGATCAGGCTGTAATGGTGGCCGCGAATCTCGCGCTTCTCGATGGCTTCGCACACTGCCTGAAACGTAAACGGGATTTCGGGGATGAGAATGATGTGCGCGCCACCGGCGATGCCGGCGTGAAGCGCAATCCAGCCCGCGTCGCGTCCCATGACTTCGATGAGCATAATGCGGTGATGGCTTTCCGCAGTGGTGTGCAGCCGGTCGATGGCTTCGGTGGCGATAACGTTGGCAGTGTCGAAACCGAAGGTTACGTCGGTGGCGGACAAATCGTTGTCGATGGTTTTCGGCACGGCCACGATATTCATGCCTTTGTTGGCAAAATCTCGCGCGATGTGCTGCGTGCCGTCGCCGCCAATCACGATACAAGCGTCGATACCCAAACGCCTGGCATTTTCCAGGCAAACGTTCGAGTAATCGCGCACCACCTCCTGGCCGTTTTCCACGACGCGATAGGCAAAAGGATTTCCGCGATTCGTGGTGCCTAGAATAGTGCCGCCGCGTGGAAGGATTCCGCTAACTGACTCCTCGGTCAATTCCTTGGCGCCTTCCGGCCAGATGAGACCGTCAAAACCGTTCCTGATGCCGATGACGCGCATGCCGTGCGCGTTGATGGCGCAGCGCACGACACCGCGAATCACAGCGTTCAGGCCTGGGGCGTCGCCGCCGCCGTTCACAACGGCAATCGTCTTCCTCCTGCTCATCGCTCTTCCTCTCGCGAACCCCAGCAACAGAAGATTGTACCTGAAAGCTAGGTGCGGCCCGAACCACCAATGGGCTGTTTGCTTTTCTGCTAAAATGCCGCAGCCATTAGCGCCATGCATGGAACCGGATCGCGGAGGGTCTGCTGATGAAGTCTTTAAATGCGCTGCAGCCGCTGGGGCTGTTGGCGTTGCGGGTAGCGCTGGGGATTATTTTTTTCTCGCACGGATATCCGAAATTGGTGCACTTCGGCGCGGGCATGCAGGGATTCTTCGTGCAGCACGGCCTTCCCGGATACTTCGTCTACATTTCGGGCGTACTCGAGGTCTTTGGCGGAATCCTTCTCGTGCTTGGATTGTTTACGCGGCCCGCGGCTTTGCTGCTGGCCGTTGAAATGGGAGTGGCGATCTGGAAAGTGCACAGCAACGGCGGGTATTTGGCGGTCCATGAATATGAATTTCCACTGGCGCTGCTGACAGGATGCTTCGCGCTCGTCACGGTTGGCGCGGGAATGCTTTCCGTGGACTACCCGTTGTACGAAAGTGGGAACCGTTCAAGGACAGCGAAAAGTCCGAAACCTTAGAAGTAGGGCGTTCACCCCGGAATTATTTTGTGCGGGGGTTGGGGTACAATCGACCGGCCCTCGACATTCAGGAAGGAAATTCCAATGAACAAAAACATGCTGCGGCCGGTCGGGCTCGGATTGTTGGCTGTCGGGTCGTTATTTCTGACCTCGGTTCTACGCCTGCCGGCAGTTGCGGACGACGCTTCGCTCCCCGCGCCACCGGTGGCGAAGAAAATCCCAAAGGTCACCGAGATTAATGGCCACAAGATGGTGGACAACTATTTCTGGCTGCGGGACAAAAAGAACCCGGACGTAAGCGCGTATCTGGAAGCGGAAAATACATATACGGATGCGGTGATGAAGCCCACCGAGGCGCTCCAGAAAAAGCTCTACGACGAAATGCTGAGCCGCGTTAAAGAAACAGACGTGGAAGTGCCGTACAAAGAAGGCGGCTACTTTTATTACGTGCGCACGGAGGCGGGCAAGCAGTACGGGATCCGCTGCCGCAAAAAAGGCAGCATGGACGCACCAGAAGAAGTGATCCTCGACGTGAACGAACTCGCTAAAGGGCAAAAGTTTATGTCGCTAGGGGCGTTCGATGTGAGCGACGACGGGAATTTGCTGGCGTACACGGCGGACAACGTGGGATTCCGGCAGTTCACCCTATCCGTGAAGGACCTGCGCACGGGGAAGGTTCTGGTCGATCGCGCGGAGCGAGTGGACTCGATCGCCTGGTCGAATGACAGCAAGACGCTCTTCTACACAATCGAAGACGAAACGACGAAGCGCTCCTATCGTGCTTACCGGCATGCCGTGGGCACGACAGGCAACGATACGCCCGTTTACGAAGAGAAAGACGAACGCTTTGACGTGTACGGAGGGAAGACGCGTAGCAAGGGCTACATTTTCCTGATTTCAAGCAGCCACACGACCAGCGAAACCAGGTACATCCCTGCCGATCAGCCGATGGCGGAGTGGAAAGTTCTTGAGCCACGGAAACAAGACGTCGAGTACTACCCCGATCACAACGGAGATTCCTTTTACATTCGTGTGAATGACACGGGCCGGAATTTCCGGTTGGTGAGGACGCCAGTTTCCGATCCTGGCAAGAAAAACTGGCAGGAACTCATTCCGAACCGGCCTGACGTAATGCTCGAGGACACGGACTACTTCAAGAACTACTATGTGCTCTACGAGCGTGAAAAAGGCTTGCCGCAGATGCGCGTCTGCGAGTTGCGAAACAACGAATGCAAGCACATTGACTTTCCAGAACCGGCCTATGTGACGTATCCCTACGCGAATCGCGAGTATGAAACCACGAAGTTCCGCTACGGCTACCAGTCGTTCATCACTCCGCAATCCGTGTTCGAATACGACATGGCTATGGGCGGCTCGACGCTGCTGAAGCAAAAAGAAGTGCCGGGCGGATACGACCGCACGCGCTACGAAGTGGAACGAATCCAGGCAACGGCATCGGACGGCGTGAAAGTTCCCATTTCCGTGCTGCACTTGAAGGGCGCGAAGCTTGACGGAAAAGGGGCGTTGTATCTCACGGGCTACGGCTCCTACGGCGCACCGTATGACATCGGGTTCAATTCCAACATTTTCAGCATGGTGGATCGCGGCGTGGTCGCGGCCGTGGCGCACATTCGCGGTGGCGGCGAAATGGGCAAGGCCTGGCACGATGACGGCCGCATGATGCACAAGCGCAACACGTTCACGGACTTCATTGCCTGCGCCGAGTATTTGGTGGCACAGGGATATGGTTCGAAAGACCGGCTGGCGATTGAAGGGCGAAGCGCCGGCGGGCTATTGATGGGCGCAGTTCTGAATATGCGGCCCAATTTATTTCATGCGGCGTTGGTGGGTGTTCCGTTTGTGGACGTGATGAACACCATGCTGGATGAAACGCTGCCGTTGACTGTGCCGGAATTCGAGGAGTGGGGCAATCCCAAGGAAAAAGCAGCCTTCGATTACATGATCACTTATTCGCCGTACGACAACATCGAAAACAAGCCGTATCCCAACATTTTGGTGCGGACTTCGTTCAATGACAGCCAGGTGATGTATTGGGAGCCCGCGAAATATGTGGCCAAGATGCGCGCGGTACGCACGGACCACAATCTATTGATTCTGAAGACCAACATGAATCCCGCCGGGCACGGCGGCGCATCGGGAAGATACGATCGATTGAAGGAATCTGCGTTTGACTATGCGTTTTTCCTGACGCAAATGGGCATTCAGAACTAACGGCGTCTATGAGGTCGCGGTCGTTGTAGACGCTGGCAGCCCGGTCAGGCCTTCGGGCAGGACGATCCAAAGAATGATGTACGCCACCAGGCCGGTTCCTGCGCAGAGAACTGCAACCAGCCACAAAATCCGGATAAGCGTCGCGTCCAAATCGAAATAATCGGCCAGCCCCGCGCAAACGCCTGCGATTTTCCGGTCGTTGGTCGAGCGCACAAGGCGTTTGCGTCCTGGATAAGCGGGGGGAGGCGGTGCAGCAGATGCCGCTGTTTCGGGCTGCCTGGCGCCGCAGCTGTAGCAGAACTTGGAACCCGCCGCGATGTCTTTCTGGCAATTCGGGCAAATCATGGAGTCACCTCCACAGAGCGCAATCTGCTGCGTTTCTACAGTTAGATACGAGAATGCTACAGGAAAAGTTTCCCGGGCGAGAGTGTAAACCGGACGGGCTTAGTATTCCAGAAGTTGTTTGACGGCGGCAGCGATGTCGCCGGTCTGCGGCAAAATCACGTCTTCCAGTTTGGGCTGGTAGGCGCAAAACGTATCCGTCGCTGCCACGCGCTTAATCGGCGCGTCGAGTTCTTCAAAAAGCTCGCCGGCAATGCGCGCGGCAATCTCCGCGCCGTAGCCCCAGCTCAGCATGTCTTCGTACGCCACGATCACGCGATGCGTCTTTCGAACCGTTGCGGAAATCGCTTCCCAGTCGTACGGCGAAAGCGAGCGCAGATCGAGGATTTCCACGTTGATGCCTTCGCGCTGAAGTTGCGCTGCGGCGACTTCCGCCCGATGCACTACAGCGCCGTAGGTAATGAGGCTTAGATCGCTTCCCTCTTTCACCACGCGGGCTTTGCCAAACGGAATCGTGAAATCCAGCCCGGGATTTTCCGAGCGGTTGTACGGCTGCCGGTAAAGATGCTTGTGCTCGAGGAACATCACGGGGTCGTCACAGCGAATGGCAGTGCGCAAGAGGCCGGCGACATCAAGCGCTGTGGATGGCATGACAACGCGCAATCCGGGGCAGTGCGTGAAGATGGATTCGCCGCTTTGGCTGTGATAGACGCCGCCGCCGGTCAGGTAGCCCCCGATCGGAACGCGAAGCACGACGGGTGCTTTAAACGCGCCGTTCGACCGCCAGCGCATCACGCATAATTCGTCGCGGATCTGCATCATTGCCGGCCAGATGTAGTCGAAGAACTGAATCTCCGCGACGGGCTTTAATCCCCGCACCGCCATACCGATGGCGCGGCCCACGATGCTCGCCTCCGCCAGCGGTGAATTGAAAACGCGATCGCCGCCATACTTCCGTTGCAAACCCGAAGTCGCCTTGAAGACTCCGCCCTTCCCTTTCACTTGCTTGAGATTTTCTTCGCGGCTGGCGTCGGCCACGTCTTCGCCGAAAATGGTGATGCGTTCGTCGCGCGCCATTTCATCGGAGAGCGTCAGGGCCACCATTTCGACCATGGTTTTCGGGGCGCCATGAAAGTTCGGCTGCGTTTCAAATGTCACCGAAGTGGGATCGATTTCGGGCGAATAGACATTGATTCGAACCGAATCCACCGACGGCAATTCGGCCGCGAGCGCCTGATCGGCGGCCTCGCGCACCTGCTCGTCCACTTCTGCTTCCATGTTCTCGATTTGCTTTTGGTCCAGAATCCCTTCGCGCACGAGCACGAGCGAAAGCTTGGAGATCGGGTCGCGCCGCGCCTCTTCTTCCCGCTCTTCGGGAGGTTTGTACAATTTCTCGTCGTCCGACAACGAGTGCGAATAGGGACGAGTCACGTGCGCGTGAACCAGCGCGGGACCGCGGCGCTCGCGGCAGTACTGCACTGCTTCCTTGCACGTCGCGTAGCTTTCGAACGGATCCGTGCCATCGCATTCCCCTACGTGCAGTCCGGGGAAGCTTCTCACCAGTTTCGAAATGCTGCCGCCTGCAGTCTGAACTTCCACGGGCACCGAAATGGCGTAGCCGTTGTCCTCGACGAGATAAAGTAGGGGGAGTTTCTTGGCACAAGCCACATTCAATGATTCCCAGAACTCGCCCTCGCTCGTCGCGCCATCACCGGCGGAAACGTAGACGATTTCTTCCCGCTGATGAGCGGCATGCTGCCCCAGCGGCGCTTTTTTGGCTTGCGCCAGCGCTTTGGGCCGTCCTTCGTAATACAGCGTCGCTTCGGCTGCTCCCGCTGCGTGCAGAAACTGCGTGCCCGTGCAGGAAGACTTACTGACAATGTTTAATCGCGGCTGGCCCCAATGCGACGGCATCTGCCTCCCGCCGGAACTGGGATCGTCCTTTGCGCCCACGGCGGCAAGCAGCGTTTCGAGCGGCGTGATTCCCAGCATCAGGCACAGCGCGCGGTCGCGGTAATAGGGAAACAGCCAGTCCACGCCGGGACGCAAAAGAAGCCCCATGGTGGCGCACACCGCTTCGTGACCCGCGCTTGAGATTTGGAAGAAGATCTTGTTTTGCCGCTTGAGCTGGATTTCGCGGTCGTCCAGCCGCCGCGAAAGGTACATCGTGCGGTAAATGCGAATCAGGGTTTCGTGATCGAGGCCTTGAACTTTGGGGGCGTCAAGCTTTCCCAGTTTGACGCGCGTTTGGACCGCCATTCGTTCGCCCTCGTTCAGGAAATTTAGGATTGCACCTCAGCGGGATTCCATTATATCGAATTTCTCGGTAGCTCCTGCCAAATTGGTTTTTCGAGCGCCGCTTTTTGGGCACCCGTCCCCGGCCAATTTGGCCTCGCGGACGAGCCCTTCGTAAGAGCCGCGCCCTTCCAGATATCTAGTCTAATTTAGACTAGTCTAAATTAGACTAGAGATTCAAATTGCTGGTCCGTGGCTTCAAATTCGGCATCGTGCTGATGAATGACCTTTGGCGCGGCGCTCTTGAACGGCTCCTCGGACGGAATGCGCTCAATCCAGCGCTGCTCGGAGAGTTTTTCGTGTGGCGAAAAGTACAGCCGCACCAACAAACCCACTTTGCCGTCCGTCACTGCGGGCTTGGCCGGAACTGCTTCCGCTGGTTTCCCCGCTTTCTTTCCTGCGGGCTTCTCCGCAGCCTTGCCTTTTGCTTTTGCAGCAGCGGCAGGCTTCTCGGCGGCCTCCGGTTTCGCAGTGGTTTCCGCCGCCGGGCTCTCCGGCCGATCCAGTTTGTATTGCACTCTCTTATCCAGCCGAAACGCCTGCCGCCAGCCGTCCAGCTTGTGCCGGGCCAGCTGAGCTTTTTCTTCGTCCGTGCCAAAATCAAACCGAATATAAGTGTGCGCCATGCTTCGAGTCTGCGACGCGCCGCAATCCAAGTCAAGATTCGACCGCGAAACCGGCCGTCCTTAACTCGCATGGTGTCAAATCTCTCTAAGCCCAGTGCAATACGAATCGCTTTGACGTATGATGGAGTCCAGTTTGGGGTTGCGTGAAGAATCGCACTCAAAGCCGCTCACGCTTGTTCCTCGCGGTACTATGTTTGCTCGCGGTCGCGCTCCTTTATTCGCCGCTCGGCGCCGTTGCTTTTTCCGCTTACGCCAACTTCTGCTGCGCTGCAGGCGAATGCCCAATTAAAAGCCACCATCACCAACATTCGACCGCGACTCCCGAACACGCCATGGATTGCGGCCACGAAATGCCTGGGATGACGTCTTGCTCGATGTCCTGCTGCCACAATCCTGATCGTCCCGCGCTCACTCCAGTCATATTTGTTCTTCCTGCCCCCTTGACCGTCTCTGCCTCCGCGACTTTCGAACGAGCCCTTCAAATATCTACGCAACTGAATTCTCTGCTCTCACCGGAACCACCTTCTCCCCCTCCTCGACTCGCGTCCGCGGCTGCCTGAGGCGCCGCCCGCTCCTCCTATCCGCTGATTCACTCGCTCCGCGGCACTGCGACCGCGGGAAATCCCCTTCTTGGGAGAAAGAGTTTTCATGCGACGTCTTTGGCTGTTTGCCGTTTTTCTATTTGCGTCCGTTGAGACGCTAGCCACTGTTTTCGGCACCGTGCGCGGAATCGTCCACGATCCGCAACACCGACCGGTTGCCGACGCTTCCGTAACACTAAAGTCAGCCACGTCTGATTGGACGCAGACAGCGCGCACCGATCAGGACGGGTCTTTTTCTTTTTCCGCGGTGCCGTTGGGAGACTACCAAGTGGCTGTGACCAAAAGCGGCTTTGCGGATGGGCAGCAAGCGGTCACCGTGGTTGCTGATTCCTCTCCTACCCTCCATTTTCAACTGACGATCAGTACGGTGAAGGAGTCCACAACGGTTACGGAGGAGGCTCCACAGGTAGCCCGTGTCGATTCCGTGACGCCAAGTACTTTGCTTGCGCGGGTGGACATTGCGCAGACGCCTGGCGCGGACCGCACCAATGCATTGCAAATGATCACCGACTACGTGCCGGCTGCCTATGTAACGCACGACATGCTGCACATGCGAGGCGGGCACCAGGTCGACTGGCTGATTGACGGCGTCCCCATACCCAACACGAATATCGCCACCAACCTCGGTCCGCAGATCGACCCGAAAGACATCGACTATTTGGAGGTCCAGAGAGGAAGCTACGAGGCCGATTACGGAGACCGTACTTACGGCATCTTCAACATCGTTCCGCGAACCGGGTTCGAGCGGGACAATGAGGCGGAGCTCATTCTCAGCCTCGGGAACTGGTATCAGACGAACGAGCAACTCAATTTTGGCGGGCACACTCGACGATTCGCTTACTATGCGAGCTTGAACGGAAACCGGTCAAACTACGGCCTCCAGACGCCAATTGGGCAGGTTTTTCACGATGCCGAAAACGGCTACGGCGGATTTTCTTCGCTGATCTTCAACCCTGATTCCAAGAACCAATTTCGACTGGTGACCTCGCTGAGGCAGGATTACTACCAGATTCCTTACGACCCGGACCCCAACTCGATCGGAAATCTGCAGTTGGTGGCTACCGGCGCGGCCCCCAGTTATGGCCTTCGTGACGGCGAGCACGAAACCGATGGGTACGTTGCATTCTCTTGGATCCATACATTCAAAGCAAATCTGCTGCTAACGGTTTCGCCTTTCTATCACTACACCAAAGCGAGCTATCAAGCCTCGCCCAACGATTTTCCAGTGGCCACTAACGTGGATCAGACTTCCAATTATGGCGGCGTACAGGCCAGTGTGAGTGCAAACGTCTGGAGAAATGACATTCAGGCGGGCGTGTACGGATTCGCTCAGCGCCAGAGCAACAACTTCAATAATCAATTTACGGACGGCACCCCGAACTTTCCGCCATCTTCGGCCTCCGTCACGGGAGGACTCGAAGAGATATTCGTCAGCGATAAATTCAAGGTGACTGCATGGCTAACGCTTATCGCTGGCTTTCGCCAATCGCACTTTACGGCTGATTTTGTCGAGAATGAAGTGGACCCGCGCGTGGGTATTGCAGTAAAAATTCCACGCATCAATTGGGTTTTTCGCGCATTCTATGGGCACTTTTACCAGCCACCGCCCTTGCTGACGGCCACGGGATCCTTGGCCGGTTTTGCAAACAGCCAGGGTTTTTCATTCGCTCCCCTGCACGGCGAACGGGATGAAGAGTATCAGTTTGGCGTAACCATTCCATTTCGCGGCTGGGCTTTGGACGCAGATCATTTCCAAACACGGGCGCAGAATTGGCTGGATCATAACAATATTGGAGCATCCAATCTCTTCTGGCCGATCACATGGGACGCTGCGCTGATTCAAAGCTGGGAACTCACGCTGCGGTCGCCCCGCCTCTGGCGCCGGGGGCAGTTTCACCTTGCGTATGCGAATCAATTCGCGCAAGCGACCTCTCCGATCACTGGAGGCTTAATCTGTCCCCCACTGACGCCAACATGCTCGCAGTATCCGCCGCCGGGATATGGCCCCGTAGACCACGATCAGAGAAACACATTGAATCTAGGTTTTAATGCGACTCTTCCGTGGCAGGCGTACGCTTCGACGAACGTATACTATGGCTCGGGATTCCACAACGGGTTTCCAAACGCCCTATATCCCGGAAACTATCTGCCGGGCCACACCACGTTTGACCTATCAGTGGGAAAAAGCTTCGCGGAGAAATACAGCGTTTCCGTGACTGCTCTGAATGTGGCAAATCGCCACGTCCTTCTGGACAACAGTGTGACGTTCGGAGGATTTCACTACAACGACCCACGCCAAATGTACGCCGAATTCCGCTACCGCTTCCACTACTGAAGCGTGGAAGCGTTGATTTGAACGGATTCTTCCTGGCATGCGTCGTGAGACACGTACAAGAAACCAGCCGCCTGATTCGCCTCACTCGCTTTGGCATGATCAATTCCTTCCTGGTCCAGGAAGACGACGGCCTCACACTGGTTGACACAGGTTTGGCAGGCAGCGCTTCCGGCATCATCACCGCTGCGCAGCGTCTGGGTAGTCCCATTCGACACATTCTCCTGACACACGCGCATTTGGATCATATCGGCTCGCTCGATGAGCTGGTTCGGCAATTTCCCGGAGTCGGCGTGGCTATCGGCAAGCGTGAATCGCGGCTTCTGCGTCGCGATTTTTCTCTGGATGCAGGCGAGTCCGGCAAGAAACTGATCGGCTTTCCTGGCGTGCGATCCTGCCCAACGTGTCTTCTCAAAGATGGCGATTGTGTCGGATCTCTTCGCGCGGTATTTTCGCCCGGTCACACGCCGGGGCACATGGCTTACCTTGACGTACGAGACGGCACACTCATCGCCGGTGATGCCTTCACTACGCAGACTGGCATCGTTGCTGCCGGCGTCTTTCAATTCTATTTTCCGTTTCCAGCTCTGTTCTCGTGGAATAAGGAACGTGCCGCGGAAAGTGCCCGGAAACTCTGCGACCTCAAACCGTCGCGTCTCGCTGTGGGACACGGCAGGACAATTGAAGCGCCTGTGCCAGCAATGGAGAGAGCGGTCGATTTGGCCTTTCGCCAGTGCGGGAAGCTGCTACACTAATATGAAATCTTGAAGGCGATGGAGTTCGCCATAACCGGGCCGCGGTTTTTCGCTGGCTCTGATGACTCCTGGATGGCTTGACCCGATTCTTGTCGGGGTCTCGCGGCTCCAGGAGTTTTTGTTATAAGGAGGCCGCGCTTCCCTGGCTTTTTCGTGGCAGGCTGCGGATTGGAGAATCGTTGCGTCTCGCATTGATTGCTATCTTTGGCGCGCTGGGCACGCTTGCGCGCTACGGCCTGCAAGGGCTCGTGCAAATTCGCGTGGCCAGCACCTTTCCCTACGGCACCCTGCTCATTAATTTAAGCGGATGTTTTTTCCTAGGCTTGATCGGCCAGTTCACTTTGAATCGCATGGTCATCCCAGCCGATTGGCGCGTGGCCATTGCCGTTGGCTTCTTCGGCGGCTACACAACGTTTTCGACCTTTGGCTGGGAAACCGCCAAAATGCTGGAAGATGGCGAATGGTTGCGAGCTTCGGCTTATGTGGGCGCAAGTGTGGTGGCGGGCTTGCTGCTTTCCGTCGCCGGCATCCGCCTCGCCAACAAGTTTTAGACAGGAGGCGCAAGTGGAGTACGACACTTTTCTGGTCTCTTGCTCTTTTCTGACTGAAGAGTGATAACTAACAACTGAGAACTTCAAAAATGACCCATCAAAAATTCGAAGGCGAACGCACCTTAATGCGCATCCACATCGGCGAGTCCGACAAGTGGCACGGCAAGCCGCTCCACGAAGCCATCGTCGAGATGCTGCGCAAAGATGGCTTTTCCGGCGCGACAGTCCTCCGCGGTGTTGCCGGCTACGGCAGCTCGAGCGTCTACCACACCGACAAAATCCTTCGCCTCTCGCAGGACCTGCCGCTCATCGTTGAAGTCGTCGAATATTCCGAGCGCATCGAACAAATCCTTCCGCGCCTTGACGAAATGGTCGGAGGCGGCCTCATTACCCTCGAAAAGGTCCGCGTCATCCTCTATCGCCCGGCCAAGAAGTAGTTTGGAGTGCGGCAGCCCTGCTACCTCTTCTGATTCTTCCCCCGAGGGCCAACTGTTGCCTCTTTGGCGCTTTCGGCTGCCAATCGTGAATGCTGTGTTACAGTGTAGGCCATTCCCAGGTCCGGCCCATCGAATCGCGTTTGCAAAGGAGAAATGATGACGCGGATTCTGCTGACCACGCGCTGCCGGGACTCGGGCCTGTACGACTATTTCCGCGAGAACGCTCCGCGCAACTTTCGCTGGCGCTTCGGCATGCCGCGGCGCATCTCCTTTGGGTTGCGCTTCCTGCGCCAAAACATTCCCGGGATCGAGATTCTTGAATATCCCTCGCGAGCGGAATACCGTAAGCAGCTTAAACGCGGTTGGGACGCCGTCGGCTTTTCTTTTTATCTCGAAGAGACCAACGACATTTTGGAATTGGCGGAAGAGGCCAGAAAGGCCGGCGTTCCGGAGCTCTGGGCCGGCAACTATGGCGCGCTGACGCCTTCGATCCAGCCGAATTTCGATCACGTTTTTACCAGCTACGGAGAAGAAGCCGTCGCGGCGCGGCTGGGCGCGCCGCTCGATGAGATCCAGCATCCGCCGCTGATTACCGAGTTTCGCTTGCCAGGTGGCTGGTCGCTCCCTGTCGGCGTGCTCTTCACTTCCCGCGGCTGCAGCTTCACGTGCACGTTCTGCCAGACCACGGTTTTTGCGCCACGGCCAAAGCCGATCACCTTGGACTCTCTCGATCGCGTGCTTCGTTTTTACGTCCAGCACGGCATTCATTTTGTGCTGATGCTGGACGAGAATTTCGGCAACCTGCCATCGCACTCCGAAGAGGTGATTGAACTCCTGGCCCGCCACCGCGTGCGCTGGCTGGTGCAGTCGCGCGTCGACCTGTTCTTGCGAAACTTCGATAAATGGCAGAAATGCGGGATGGAAGGCGCGCTCTTTGGCATCGAGAGCTTTCACCAGGACATTTTGAAGCAGATGCACAAGAACGAAAAAGTGCAAGCCACGTTCGAGTTGGCGGAGAAACTGAACCGCGCGGGCTTGTATGCGCAGGGTTATTACATCATCGGCTTGCCGCCGGAGACTCCCGAGTCTATTGCGGAGGATTTGCGGACACTCGCTTCACTCAACCTCGATACCACGCAAATCACGATTGTTACACCGCATCCGCAAACAGAAATGTGGCGCGAACTGGAATCCAACTACGGGATTTTTCAGAAAGACTGGTCCAAGTTCGATACCAAACATCTGGTCTGGAACCATCCGAATTGCGCTCCCGGCGTTCTTGAATCCCTGCTGGAACAAGGCTTCCGCGGCTGCTATGACCTGGATTGGCTGAAGCGCACATCGAAAAAATTCCTCGCCATGCGACGGGTTCAGCGTGATTTTTCGAGCATCCTGACCGGCCCGGTGCGCGCTCGCCTTGCCGCCCCTCATCGCTTGCCCTACTTACCTGCACGCATGCCTGCTGCTGCGCCGGTACATGTCCAAGCTGCTACCGCTTGAGGCGGCCACGGCGGAGCGGTTGTCAGTTTTCAGTGTTCAGTTTTAATTTCGGGTATCAGTGGTTAGTTCTTGGTTTCGAGTTGTCAGTTTTCTATTCTGACTTCTTCAGTTTTTGTTTCCACTGTCCATTTTCTATTTTTCATTTTTCTGACTCCGGCCTGTTCACAGTGAACTGTGAACTGTAAACTGCCTCTCTATGCCCGAGTCGGCGGCGAAACAATCCTGGCTTAATCGCACCGTCCTTGGTGTCGGCCTCACCAGCCTCTTTAGCGATTGGAGCCATGAGACCGCAACGGCGATCCTTCCCGCGTTTCTCTCCGTGATAGGCGCGGGGCCTGCGTGGCTCGGCGCCATCGAAGGCATCGCCGATGGCCTGTCCAGTTTCGCGAAGCTCGCTGCGGGCTATTACACAGACAGACTAAAGCGCAGAAAACCTCTTGCGATCTTCGGCTATCTTGTCACCGCACTTTGCACCGCGTCTTTTGCCTTTGCGACGCATGCGTATCACGTTTTGGCTGGCAGAGCTGGCGCGTGGCTTGGCCGCGGCGTGCGTTCTCCTGCCAGAAAAGCACTGCTCGCCGCCGACGTCGCGCCGAACGCCTACGGCCGCGCGTTCGGCCTCGAACGCCTGATGGACACGCTCGGCGCCATTGTTGGACCGCTCACCGCGTTGTGGCTACTCGAAGTCACCAATCATTCGTACCGCAAAGTTTTTCTCTGGACACTGCTCCCTGGACTGATTGCGGTTGCCTCGTTCTGGCTTCTCGTGCGGGATCGGCCTATCGCCGCGCGTACCCAGCGGTCTTTTTTTCTTGGACTGAGATCACTTCCCTCTAGGTTCCGTCAATTGCTGCTTGGCGTTGGCATTTTCGGGGCCGGTGATTTTTCGCATTCCTTGCTGATTCTCTATGCGTCGCACATGCTAGCGCCCGCGTACGGCACCGCGCGCGCCGCCTCACTCGCCGTCGGCTTCTACACATTGCACAACGTTTTCTATGCGGGTTCAGCCTATGTGAGCGGCTGGCTCAGCGATTTTCTTCCTCGCCGAAATCTCGTCCTCGCTGCAGGCTACGGCCTCGCAAGCGTCACCGCCATCCTTCTCTGTACGGGCACGCATTCGCTGTGGCTGTTGGCTGTGATCTTTGTACTCGCAGGCCTATACATCGGTACTGAAGAAGCGCTGGAAGACTCGCTCACCGCCCAAATTGTCCCGCACGAGCAGCACGGCATCGCTTATGGCACGCTCGCCGCCGTGAACGCCGTCGGCGATTTTCTCTCGAGCTTGCTTGTCGGCTTCCTCTGGAGCGCCTTCAACGTACAAACCGCTTTTGGGGCTTCGGCCATTCTCGCCTTCCTTGGTGCAGTTCTCATTCTGCGACTACGAACATCCTCCTGATTCGCTCTTGCGCCTGAGGAAACCCCGTGGTAGCGTTGGCGAATAAAAGGCGAATAAATGAGCCTGTACGCCTTGGCTCAAAACGACTGGTGAGGAGTGCTGGATGACGGAATCGCTGGCGGTGCGAAGGGCGGGCGTTTCGAACGCAATGACGCGCGTTCATGAAGTGCTGGATGCGTTTGCTGCACGCGACCGTGAAGGCGAAATCCTCACCGCGATCCGCTACTTCCCTTCCCGCGAGGCGCAGTGGGCTGACTTCCCGGTTTGGGTGCGGCCGGAGCTTGTTGCAGCTTATGCGGAGAAAGGAATTCGCCGATTGTACACGCATCAAGCTGCCGCCGCGGAAACTGTACACGCCGGGAAAAACGTCGTTATTGTCACGCCGACGGCTTCGGGAAAGACGCTGTGCTACAACCTGCCGGTATTGAATGCGGTCCTGGAAGATTCGGACACTCGCTCGCTTTATCTTTTTCCGACGAAAGCGCTGGCGCAGGATCAACTTGCCGAGTTGCACGATTTGAACCAGCGGCTGAATAACAGTTTCGGCGTTTTCACCTACGACGGCGACACCCCGGCGGACGCGCGCAAATCGATCCGCGAAAAAGGCCACGTGGTGCTGACGAATCCGGACATGCTGCATACGGGGATTCTTCCGCACCATACGCGCTGGACAAGATTGTTTGAGAATCTGCGCTACATCGTTCTCGACGAGCTGCATACCTACCGTGGGGTTTTCGGCAGCCATTTGTGCAACGTGCTGCGGCGGCTGCGGCGCATCGCGCGATTTTATGGGCGCGATCCGCAGTTCATTTGCTGCTCGGCGACAATTGCGAATCCGGGCGAGCTTGCGGAGAAGCTGCTCGAATCCAAGGTCGAAGTTTTGGATTCGAACGGCGCGCCTGCGGCGGAAAAGACATTTGTTTTCTACAATCCACCGGTCGTCAATCGTGCGCTTGGCATTCGCCGCAGCTACATCAACGAATCGTCGCGCGTGGCGCAGGAATTTTTGAAGCACGATTTGCAGACCATCGTGTTCGCGAATTCGCGGCTGCACACCGAGCTTCTTCTCACCTATCTGCAACAGGCGAATCCGCGGCTTCCCGGCAAACCGGCGGCGATTCGCGGCTACCGCGGCGGATACCTGCCCAACGAACGGCGCGAAATCGAGCGCGGACTACGCGAAGGCAAGATTCGCGGCGTGGTTTCGACGAGCGCACTGGAGCTCGGCATTGACGTTGGCTCGCTCGACACCGCCGTGATGGCAGGCTATCCAGGGACGATCGCTGCCACGTGGCAGCGCGCCGGGCGAGCCGGGCGGCGCAGCGGAAGTTCCTGTGCCGTTTTGGTGGCTTCGTCGTCGCCACTTGATCAATTCATCGTGCGCCATCCGGACTATTTTTTCGGTAACACGCCCGAGCATGCCTACATTCAGCCCGATAACTTGGAAATCTTGATCAATCATTTGAAGTGCGCGGCGTTTGAATTGCCACTTGCTCCCGACGAAAAATTCGGCGGCGTGGACCTGCCTGATCTTTGCGCACGGCTTGCCGAAGCAGGGTTTCTCCATCTCGCCGGGGATCACTATCACTGGACGCACGAAGCGTACCCGGCGGACACCATTAGCCTGCGCTCCGTTAGCAGCGACAATTTCGTAATTATCGACATCACTGGCATGCCGAGTGTCGTTGGTGAAATTGATTTCCCGAGCGCCCTCGTTTTCGTGCATGAAAAAGCGATCTACTTGCATGGCGGGGTGCAACACCACGTCGAGCACCTCGATTTTAAGGAGCGCAAAGCCTATGTGAAGAAGGCGGATGTGGATTATTACACGGACGCCATACGCTACACGCAAGTGAGGGTACTGAACATTGCAACCACTCAGCTTGGTTCGGAATCATTAGAAAGAAGGAGATCCCTCGCGTCGCTCGGGATGACAGCACGCGCCGGCGCAGCTTCAAAATCTTCAACATCCTCTGCTTCCTTAACCTCTTTTGCTTCCCATTCGCATGGCGATGTTCTAGTCCGTTCGCAAGTGGTGGGCTTCAAGAAAATCAAGTTTTTTACCAACGAAAACATCGGCGACGGCAAGCTGGAGTTGCCGGAAAACGAAATGCACACGACGTCGTACTGGATCACGCTGCAGCGGCCACTGCTCGAATCGCTTCCCTTTTCGGTAAGCGAACGCCAGTCCGGAATGTTTGGCCTGCTGCACGCGCTCGAATCGGTGGCCACACTTTTGCTGATGTGCGACGCGCGTGATTTGGGCGCGGCAATCGGCGAGCGGCCTCCCGATCCGGAGACAGATTCCGACGAAATTGTCACCGTGCGAATGGAGGAGGCCATCTCGACAAACACAAAGGAATTTTTTGAGCCCAATCTTTATCTCTATGACGCTTACCCTGGCGGAATCGGATTCTCGGAGCCGCTCTTTCGCGCGCATGATCTCCTTGTGCAAAAAACGCGTGAGCTTATTTCTGCCTGTGAGTGCGAAGATGGCTGCCCTTCGTGCGTCGGACCAGCAGGCGATCTGGCGCCGCGCGCCAAAGAAGCCGCGCTTGCGATCCTCGACAGATTGTGTACTTAGATGGCTACCCCAGTTGACGAATTCGCGCGGCTCGCCGCGCTGAGGCCGGCGCGTCCCGCGGCGACGCGTCGCGAGACGGCGGCACTTCGCGCACCCGAAGAAGATGACGCCGTCGGGCGCATCCTTGGCGCCGGGATAGCAAGAAATCATTTTGGCGAGCATCTCGCAATTCGGAACTGGTTTTCGACTCCGGAGTTTCAAGATCCTTCCTCGGTGACGCTGGAGCTGCTTTCCCGCACGCGTGACGAGTCCATTTCTCGCAAAACGCGTGCGGCGCTGGAAGACCCATCCAAGTGGCTATTTCTCGATACCGAAACGACCGGCCTCGCAGGAGGGACGGGCACGTATGCGTTTCTCGTGGGGCTGGCGTGGTGGGACGCAGGTGGATTACAAGCCGAACAGTTTTTCATGCGCGATTTTACGGAGGAGTATTCGCTGCTTTACGAACTGGCGGGACGAGTGGCGGAGCGGCCAGTGCTCGTTACGTTTAACGGAAAATCATTCGATTGGCCGCTACTGGAAAACCGCTTCGCGATGACCAGGTCAATTCCAGCGCCGAAGCTGTACGCGCATTTGGATCTGCTGCACCCTGCGCGCGCGCTTTGGAAGCTGCGGCTCGGGTCGGTGCGGCTCGTGGAGCTCGAGCAACAGGTTCTGGATGCGTCGCGTCTCGGCTGGCATCGCGAAGATGACGTTTCCTCGGCGCTCATCCCGCAATTTTATTTCGATTATTTGCGAGGCGGTCCGGCGCAACCACTTGCGGGAGTCGTGAGACACAATCAGATGGACTTGCGCGGGCTCGCGGCTCTGTTCGGAAAAATTGACACCATGCTTTCGGAACCGGCCGAAGCGCAGGAAGAGACGGAAGGTTTAGACCTGTTTGGGCTATCGCGATTCCTACAGCGCCGGGGAGACGCAACGGGCGCGCAATCGGCTTGCTCGCAAGCGTTGGCCATCGGGCTCCCCGCAGAGTACCGGCCAAGAGCGCAACGTGATCTGGCGCTGCTGGCCAAGCGAAAGGGCGAGCACGCACGCGCCGCAGAACTCTGGAAGGAAATTGTAGAAGATCCACAGGACGGCTTTGCGGCCTGCGAGCAGTTGGCCATTCACTATGAGCGGCGCGAGAAGGATTTGGAGAAGGCACAAGAGTTCGCCCGACTTGGCCTGACGAAAGTAAAGCGTCAACGCATTTCGTCACTGAGATTGCGCGATGCGCATCTTGTAGTGCGCTTGGACCAAATGGAGAGGAGCTTTACAAAGCGGCTTGCACGCCTAGAGAGAAAATCTTCGCGGTCTTCTCGGGAGCAGCAGCCGGGCGCTCAGGTGGTTTTGGAGCGGAAGGCCAGTTCAGCGCTTTGGTGAAAGTGTCAAAGAGATTTCGTGTGCCGCCTTCCATGGTGATGCAACCTTCGCCGAAGCAATAGAGGAAGCTAGTGCCGTCGGGCGTATCAAAGGAAAAAAAGTTCGCCCTGCGGAAGAGGTTCGAGCGTTCGGTGTGTTTTTTCTCGAGAGCCTCGGAATACTGGCCAAAGAAGCGGGCAGCATGCTCCTCGCTGTCGAGGTGCAAGGAGGTAAGCAGGATCAGGTTTTTCGTTTGCTTTTGTTCGTAGACCGCGTAGCGGTCTCCATCCCAGGCGGCCGCCAGTGGTTTCGCGCGCTCATCGTCCAGAAATTGTTTCAAGACTTCCCGCCAGCCAAATTCGCCGAGGATATTGTCATCGAGCTTCACCCAGTTGTTTCCCAGAGTCTTGTCGAATGCCGGCAGCGAAACAACCGTGGGAATCTTGCCGGATTTATAGAGCGCGGGATGAAGAATCTGCTGCGTGGAAACGGGGGGTTTCTCGAAAACTCCGGAAAGCGCCGGCCAGCCGCTGTTCTTTAATACTGCCGCGGAAAAGTTCAATCCGCTGATGTAAGGAAAGATCAAAGCGTCTTTCAGAAAAGGCGGGGCCGTTTTCAAGGTAGGCGTGGCTCCCAGATCACCAATCAACATAGAAGGATCAAACTCCGGCAGATCTTTCAGCGAACGGCCCGTGCCCAGCATCAGGTAATCGACCATCGCCGCCATGGCGCTGCCCTCGAGCACGGCGTCGCGAGCCAACTCTGCGTCTTCATTAGGCCGGGCGGCGCGGCTCCAAGCTTCGATCTGGAAATGCTGGTCCTCAAGCGCATGAGTCAGCTCGTGGGCCATGACCATGCGCTGCTCGTCCATCGGGCTCCAGTCCGCAATGTAGAATTCGCCCGCTTTGGGGTCGTACAGCCCCTCGATCTGCTCGGTGAGGACGTTCACCATAAATGTGTCGAGGTCAAAGCCCTTGGGCAGCAGGCCAAAGGCCTCGGCGCTGCGCGCGTCGGCGTAGCGTTCCTGGGGATTTTTCTCTTCGTTCATTTGCTTAATGACGTAGTCGCGGATTTCGTCGCGCGAACGCAGAGACTTCTTCAATGGCTTTAAAAGCTTCAGCCCGGTGATATCACTCATTTGGCTCAGAACTTCATCGGCAGCTGCGAGAAAGTCGGCGTTTGCGACCTTGGTGTCGGCGCGAGGAGCTGCGACGGAGGGCGCCTGGGCGCAGGCTAATGCGGCCCCAAAGGACAAGACAAGGCAAATACCCAGCGCGGCGAGAAACGACCGCTTGCAATTGAGGGAAGACGTCATCTTAGGCAGGATAGCAGATAAGCCCGCAGAATGTGCCGAGTTGCATTGCGAGATAGGCCGAAGTGGTCATCAAGGGACAAATAGCTGTGGAGGCGATGCGACCAGGCGGCGAGGAACCAAAAGATGACAAAGCAATTTGGGCATGACCGCAAGATATTAGCTTGTTCCTAAAATTTAACAATATGGTAACTCTGTTATACACTGATGACGGGGAATCAGCTCGCACCTGAGGGAACCATGGACGCAGGCCTTCGTCTGAGGCAAGCCTGCGAGCGATTGGGATTGACTTACCGAGACGTGGAACGGGCTAGCTATGAACTGGCTTCGCGCCGGGGACGTCCGGAGTTCATTCTGCATATCAGCAGGCTCGCGGACATCGAGAACCGGGGAGTAGTGCCCGGCCTGCACAAACTGTACACGCTGGCGGCACTTTACCGTCTGGATCCGCGCGAAGTATTGCGATGGTACGACGTACCGATCGAAGAGTGTTTCCACGACGGCGTCATCGTGCCAACTCCAGAAACTCATGTGATGGCAGCCCCGACGTCGCTGCGCGTGCCCATTCGATTTGACCCCGGCTTCGATCCGCGCAGGACGGAATTGCTCTCGCGCATGGTGGAAAGATGGGGAAACTTCGAAGGGGTGTTGACAAATGGCCACCGCCACCAGATCTACGGATACATAGGCTTAAACGACCGGAGAATGTCGCCGCTCCTTCGCCCTGGCAGCATCGTGCTTGTAGATACTTCTCGGCAGGAGATTGAAGAGGGCGAATGGAGAACGGAGCACGACCGGCCAATGTACTTCGTAGAAGTGCGAGGGGGATACAGGTGCGGCTGGTTTCATCAGGAATGGCTCGCGGCTGGTAATGCAACCTCACCCGCTTTCCAATTGCATGCCGGAAGCTTGGCAGACTCCCAACGAAGCAGAAATTGGCGGTCGAGTGACGGGAGTCGTCAGCCGTTGGCACGCCTCCGCGTAGTTTTCTCCGAGAGCAGTTCCAGCAGCGCACGGGAATTCGAACAAAATAGCTCTTTAAGGTAGTCCGGCGATTTTTCAGGCATCAGGACCCGGTAGGCTTCCAAGCCCGCCCAATGCGAGACGGCCACAGCAACACCTCCCTGCATGGCTTCCAGACAAGTCCGCAAGTCTTCCAACTGCTGTTCCAAAGGCGTCTCCAGAATGCGCTCGAAAACCTGCTCGTGACAGAGCTGCACAGCTTGCTGGAGAGCCTCGTCAGGATAAAGAGCGGCGAGGCCTGCATGTTCGTAGCGGCCGCTGGATAGATCGCGCAAGGAAGCAATATAGGCAAGCCTGCCAAACAGCGTAGGGATTCCCGCCAGCGTGGTCAGGGTAAAGTCCTCAACAATTTTGCGATTCTGCTGAAGCCTCGTCAGTGCTGCCATAAGCTCGCGTTGTTCCGAATTCAGAACATTTTCAGGCCCTCCTCTCCGCGCTTCTTGCAAGTCCTCAAGGTGTGCGGTGAGGAGGGTTGTCCATGAAAAAAGTAGTTTGCCTTTCCGGGCTCCTGATTCTAGCAGGTTTGATCGTACTGCCAGTTTCGAATAGTCTCAACAGCGACATAAGCAAACCGGTAGTTGCCGATGGCTCGCCGCTACCGTGGCCAGTTCCACCATTTCCACCGAGTAGCACGGCTCTAGTCGCCGATGGCTCACCACTGCCGTGGCCTGTACCACCGTTCCCGCCGAGCAGCACGACTCTTGTTGCCGACGGATCACCGTTACCATGGCCGGTTCCACCATTTCCGCCGGCAAGCGCGACCCTCGTCGCTGACGGCTCGCCACTTCCCTGGCCAGTTCCGCCGTTCCCTCCTCAGACCTCGCTAGCCGCATAGGTTGAGCGTGTTGAGCGGAAAAACGCCGCTGCTCCCGGAGAAGGCGAGCGGCGGCGTCTCATCTTATCGCAACCAACAATTACAAAAGTGCTACAATACTTGAGTTATGGAGAGGTTGCCGCTTCTTGTGCGCTGGACCTGGGGGGTCAGCGTCGCGGCCCAACTAGTGCTTTTCGCGGTGCTATTGGTGAGAGGGAATTTCCGCAGGGTCCCGATATTCATTTCTTATGTTGTAGCAAACTTCATGCAAGCTGTCTTCGTGTACATGATTTATAACCGAATGAGATTCGGCACACTAAATTCAGTGGTCTTAGCATGGTCATCGCAGGCGTGTATCGAGATACTTCGCGCAGCGGCTATAACCGAAGTTCTACGCCTGCTTCTGAAACCTTATCAGGGGATTTGGGGGTTGGGATGGCGGTTGCTGGCCGGAGCGTTCGGTCTGGTCCTTGCAGTAGCATTGATCGCAGCGGGCCACGACTTTTCGTGGGCTCTCGCGCTTGCCGATCGGGGGATTCACCTTGCGTTTGGGATCGCAGTCGTCGCTTGCCTCTTGCTGGTGCATCATTATTCGATTCCAATCCATTCAGGATATAAAGCGTTGCTAGGTGGGTTCTGTTTTTATTCTTGCAGCATAGTTCTTGCGAACGCTCTCGGCGGACTACTGTTCGTTCAAGGAAATGCTCATTTTCAAACGATCTGGCAATCAGCCACGATGATTGCGTTTGTTGCCGTGGTGCTGGTTTGGGCCACTGCGCTTCGCCTACCGCTGCCGCAACGAATACAGCCTGTAGAGCCACAACAGGCAGATACGACTTACTGGGAATTATCCCCGCAAATCAATGGCCGGTTGCGCGAGTTGAACGACCAGCTTGGCCGCTTTTGGAAACCCGAGGTCACCCGTCATTGAGCCTCACCTTGACCCTCCTTGGTGCACTGGTTGCGCTCCTGCTTCTACTACTGGCATGGACGCTCCATTCGTCGAAAAAGCTAGACGCGAAGGGGACGTTTCCGAACGCACTGGAAAGTGTTGGCAGGGCTCATGTGGAATTCCTGCCGCAAATTCGGCAAGCTTTGGCGGAAGAAGATGAACAGTTTCTTTCTCGGGCCGGAGCCCACTTATTGTGCCGAAGATTGCAAAGAGAACGCAAGCAGATTGCGCTGTCTTATCTGAAAGCGCTGCGAGAGGATTTCGATAGTTTGCTGCGAATGGCTAAAGTCATCGCGACACTCTCGCCGGAACTTGGCGTCGGGCAAGAATTGGAACGGTTGCGCCTGAGCATCGCTTTCTTGTGGAAATACCAGTTGGTCCAGGTGGCTCTCTACGCGGGCTATGCAACGATGCCGCGGATGGCGGCGTTGAGCAATTCCATCAGCGGATTGAGCCTGCGGTTGGAGGAGGCGGTGAAGGCGATGGGTGAGCGGGCAGCGCTTGCAGCGGAGATGATTTCACCCTCCGATCGGAGCCGCGTCCATTTTAGCTAGCAGGAATCCATCGATCGCCGAGAGCAAGTCGCTCACCTTAAAAGGCTTCTGGAGAATTGCGGAATGGTTACGCATCGAGTTTTTAGCCGCGACATCAGCCGGCGCCACGGCGCACATCCAAATCAGTTTGTTCAATAGGGCTGGTTTGTTTTGAGTCAACCAGGCACTTAATCCATCCCCGTTTGGTCCATCCGCAACTTGAAGATCCGCCACAATCACATCGAAATCCAGTTTTTCCAAAAGCGCCCGAGCTGATGGCAAATCTTTTGCCGTCTCCACACGATGGTCGCGTCCGCGCAGGATGGTCGCCACTGCTTCCAAAACGGAGTCATCCTGATCCACTAAGAGAATGTGCCCATCCTTACCGGAGACGGTCTTGGACCGATGCGATGGGAACTCCGAGGAAGTTGCAGGTTGGCAGGGCAGCTCGATGGTGAAGGAGGCGCCGCGGGTCGGCACATTTCGGACACGAATCGTGCCGCCGTGCTCTGTGATGATCCCGTAGCAAATGCTCAGGCCGAGGCCGGTGCCCTTTCCGACCGGTTTCGTCGTGTAAAAGGGGTCGAAAACTCGGGAAGCGTCCTTTACGCCTGGTCCGCTATCAGTAAATTCAATGAACAACCGGTCCTCGTTCGTTCCAGTGCGGACCCACAAGTCGCCTTCCGTGGAGCGCTCCAGGATGGCGTCGACGGCATTGTTCACCATATTCAAAAAAACCTGCTGCAACTGGTGGGGATCCGCAGCGGTCACAGGAAGGTCCTGGCTCAACTCGAGGTGCACGCGGATGTTGTGCATTCGCAAATCATAATCGCGAAGGGCTAGGGTTTCCTCCAAGGCCTGATTAATTTGAACGGCCGCACGCTCGGGCTTGTGCTGCCGGGCGAAACTCAGAAGGTTTTGAACAATGCGATGCGTGCGTTGGGCCTGTTTGTAGAGCTTATCGGCATACTCGATTCCTTGCGGGCCCATTTGCCCGCTGGAAGTCAACAATTGACTGTAGCCAAGTATAGCTGTGAGGGGATTGTTGAGCTCGTGAGCCACGCCGGAGATAAGCTGGCCGACGGCAGCGAGTTTTTCACTATGGAGCAACTGCTCCTGCGTCCGCCGGAGATTTTCGTACGCCGTGCGCGTTTCTTCGTAAAGGCTGGAACGTTCGATGGCGCTGGAAACCTGGCTGCCCACGGCAATCAGCAAGTTCACGTCCGCTGGAGAAAACTCGCGGGGAGCGCGGCTTCCAACGACAAGGCCACCGATAACGCGGTCTTTCGACCAAAGTATGACGATGTAGGCGGAGACGAATCCTTCCTTTAGTTGTGCATCGCGGAGAACATGAGGTAAGGGCAAGCCTTGCACGGAAACAAAAGTGGCGTGGACGGCCTTGATATGCTCAAGCAACTCCGGCTTGACAGCAACGATCGGGGAATTCCTCGCGTATTCCGAACGATGGCCCACTGCTGCGACGCGGCGGAGCTTCGAGCCATTCTCCTCAAAGAGATAGAGCGAGGTGGCGTCCAAACTGAACAGCTCCGCGATCTGCCGCAATGTGCGATACAAGGAATCGCTCAAATCCATCGATTCCGTCAGTGTCTGCGCGATCGAGTTCAGCACGAGGAGCTCGCGGTTGCGCCGGCGGATTTCCTGCTCTGCTTGCTTTCGCTCCGTGATATCCAGCAAAAAGCCCTGATAGGCAGTGACCGCTCCGGACGTATCACGGACGGCGATCGAAGACTCCAGCATTGTCCGAATCTCGCCATCTTTACGGCGCATCTCAAACTCGAAGTCCGCGACCGAGCCATGTTGTTGCAGCAACTTCTTAAGCCGTTCCCTGTCGGCCGGGTTGTTGAAGAACGCCGTGGGAATGTCGATGGCCAAAAGCTCTTCGCGAGTTTCATAACCGGTCATTCGGAGGAGGGCATCGTTGAAGTCCAGGAAACGTCCTTGTGGAGTGGAAATGAACACGCCTTCCTGGACGCTAGACACTAGAGAACGGTATTTTTCCTCGGCTCGTTTTCGATCAGTGATGTCTTTCAGGACGTGGACCGTGCCGAGAACGCGTCCACTGGGATCCGCAAACGTCGAATTGGAAGCCAAAAAGTATCCCGGAAGCCAGGGATCAGGGTCGTCGCCTTCACCCGCTGCACCCTCGCAGTACGGACAGTTTAGGTAAGCCGCTTTTTTGACGGAGAGCACTTCAGTGACGCTCCGGCCGACGAGAGCACTGCTCTCTCTTGCCAGTAGATGACCGAACCGTTGATTGCTCCTTAGAATGCGCCCTTGGCGGTCATGAACGAGAATGGGGTCACCGATGGAATCAAATGTATATTCCCATTGCTGCTGAACCGTAGTGACCTGCTCAAACAGCTGGACATTTTGCAGAGTCATACCCAACAAGTTGGCGATGTTCACGAGGTACGAGAGTTCATCCGAATGAAATCGCGTTTGCCGCGTCGAGCCAATGGCAATAACGCCAAGCGGCCCATTTTTTCCAGGCAGAGCTAAAGTCACCAGCGATTTTAGTCCGGCATCTTCTAGCCGTTTGCGAGCGTCCGGATCCCACTCGTCTTCGGACTGCAGAAATTGACAATCTTCCTTCAAGACATGCTGCGCCCAGGGTTCCCTTACAGAAACGCTGGCGTGCTTTGCGAGAAAGTCCGGCGTGTATCCAACCGAAGCTCGCGCGACCAGCACCGCGGCGTTACCTTCCCCTTCTTTGAGCCGCACGATTCCGTGGGTCGCTCCCAGGCTTTCCACAAGGTGAGTCAACACTTGTTCGATGACCTCTTGCACGGAGAGCGTTTGCGTGCTGGCGGCCGTCAACAGCGTCAGCCGGCGCATTTTGTCGTTCAAATCCTCGCTGCGCGTGCGTGCTCCTTCGAGCACCACCACCACCATCGCAATTCCCAGCGAAACTGCCAGCAAGTGATCGAATGCAACGCGCAATAGGAAGTAAGGGTGCGCAAGCCAGAGTGGGCGATCCAGTCCATGCAAAGCGCTCAGGACAAGAGCTCCGGCGAGCAGTCGCGGGCCGTGGCCCCGCCGGATCACAGGAGAGCGAAGCATCAGGAATCCAGCAAACAAGCAGATTGCGCTTTCAAAGAACGTAGTTTCCCAATGGAGGGCCGTAAACCGCTGCGGCCCTCGTCTCTCCACATAGTAGACGGCTGCCAGAATCAGACTGATTAGTGGCACGACCGAGAGAATTCGGCGGTCCGAACCCACCGAAAAGTTCATCACGGCCAGGAAGATGAGCAACAACGCCGCGGCTTGGCTCAGCAGGAATAAAAGGTTCAATCCCGGTAGCGGCCGGGCCAGCAGTGCCACCTCGCATACAGCCGAAAACGTGAGGCAACTCCACCCCGCCAGCCAAAAGCGGAAATATCCTCCCTGGTGATCGCGGCGGAAAATGAAAAAAAGCACCAGCAAGATGAGGAAAGCGCTGGTTTCGAAGAAAGCAACCCCGAGCAGGCCCTGATTCTCCAACACGATGCGCCGCCTCCCGGCCGGACGCGCCGTCACTGCGGTGCTCGAGCTGCCCGCGAACCTGGGGTGGACGGCGAGGAATTCTGAGTGATGACCCTTTCTCGACGCTAACACGCTATTTTCTGACTGGGCAAGCTCCCAGACATTTTCGTGTGCTGTCACATATAATGCCTAGTGGGAGCAGATCCACTTGGAAACCGAAAACATACTTGTCGTGGACGACGAAGAAGCAATTCGAGAAGTCGTCTCCACGATGCTCGAATCCAAAGGCTACCGTTGCTCGGTCGCGCACAATGGCCGCGTCGCTCAGGATCACATCAAGCGTGCCACCCCCGACTTGATCTTGAGCGACATGATCATGCCGGAGATGGACGGCATCAAGCTGCTGGAATGGATGCGTCAGTACGATCCGGATGTGCCGGTTATCATGGTCACGGCCATCCACGACATCTCTACCGCACTCGAAGCCATTCGCCGTGGTGCTTACGATTACATTCTGAAGCCATTCGAGAAGGACCAACTTTTCCTGGGCGTGGGCAGAGCGCTTCAGCACCGGCGCCTAGTTAATGAAAACCGCAAATATCAACAGGTCCTGGAACAGCAGGTAGAAGATCGCACGGCAAGGCTCACTCAAGCGCTCGAACAGCTCGAGCAGTCTTACGACGATACGCTGGAAGCGCTAGGCAGCGCGTTGGACTTGAAAGACGCCGAGACGGAAGGACATTGCCAGCGCGTCACCGCGTTCTGCATCTCGATCGCGAAAGCCATGCCCGTCCCGGACCCCTATTTGCCAATCCTGGCTCGTGCTGCTTTCCTTCACGATATTGGGAAAATGGCGATTCCCGACGGCATCTTGCGCAAGCCCGGGCCATTGAACGACGACGAGAAGAAAATCATGCGGACGCACTGCGAAATCGGTTACAACATGCTGATCCGCATCCCGTTCCTGCGCGACGCTGCGGAAATCGTACTGGCTCACCAGGAATTCTACGACGGCTCTGGCTATCCCCGCGGCCTCAAGGCCGATCAGATCCCTCTCGGGGCCCGCATTTTTACGATCGCCGACTCACTGGATGCCATGATCAGCGACCGCCCTTATCGCCGCGCTCTTCCGATCTCCCACGCGCGCGATGAGATCAAACGCTGTTCGGGAAGCCAGTTTGATCCCACGATGGTCTCGGTGTTCTTGTCCATTCCAGAGCGGCACTGGATCGAGCTGCGCGAAAACCTTGGCTCGCCCTTCCGGCTAGCGCATTTGAAAAATCTTTAAGCAGGGATAGCACTAGCCCAAACGTCTACAGCGGCGCACTAGCTTTTTTCAGTACAACAAGAACTGTCGCCGCATGGCTTTCGAGGCTTGCACGCTTCTCGCTGACATCGTACTATCTCGCTTTGGCGGCAATTGATTTTATGGCTCTTATTCCCATCAAAACTGCTTCGGAAACCGGTTATTGCGATTGCATCTGCGGCTGTTACGAACTGGCCAGCCTGCGCGATGAAGATACCGGTAAAGGCTACTGCCCTGCTTGCGGCAAAGATCACCTGGAACTCAACAACGGTGTCGGCCTGCCCAATCCTGCGCCAGTCAAGCTCTCGCCGAACGTTCCTGGCAACCAAAGGTGCGCAGGGATGCCCGCTCCTGCCGATCCCCCTGGCCGCTTGCGCTAAGAGCACACTTGTAATTTGCAGATTCCAATCACGACCTGGGTCCCCGGAAAATGAAAGGGCGCCCTGGTTTCCCGGGGCGCCCTTCGGTTCCTTCTATTCCCTTAGCCGTGGCTAAGCTGGATGAATGCTTAGAAGGCAACCTTCAACGCCAATTGCAGCGATCGCGGATTGCTCGAGAACACTGCCGACGGCGTATTAAATACGGAGCTCTGAGGCTCCAGCATACTCCGCTGAGAACCCGTGTATCCAATGGGGGCGATATCGTTCAGATAGCCGCCGATCCATTGTGCGTGGTTAAACAGGTTGAACGCTTGTACCTGGAAAGTGATCTTCACGCGTTCGGTGAATGCGATCGTCTTGCCCGCCGCCATATCAATGTTATTGATCGGCGGGAGTTGCAGAGTATTCCGGCCTACGTTCGCCAAGGCGCCATAGCCCGCTCGAATGTACTGTGCGGTCGGATTGGTCGCCAGATAAGCCACAACGCCGACGGGATTCGCCGCGGCCGCCGAAACGGTCGCTGGGCAAGTTGTGACCGTGCTGTTGCAAAGGGGAATGACTCCCGAGCCGGTCCCCGGGACTCCGGAAGCGTTCCAGATCGGGCGGTCTGTCCAAGAATCGCCGTTCAAGTTCGCATCCAGAGCGTCCTGTCCAGTCACCCATTGTCCAGACTGGAAGGTGTACATCGGCTCCAGTTGCCAGTTGCCAAGCATGTTTCGTTCGAGCCAGCTCCCCTGCTTGAAGTAAGGCAAGTCGTAAATGACAGCCAGAGTCAAACGATGCCTGTGATCCAAAATGGAATTGGCGCGCTCCGCAGCCTGATCCTGGAAGTTTTGTGGCCGCCGCGGCGCCAGCACGGTGCTGAATACTTCAGCTGTCGAGTTATCAATGTCGTGGCTGAAAGTATAGGATCCAACAAGCTGGAGTCCATGACTCATGCGCTTGTTCACCTGCGTTGCGAGTCCGTGGTAAGTGGATGCGCCCCATGGTTGATAGGACGTTACATATGCACCGTAGAACCCGGCGTTTTCCCACGCAGGCACCAACCCATCACCATTCCCGTACGCTCCGTTGAATATTCCGTTTAGGTCATAGGGAAGGGCATTCAGGGTGGCCTGTGAGGGTGCCGAGGTGTAAGTCGGCAGAAAAACAGTCGGCGTGACCTGCGGCGCTGCGTTCAAACGAGTCTGCACCGGAAGGAACAGTCCGCGCGTGCCCAAGTAGCGAACTTCAACCGTGTAATCCTTACCGAAGGTGTGTTGCACACCCAGGTTCCAAGTAAGTGCTTTCGGGTATTTTGTGTTGACTGGAAGGTCAGCGGACGTTGCGTAGGCCGCAGCGGCCTGATTTGGATATGTCTTGACCCCACCTTTTCCGGGCGGAATACCGCCATGCGCAAGGAAGGGCGCTGCCGGGCAATTAGGACTAACACTAGTTGCTCCTGTGCAGTCAACCGTGACGCTCAATTCGGGTGGCAGCGTCAGCAACCCAAGGTTGTCAAAGAGAACATCGTAGGCCAAGGAGAAGCCCGCTCGGATCGACGTCCTGCCGCTTGAACCCGGCGAATAGGCGAAACCGATTCGCGGTGCCCAGTCATTCGCAGGAGTCTTTGGCGCGGCAAAGGTGACGAGTCCCGGCACGCTGGCAATGGAGTTCAAACTTTGCAAGGTCTCGGAATAGGGAATCGTGGTGTACTCGTATCTCAAGCCGAGGTTCACCGTAAAGTTCGAGCGAATCCTCCAGTTGTCGTTCACAAACCAGTAAACGGAGGAGCGGTTACCCTCATAGATGGCGTTGCCGCCGCTGCGCTCGGCCAGTGCATCGGGAACCAAGTCTTCGAAAAAGGACAGCACGTTGTTGTATTCATAGTCGCCGCGGGCCCTTTGCGTGAACGAAGACGGAGCAATCAGCTTTCTGCCCTCGATTCCGAAGGTGAGTGTATGGTTGTCCTTCGTCCAGCTCACGGTGTCTGCGAGCTGGTACGTGTTCTGCGAACCGTATTGCGGCGCATTGGGGTCCGGACCCACTTGCAAGAGCCCCAGATCGCCAAATTCCAGGTTCGGGAAGCTGTCCAGGCCGGGATAGGAGAAGTTGCCGGCGGGATCATTGTACGCATACCGATTGAAACCCAACCGCAGCTCGTTTGTCAGATGGGGATTAAAGGTATGGTATTCGTTGATCGCCACTAGGTGATACTTGGAGGGGGTCGACGTGAAAAACACGGGAAAAGTTGCAGCCGTGTCAATCCCGCCGAAGGCATTATAGATGTAACGGCCGCGCAGCTGATCTTTGGGCGAAAAATCATAGTCCATGCTGGTGGTCAGGTACTTGGTGTTGCTGTAGCTGGGGGACAAAAACGAAAGCCCCATGGTCTGGACCGGGATCGTGCCCGTACCGGTCGGATTCGCCCACTGCAGCGTCGGACACTTGGAGATAGCTTGTGCGATCGTGCCTGCCGGAACGTATTTTTCGAATTCCTGCACGTTCGTGGCGGACAATCCTGGATAGGAATTAATGACGCTGAGTCCGGCCGCGGAAGGCGCGCAAACTGCGCCGGGAACTCCCGCCGCACCTATGGGCTGATACTCAAAGTCCCCGAAGAAGAACAGCTTGTTCTTGAAAATGGGACCGCCGAAATTGCCTCCGAAGCGGTTGTTGTCATATCTCGGAACAGTGGTAACGCCAGCCAGTTTCTGTATGGTGTCCAGCGCGTCGTAGTTGCGGTTCTGGTTGTAGATAAACGCTAGACCGTGGAACTCATTCGTTCCGCTCTTTACGATGGTGTTAAATTGTCCTCCGGAAGAGTGCCCAAACTCTGGAGAGAACTGGTTCTGCAGCACGGAAAACTCCGCCACTGCGTCATTCGGCACGGTAACCAGCGGTCCGGTGACGCTCGTGTCGTTGTTGTCCACGCCTTCGATCGTAAAGTTGTTATTCCTCGGTCTCTGACCACCCACGGATGGTCCTGATCCCACACCGACGCCGCCGCTTGTCGCAACTCCCGCTCCAAGCAGAGACAGATTCAGGACGCCGCTGCCGGAAGTTGCCGAAGGCAGATCCGCCAGCTGCTGCGAGGTGAAATCGTTGGTCACTTGTGCCGTCGTGGTATCCAGCGCCACGGCAGCGCCCGAAACCTCGATCGTATTTGCAACCGCCTTCACTTCCAGAGTGATGGGCAGGGTAATTGTCTTGTTTAGTTCAATCTTGAACCCGTTTACTGTTGTAGTGGCGAAGTTCGCAGCCGAGGCGGAAACATTGTAAGTGCCCACCGGCAGGTTGGTGAATCGATACTCGCCGGCGTCATTTGCTTCCGTGGTGTACTTGACGCCCGTTTCCACGTTGACGGCTTGTACAGAAGCGCCGGGAACCACTGCGCCTGTCTTGTCAAGTACCGTCCCGACTAGGTCCCCGCTGATAACTTGTGCTTTTGCTCCGCTGACTGCAAGGAAACCTAGGACAAGAACTGCCAAGCCGAAGATCGTTAAGATTCTCAAATACTTACTGTTCACTGAGCCCTCCTTAACTGTGGGCAAGCCAAAGCTCATCACAACAAACTACGCATTTATTGGTTGGTCCAAACCTCGATAAGCCTGGCAACCTAGGAGGAGAAAAAGCAAACTGGTTTCCAATTTGCGAATTATGTTGCTTACGTGTAAGGCGTACTAAATTCTCTGTTTAGCACCTATAGTCCGTCCTCGACTAGTATAATTCGATTATTTTTACTTTAAATAACGGGAGCTCTATCCGAGATTCAGTAGTCGATTTCGTCCCGAAAATAACCTTCACTGCCAACCCAACGTGAGAATTCCACAGTGATGCGTGAAAATAACTAATTGAAATGAATTAGGATTTCCGCGAGACCTTTTAAGAAGTCACATTCGTTGGTGATGAGACTCACAACGAGATATCCGCCGGAAGGAAAGTCGTAAAAGTGGCCAGGATGCACGTAGACATTTCGCTCTCGGAGCAAAGACAAAGCTAATTCTTCATCCGAATGCGTTGCGGGAACGCGCAAAACAGCATACCAGCCGCCTTCCACCTCGAGCCTGTTGCAAACTTTTTGTTTAGCCAATTGCCGGTCAAGTTCGTCGAGATTTCTACGCACACGGTTCATCAGCTGATTTTGAAAGTTTTTCCGCTGCGCCATCCACAGAGGCATCGCCAGTTGCACTGGAGCGTTCATCGAGAGATAAGTGTCGGCGATGACTTCGAGACGCGCGGCAGCCTCGTTGTTGCTTTCCTCTGACCCGCTCACGACGAGCCACGCGGCCTTCATCTGCGGCAGCCCGCAAATTTTCGATAGCCCGCTCAAGGTGAACGTCAGCGCTTCCGCGTTTCCAGCAAAAGTGGCGGGTCTCTCGGCGCTAAGAGGAAAATCCAGGAACACTTCATCCGCAATGATGGCCAGCCCACGCGCGGAACAAAGGGCATTCAGTTTCTCCATTTCCGCGCGTTTCGTAAAATGTCCTGTCGGGTTATTCGGATGCACGACGATCACCGCGCGCGTGCGCGGCGTGATGGCTTGTTCGAGCACGTGAAAGTCAATTTGCCAGCCGTGGTCGTAAATCAAGGGGTACCGCTTGAGCTTCACATCCTGGATGTCTGCGAGGAACTCAAACAACGGATAACTGGGCGCAGGGATCAGAATTTCATCGCTCGGGTTGCACAACAACTTGAACACATACGAATATGCTTCGCTCGTGCTCGTCGTCAGAAAAACGTCGGCAACGTCAACGCTTGCGCCACGCCCGGAGTAATACGCCGCCACCGCCTGTCGTGCGGATACCAGCCCGCGAGCCACCGGCTCATAGTGAAGCGCCTTCGGATTTCGCAGCGCGTCCAGAATTGCATTCTGGTCATAAACAAACCCACATTCGGTCGGGTTCGAAACCGTCAGGTCCAGCAAGGGCTTCCCCGCCGCGCGATGACGCGCGAGAGCTTCGCTCAAACGATTGGCCGTTAAGTTCCAATTAGTCCGCTCTGCAAACATAGTCCAGTTCGAATTGTGCCGCGAGCCCGCCTGCGGTCGGCAGGCATTATAGCTGCCGCGCCGGAGAACGCGCAGGGCCTCCGCTCGCGTATACTGATTCACGCACGCTCGCAAACATGAATACGCCATCTCAGTCCAACCCGGCTTTCGAACCGGTGCCGCAGCTCGATTTGGCCGCGCAATACGCCTCAATAGGCCCTGAGATACGCGCAGCCCTCGAGTGCGTGCTCGCCTCTCAACAGTTTGTGCTGGGTCGTGAAGGCGCCGCGCTCGAATCCGAAATCGCCGCCCTCTGCGGCGTGGCGTATGGCGTCGGAGTCGCCTCCGGCACCGACGCGCTCATCCTGGCTTTGCGAGCCCGCGGCGTTCAGCCGGGCGACGAAGTGCTGCTGCCACCTTTCACTTTTGTCGCGACGGGCAGCGCCGTCAGTGCGCTCGGAGCAAAACCCGTTTTCGCCGACATTCGCCCAGAAACCTACAACCTCGATCCATCTGAGCTCGAACGCCGGATCACTCCGCGCACGCGCGCCATCATCGTTGTTCACCTCTACGGGCTTGCCGCGGACCTGAACCCGATTCTTGCGTTCGCGAAGTCGCGCAAATTGCCCGTCATCGAAGACAACGCGCAGGCCATCGGCGCATCCTACAAGGGCCGCCCAACGGGCTCCTTCGGCGATGCCGCATGCATCAGTTTCTATCCCACTAAAAATCTGGGCGCGTATGGCGACGCGGGCATGGTGGTAACAAATTCGCCAGAACTGGCCGCGCGGCTTCGATCGCTTCGCAATCACGGCCAATCGCAAAAATACCTCAGCAACGAGCCGGGCTGGAACAGCCGCCTCGATGAGTTGCAGGCTGCCGTTTTGCGCGTTAAGCTCCGCCATCTTTCCGGCTGGCAACGTGCTCGCCGCGCGAACGCTGCCGAATACACCCGCCTGATGCAACAGATGCCCGGCGTCATGCCGCCGATCGAACCTGAGGGATTCCAACACGTCTACCACCAATACACCATTCGAATGGAGCGGCGCGACGCCCTCCAACAAGACCTCGCCACTCAAAAAATCAGCAGCACGGTCTATTACCCTTACCCGCTGCACCTGCAACCTCTTTACAAATCGCTTGGTCACAAGCCGGGCGACTTTCCGCACGCCGAACGCGCGGCGCAAGAAGTCCTCTCTCTGCCGATGTATCCAGAATTGCGCAAAGATCAAATCACGCGCGTGGTGGAAACAATCGCTGAATTTCTGAAGTGCTAGGCCGTGTCCTCTTCGAATTGCTAGCCTGAATTTCTGACGAGGCTGACAAATAATTGCGGCCACGACGCATCAACTTGTCATCCTGAGCGAAGCGAAGGATCTCAACGGACGCACAGCCCGGGCTCAGCCCAAATACAGCAGCACCAGCAAAAACACCCACAATCCATCCATGAAGTGCCAATAATAAGAAGTGATTTCCGCCGCCGTGGAAATCGAAATCTGCGACTTTTCAAAATTGCGTATCGCCACAAAAAGCAGTGCCACTACCCCTCCCAGGAGATGCACCGCGTGCGCTCCCGTGAAAATGTAAAAGAAACTGCTCGCCTGATTGCTGGCGATGTACATTCCTTCTGCCACCAGTTGCCGCCACGCCACGAGTTGTCCCGCAACAAACAGAAATCCCAGCGCTGTCGTCAAGGACCACAGCCTTCGAAAGCCGTTCACGTCTGCACGCGCTAGTCGCACTCGCGCTCGCTCCAGCGAAAAACTGCTGCTCAGCAGAATCAGCGTGTTCAACAACAGAATGCGCGGCAGATGCACCGTCACCCACGTTGTGCTTCCCCGCCGCAGAACAATGAACGCGCTCGCCAGCGCCATGAAAAACATCAGAATGGAAACGATGCCGATGGCGATGGCCGTCGAGTATCTTCGTGGTGACGGGGTCCACTTGCGCCGATCCTTGCCGCTATTGTCTCCGTCGTCGCCACCTCCGCCCGCGGGAGGCAGGCCTCCTCCGCCACCGCCGTGCGATTCCTCGATAATCAGCTCGATGTCTGGAGTTGCGGTTGTTCCCGGCATTTCCATTTCCTGTTCTTCCCTGCCTTGTCTTCTAACGTGTCTTAGCCACTTGATCTGGAGCAAGATGCTGCGGCACAAAATCCTCGGCCAGCCCAGGCACGCTGAATTCGTACGCGCCTCGATAAACCATAGGCGCCTTGGACCCAAAATCATCGTCGGGCGCTGGCGAAGCAACGCTCCACTCCAGCGTCGTAGCGCGCCAAGGATTCTCGTCCCTCACCCTTTCGCCGTGGAAAAGGCTCCAAAGAAAGTTAATCAGAAACAGCAACTGCGCCGAAACCGTGAGCACCATAGCAACCGTGATGAAAGAACGAATGGAACCGGTCATTCCCGCAACAGTAGCAATCCGGCCATCCGTCAAGCCTTTTGTATGCGACAGCAGCCCCAACCAATGCATGGACATGAAAACGCAATAGACGCCGGCAAACGTCAGCCAGAAATGCGTCTTGCCAAGCGCCTCGTTCATCCGGCGCCCGAAAAGTTTCGGGAACCAGAAGAACAACGCCGCCAGAATTGCGAACGTCGCTGCCACGCCCATCACCAAATGAAAATGCCCGGTGACAATCTCTTCGCTTATTGCGGAAGAATTCAGGGCGCGCCGCGCCAAGAAAATCCCCGACAAGCCACCAGAGAGAAACAAGGAAATGAAACCGAGGGCGAATAGCATCGAGGTGTTGAGTTGAATCCGAGAGTCCCAAATCGTCAAAAACCAACTGATAAGAAGGACCGTGGCTGGCAGCCCCAACGACGATGCCAGCACGGAAAATACCAGAGGTGAAAAGGGATTCATGCCGCTCGAAAACATGTGCTCGCCCCAAACGCAAAAGCCTACTAATCCGACTCCACACAGCGCGAGAACCACCAGCCGCTCTTTCCAGATCGGCTTGCGGGCGAACGTCGCCACCAGATGCGAAACAATGCCGAAGCAGGGCAGCATGGCCACATAAACTTCTGCTTGCGCGAAAAACCAGAAGAGCCTTTGCCAGAGCGCTGGCAGCGCATTCGACGCAATGCTCGCGGGTTGGGCCGCCAGAAAGTTCACCGCCGAGAAAAAATTTGTGCTCAAAAAACGATCCGACAGCAAGCAAACACACGCTGCGAGCAGAATACTGAAAATCAGCATCCCGAGAATCGCGTTGATGAACCACGCCCAGACCGTTAGCGGCAGCCGGGTAAGCGTCATCCCTCGCGTGCGAAGGTCAATGGTGGTCACCGCGAAATTGAGCGCACTGCAAAGGGAGGCTGCGCAAAAAACGGAGACGCTCGCAACCCACAGCGAAATTCCCGCCTGCACATCAATTAGGAACGCCGCGGTCATCCCCACCAGGGAACCTGCTGTCGCCCAAAAAGAAAGAAGGTTCAGCTTTGGAAACGCCATTCCCCGCGCGCCAATCTGCAACGGCAAAAGGTAGTTCCCGAATCCGGCCTGCGGCGCCGCAGTCAGCACGAAAAAAACCATCAGCGAACCGTGCAGCAGCGGAAGCGTGGCGTAGCGCTCCGGTGAACCTCCAAGGGCAGAAAGAAATGGAATGTGCGCGCCGGGCCAGACCAGATGGATGCGCATGAGCAGCGACATGGCCATCCCAACAAAAACGCTCACCAGCGCAAGCCACAAATATTGCAGGCCTATGGTCTTGTGATCTCGGCTGAAAAGATAGCGGGAAAGAAAACCATTCTGCCGGGTTTCCCAAGGATTCGCGCCGCTGTCGTAAGTAACCATGCCCGTTTAGGATAGACCTCTGCCTCGGGGATGAACCAGTCCCCGCGGTTGAAGTAATAGAATACACCGGCAAGGAAAAGGCAAGAGCGAGTCAGGATTGACCTTCGTCAAGCGGCCTTCCCACCGGATCCTCTATGCCTTGCGGCAGCATATTCCTTCAATCCGTGATAAAACACGGTTATATCGGAGCGTGCTCTTATGCAGACTTTTTCCTTGGCGTTCTTCCCCTTCTTTCATTTCCATCCCATATTCTGGCTCATTTCGCTCTTCTTGTACTTTCTTCCCGCATTTCTGGCGCGGAACAAGCCCAACTTCACAGGCGTTTTGCTGCTCAACCTGCTCGCAGGCTGGACCTTCATCGGCTGGATTATCGCTCTCGTTTGGGCGCTCTCCAGCCCGTCACAGGGGCAAACCGTTGCTCCGGCCCCCGGCCAACCGGTGGGCGCGAGTGCGCCGCCAACAGCTAGCGGGAGCTTTTTCTGCAATGCTTGCGGCAAACCTTGCGTGGCCGGCGCCGGCTTTTGCAGTTCCTGCGGCGCGGCGCTGCCGCCCACGAAGCGTTGAATCAATTGACGTAAGAAATTTACACACGGATCGTATTCGAGATCGCCGTACCCACGCTGACCGCGTCCACGCAATGTTTCGGCGAGGGCTCAGCAAGCCCGATGGTGAAAAAACTTGAGCGCACTGAAATCGATCAGTGAAACCATGAACGCGCTTGGAAAGAATTGGGTTGGAGATTTTGGTGCGGTAGAGAGGACTCGAACCTCCACGGTATTGCTACCGCCAGCCCCTCAAGCTGGTGCGTCTGCCAGTTCCGCCACTACCGCACAGTGGGCGACAAATCTATTTTATCTGCCGAACGAAACGCTCGCAACTGATAAACCGTTCTAAGTCGTAAGTTATAAGTTGCAAGCTCTTAGCTCAAGGACCGAGAAAACCAGTCTGCGCAATACCACAGCTACGGCTTTTTGGTTGGCGCCGGGGCAGGCTGCGAAGTCGCGGGAGCTGGTTGCGCTGGAGTTTGTGTAGCTGGCTGCTGGGCCGCGGGTTGCTGCGCCGGCGGCAGAGAATCATGCGTATTGGATTGTGGCACCCCCGGAGTCGTCGCCGGAGCCGGCTTGGGCGCGGGCTTGGACACTTTTCCCAAAACTGATCCGCTCTGTCCCACGCTCTTGTCAGTGCGAAGCACCAAAGCGAAAGCGCAAACCATGAACATGATCGCGCACCAAGTGGTCGCGCGAGAGAGCACGTTCGCAGCGCCTCGCGGCCCAAAGGCCGTTTGGCTGCCCGCTCCGCCAAAAGCGCCTGCCAAGTCAGCCGCTTTGCCGCTCTGCAGCAGCACCACGATGATGAGAACGAGGCAGTTCAGGACGAAGAAAGGAGTGAGGATCCAGGATCCGCCCCAGGAAAATCGAAAGCCCGCCGCTATGATTGCGAATCCGACGAGCAACGCAATGGCCCATTTCATCCAAGCTGGCATTTCATTACCTCAGAATCTGAAATTTCGGCGGAACAAGCTCCGCCGCTACTTGAAGTTCACAATCGACGCAAACGCCTTGGGGTCCAGGCTCGCCCCGCCCACAAGCGCGCCGTCCAAATCTTCCTGGGCCATCAACCCCCGAATATTGTCGGGCTTGACGCTTCCGCCGTAGAGAATTCGCAAAGCCGCGGCGGCAGTGGCGGAGAACTTTTCCGCCGCGAGCTGACGTAGAAACTTGTGAACGTCGGCGGCAATTTCCGGGGTCGCCGTGCGGCCCGTCCCAATGGCCCAGACTGGCTCGTAAGCTATCAGAATACGGGAGAATTCTTCCGGGGTCAACGAACCGGGGCCTCCATCGAATTGAGTCTTGCAAACGTGATGCGTATGTCCAGCCTCGCGATGAGCGAGATGTTCGCCGACGCAGACGATGGGAGTGAGCCCGGCGGCGAGGGCGGTTTTGGTTTTCTTGGCGACGGTTTCTTCGGTGTCCCCGAAGAATTGGCGGCGTTCGGAATGTCCAATGATGACGTAGCGGCAGCCCGCCTCAACGAGCATTCCCGTCGAGATTTCGCCGGTGAAGGCGCCATCTTTTTCCCAGTAGACATCTTGCGCGGAAATAGAGACGTTGGTGTTTTTCGTGGCCTCGACGGCCACGGGAATGGCGGTGAACGGTGGTGCAATGACGATGTCGCAATGCATGGATCCGGAAACGAGTGGCACGAACGCGGAAAAGAACGCGCGCGTTTCCGCTTGCGTTTTGAACATCTTCCAGTTGCCGGCAATTACGCGGCGGCGCATTTGAACCTCCAAGAACGAGGAGAAGACAAAAAAAGATAAC